>Ga0137403_10003681_pt1 | contig 18347 bp, 16 predicted proteins | sample CZOMad2_1_16fung_FD_122057 | JGI IMG/M metagenome (GOLD analysis project Ga0137403, IMG submission 122057) | Vadose zone soil fungal communities from Angelo Coast Range Reserve, California, USA - CZOMad2_1_16fungal (Hybrid Assembly) | ecosystem: Environmental > Terrestrial > Soil > Vadose zone...
CGCGCGCCAGCACGACGAGGTTACCCCCGGCGCGTACGTGGTGGTGGCCGTCAGCGACACCGGTGACGGGATAGCGCCGGAGAACCTGTCCCGCATCTTCGAGCCGTTCTTCACCACCAAGGAGATCGGCAAGGGAACCGGTCTCGGTCTCAGTATGGTCTACGGGTTCGTGAAACAGTCCGGCGGGCACGTGCAGGCGTACAGCGAAGTCGGGCATGGGACGACGTTCAAGCTGTACTTCCCCGAGGTGACCGGCCGACCGGCTGGCGGAGCCGGGCCATCTCCCGTTGCGGAGCGCGGGCAGGGCGAGGTGATCCTGCTGGTGGAAGACGCGCCGGCGGTCCGGTTGCTCGCGAGGCGTCTGCTGGAAGACCTGGGCTACGGGGTGGAGGTCGCCGGCGACGGTCCATCGGCGCTTGGGCTCGCTCGGAAGCTTCCGCGGCTCGACTTGCTGCTCACCGACGTCATGCTGCCGGGCGGGATGAGCGGGCGGGATGTGGCGGAGGCGCTTGCGCGCGAACGGCCCGGGGTGCCGGTGATCTATACCTCGGGCTATTCGGAGGACATCCTCTCGCATCGCGCCCAGGTCGGGCCTGACCCGCGGCTGGTGCCCAAGCCGTACGACGTGCAGGTGCTCGCCACAGTAGTGCGGGCGGCGTTGCGCGACGGCGTGCAGGGCCCGCCGGGAGCAGTGGTCTAGCTGTCGGCCCGGGCACCGGCTTCCTGCTCGAGCAGCACAACCGGAGCGCTGGGAGGCCGCCCCGGCTCGAGGTTGGGGAGGAACGCGGCCAGCAGACCCATGGCCGGCAGGAACGAGCATACCTGGTACACGAAGTAGATACCGGTGTGATCGGCGAGCTCGCCCAGGACCGCAGCGCCCACTCCTGCCATGCCGAACGCAAACCCGAAGAAGAGACCCGAGATCATCCCCACCCTGCCCGGGATCAGCTCCTGGGCGTAGACCAGGATCGCTGAAAACGCGGAGGCCAGGATGATGCCGATCACGACGCTCAGAACCCCGGTCCAGAAGAGGTTGGCGTAGGGCAGGGCCAGGGTGAACGGAAGCACGCCGAGGATGGAGCACCAGATGACGTACTTGCGGCCGACCCGGTCGCCGATGGGGCCGCCGATGATCGTGCCGGCCGCAACCGCGCCCAGAAAGGCGAACAGGTGGACCTGGGCGCTCTGCACCGATAGGTGGAACTTGCTGATCAGATAGAAGGTGTAATAGCTGCCCAGGCTCGCCAGATAGACGTACTTCGAGAAGACGAGCGCGATGAGCACGCCCAGTGCAAGGCGCACTTGCCCCGGCGGAAGCACCGCGTGGCTCTCGGCGTGGCCGGCGCGCGGCATCGTGCCGGCGGCCCCCTGCCGCCCTTTATACCAGTGACCCACGTTCCACAGCACCAGGATGCCGAGCAACGCGGCGAGCGAGAACCAGGCGACGCTCGACCGCCCCCGCGGCACGATCACAAACGCCGCGACCAGAGGGCCTAGTGACGAGCCCGCGTTGCCGCCCACCTGAAACAGCGATTGGGCAAAGCCGTGCCGCCCGCCCGACGCCAGCCGGGCCACCCGGGAGGACTCGGGGTGGAAGACCGACGATCCCATCCCGACCAGCGCCGCCGCCACCAGCAGCAACGAGAAGGTGCCCGCAGCCGCTAGGAGCAGGAGGCCCAGCAGGGTGAACCCCATCCCGATCGCAAGCGAGTACGGCTGCGGCCGCTGATCGGTGTAGTGGCCGATCACCGGCTGCAGCAGGGAGGCCGTGAGCTGGTAGGTCAGCGTGATCAGGCCCACTTGCCCGAAGTCGAGCTCGAAGTGGCTCTTCAGCATCGGGTAGATCGCGGGCAGCAGCGACTGCAGCATGTCGTTCAGCAGATGGCAGAAGCTGATGGCGGCCAGGATCGTGAATGCGGTGCGGGGCACCTGATGGTCGTTCGACATTCTGGAGATTAGATGCGAACGGCGGCCCGAGCCAGTCGAGCTCGGACGTCGACCAATTCCCGCAACCAGATATTGCGGTAGCGAACCGGGTCCCTGTGGTCCTGCAACATGAGCGGGAGACGGTCGGGATGCGCCCGATAAACGGGGCGCTGCTTTGAGGCCGTCGCCCCCGTGCGGCGGGAGGCTGAGCCCCTGGCACGCAGGGGCCCTCGAGAAGGTCCCCGGCGGGGATCCCCAAAAGGCACTCGTCCCAAACAGGCTCAGACCTGAAGCGAGGAGCCACCCATCGGCCGGATTTTCGAGGAGAGTCCGAGCCGGCAACTAAGGCGTACACGAAACGTCCGTTTGATGTACGGGTTGCCTTCACGGATGGGCTTGATGAACACGCGGTGCGCCCGCTGCCGGTTACGGACCCCCCCTTGAACCCCGGCGCACAAGCCGGGTCATGGAAGCGGCGAGTCGTTGGTCCGATGGTGGACGTAGCGAACGTCCTCCACGGACCCCGCCTCATACCCAGCTTCCGGCCCGAAACGGACGAACCGATAAACCCGCTTCGTGTCCAACGATAAGCTCGTGTCGAGGACCAGTTCGATGTCGTCGCCGTAGAGCCCATGATTGATCTCGTGCACGAGCCTGGCTTCACCAGTGAGCCGCGAACCGAAATTCAAGTTCTCATACTCGTCGAAGTAGACGACGCACCCGCTGGGGAGATAGTCGATCAGCCGGTCGAAAACGGTGCGGGCTGAGCTGTAGTAGTCACAATCGATCCAGACCAGAATCGGTCGGCTCGCCTTGAGAGACTCGAGGAGCGCTTCGGTCAGGGTCTGGTGGAAGTGGCCCTTGTGGATCTGAAAGTTCTTATACCGGCTCGTGCAATACTGCCGCAGGTGCTCGTATCGGCCCCGGAACTCCCCTGCCAGCCATTGTGACTCGGTTATGAGGTTGCGATCTCGGTCGTCGCTGGAGGATGGCATCCCCTCGAACGTATCGAAGGTGTGGACCACGACCCGATCGTCGATACGCAAGTACTTGGTCGCGTACAGCATCTTGGTGAAGGCGTATCCGTCGGCGGTGCCGAACTCGAGAATCGAGAAATTGCCTTTGCGCCTGGCGAACTCCCGGAGTACGAGATAAATGTGGTCCATCCGGTAGAACGCCGTGAGTGCAAGCCGCACCAACCGGCGGGGCCGCTCGATGAAGTTCAGGTATGTGAACGTCCTCAGATAATCGCCGGGTATGATGCTGGCCAGCACCCGAAGCGCCTTAATGAGAGGAGACGGGTTAACACGGGACGAACCGGGGGTAGGCGGCGGGCCGGTCATGTCAGGCGAGCCCCTATTTGCAGCCGCCGGGCCCGGCTGCTCCAAAACACTCGAGGCTGCCGATGCGCCGATGAGGCTGGCGAATCCCTGATCATGGAACGCCTGTACCAAGGCGGAGGTCGATGCTCGCCATTGGCATCCGCAGTATCTCCAATGCCTCCTTGGCGTCTGCTGCCTCGAGCACGCGGTAGCCTTCTTCGGTGAGGATGCGATTCGTTACTCGACGGACTACCCGGGCGTCCTCGACGAGGAGAATCGTATGGTTTGCGACGACCACGGAAGGCTCCAGAGCGAGGGAAAATGGGATTAAACAATGCGCGATCACTTTGCTGACCAACAGTGATCAGGCTCACGGGACGCCGAGGCCTTTGGCCAGGCACATGTCTCGCTAAGCAAGCTAGGGGAGAATGGCGAGAACTGGACTAGGTAACCTACCAGGCCAGTCCTAAGGGGTATCTCGAGGATGATGCGTGAACGTGACCTCAGTGACTCGTATCTTGATAGTTGATGACGAGCCCGCGATCGGGCTATGTGCGCCCAGTTATTTCCGGTACCTAGCGCCTGGTGGAACGACCCAGCGTGTACACAAAACGATCGTTTTGTGTATTCGGGGGCCGGGCGCGCGAGACCTTGCTGCTTCGACTCCGTCGCCCGCTCCAGAACCGAGATATCGCCGAAGCCATGGAGTGACTGTCAACGCGGTGGAGGCGAACCTCGCACGAGCTATCGCGGCGCTGCAGAGGCGCTGGGTGAGGCAACGTGCTCTGTCGTTGCACTCATCCTTGTGAGACGGCAGTCATCCTGGCAATGCCGTTAGTTACGCGATTGCCTTCCCATACCCGAATCTGTTCCAACCCAACGATCACAAAGAACAAAGATGAGTGTTCACAAATCGTAACTCGTAGCAGCCTCCTCCAATCAGTGAGATCCTTGTCTGAAGGAGCCGGGTCCGCCTCGGGATGAGTATGCCATTCACCCAAGTATTGAGAGGTGCGGTCAGACGACACCCACACAGCACGGACGAGCTCCTGAGCTGGCTTGCGCGCGCGATGGAAGAAGAACCGTCCCCTGCGATCGGCTTCGCGGTGTCCTCCGGTGCGGGCACCGGGAAAATCATCCCCCCAGTATCGTGCGAATCTTCCGGCACGCTTCCGGGATGTCCACAGTCCGTTCGGCCTCATCTAGGACGTCAGCAAGGTGGAGAAACCGCTGCTTGAGCTTGGTCATCTCCGCATCGGAAAGCCTGCCGAACATGTCCTCGAACTCCGGCGTGGGCTTCTTTGCCACGAGCCTCCCCGCGACCGACTCCGCGGCGCGTGCGAGGGTCGCCAATGCCAAACGGTCGTCCGGGTCGCCCTGAATGGAGCTCCGGGGAGCGAGTCCCTCGCACGCGAGGAGAGTGAAGGCAAGGCCGGTGGGTTTATCCTCGCGCTCCACCGGGATAGCCTCGTCGTTCCAGCGCTTCAGATAACGCACGACTCTGCGGAACTGGTCGGTCGAGGTCGCCGTGTCCTCGGTGCCTTCAAATGGCTTCCGTCGCGCCTTTACGTGGTCGAGCAGCCCGATGGGGTTGGCGGGCCTCCAGCCCTTGGTCTTGTGGGCCAGTCGGTACTGTTCCACGCCGAGCGCGTCGGTCCAGACGCAGTAGACAACCAGGTCCACGTGGTAACCACCGGTAGCATAGGTAACCCGAATGCAAGGCCCCATTTCTTCCACCTTGTCCGTGTGGCCGCTCACTGCCTCGAGGACCCACCTCCGCACGGTCTTCGCATCGTAGTCGGTCTCGTTGAACGCGAATCGGAGACCCACATCGATGTCGTACTCCAGGGCGGCGATCGGGTCGACGCCGGTCTTCATCTTGTAGCTGCCCTGCAGCAGCTCATCGAACCCGGGCCTTCCGTTGTCGCTGAGATGTTTCCGGATCCGGTTCAGGATGATGTCCTTCTTTTCCCGCAGCGTCTTGTTCATCTCGTAGTCGGCCCGAATCGCTGCGTGAAACTGTTCGAAGTACTGCTGAAGCTTGGCCATCGGGGTTCACCTCGGTTTCGATTGCCAAAACCTGGCTACCTGCCCTCGCGTGCCGTTGCTCTCGGCACATTCCCTACCGAGCTGCGAAAGAGTCTCGGTCGCCTCCGGCGTCGCCACGTCCAGATCGAGCCCGCCTGGGCGATCAATTGTTAGCCGCACATACTGCTGTCCATCTCCGAGTGCGCGGACGATTCGGTCCAACGCGCTGCCGGCAATAGTCGTGCTGGCATCGATCATTACGTCGGTGATCCGCTTCCACGCCCAAATCCCACGGTTCAGGCGCTTGCTTGCTGTGGTCGCGGAGGCTCGCTGCCCCTGATTGGCGCGCGGGGTCGCCACGGAGAGGATGCTGATATTCGCCGGGGGAATGCGCAGGTGGGAGAGGGCCTCCGCATAGCCGAGGAGCGCCGGACTGTTGGCGAACACCCCGCCGTCACAGAACCGCTCGACGACGTCGGAGCCGGGCCGACCTAATTCGGCAACCGGCAGATAGGTCGGCGCGGCAGCGCTCGCCAGGGCGACGTCGCGGAGTCGATATTCGCCATGCGCGGTCAGCTCTGGCGCATGGTCGGTCTTGAACAACCGCGGCGTACCGCTGGAGTCGTTGTATGCGGCTACCAGAGCGAGCTTGCCGCGGGCCCTGATGTCACCCAGAGTGAGGTCACCAAAGACCTCTTCAAGAGCGCGACAGAGAGCGTCGTTCTGGTACTGCGGGCGAAAGAGCCCAAGCGTGCAGCGGCGGGCCCGCCGAACCAGGGCCTTGCGAACCGGGAACACTTCCGGCCCCATCCGCATGTAGAAGCGCACGACGTCGTCCGCGGATTTCCCAGCGGCTAGCGCGAGCGCGATCATGGCCCCCGTGCTTGTTCCGCAGAAGAGATCGAAGCTCTCGTGACACGAGATCCGGAAATGCCGCTCGAACTCGGCCAACAGGGTCGCCGAGGCGAGCCCCAAATATCCTCCGCCATCGATGCTCAGGATCCGCAGTGCGGGCCTCGGTCCCTCCAGCGCTCGCGCCACGCTCCGATTCCGGCAACCGGAAGCGAAGCTCGAGACGTGGTGGTCGTGCAGCGACCTGCTTCACGATGAATCGGCCTAGGGGCAGGATCCTATCGACACACCGCCGGCACCGGACGCAGACCGTCGCATCCGTTCGGGTGAGCCACGGCGTTTCTCACGGGACTTGGCGCTGGGCGTCAGCTCGGAGGGGAAATCGTCGGGCGTAGGATCTTGCTGCCGATCCAAATCGGCGCGAAGTGTAGCGAAGCTCGGCCGGGAACTCAAGTCTCGGACGTCGTGGCACACCTCTGCCTGCCCGTCACCTGCCGGCGGAGTCGGCTTCCGCCACTCGAAGTGGAGCTGGCAGTCGCCGAACTCCTGCCGGGTATAGATCGAGCCGCTCCCGGGCACGATCTCCATGTATCCGTCTTCGATCTTCCACCCGGCCGGCTTCCCGGGCTGAGTCTGCCAGCTCGGCAATGACGCGCCATTGAACAGCACGATCGCATCGGCCGGCGGCGGCAGCGGAGCCCGCTCGCCGCCCACGGCAACCACGGGCGGTATGGGCCGGTCCATCGAGTGATAGGTCAGCCCAGCTTCCGGCTGAGCGGGATCTGGTAGAGCTGAGTGCGACGGCTGGATTTGGCGCTGTCGTGAATGAAACAGATGTGAGTGCACCAGCATTGATCGTGAACGATCTGAGCCGTCTCGCGGCTTATGGCCTCCGAGGGAAACACGCGGCGGAAATCGCAGCCCACGTCGCGGAGGCTCGCGACCTTGTGCCGGAGCTCGCACGCGCGCACGTCACCGTTGTAGTCGATCACCAGAATGGATTGCCCGGCGGTGCAGGGCATGGGCCAGCGGGTGGAGCGCTCCAGGTTCGCGTGCTGGACCGTATGGTAGAACGCCAGCGTCTGGGTGTAGAGTGTTTTCTCCAGCCACCCCTTGGCCCCTCCGCCGTGTCGATCCGACAAGGTCCGACCGTAGTGCTGGTGGATCGGCGTGACGCGTCGGTAGAACTCGGCGAGCTCATCCGCGCCGACTGCCTTGAGCGAGGGGTCCATCGGATCGCCCCGGACGATCTGGAAATACTGGCCGTTCAGCCGGGTGTGTTCGATCAACCACCAGCCGAGACGCTCCAGCTCGCCAATGTTCTCGGCGGTAATGACCGAGTTGACGTGGAGGCGGATGTTCGGGTTTCGCTCGCGGAGCGGATACAGCGACTCGATGGTCTCGATCGCGCGCTCGAAGTTGCCTGGTACGCCACGAATTCGGTCGTGAGTCTCGGCAAACCCGTCGAGCGCGACGTTGATGTTGACTTTGAGGTCGGGAAGCTCCGCGGTGGCTAGCTCCATGAGCCGCACCAGCCGCTCGCGGAACAGCCCGTTGGTGGGGAGGTTGAGCGACCGGACTCCGTTGCGATCGTAGAACATCCGGACGATGTCGCCGAGCCGGGGCCGCATCATGGGCTCGCCACCCGAGAGCCAGAGCTCCTGGAACCGGGGCATCGTCCGCGTGAGGGTGTCGATCTCCTCGAAGCTCAGGTCGCCGTGCTGATTGAGCTCCTCCCAGTAAAAGCAGGTGCGGCACTTGGCGTTGCACCGGCTGGTGACGAAGAAGATCAGAGTCCGGAGTTGCATGTCGCCAATATTCGGTCCCGAACCGAGCAGGGCAATCCGCCGCTCCGATCGTTGACTTTCGGCCTTTCTTCGGGTAGCGTGAGCCTTCCTCTATAGGGAGGCCACGTGAGCCGGCCCAACCTGGAGCAAAAGCTCGACGTGTTGATGTCCCTCGCGGCCGACGACCGCGAGGGCATTCCCCCGCCACCCCGGCTTCGACACACCAAGGAAGTCGGGGCGCTGCGGCCGCTGAACATCCGGAATCTTCGGCCGCGCGCCGGGGTCCGGACCTCGCTGCTGCGCATTCTCATGACCAACGCCTGCAGCTACAACTGCCACTACTGCCCCATGCGGCGCGACCGCCCGATGCCTCGCACACTGCTCAAGCCGGAAGAGTTGGTGCGGATCTTTCTGGGCGCGCTCCGCCGGGGCTGGTGCGACGGGCTGTTCATCACCACCGGCATTCCCGGTCGTCCAGTGCACGTGATGGACGATCTCATCCAGGTCCTCGAGCTGCTCAGGGAGCGTCACCGGTTCGGCGGGTACATCCATGTCAAGCTGGTGCCCGGCGGGCAGGAAGCGCAGATCGCGCGGCTCACCGCTCTCGCGAGTCGCGTGTCGCTCAACTTCGAGGCCCCGTGCGGAGCGAGCCTGGCGCAGATCGCGCCCGACAAGAGCTTCGCGACCACGCTGCACGACTTCGAGCGGGTGCGGAAGCTGGTGGTCGCCGAGCGTCAGGCGCGAGCGGATGGCAAGCCGGCCGATCCGCTCCATCCCGGGGGCGCGTCCGGGATGACGATGCAGTTCGTGGTCGGCGCCACTCCCGACACCGATCGCAGCCTCCTCACCACGGTAGCGGGGTTTCAGGCGGGGGGTGGCGTTCGCCACGCGCACTTCAGCGCGTTCAGGCCGATCAGCGACACCCCCATGGAAGACGTGCGGGCCACGCCGGCGCTGCGGGAGCACCGGTTGTATCAGGCCGAGTATTTGCTGCAAGGTTACGGGTTCACGCCGGACGAAGTCGTCTTCGAGCCGGGCGGCAACCTTCCGCTCAACCTCGACCCGAAAGCCGCGTGGGCACTGGCCCACCCGGAGCGCTTCCCGGTCGAGATCCACACCGCATCATACGAGGAGTTGGTGCGGGTGCCGGGCATCGGGCCCACCGCGGCCGGCCGCATCGTCGCCCAACGCCGAGCGACTGTGTTTCGCGGACTGGCCGATCTCCGGAAGCTGGGTGTGGTGACCCCGTGGGCCGGTGGCTTCCTCACTCTCGGTGGGCGGCGGCTTCACACCACGCGCTGGGCCGAGCAGCTCGGGTTCTGGGCCCCGGAAGAGGAGGTAGGCGCCCATCACCTGGTCTACCAGGTAAGCCCGGGCACCTTCCGGTAGAAGCGTGAAGGCCGGCTGGAGGTCACCGGGAACCTGGCGTGCAGGGGAGTGCCGGCACCTCGAAGCCGGCCTGACCCAGCGCAGCAGTGACGGCGTTGACCGATTGCGGGTCCCGGCCGGCGACGAGGAGGTTGCAGAACGGCCTGGTGTCCGCCGTGCCCAACTGCTTCGTGTCGAATGTGAGCAGTGGAACCACCGCTCGGCGAGAGAAGAATGACCGCAGCTGGGCAATCAGCTCGTCGTAAGTGCCGTTGAAGACGACACCGAAGCAGTTTCGGGTGACAGGGGCGTCCCAGGCCCGCGTGATCGAATCCCGCAACAACACCTGCGGTGTCGAGCCGTTGTTGCGGTAGTTGAGATCGAACACATACGCCCGGCCGCTTTCGGTCCGGCCCGCATCGGCCCCGAAAAATCCGCGATAGCCACGGGCCTGGCCCGCGCGCGCTGCATGCCAGCCAGACGCGATCGCTTCCGCTCCGGGGTCGGTACCGTTACACCAATTCCCCAGATACCTGCCCCGTTCGTCGCAAATCTGCTCCGCGGCTCCGAGGTAGGTGATGCTGTTCTCTCCGACGGCGAAGCTCAGGCACCAGGTGCTGGTGAATTCGACGTACGCTTCGACGACGAGGCGGTCGGCGGCGGCGAGGGCCCGCCCGGCGGCCTCGACATCGGCCGCGGTGCTGCAGATGACGACGTCCGCACCGGCGGCGGTTCCCAGCCGCGATGCGACCTTGAGAACCAGAGGGAATCGTCCGCCGGCCCGAGCCACCGAGAGAGCCGCCCGCGCGGGGAGCACACAGCGCTCGGGGAAGCTGTCCGGCGGCAGGAGCTCCGCCAGATTGGCCTTGTCGTTCAGGTACGCGATCGTTGCCGGGTGGTTGACGTGCGCCTCGGGCGGAGCGAGCAGGTGGCGGCGGGCATAGGTGATCCCGATTTTGCGGCCGCGGCGGACCTGGTCCGCCACCAGCTCCCGCATGTGCTCGGCGTTCCGAAACCCCATAATCTCGGCCGGCAGCCGGAACCCGCAGTCCCGGAGCAGCTCCAGGCCGGCGGGCATAATGCCGGCCTCATGGCAGATGATCGGCAGCGAACCGCTCAGCATCAGCGGGACGACCGAGCTGCGCTCCCGCCAGGTCGGGGCCTTCGGCAACCAGTCCAGTGAGTCGTCGGCCGGCCGCTGGACGATGACCGAGTCGGCTGGCCACAACTCGGTCAATGTCACGGCTTGCGTCAGCATGGGCCTAGGCGGTTGGGGTCCCGAGATCGGAAGGAGCTGCGATCACCTCGAGCAATCCCCGGGCCAGCTCGTCCGCCATGGCGTCGAGGCGAGGGGTGGGTTCCGGACTGCAGGTCGGGGTCGAGTTGGCGTCCAGGAGGATCGGCTGGCCATCATGGAGCACGAAATCGAATTTACCGTAGTCGAACCCGAGACGCCGGCGCGCTTCCCGAATCGGTTCCGGCACCTCGGAGATAAACTCTCTTTGGATCGTGTTGCGTCGCTTGACCACCGGCTCGCGGGACCTGCCGAGCGACACCGTTTCCCGCGGGCCGAAGAACATCCAGGTTCGCAGGCAGTACAGCTCATCGCTTCGTTCGGGCAAGAACTTCTCGACCACGAAGTGGGGGTCCCACCAGACCGCTCGCGGGACCTGCTGAAGGGTCTGGTAGATCGGATATGTCTGTCCCAGCCGAATGCTCCGCCTGAGCGGCAGCAACCGGTCTGCTATGCGCGAGGCCAGCCCTTTCAACCGTTCGGTCCGCCGTCGGTTTTTGCGATCGGGGATGCCGAAGCAATTGCTGTTGGTCTTGACGATCACCGGACCGCCGTAGTCGGAAGCGCGAGTGACCAGCTGCGCGCTGATGCGGGTCTTCGAGATATCCCCGACCCGACCGTTGATCACTCGAGGATAGTGTTGCCGGACCTGATCGTAGCCGGCGGGGCGGTGGGTCGCGTTGACGTGAACGACGGCCGCGTCGGCGTCGACGCAGCGCGCGGGATCGTCCAGGACAATCAGCTCGACCCCGGCGGCGCGCCAGCGGGCGCCGAGGAACGAGAGGAAGTAGTGACTGGCCAGCTGGTCGCCACGCCCTACGTAAACGGCGACCCGGCGCACGGAGGGCTCTGGCACCGGCGTTACCGGGCGTTGAGGTAATCGGCTGCCGGTGCCGCAGCCGAGGTCGAGCACCCTCGACTGCGGCGGCAAGCCTTCGATCAACAGATCGAGATACTCCTCCTCTGGCGCGCTACCGCGCCGGGAACATGTGCCCGCGGCCGTGATGCATCGGCCCCATGCGGCGCAGCTCGGCCCGGGTCTTCGCCTGCTTCGAGGCCAGGGGCGCTGCGCAAATGCCGGCGTCCGGTAGCTCGGGCGGCACTTTGCCCTTGAAGGCCGGTTGCGTACGTGCCTGGAGCAGCTGCTCGATGCCGTAGCCGACCCCGATCAGGTTGGCCTCCTGCAGGAACCCCGCGTACAACCAGACCCCCGCCGGAATGCCGGTGGCCGTGAAGCCCACCGGCACTGACATCACGGGGTAGCCGGCGACGGCGGGGGCCGACGACCCGAAGCCGTATGAGGGCGAGAGAACCGCGTCCAGGTTGTTCTCGCTCATTACCCGGTCGATGCCGTTCGCCCGAGTGAGGCTGAGACCCAGCGCGCGGGCCGCGAGATACTCCGGATTGGAGAGGTCACCGCCGGTGGCCTCGGCCAGCTCGAAGATCTCCTGCCCGAAATACTTCATCTCCTGCTCGCAGTGGTCGATGTCGAACTGGATGAGATCTCCCAGGGTGCGCATCGAGGTGTGCTTGAGCCCGCTCAAGTACAGCTCGATGTCGTGCTTGAACTCGTACAGCAGGACAGTGAACTCGGCGTCGTTCCACGCGATCGGATCGCCGGTATCGACCGGATCGATGATCGTCGCGCCGGCATTGGCGATGGCGTCGATCGCTTCGTCGACCACCACCACGATCTCGGGGAGCGCAAAAAATTCCTCCAGGAACAGGCGGCGCTCGATCCCGATCCGGGCGCCCTGCAGCGCGTTCGGGTTGAGAAACTGGGTGTAGTCCGGCGTCTGCTGCCCGCCGAAGCTCGGCTGGGCCAGCACGTTCAGCAGGATCGCGACGTCCTCGACGGTCCGGGCCATCGGCCCGGCACTGTCCTGGCTGTGGGCGATGGGAATGATGCCGCTTTGCGAGATGAGCCCCACGGTCGGCTTGAGGCCGGCGATGAGCTGATTGCCCGACGGGCAGACGATGGACCCGTCGGTCTCGGTGCCGACCGCGGCTGCCGCCAGATTGGCGGCCGACACGGCGGCGGAACCGGAGCTCGATCCGCAGGGGTCGAAGCTCAGGAGATAGGGATCGAGCGTGAAGCCGCCCCGGCCGCTCCAGCCATTCAGGAAATTGGTGTCGAACGGAAAGTCGGGTGGAGGAAATCCGCGGAAGTTGGCCCACTCGGACAGGTTGGCCTTGCCCAGGATCACGGCGCCGGCCTGACGGAGGTGCTGGACCAGCACGGCGTCCTGGGGCACCCGGGACCCGACCAACGCGAGCGATCCGGCGGTCGTTTCCATCCGGTCGGCGGTGGCGATGTTGTCCTTGACCACGATGGGGATCCCGTGAAGCGGCCCCCGGATGATCCCGCGTTTCCGCTCGGCATCTCGCTGGGCGGCGATCCCGATCGCTTGCGGGTTGGTCTCGATGATGGCGTGGAGCAAGGGATTGAGCTGCTTGATGCGCTTGAGGTAGCCCTTGGTGAGCTCGAGGCTGGAGAGCTCACCCCCGGCCATGAGCTGCTGCAGCTGGCTGATCGTCGCTTCGATCCAGGGGGCGTCCTCCACGACGGGGCGGGGAGCCGCGGCTACCCCGGAATCGATCCCCCAGAGCCCGGGGACCCGGCCGGCGAGCAGGGCGGCGCCGCCGGCGGCAGTGGCTGCGAGAAAGGTTCTGCGCGCAATGTGATCTCCAACCGTTCGCTTCATATGACGCCTCCGAGCTGGCGCCTGATCGGCGGTGGTAGGGGTCCTGAGCACTTTTTTGCGGTACGAACGACGGCTACGCTATGGTGTCCCGGCCGGCCCGTCAATACAGGTCAGCGACGTTCCACGTTTGGTTGCCCATCCGGTGTCGGCGATCACACGGCGGCCAGGGCGCCCAGCTTGAGGACCGTGTTCCAGTTGCGACCAGTGGCGCGGGTTCCGAGCTTCTTTTCGATGATCGCGTTGGTAAGGCGGGAGCGGCCGACGCCGTCGGGATAGACGATATAGACGTGTTTGCCGTCTGCCCGAACGACCTCCCGGCCGGTAATGGCCGCACTCAGCAGCTTCACAGCCTGGGCGTCCGGCGCATCCTTCAAAAACATGACGAGCAAATGGGCGGGATCGCGCTTGGCCTCATCGGTGAAGGGATTGTGCGCGACGACCGTGTCCCATTCGGGTGCGGTGCGCACCATGAAGTCGGTGCTGAGACCGAGCCGCTTCTGGGCCTCGGCCTCGAGAAAGCGCTCCAGGGCGGCGCCGGTCCGCGTCGGGCTCTGAAAGACGAGATTGCCGCTCTGGAGCAGCGATCGGGGGTCGCCGAAGCCGAGTTGCGCGAGGAGATCGCGCAGGTCGGACATGGTGACCTTGTTGTGGGCAGGGAGGTTGATGGCCCGGAGCAGGGCCACGTGGGTGCTCAAAGCGGCGGCGCCTTCCAGCCCCCCGACGCGGCTTCCACCACCTTGGCCACCGCCAGCGCAACGTGTTCGTGCCACGGCTGCCCCACGATCTGCACGCCGATCGGCAGCCCTTCGGGCGACGTGCCCGCCCGGACCACCGCGACCGGCCACCCGGTGATGTTGTGGGGCTCGTTGTAGCGATCGGCGTAACCCGGCTGGCTCGATCCGCCGTGAGGGACAGCCGGCATGGCCATCACCGGACAGATGATCACATCGGCGTCCTGCATGAACCGCAACAGCTGCGACCGCACCTCGTCCAGCTGCTCGACTAGCAGGGTAAGCTGATCGGACGGCACCTGCTCCTTGGCGGGCAGTGCATCCAACGAACCGGTGCCGGGCGTCCCCGCGGTTTGCAGCAAGCGTCCCAGCCACGCGCCTCCATCGGCAAACACGATCTTGTGCCACAGGTCGGTCGCGTCCTCGAGACCGGGCGGCAGCTTGGGCTCGACTCGCGCCCCATTGGCGTGGACCGCTGCGACAGCGCCCTCCACCGCCCGGACGGTCTCGGCGGTGGGGGTTCGGCTCGGGATCGCGGTGAAGAAGATGACCCGCAAGGCACGGACGTCGACTCGCGCCGGGTCAAGCAGCGGGGCGGGGACGGCGTGCGGGTCGCGTCCATCTACTCCGGCGACCAGGGGCAGCGTCAATATCAGGTCTTCGACGAATCGGGCCATCGGCCCCACCTGGGTCCACGACTCGAGTATGCCCCGATACGAGATGGCGTGGCCGGTCTTCGGCACGCGACCGGCCGTCGGCTTGAGACCGGCGATGCCACAGTTGTGAGCCGGCATTCGGATGCTGTTGCCGGTGTCGCTGCCGACGTCGAGCGGCGAGCCGCCGGACGCGAGGATCGCGGCCGGCCCACCGCTGCTGCCCCCCGGCGTCCTGGTCAGATCGTACGGATTGGAGGTTCGTCCGTACACCAGGTTGTCGGTCTCGTCGGACCAGGTGAACTCGGGCGTATTGGTCTTGCCCAGAAGGATCGCGCCCGCCGCCCGAATCCGCGCGACGATGGTTGCGTCCTCGGTCGGAATGCGCTTAGCCCAGCCCTGGGTGCCCGCGGTGGATATCACGCCCGCGACGTCGAACGAGTCCTTGACCGTGAACGGGACACCGTGCAGCGGACCGCGGAGCTTCCCCCGTGCCAGCTCCGCGTCGGCTTGACGGGCGCCCGCGCGCGCGGGCTCGGCCGTGAGCTGGACCACCGCGTTGAGCTTGGGATTGACCTGCTCGATCCGGCGGAGGCAGGCATCGACCACCTCCAGCGACGAGACCCGCTTCCGTCGGATCGCCTCGGCGAGCACCCTCGCAGAGGCGTAGTGAAGCGTGCCGTCGGTGAGCTGGGCGACCCGGGTATCGCCGGCGGGAAGAAGATACCAGGGCACGGCCATGCTGCCGGCCATGGCCGCGACGAAGGTGCGACGAGGAATCATAGGGAGACCAGCTCGCTGAAGCGGCCCAGGTCGATGTTGCCCCCGCTCACGACCGCAACCACTTTGCCGCCGCCGCACCGGCCGCTGAGCGCCGCGGCGACCGCACAAGCCCCAGCGCCTTCGGCCACGACGTGGTTGCGCTCGGCCACGAGCTTCATGGCAGCGCGAATATCCTCGAGCGAAGTAACCACGGAGCCTTCGAGGAGGTGATGGGCCAGCGCCCACATGCGGGGAAAGACACTCTTGCCCCCGCAACCGTCCACCCAGCTCGCCTTCCACTCCGGGAAATTCGAAGCCGACCCGGTCGCGAACGACCGGGCCAGCGGCGCCGCCGTCTCCGGCTCGGCTGCGAAGACCTTGACCCCCCTCGTCCGCGCGTGGATGGCGGAGGCGATTCCCGAGGAGAGGCCGCCCCCGCCGAACGCCACCACAACGGCGGTCACGTCGGGCAGGTCCTCCAGGATCTCGAGGCCCGCGGTGGCGTTGCCGGCGATGAAGGCGTCGTCCTCGAAGGGGTGCACGAACGCGCCGGCCATCGCGGGATGCGTGCGTTCGCCCAGCGCCCTCCAACACTCATCGAATGGCGCCTTGACGATCTTGGCCCCGAGCCGCCGAATGGCCTCCAACTTGGTGGCGGGTGCCGTGTCGATCACCAGAACCGCGCAAGGCACGGCCACTTTGCGGGCTGCGAGCGCCACGCCCTGAGCCGCATTCCCCGCGCTCACGGTCCAGACCCCGCGACTCCGTTCCTCCGGGGGGAGCATCCGAACGGCGTTGTATGCCCCTCGAATCTTGAACGAGCCGATGGGTTGGAGATTCTCCAGCTTGAGGTAAATCTCCGCCGGTGCCTCATCGTACTGGAGCCGAACCAGCGGCGTGCGGACAGCGGCTTCGTACACGTGCCGCTGCGCGGCCTCGATCAGGTCGAATGGAATGGTTCGGCGTGGCGACGGGGACAATGGCTGCTGTGCGTCATTCATGGGCACCAGAATGTTCTTCCCGGAATGGACCCGGTCAAGCCCGCCCTCGGCGTAACGCGAGTTGCCTGAGGAACATCGGCCCGCACAAGTTACTTCCTGGGGGAGCGGTGCGCGCTCGCCTTCCTTACACCCGCAGGGCACTTGGAGGATAAACCGCATGGGTAAGCCGGAACGGATCCAGACCGTGGTGATCGGAGGGGGCCAGGCGGGGCTGTCGGTGGGGTACCACCTCGCGCGCCGCGGTCTCCCATTCGTCATCCTGGAGGCGAATCCGCGAATCGGCGACAGCTGGCGCACCCGGTGGGACTCACTGCGCCTGTTCACGCCCGCCCTGTACGACGGCATCGCGGGGATGCCGTTTCCGGCTCCGCCTCGGACCTTTCCCACCAAGGATGAGATGGCCGACTACCTCGAGGCTTACGCGGCGCGTTTCGCGCTGCCGGTCAGGACCGGTGTCGCCGTAGACCAGCTGGCGAGGGAGGGCGACCGCTACGTCGTCAGGGCGGGCGACCGGTCCTTCGAGGCCGACCACGTGGTCGTGGCGATGGCCACCTACCAGCGGCGCCGGGTGCCTGCGTTCGCAGCCGAACTCGACCCCGGGGTGGTGCAGCTGCATTCGCTCGACTATCGGAATCGCTCGCAGCTACGACCGGGAGGCGTCCTCATCGTCGGAGCGGGCAACTCCGGCTCCGAGATCGCGCTCGAGCTGGCGCGGGCTGGCCACCAGACCTGGCTGTCGGGCCGCGACACCGGCCACATCCCGTTCCGCATCGAGGGCGTCGCGGGACGATTCGTCCTGGTGCACCTGGTGCTGCGGGTCGTCTTTCACCGGGTGCTCACCACAGATACGCCGATCGGGCGAAAGGCGCGCCCCAAGATCGTGTCTCAGGGCGGGCCGCTCATCCGGGTAAAGCCCAAGGATCTCGCGGCTGCCGGCGTCCAGCGCGTGCCCCGGACCGCGGGCGTGCGCGACGGGTTGCCCCTGCTCGACGACGGGCGCGTGCTCGACGTTACCAACGTGGTCTGGTGCACCGGATTCCATCCCGGCTTTTCCTGGATTCAGCTTCCGGCGTTCGGGAGCGACGGGGAACCGGTGCACGCGCGCGGAGTTGCCGCCAACGAGCCGGGGCTGTACTTCGTCGGCCTGCATTTTCTCTACGCGATGTCGTCCACCATGATCCATGGCGTGGGGAGAGATGCGGAGCACATCGTGGACACCATCGCTGCCCGGACCCGGAAGCCGGATCGTGTGAGGGAGCCAATCCCCGTGGGGATAGGCGCCCTTCAGGTTGAAGCGCGCTAGCTGTCGTTTCTCATGACGTTGCTCGGGACGATAGGCTGAACAGGTAGAGGAGCGGGGGACCCGACTTAGCGCCTCAGGGTCTGCCGAGCACGGTCTGGCCGCGACGCCGGATATTGGATACGATTTCGCCATGTCCTCCACCGTGCTCCCCCGTGAAACCGTCGCCGGCGCCACCCTCCCGGGCGGTCCGCGAGCTCATCCTCCACGGCGAGCTCCGCGCCGGCGAGCCGGTGCGCCAGGAGTGGCTCAGCGAGCGCCTCGGCGTAAGCCGGATCCCCGTCCGCGAAGCCCTCCGGCAGCTCGAGTCCGAAGGGCTGGTGACCTTCACCCCTCACAAGGGGGCCGTCGTCTCGCGGCTCTCACTCGAGGCCCAGCACGAGAAGGAGCGGAAGGAAATCTGACGTAGCCGATTCGTGCCTCGTTCCTGTGCGAACTGCGATGGAGGAATCCGATCATAGACCGCTCGGTCTTTGGCTTGCGCGAGCCGGTGCCAGAGTCTCAGCAGCACGCGTTGCATTCCGGTGGGTGCCGCGATGTGGATACAGCGATGGGATCCGTCGCGTTGGTCCTCAGGTTGACGGATAAATCGCAGGCCTCGCAATATTGAAGCTGCAA
>Ga0137403_10003682_pt1 | contig 18338 bp, 15 predicted proteins | sample CZOMad2_1_16fung_FD_122057 | JGI IMG/M metagenome (GOLD analysis project Ga0137403, IMG submission 122057) | Vadose zone soil fungal communities from Angelo Coast Range Reserve, California, USA - CZOMad2_1_16fungal (Hybrid Assembly) | ecosystem: Environmental > Terrestrial > Soil > Vadose zone...
TACGGACAAACTGCCTAAGACCGCGGCCGGAAAATTGCTGCGCTACAAACTGCGTGGGCTCGCGTCCGGCACTTTCACTTAAATGGCCAATAAAATTCTTCGCCACGCTCAGGACAAGGCGTGTGTGGGTTTTCTTCAAGAACCATTTTGTGCGTCATTGTTGAATGTCCTAGGAAATCATCGGTCCAATGGAGCGCTTGGTGTACAAAAGCTGAACTCAGCGGACGCTGATTCAGAGACACCAAGGAGGCTCCCTCATGCAAAGTATTTATTAATGCTTCTGCATAGCCGACCTCGTGACAAACGTTCGGCCTTGACCCGAACGGCAAGTACTTATCCGGCTTATCAGACGTTGTCCGGAGCCACTTCGGAGGCCCCAAGCAATTTGGCGTTCAGCGAGCCACCGGTGAATAGCATCTCTTCTAAAGAAGCATCGAGCGCATGACGCTCAAGCACGTTATTGCCGCCATTCTCAAGACAAAACTGTGCAGCACGGCGCATAAGCTCTTTGATAAAAGCCGCGCTCGCATTCTTGGTCTTTTTTACCGCGACTTCGACCAGGTCGTTTGCAAGAGTTAGACCACAAGCATAAAGGCGGATCAATTGTCGGCGGCCTTGGTCATCTGGCAGCGGAAATTCTATCGCTTGGTCAATTCGGCCCGGACGTGATGCCAGTGCCGCCTCCAAGTGTTCAGGACGATTTGTCGTTAACACGAACAGGACAGCTGCATCTTCGCGAAGACCGTGGCTCCAACTGACTGGCACAAGTGTAAGTTTCTTGAAAGCAGCGACAACCTCAAGCCTCTAACAAAAATGAGGTTTGGGAGAGAGCCCTCCGCCACTCGGGCGAGGGAAATAATTGCATCCCTACAACAAGGCCGGTTACTTTACGAAGCCGCTGAAACCTCACCCCTTGAAATCAAACCGTTACAGCAATTCTATGGAATGATCGGTTTTGCGAAGCAGCTGCTCGAATCGATTCTCAAGCGACTCGGCTTCCTGTAGAGAGTCGACCAGAGCATAGCGGGTCCGTGGACAAACGGGCCAGTACCCAAGTTACCGGTTTTGCGACAAACCAGGACTTAGCCGCAGTTTAACCGAGACGAAAAGTATTCGGCGTCCCGCAATGGCCAGATGACTGAATGCGTTTGCTCCATGGCATAATCAGCAAACATGCGCAAGAAAAGACTGAAAAACGTCGCGGATACGCTATGCCAAATGTTTTGCGGTTGGCGACTTGTTGGCTCGAAGCGAATGCTTGTGGAACTTGGGTCGGGCACCCTAGAAATAGATGCTTTGACGGGGCAATGCCAGTTACAGGGTGAGCCGATAGTTCAGCTACCAATCGCAAGAGAACTGGTTGGTTGGATGAAGCAGGACTTGGCAACACACCGCATTCCGACAACCGTTCTCGTTCGCGCACGTCTTTCGGTGAGACTCTCCTTCAGTCAGGTTCCGTGGAACACAAGGACGAAAGAGATTTTCTATTCAAATGGCGAGGCTGTCCGTTCTCAGAAAATGCACAAATCATATTCGACTGCGATAGTGAAGTCGCGACCGACGAGGCCGTTTATCGTTCCACGCGAACAGAGGCTCAGGAGTGGCCCGTTGGTTGGCCGACAGAATGACGGAACAAGTGACTTCTCCGGTTTGACGACTCTCCAGGAGTTACGGTAGTTTCGACGTCAAATCGAGCAATTCGAGCGATGGTTGGTCGGGAAAGAACAAGAGCAATGTAAAATCCCCGGGGTGGTCGCCATGCTCTACACCTGGTACGAGAGTCCGATTGAACCGTTGCTGCTAGTCATACACACGGCAAACACGTTTCGGCAAACCAGCTATGCAAAAGCGATCGACAGGCGTTATCGTTTGCGAACTGTCTCCGCTAAATATTGAAACAGTCGAACAGGTCACCGATGAGCGGATAGGCATCGCGCGGCGGAGCCGGCGGCCCGGCAGTGGCGCCGTTCGGCGCGGCCTCATAGTTGCCGCCGACCGGCGTGGAAGTGTCGAAATGATGGTTGACCGAAGCAAGGGTGGGCAAGTCAAATAGCCGCTCAATGAACTTCAGCGTGGAAGTATGTTCGTAGATGGCGGGCTCGAGATGCGCCGTTTTGGCGTGAGGTGAAATCACCCACATGGGGACTCGGATGCCCAGGCCGAACGCGTCGACCTGAGGCGGGGCCACGTGGTCGAAGTAGCCGCCGTGCTCGTCGTAGGTCAGCAAAAAGGCAGAGCTATCCCACATCGGAGACTCGCGTAGCGCGGTGATCAGCTGCTGCTGAATGCCCATGCCGACGGAAACGTCCGCGGGCGGGTGTTCGTCGAGGCCGCGGTGAAAACTCGGGATGATCCAAGAAACCTGCGGCAGCGTGCCTTTCTTGAGGTCGTTGAGATACTCGGCGCGCGTGCCGCGGGTACGCTGATCGTGGGCGTAACGTTTCCAGAATACGAAAACGTTGTCGGTGTTTCCGAACGGTACGCTGTCCCAGGTGTTGTTGTAGATCTTCCAGGTGATGCCGGCAGCATCCAAAAGATCCAGAATGATCGGGTAGTCGAAAACTCCGTATCCCCACACACCATTGGTCGTAATTCCGCCTGAGGTGCCGGCGGCAAAGTAAAAGCGATTGGGCCATGTGGGGCCGAGCAAGGAACAGAAATAATTGGTGCAAAGCGTGAACTCGTTAAGGAGGCTGTAGTAGTACGGAATCTCGGCTGCGGTGTAGTAGCCCATAGCGTTGATTCCGTCAGTGGTGTAAAAGCCGTTCATCGCGCCCCCATTCCATTCGTTGTGCACATCAGACCATCCGTGGCCGATGTCCGGCGTCGAAAGGCTTGTGAATTCGTACGGGATAACCTTGCCGCCATTGCCGTCGGGCTGTGAATACCCGACAGGAGGGCCAAATCCCGCGGCTTGGACCTGCGCCGCATAGCCGAAGTAGTGATCAAAGGAGCGATTTTCCTGGCAAGAGATGATGATGTGGTTGATGGGCAGTTTTGCCGAGGGCGATTGCGGCGCGCTCTTGGCCAGGACTCTGTGCAGGGGAGCTGCTCCTAGGATCCCGGCGCTCGCCGCGGCAAGCTGAAGGAAAGAGCGCCGGTCCAACAGTGAAGTAGAAGTGGACGAACCAGCGGGTATGCGCGATGAAGGCATGGTTACTCTCCAGGTATGATATTGGGTGACCCATGGTATGCGATTCCAGCAAGGAAGAAGCGAGGCGGGGAGAGCTGCTTCCCTTCCGTGGGCGTACATTGATACAGGACACGGCGCTTTGTCAATCCTGAGGGCGGCGAGGCGCCCAAATTCCGACGAGCTGACGCTAGTGCGCGGTCCTAAACGGCCAGATTCAGATTAAAGCTGGTAGCTTGAAGCCGACGACAACCGTCAGCACCAGCGCCTGGTTAACGCGGCGAGCTCAACCGGTAAAGTGAAAAAGGGCACTTTTGCTCTAGCCTATCCCCTATCCCACCCCCGCGTTGACGGGTAGAGTTACAGGCGGGGAAAAAGTGATACACCCATGCAAACACGACACGATAGCAATAAGATTCCATGCGAACGTACTCGCGACCGTTGCGAGATCGAACGCATCAGTGCGCACGGCTCATAAAAAGAACCTTAAACGTGGGATCGTGTGGCTGGAACTCACTCAAATGACGGTGTTTGGGGTTAGCGCGGAGCGTGCTTCAATCGAAATGAATGCGTAAAAATGCAGCGCTTATCGTTTGCACGCGTAGTGAACCCGTGAAAACGCATTTAAACGAGATGGCGAAAATTCCACTTGATTGCATAACAATGTCGGCTCCTCGACCCGAGTAAACTTTGGTTGCTTGACGACCATAGGCTCGGGAGAAAGGAGCCGAACATGATGATTATAGGCGTAGATTACCACCCGAGCTTTCAGGCGATTGCATTTTTAATTGAAGAGACTGGTGAGTGCGGTGAACAGGAACTGAACCACAGTGATGGACAAGCAGAGAAATTCTATCGAGACCTGAAGCAGCGAGGAATCTGCGTGCGGGTAGGCATGGAGGCTACCGGATATTCACGCTGGTTCGAGCGACTGCTAGCAGAGTTGGGGTTCGAGGTATGGATGGGCGATCCCGCGGAGATCAAGGCCAAGCGAGTGAAGAAGCAGAAGTTTGACCGCGAGGATGCTCGACTCCTGCTGAGACTGATGCGGGAAAATAACTTTCCGCAAATCTGGGTACCGGGCCCGGAGAATCGGGATCTGCGACAACTGCTGTGGCACCGTCATCGATTGGTGCAGATGCGCACGCGGATCATGAATCAGCTGCAGGCGTTGGCGATGAACGAGGGCTATCGCTGGAAGAAAAAACTGTTCAGCGAACAGGGGCGAGTGCAGTTAGAAAAGCTCGCGTTAGCTCCTTGGGCTAGTCGGCGACGGCAAGAGTTGTTGGAGTTGCTGGACCGCATGAATCCGACGATTGCAGAGCTGACGGCCGCTGTCGAGCGGGAAGCCCGAAAGCGACCCGAGGCTGTGCGGCTGATGACACATCCTGGCGTGGGCCCACTTACGGCTCTGGCCTATGTGTTGATCATCGGAACTCCGACGCGGTTTCAACGCGGCAAGCAGATCGGCACCTACGTGGGGATGATTCCGAGTGAAGACTCCAGTGCTCACAAGCAACGGTTGGGGCACATCAGCAAGCAAGGCAATTCGTTGTTGCGCTTCTTGTTGGTGGAGGCGGCGCAAGCAGCGGCGCGGATTCATCCTGACTGGCGGCGTCGGTACATTCACCTGGCGATGCGTCGGCACAAGAGCATTGCCAAAGTAGCGATGGGACGCAGGCTGGCGATTCGGTTGTACTGGATGTGGCGGAATGGTTGTGGATATTCGCAGTCATTAGAGTTCGGTTCGTACGCGGGACAGCTCGGAATCGTACATGACGTGAAGTAGAACACCGTGCACTTGATGGGGCATCCCGCTCCCTCGTGAGAGGGAGTTTGAAGAAGTAATCGTGGTCGAAGTACCGATCGCAGAGATGTTTGGGTCGGACTGAAGCCGATCGAAAGATTACGGACGAGCCGTGGTCGTCGAAGCAGACTTTAACGGAACCAATAAGACCACTCTTCGGAGTGAACGGAGTTGTGTGCCCGAAAAAAGAAAAGAGAGAACAAAAAAATCAAAAAAAGGTCTTGACACGAGCCGGCATTGTTAGAGAGGTGCCGGTTAGTTGCCTGGATCAACTACAAGGGCAAGAAGGTTTTCATTCGGTACGTTCTGAGCCATGCCGATTACGACAAGGAGAAATGGAAAGATAACCGAGATTGCGCTTGAAAAATACAACATAAAGGTTTCCCCGCGCCCCGGCCGATCACATCGGAGGCGCAGAATGAACACGACACGGAAGTGCTCTACCTGGAGCGCCGAGGCCACTTGTCGGCGTCCGAAGAAAAGTACGCCGAACTGCTGACGGTTCTGATTGAGGCTTACGAAGAGGAACACTTTCCCATCCGTGCGGTCTCGCCCGTGGAAGTGTTGGCGGAATTGATGGCGGCGAACAACCTCAAACAAAAGGACCTCGCGCCGCTGCTCGGGTCGGAGAGCATCGTCTCCGAAGTCTTGCATGGCAAAAGAGAGCTGAACAAGCAGCACATCGAAAAACTCAGCCAGCGATTTAAGGTGTCGCCAGCCCTGTTTTTTTAGGAGGAGATTCTCCTGGTCCACTCGCCCAGCCACAAATAGGCCGCATTCAGGGGCGGGTTTGCACGCAGCCTGCCACCATGCATTTCTCCGTCGTGTTCTGCAGAGTCGAGAAAAACTGAATCACAACAGCGGCCCGTGATTGCGACTACTTTTGCTCAATTTGTAGCAGAACAAGAAAAATGCGTAATTGAGATTTACTGGTCTGATAATTGTTACTATCAGTCTCGAGCGTGCGGCGAATGCCCGAGTCAGGTGCTCAGCGCCCTCAGAACATGGAGGGGCACGGCATGAAGACCAAAGAATTGTGTAGGTAGTTTCCGGTATCTAACGAGGACTGTCGCAGGTATAGGTCCCGGGCCATCTTCAAGCAAAAACCCCATCGACCCCTCAATTGCCTTCTGGCGAAAATTGCTATCACGAACCGTTCCTGCACGGATCTGATGTGCAGCAAGGAGGACGAATGGTCAGAGAAGCGAAATACTTAGGAATTGTATTGTTGGCGTTCTTTTTCGTCGCGACGGCAGCGGTGGCCCAGGAGGTCGTAATCTATGGCGGATCGATGGACGCCCGAGAACACGGTTACCAGCACGGCTATCGCGACGGCCTTCGCCAGGGCCGCGCGGACCTAGTCAGTAATTCCAGTCCGAATTACGAGAGCGACGACTATCGGCGCGCCGATTTGGGCTACGAAGACTTCATGGGCTCGCGGCCCGATTTCCAGAAGGGCTATCGAGAAGGGTTTAGGGCCGGCTATGAAGACGGCTATAAGAATCGCCCCGTGCGTTCCGAAATTTATGGGCTCCGTGACACGTACGACCCAGACCGCGTTCCGCGAAACGATGAGGACGCCCGCTACTATACGAACTGGGGCTATTCCGACGTGGCTTTCGACACCGGCTACCGCGATGGGTTAAGCGCTGGCAGGAAGGACTTTAGTGAGCGAAAGGACTACCGCCCAGAAAAGCACGATTCGTATGAAGATGGCGACCACGGTTACCGTAAAAGCTTCGGCACCAAAGACCAGTACAAGGAACAGTACCGCAAGGGGTTCTTGCGGGGATATGAGGACGCATTTAACCGCAGAGGACATTGAATCTCCTTGAGCTAGCAAAATCCCAATAGCCAAAAAAGGGTCCCAGGCGGTCTGTCCGCTTGGGACTCTTTCTTCTATGAACGCCGCGCTTTGTCGCTGGTGCGTAGTGCCTTGTCTCCCCGCAGGAAGCTAGTGAGTGGATGTCTCGAGCTGCGAGAAAAGCACTAGTCCATACGCTGAAGAAATTTCAGGTACCGGGCAGCGATCGCCGGCCACGAAAAGTATCTTTCATGCGCGGCGCGGCTGCGTTGCACGAGGTAAACGCGAAAATCGTCCTGTGAAAGAACGCGCACCAGCGCTTCGCCGAGTTGCGCTTGCAAAGTTGTTTCGTCCAAGCCCTCCGGAAGGAGAATCACGCCTGCGTCCGTAATGGGCGAGCCGGTTTCACTTCCTTCGAACGCGATTACCGGCAAGCCGCAGCCAATACCGGAAATGGCGCTGCTGCGCCGCGACGAAATCGCTCCTCTGGCGAACAACAGGACGTCCGAAGCCGCAAATCGTTGGACCAACTCTTTGTCGTCGATGACGCCGCACACATCCAGTTCCACAGTGACATCTCGAAGTCCTTCGCGAAGCGCCCCCTCGCGCACTTCCGCATGGCGGCCAAAAACAAGCAGCCGCAATTTTCCCAACTTTTGCGATGCATAGCGCACGGCGGCAACAACGTCGCGTGTTTCGCGGTCACCTGCGGTTCCCCCGGTGATGCTGAACACGCCGACTGCGGGAGGTGAATGGATATCTTCGTGTTGCTGTGGAGCAAGCGGGAAAGGAAGACTCACGCCGACCGGAATGAATGAATACTTTGCGGGAGCACTCGGAGGCCAGCTAAGCCGTTCAGGTGTGACCGTGAAAACCGTATGGTCGGAAAACGTAAGTATCGTGCGCATCACACGCAATTGCATCGTGCGACGGAGGCGATCGATCAGGCGAGTTCCGCCGAAAGGCTCCGCATCATGAAACACCACAGCGATACGCGCACCGGCCTTCCGAAGAAGGCGAAGAACGCGAAGAAAACGGCGTGGAAAACCCCGCGCCGACCAGGCGAGTGCCGTGTATTGCACAAGGACCCATGTGCCACGCCAGGCTTTGGCCTGGAGCCTCAATGCTCGAAGCGACGCAGCCCAGCCATGTTCGTTCCAGGGAACACGCCGAATCTGTAGATCCATACTGTGCGTGGCGAGCGCCTCGGCGAGATAGCGGCAATAGTCTTCAACGGCGTCAGTAGGTTCGTCGCGGCGGCCGAGCAAAGCGATGACGAGTTGCGATTTCATTGTTTAGGCGCAAAGACCGAATCGTTCGCAGTCAGCCTAAGCCGAGTTGCATCTTGAGGCAAGGAAAGCGAAAAGCAAGAGGCGGCACAAGAAGTCATCGCAGGAAGGACTTGATCCAAGAGCGCGACAGCAGAGACGCTCCTTGAAGTGTTTCCCGCACACCGTGTCCAGCAATTTTACGAAGCTGCGCAGCTGCGCACGAAGTAAGGCCACGGCTCGCGTAGAAATCAAGTGCGACAAGACGAGCACGGGACTCGGGCCACTTTCGGGCGGGAGCAAGCCTGTCTTGTCCGGCCTCCGCAAGATGCGCGAGCAATTGTTCAGCGCGGCTGTCATACGTATGTTCGGAAAGGACAAGCGAGCGTGCGGCATCCGCGATTTTACTTCGAGAAATTTCGTCAGCCAGATATCTACGGACGATACGGATGAGATCCGAGGGATCGCGGTATCCCACGAAATGTACGCCGTCCTGAAAGCCCAATTGCGTGAGCTCGGAAGGAAGAGACGTGATGAGTAGTGCGCCCGAGGCGAGCACTTCGAAAACGCGGAGGTTGGCGTCTTGCGGAAAGTCGTCGCGGCCGATATTTACGACGGTGCGGCTGCGCCGATAGATTGCGGCAGTCTCTTCGAGTGTGAAACGCTGCGTCCAATCATTCATGCGGAATTCCGCGGCGAGTTTCGGCAGCCATTTGGCACGGCCGTTGTACAACGGTCCGCCGGTTTGGCCGACCCAGCCAACGTCGAATTCGCGCGGAAGTTGAGGGCCTTCGAAAAACCCCCGCCGAACGGCGTGCGGCAGCAGAAAAGCTCCTGGATGCCCCGCGCGGGCAAACCGCTCTCGATAACCCGGATGAAACACCACTGCGTGATCAAATACGGCGGACCAGCGAATGCGACGGTCAGTAAAAGCATACGTGTCTGGATGAAAGCACACTGTCGGGATTTTCGAGCGTTCAAGTCCGGTTGGAAATAACGAATGTGCGGACTCAAAGTGAAAAATGGCCGAAGGAATGTTTGGACAAGTACGCAGTACATCTTCGAGCGACGCGTCGAACGGAATCGAATCGTTCACACAAAAAAATTCGACGCCGTGCCGGCGAAAAGCGTCCGCATACGCCGGAATCATCTTCCAATCATGTTCTTCGCGACAGAGGCAGAGGATGGTCATTCTGGAAAGGCAGCTCAAAATCCTGCCTACGTCTGTGGTTCGGCGATCAGCGGGCGGCGCCAGATGTCTGCTCCGCTTGTTGCGCGGCGATAATTTCCTGAAAGATCGTGTCCAGGTTGCGCGTAATTTTCCAGTTCGGATAGTGAGACTGAAATTTGCGCAAATCGGAGATATAGCAGATGTGATCGCCTTTGCGGGCTTCTTCTATGTATTTCCAGGCGAGCTTCTTGCCGGTCATATCGGCAATTTTGCCTATGGCTTCAAGCATCGAAACGCTGTTTCCGCGCCCGCCGCCGAGGTTATAGACTTCGCCCGGACGAGGATTCGCTGCGAATTCCTCAATTGCGCGTACGACGTCATGGCTGTGAATGTTGTCGCGGACTTGTTTGGCCTTGTAACCAAAAACGGAATAGGTGCCGCCGCTAAGCGCAACCTTTACCAGATACGAAAGAAATCCGTGCAGCTCAACACCGGAATGCGACGGCCCGGTCAGGCATCCACCGCGAAAAATACAGGTATTCATGGCAAAGTAGCGCCCATACTCCTGCGCCACAAGATCGGCGGCGGCTTTTGAGGCACCAAAAAGCGAGTGCAGTGTTTGGTCAATCCGGCAGGCCTCGTTAACGCCTGAGTAGTCTTCCTGCCGCGCGTAGTCATATCGCGTGGCCAGCTCTTTCAGCGGAATTTCGTTGGGCGAATCACCATAGACCTTGTTGGTGCTCATCAAGATGAAGACCGCGTCGCGACAATGCTGGCGAGTGGCTTCGAGCAAGTTGATGGTTCCGAGGGCGTTCACTTCAAAATCAAGGATCGGAATGTCGCGGGCCTTGTCATGGGAAGGCTGCGCCGCACAATGGACGATCAGATCGAATCGATTGCTCCTGAAAAGTTCGTCCAGGGCAATGCGGTCGCGGATGTCCAGACTTGCATGATGAAAATTCTTTGTCGAACGCTTGAGCCGATTGAGATTCCATGTGGTGTCGCCTTGCGCGCCAAAAAAAACCTGGCGCATGTTGTTGTCCACACCGATGACGCGATAGCCCTGGCGGTCAAAATGTTCGACCGCTTCAGAACCAATTAAACCGCTACTACCCGTGACAAGAATTGTTTTCATTGGAATGGGCGGGGTTCAAATAGTGTACTTAACTTTTCCGAGCTGTGCATCGCCGAGCCTGCAGTGCCGAGCACCTGTCGTCTACTCCGGTGGGCGATTGGTTCACCAGATCTTGCACGCCTTTTCGCGAACCATTGTGTCACCCTTCTTGCAGCCAAACGCCTTGGCAAACAGCTCCATGTTGGAAAGCGGACCGTTGACACGAAATTTTGGAACGGGGTGTTCGTTGCTGTTGGCCATCAACCGCGCATACTCTGGGCGCAGATTGGCGCCCCACACTTGCGCCCAACCCAGAAAAAACCGCTGCTCGGGAGTAAATCCATCGAGACTTTGCGGACGCTTGCCTTCAATCGCCTTTTCATAAGCTGCGTACGAGATGGAGAGTCCGCCAAGATCCGCTATGCTTTCGCCGAGAACCAGTTTGCCATTTTCGTGAAGACCCGGCTCGACTTCATAACCATCGAACTGTTGCCGAACGCACGCCGCGCGCTCATCAAAATTCTTGCGATCTTCTTTGGTCCACCACTCGCGGAGATTTCCCTTCCCGTCGAACTGCGATCCGGAATCGTCGAATCCATGCGTGATCTCGTGGCCGATTACCGCACCCATCCCGCCATAGTTAATCGCGTCATCGGCCTTCGGATCATAAAACGGCGGTTGCAAGATTCCTGCCGGAAACACAATTTCATTCATCGTCGAGTTGTAATACGCGTTCACAGTCGGCGGCGTCATTCCCCATTCGGTACGGTCTACGGGTTTTCCGATTTTGTGAAGTTCGCGGGCATTTTCGAAATCGACGGCGCGTCGCACGTTTGCAAGGTAACCTGTCCGCTCCACGGATAGCGCGGAATAATCGCGCCATTTGTCCGGGTATCCGATTTTGATTTGAAAGGCTTCGAGTTTTTCAATCGCCTGCTTTTTGGTATCCGGCCCCATCCAGCCAAGAGTCGGCACATCGCTTCGCAGCGCGCCGATCAGATTCGCCACCATTTCCCGCGCGTGGGCTTTGGCTTCCGGCGGAAAATACTTTTCAACGTACACTTGACCGAGCGCTTCTCCGATGTTCCGATTGACGCTCTGCACGCAGCGCTTCCATCGCGGTTGAATCTGTTTCGAACCCGCCAGTTTCGCCCCGTAAAAGCTGAAATTCTCTTGCACAAAGGAGTCGGACAGTTCGTTGGCACTGGCGTGAATCACGTGCCAGCGCAAATACGATTTCCATTGATCGAGCGGGGCCGCCGTGAGCAGTCTATTTGTTTCTTTGAAGAAATCTGGTTGCTCGACGTTAATCGCCGAAAATTCTGGAGCATTGCGCTGCCGAAAGTATGCTTCCCACGGCCATACTGGCGCGAGCGCCTCCAACTGCGGGAGCGTCATTTTGTGCCAGACCTCGTGCGGGTCACGCATTTGGGCACGGGGCATCGACGCACTGGCAAGCGTCGTTTCAAAATTCATAACGGATTGTGCTTCGGTGTCCGCCTTTTCCTGCGAATCGCCGGCAAGCACAAACATTTTTCCGACGTGCGCCACATAGTCCGCGCGCAACTGCTTTGATTTGTCATCCGTGCGAGTGTAGTAGTCGCGCTCCGGCAACCCCAATCCGCCCTGCCCAATTTCCGCGATCACCTGCGTGCTGTCATCCAAATCCTGAGTTGAATCGAAACCGAAAAGAAAACCGCTGCCGGTCTGCTGCAAACGTCCGATAAGCGGTTGTAATTCGCTCGGATCTTTCAGTTTTTCGATGGCAGCCAAATCCCCTGCGATTGGTTCTGCCGCTGCCGCGTCGATCGCGGCGGTATCCATGCAACTGACGTAAAAATCGCCGATCTTTCGCTGATTGGAACCTGCGGCAGCGTTTGCTTTCGCCGCGTCCTCCAAAATCCCGCGCATGGATGCCTGGTTCCGGTCGGCCAGAACCGTAAACGATCCCCAAGTTGGAAACTCCGGCGGAATGGGATTGCTCTTCATCCAGCCGCCCATTGCGAATTGATAGAAGTCGTCACACGGTTTGCATGTTTTGTCGAGATTTGCGGCGTTGAAGCCCCATCCGCCCGAAGAATCGCCGATGGCCCCGCTTGCCCGCAACACGCCCAGAAACACGATACACAGAACCAACGTTGCGACGATTCGGCGATATGGCAATGATTTGAACATCGGTCTCCCTATCACATGGCAGGCTAATTGGCTTGACGAAGCCCAATCAGTTTAGCAAAACCAAACAATCAGGGACAAAATCTTGGCACAGGCGGATCAACGAAGTGAAGTTCCGTAAAATATACCCGTGCCATTCCGCAAGTCGCGGCCATAGGAGAGAACTACGCTCACGCTGCCCAAAACACGGATCCTGGCCTGTACACCAGTATCAAACAGCCACTTCTGCGAACCGAATTCTCCGCTGGCATCAGCGATCGCTCCAATGTCAAAGAATGGACCCAGCTGAACACGGAAGAACGCTCCGTCATAGAGAGTTTTGCTCACTTCGGAGTTCAGCAGCAGATAACGCCGTCCGAGAGGTGCACGTCCTTTTCGGCCATCGGTTGTGGCCGAATGCCCGCGCAGCCAGAGATCGTTATCGCGTTCGACCCCCAACTGGTAAAGCTCATCCAGCGGAACATTCCCAGAAATTTCGCCGCCTCGCAGCGACGAAAGAAATTCGTAGTCGTCCCCGCGCGCTTTTGGCTGCCAACGTGACTTCAGCTCCCCTTTCACACCGCCGAACGCCCCCAGTCCTGGGGCATAATTTCTCCCAGCGCGTACTTCTGCTTGGCCATCAAGCGTGAACCGCCGTTCGGGCATACGGACCAAGGAACGATGTATGCCGAGCCACGCATCCAAAGTTTCGCTATCAGCAAAAAATGACGTGCCGCCAAAGGAAAGCCCTTCCGGAACATTCCGGAACTCGCGCGAAATTCCTTCCAGTCCTGCTGTCAAATCCCATCGCCCGCTTTCCACTACATGCAACTCCGCCCCGCCGGAAAATCGCTTCAGATTTAAGTCGGTGACAGCGATCGAACCACCAGAAAAAGTCCGCGACAAGTTCCAGTTTTCATTTCGGGCGTCGAAGAAAATTCGCAGACGTTTTGCAGGCTGCCGGAAAAGCGGAGACGAAAAGCTCCCTGCAACCCTGCGCTTTTCCGAATCCCAACGTAAGAGCGAATCAAAGTTAATCGCTTCGCCGCGTAAATTGGAATAGGAGGGGTAAATCGTTTCGTACGGCAGCCCACGCAACAGCGAAATCGCGCCATCCTGGGCCGATGAGCCCCAGCTTGTGCGCTCATTCAAGCGAATCGTCGCTTTGTAGTCTTCGGCGTTTTCCGCGGCCAGAGCCGGAGAGAGCTCCGTTCGCCATTGCGGAAATACGTCCAGATTCTCAAGCAGCGCATTCGTCCTCAAAAATGATTTGCGCTCAAGCACTCCGGGCGGAGAAAAGGTTATGGCCCGATCGAACAAGCGCTTCTCGGTTTTTGGTGAGGGAACGGCTTCGACCGCCGTCAGCCGCGGCTTTTCTACGTGATTCCAATATTTCAGCGCTGCTTCAAGGTTTGCTTCGAGCAAGTAAATTGTGCCGAGGAACTCCGCCACGTAGGGATCTTGCGCGTCCAGACGCAGCGCTTGCCGCAAATCACACTTCGCTGTGCGAAAATCGCTTAGTTTATATTCCGCACCGGCGCGCTCGACCAGAAAACGTACGTCGCGCGGCGCTTTCTTTGCACCTTGTGAAAAAGCAACACGCGCTTCGTTCCACCGCTCCAGCCGCGACAACGCCATTCCGACGTAATAATCAAAATCGGCGGACTGGTCTACAGTGCCCTGCGCCTCGCGCAGGACCTCCTCCCACCTCTGCTGTTGGTACAGTCTTTTTACGGACTCGAGTCGCTGCGCCTCATCCGCTGCCTTCCCTAGATGCGAGGCATTGGCCAGCAGCACGACGGCGAAAACAAGATGACGGACTTTCACTCCGGGTGGTGAGGCACCGCAAGGAGCGTCCAATTCCGGGTTCCTTGCCAGGCCTTTTCGAATTCCGCGCGCTCGATACGCAACAGCTTACCGCGTTCCGGATCGTTCACGAGCACCGCCACGTCTTCCGGATCGACTCCTACAACGACCACGTAGTGCGCGGGCGCACCTTTCGGCTTTAATCCTGCAATCAGCGGTCGCCCCTTTTCCAGATGCGAACGCATGTCGCTCCAGTCACCGCGAAACGCGTACGCGTCAAATCCGGATTCACGCAAATAGCGTTCCATATCGACCGCATAGATTCCACGCGGCTTTGCGGCATATAACTCGCGCTGAATCCTGCTGGGATCGGCGCGCCCTTCCGCGACCGAAACATTCTTGCCGTGCCAATAGCGCAACACCATCGCGAGCGAAGCCGCGCCGCACCCGTCCTTCTCCTGGTGGATATAAGGAACATCCAGCCACAAACCCGAAGCGCCCGCCATGGCCACAGCACACAACACCGGGAAAAGCGCTCCAAAGAAGACGAATTGTTTTCGGGCAAGCAGAACTGCCTCGCTCTCGCGGCGATTCGTCGCTTAGCGCACTGCGACGATGATGAGAATCAGCGCAACCGCCACAAGCAGGATGATGATCAGATCGCGGTCACCGAGTCGACCCGCGGCGAAATCCTTTTGCACGTCGCGTGAACGATCAGCCATGCGTGCCAGATCTTCGTCGCTCACCTGGCTGATCGCTTGGTCTACTTTCTGGTAGTCAACCCCCGCCGATTTCAGTGTTTCCCGGGCCTTGTCGGTGGCAAACATCTCTCGTACCGCCGCTTCGTTTGCCTGCCGCGTTTCTGCAGCTTTCTGAACATCTTTGCGAAGCTGGCCAGACGAAACAGCATGATCTTTCTCCTGCGCGCGCACGGGAAGGGAACCCGCGGACACCAGGCTTGCAGCAAGCAGAATCGAGCACAGACGCATCGTGTTGCGAAACTTCATTTATCCTCCAGGTTGCTGGGTGCTTTAATTTTATGGGTGCGAGCTGGCGCGACACAAGCAGTTTACCCGCCCCAAATTGCCCAGTTACTTATCTTTACGTCTCAGGGCTTGGCCGGATAGGTCTGATACTTCGCGGTGTCAATGTGCTGCCACTCACCGCTTTGAATCCCAGCGCGAATCTGCGCGGGCGTTCTTCCCTTGCGCGTCTGTTCGTACGAGTACAGTGCCTCGCCCATGCAGATGTTACACATTGATCCGTGAGTGCTTGTGAAGCAATCAAGCAAGCTGCCGTGACCGTGCGCGCGGTCACAATGGCAATAGCACGGCTCCTGGTACAGCACTTTCTTTACTTTTGCCGCAAGCGCATAGGCATTTTTGACAACTGGATTCTCGAATTGCGCGGGATCCATCGTATCCGGCAGGGCGCCGGCTGGTGGTTGCGTGTGATAGGCAGGAACGGGTTCTTCGGATTGCGCGGCGGTCTGTGCTGCGCTCGAACGCGCACCCGAAGGCAGCAGCACAATCAGCAGCGCCGCCAAAAAAAGCGCAGTTCCGGTTGTCCATTCGCGTTTCGTTTGCATGATTGCTCCTAGCAATGAGCTGCCTGCGTCATCATCCGTTTCGCCGGCTACTTTCCAGAGGAAGCGATGAACGATTCCTCGCCGCGCGCTCTGCGACGCACATCAATTCCCAGCCGTTTGATCTTTTGATTCAAGGTCGAAAGCGGAATCAGAAATCGTTCCGAAGCCTCGGTCTGGTTCCACCCCGTCCGATCGAGCATATCGATGATGATGCGACGCTCAATCTCATCCATGATCTGGAACAAAGATGGCCGTGATTGGTCGGCACCCGTGCGCGCGCCCGGTTCGCCCGGAAGAGGCGGCATAAATTCAGACAACTGCAACCGTACTCCGCGGACAATTTCCTTGCTGCGAATACTTTCCGGCAACAGGTCCGCATCTACTCGATCGGTTGTAGACAAAACCACAGCTCTCTCGACAACGTTTTCGAGCTCACGAACGTTGCCGGGCCAGTCGTAATCCATCATCAATTTCAGCGCAGCGGGCGTGAATTGCCGCATGGGCTTCGCATTTTCCTCGCAATACCGCACTAGGAAATGCGCCAGCAGCATCGGCACATCTTCGCGACGGTCACGCAGTGGCGGAAGCGTCAGGTGGATCACGTTCAGGCGGTGGTACAAATCCTCACGGAAGCGGCCTTCCCTCACAAGGGTCAGAAGTTCGATATTCGACGCCGCGACGATCCGAACATCGACCTTCAATTGCTCCGTGCCGCCCAGTCGCATGAATTCACGTTCCTGAATTACGCGAAGCAGCTTTGCCTGCGTCTCCGGGCTGATGGTGGCGATTTCGTCGAAGAAAATCGTGCCCTGATCCGCAACTTCGAAGAGACCCTTCTTGGAAGAAACCGCGCTGGTGAACGCGCCCTTCACGTGGCCGAACAGCTGCGATTCCAGCAGATCGACAGGGATGGATCCCGTATTTACCGGAACAAACGCTTTGTCAGCGCGAGGCGAAGCGGAATGAATCGCTTTTGCGATCAGTTCCTTGCCCGTGCCGCTCTCGCCGCTGATCAGCACCGTCGAACGCGAAGGGCCGACCTGCGCCACAAGATCGAAGAGCGTCAGCATCTTTTCACTCTTGCCGATAATGTTCGGGAAACTCGAACGCTGCTTCAGCGCGCGCTTCAGTTGAACGTTCTCTTCGCGGAGCTTCCGCGATTCCACGGCCTGCGCCACTTGCGCAAGTAGCTCATCGTTTGACCACGGCTTGGTAATGTAATCGAGAGCGCCGCCCTTGAACGCCGCGCGCGCCATGTCAATTGAGCCGTACGCCGTAATTAGTACCACCGGCAGGTCAGGATCGCGCCGACGTACTTCCCGCAGCAACTCCAGCCCGTTGCGATCGGGCAAGCTCACATCAAGTAACAGCAGATCAAACGGCTGCTCCCCGAGCTTTCCTAAACCGGATTCGCCCGTTTCGGCGCTCGACACGCCGTAGCCCTCGCTCGTCAACAGCAGCTCAAGCCCTTCTCGAATTTCAGATTCATCGTCAACGACGAGAATCGCACCTTTAGACATGAACCGGCTTCCTCACCGCTGGGAACTCGACGTGAAATGATGTGCCTTTGCCGGGCGCCGAACGGACATCCACTTTTCCCGCGTGCTCCTTGATGATTCCGTAACTCACGGAAAGCCCCAGGCCGGTGCCTCGACCGCTGGCCTTGGTCGTAAAAAACGGATCAAAAATTCTGTGTATGTGCTCGCGCGGAATTCCCGCTCCCGTGTCGACTACTTCAATTTCCACGCTGCCGTTATGCGCGCTTGTCCTCACTTCCAAGATGCCGCCCGAGGGCATCGCGTCACGCGCATTCAGAAAAAGATTCAGGAATACCTGTTGCAATTTGTTCGCGGACCCGCGCACCGCCGGCAGTCCATCTCCCAGATTCTTCACCACCTGAATCTGCGAGGTCTTCAGCGGGTGCGATACAAGAGAGAGCGTTTCCTCAACCACGTGGTTCACGTCAACGTTCGCAATTTCGGCCGCCCCGGTTCGCGAAAAATTCAGCAAATTATTCACAATTTCGCTCGCGCGGAAAGTTTGCTTCACAATCTTTTCGATAATCGAATGCCGGGGATCATTTTCCGGCATCTGCTTGGCCAGCATCTGAATGTAATTGGAAATCACGGCCAGCGGCGTATTCACTTCGTGCGCCACGCCGGCCGCCAGCAGCCCTAACGATGTCAGCTTTTCCGTTTGTGACATCTGCTCTTCCATATGTTCTCGCTGCGTCACGTCATCGAAGAGCAGCAGCCGCCCGATGCGGTCGCCGGACTTGCTCACCAGCGGCGTGATCGAAACGTTCAACGTCAGCGAGCGCCCCTGGTGCTGCAGTCTCTGTTTATAGATGCCGGTGATCTGCTCGCCGTCGCCGCGCGCAGCGATTTCCGAGGCGAGTTCTGCCGGCAACAAGGAATCGAGTTGTGCCCCCACTGCTTCCTGCCGCGAAACGCCAAAAAGCTGCTCCATCCGCGTGTTCCAGCTTTCCACCGATCCGCT
>Ga0137403_10003683_pt1 | contig 18331 bp, 16 predicted proteins | sample CZOMad2_1_16fung_FD_122057 | JGI IMG/M metagenome (GOLD analysis project Ga0137403, IMG submission 122057) | Vadose zone soil fungal communities from Angelo Coast Range Reserve, California, USA - CZOMad2_1_16fungal (Hybrid Assembly) | ecosystem: Environmental > Terrestrial > Soil > Vadose zone...
CGCAGCTCGAAGAGGTGCGTTCGGGCGAGTGGGTGACGGAGCCCGGCGGGCCGGGGACTCCCTGGTGCCACCCGTCCGGCTCGCGGCGCCGTCTTCGTGAATAATTCGGGCTAGAGCTGTCCCTTGCGGTACGAGCGCTTGGCCGCGATCTTCCCGTTGTGCAGGGCGAGGAGGTCACAGCCCTGCACCTCGAAGCGGGTGGAGCCGCGCGGCGTCCCGGTCGTCAGCCACTCGACCACCGCCAGCTCGGGGCACGCGAAGTGCCGGATCTCGTCCCACCGCACGTCGGGAATCCGCCGGAACATCTCCTCGAGGAACTCGCGGACCGCCGGCTTGCCGAGGGCGCGCGCCCCCCAGGGATCCTTGCCGAACGAGGCTTCGAAGATCACGTCGTCGGTCATCATCGCGAGGATTCCGTCGACGTCGTGCCCGTTCCACACGGTGTTGAATCGATCTACGAATGCCTCACCGTCGAACGCCATGGCCACACCCTCCTTCGTCGCTGGCTTCAATGGGCCGCGGGATCGCCTCAGCTGCCGGGCAGCACGTGCAGGTGCTCGAAGGCATAGTCCCGCCAGGAGGCCGGGACGCGCTTCGTCACGCCGATCTTCTGCATGAACGCGGCGAACTTGATGAGCCCCGAGGGCGTCATCGTGTACACGATCCCGTCCTGCTTGACGACCGACAAGAGCTCCGCGGGCGTGGACGTCGCCTTCTCGCTCGTCGCGTAGAGCCGTACGGCCTGGAGCGGCTTGTAGTTGATGTAGTCCGTGGCCTCGCCGAGCGCGTCGACGAAGGCGCGCGCGAACCGGGGATTCGCCTTGACCCATCTGGCGCTGGCCCAGACGAGGCTGGAGCTGTGGGGGCCACCCGCCACCTGGTAGCTGTCGAAGATCTTCCGGACGGCGGGGTCGCGGAGCTGCTCGTACTGGAACGGCGGCGACGAGAGATCGCAGGTGATCTCCCGCTTCGACAGAATGGCCGCCGTCGCGGCGGGATGGGCCATCGCGACGATCTGGCCGTTGAGCTTGTTCGGGTCGCCCAGCTCCTTCTCGGCCTGCATCTGCAGCACCACGTGCTGGGTCGAGCCGAGCGCGGGCATGGCGATCCGGTCCGTCGGCCTGAGATCCTTCAGGCTCTTGATGTCGGCGCGCGCGCAGTTGAGGTAGAGCGGCATCTCGTTGAGCGCGCCGAGCATCTTCCAGTCGATCCCCCGGTCGATGGCCTGCACGAACGGCCCGGTCCCTCCGGAGCCGATGTCGATCCGGCCCGCCACCATCGCGTCACGGATGACGGGACCCGAGGTGAGCTGGCGCCACTCGATCTCGACGCCGGGAAGCCGCTTCTCGATGAGCCGGAGCTCGCGCATGACGATGAGCGAGAGGTAGCCAAGCCCGGGCTGCCTGACGATGCGGATTTTCTCCTGCGCCGCGGCCGGCGCCGTCGCGGTCGCCGCAGACGCCAGCCCAATCAGCAGCGCGCACGCGAGCCGTACCACGCCATACCCGCTCATGCCAGACCCTCCTCGGCGACGATGGCGACGCCGAGGTCCTATCTTATCCGGGAATCCGGCTCTCCTGGCACGCCGGAATCGCCGCAGTTCGCGCGCCGGCTTTGCCGGCGCCACGATCTACTTGCCGAACGGCAAGGGTACCCGGTGGGGGGCGTCGGGGGGAGCGGCGAGCGCTCCCCCCGACGTCAAATCAATGCAGGCGGCGGTCGTCGAAGCCGGCGGAGGACTTGATCCGCTCCGCCGTGCCGGGGATGTACTTCTTCTCGAGCTCCTGGAAGTGGGCGACGCGCGCCATCACGTGGTGGCTCTCGGTCGGGTGGCCCACCTTCGCCTTCTCGAGCCGCCACTGCGCCTGCTCCTCGTCACGCACCAGCTCGTCCATCGCGTTCCAGACCGCGTACGTCGCCGCGTGAGAGGCGAAGAGCGTGATGAAGATGAACTTGTAGCCGAGGGCGCCCAGCTCCTGGAACGTGAACGGGTTGGGGTCCTGGTGCCAGCGGAAGGACGAGGAGTAGTTGAAGGCGAGCGGCAGGTCGGGGTGCGTCTCGCGCATCGCCCTGGCGAAGGCGATCGCCGGCTCGCGCGAGGCGTTCGAGAGCTCCGCCCACACGAGGTCGACGCCCGCGTCGGCGTAGGCGCGGCCCCGGCGGATCGCCTCCTCGAGGCTCCCGCCGACGGCACCGTAGGCGTCGGTGCGGGCGATGATGACGAAGTCGCGGTCGAGGCGGTCGCGCGTGTCGATGGCCGCCCGGTACTTGCCCAGGGCCTCCTCGAGGCTCACGACCGTCTTGCCGGCGATGTGGCCGCAGCGCTTCGGGAAGTGCTGGTCTTCCAGGTGGATCCCCGCCACGCCGGTCTTGGCGAACTCCTGCACCGTCCGGATCGTGGAGAGCGCGTTGCCGTAGCCGTCGTCGGCATCGGCGATGACCGGCAGGCTGGTCGCACCGGCCACCATCGAGGCGATCCGCGCCACCTCCGTCTGCGTGAGGAAGCCCATGTCGGGCCAGGCGTTGGCCAGCGCCATCGAGTAGCCGCTCAGATAGATCGACTTCATGCCCACCCGCTCGGCGATCTGCGCGTCGAGCGGCTGATAGACGCCCCCCGTGAACAGGTAGGGCTCCTCCGCCAGCAGCCGTCGGAACTTCCGTCCCATGCTCTCCAGCATCGCGGCATCTCCTCAGGCGACGCGGCGCGCGACGACCATCGCGCACCAGCGGCAGTAGGTGTGGGTGTCCACGTGGATGGCGCAGCTCCGGCAGCCCACCGTCCCGCACTCCTGGCAGGGCGCCACTCCCGACGGCCCCTCGAGCGTCATTCCGCACTCGCACGTTGTCGGCATCACCGTTCCCCCCGCGTTCGAGCCGGCTTCGCGCCGCCTCTGTGTCAGCCAGAGTGCGGCCGGGGCCGAAGCAAAGCAATGTTATTGTTTTTATATCCGAGATAAATTATTTTTATCACAGGGAAATTCCGGAATCCGACGGCATGGAGATCCCTATGGAGATCCCTCAGGTCGAGGCGTTCTTGGCGGTCGGGACGTTCGGCGGCTTTCGCCGGGCCGCCGCGGCACTCCGGCTCACGCAGCCGGCGGTGAGCGCGCGCATCCGAGCCCTCGAGGACTCGCTGAGCGTGCGGCTCTTCGAGCGCGGCCAGCACGGCCTCGCCCTCTCGGCCGCGGGCCGCGCGTTCCGGCCTCACGCCGAGCAGCTGCTGCAGGCCGTCGCGCTCGCGCGGCAGGCGGTGCACGATCTCCGGCCGGCGAGCGGGGGCGCGATTCAGATCGCCGCCGTGCTCTCCATCTGCACGTACCTCCTGCCCGACGTCCTCAAGCGGTTCCAGACGGCCCATCCAAGGGTGATGATCACGGTGCGCTCGGGCCACTCGAAGGAAGTGCTCGAGATGGTGCTGCGCGGCGAGGCGGAGATCGGGCTCGCCCGGTCGCTGCACCATCCCGAGGTCGAGACGGTGAGCCTCCGGGACGATCCGCTCATCCTGGTCGGGCGCGCGACCGCCTGGCCGCCGCGCACGCGGCGGGCGCGACTGGAGGAGGTCGCCGATCGGCCGCTGATCTTCTTCGACCGTGGCTCGAGCGACTGGACGCTGACCCAGGGCCTCTTCCGGCGCGCGGGGCTCGTCCCGAACGTGGCGCTCGAGGTCGAGACGATCGAGACGGCCAAGCGGATGGTCGAGCGCGGGATGGGGCTCGCGTTCCTCCCGCACCTGGCGGTCGGTCGCGAGCTACGCCGGCGGAGCCTGGTGGCGATCGAGATCGTGGACGCCGAGCCGATCAGCCGGAGCCTCGACGTGATCCACCCGCGTCCTCGCCCGCTCTCGACGGCCGCGCGGGCGCTGCTGCATGCGCTGCGCTCGACCCTGACCGAGGCCGGCGGCCCGCCGCGCCGGCGCCGCTAGCTCCTGCGCGCCAGCAGGGCGCGCAGGAGCGCCCGCCCCTGCTCGGCCGTCCACTGGCGCTCGCCGATCGCCTTGCCGACCAGCTTACCCTGGCGATCGACGAGGAAGACCGTCGGCGTGTAAGCGATGTCGTACTTCTTCGCGACCTCGCCCTTCGGGTCGAGCAGGACCGTGGACGTCACGCCCTGGCTCTTCACCCACCCCGCGACCAGGTCGGGCTTCTCGCCGAGATTGATCGCGAGCACGACGAGCCCCAGGTCTCGGAGCTCCTGGTGGACTCGCTCGATCGTCGAGGGCAACTCCCTCGCGCAGTACGGTCACGTGCTCTCCCAGAAATAGAGCATGACGGCCCGGCCGCGCACGTCGGCGAGCGAGACGGGCTTGCCGTCGAGCGCTTCGAGCTTGAAGGGCGCTGGTCGCTGGTCGCCGAGCGGCGTGACCTGGAATGCGGAAAGCAGATCATCCAGTGTGTCGTCCGCCGCCGCGGCCGGCAGCAGCGAAAGTCCGATCAGCGCGCCCGCGAGGGCAAGTCTACGGCCTGATGTACGCGTAGCCCGCCTCCTGGAGCTCCATGACCCGCACCACGCCGCTGGGCACCGGCGTCGCGCCCTCGATCAGGTCCTTCAAGTCGATCTTCTGCCGCGCCATCGTGTTCTGGCAGGCGTCGAACCTGAGCCCGCCGGCCAGCAGGGTCTCGAGCTTGCCCCGCACGTCGGGATCCATGTCCTTCGTGAGAAACGTGCGCAGCGCCGGGCCATGAACCACCAGCTCGAGCGCCTCGATGTTCTTCCAGCCGACCACGTTGACGTGGTTCTCGATGTTCACGAGAACGGCCTTCGCGCGGTCGACGCCCGCGTCGTCCAGGTGATAGAAGACCTTATGCCGCTTGGGGTGATCGGCCGAATGCGACGCCTCGGCCGCGGCGGACCAGGCGAGCACGCCGGCGGCGACGACCACGAGAGACCAGGACCCGATTCGCATCATCGTCCTCCCTTGCGTCATACGGCCTGCCTATACGACTCGAACGCGCGCGCGCGGCGCGAGCTTCACCCGCCCGAGGCTTCGCAGGTGGCCGGCCACCACGTCCCACGCCGGGGGCCCGTCGACCTCGGCGAGGCTCGCCCAGCCCGACGCCTTGTAGCGCCGGGCAGGATCAAGCGAGCGGCCGGCCACGCGGATGTCGCGAATGCGCCGGCCGACTCGCTTCGACGGATCGATGGTATAGGTCAATCCGCCCAGCCGAACCATGTCGCCGCCCTGACGGTAGTACGGGTCGGGATGGAACAGATTGTCGGCGACATCCTCCATGAGCGTGTGGATCTCGCGCCCGGTCATCTCTCGCACCCACGTGTTCGGGTAGGTCACGGCCGTGTGAGCGTACACGTCCTCCAGGGTGATCTCCTGCCCCGGCACGATCGTGATCCCCCAGCGGAAGCCCGGCGAGAACGCGATCTGGGCGTCGGCGCCGCGCAGGAGCGCGTCGAGGATCACCTCGTCGAAGGTGCCGTTGAAGTTGCCGCGCCGGTAGAGCAGCGATTCCGACACCGCGAGCCGCTCGCCGAGCTTCGCCTCGTGGGGGCGGCGGATCTCGTCGATCAGCTGCGCCATGTCCGGATCGGCGGGGACGTCCTGGGCCAGAACGGGAATCAAGCGATAGCGATAACCGCCGACGCGCCCGCGCTGGACGTCCAGATCCAGCCGGCTCAAGAACTTGCCGTGGGAGCCCGAATTCACGACGAGGGTGCGCCCCACGAGGATCGGCTGCGGCAGCGCGTCGTGGGTGTGACCGCCGAGAATCACGTCGAGACCGTGGACCCGGCTCGCGAGCTTCAGGTCGACGGCGACGCCGTTGTGCGAGAGCAAGACGACCAGGTCGACCTTCTTGTCGTCTCTGAGCGTGTCGACCAGCCCCTGGACGCCGTCTTCACGGATGCCGAACGTGAGGTCGGGCACGAAGCGCCGGGGGTGGGAGACCGGAGTGTACGGAAACGCCTGGCCGATGACGGCGACCCGCGCGCCGCCGACTTCGCGGATCGTGTAGGGATGGAACGGGCGTTCACCCCATCCGAGCTCCGTCACGTTGTGGGCGACGAAATCGCCGGCGAAGAGCCCTTTTCGCTCGCGATCGCCGAACAGCTCCTTGACGCGGTCGAGGCCGTACACGAACTCCCAGTGCGGCGTGAAGACGTCCACGCCGAGCTGATTGGACACGCGCACCATGTCTTCGCCCCGGCTCCAGAGGGCGGTCGCCGAGCCCTGGATCGTATCGCCGCCGTCGAGCAGGAGCGTGCGCCCGCCGCGCTCGTCCCGGATGCGTTTGACGAGCGTGGCGAGGTGCGCGTAGCCGCCCATCCGGCCGTACCGCGCCGCCAGCGCGGGAAAATCGAGGTACGTGCAGGCGTACGCCTCCACGGTGCCGGGAGCGAGGTGGTATGCCCGGAGCAGCTCGGCGCCGGTGAGAAACGGCGGCCGACCGCGCTCGGCGCCGATGCCGATGACCGAGTCCGGCTCGCGGTAGAAGACGGGCCGAAGCGTCGCGTGGGCGTCGGTGATGTGGAGCAACGTGACGTTGCCGAGCGGCTCGAAGGCCAGCAGTCGCGCCGGACCGTCGGCGCCCTCGAGACTGCGCGGCGCGAGGCCAGCGCCCGCGGCGATCGCGAGCAGCTTGACGAGGTCGCGCCGCGAGACATCCATGCCTTAGTGGCGGATGCCGGGCACGCTGAGCGGCTTGCCGTTGTCGAACGCGGTCAGATAGAGCTCGAGCTCCGCGTACTCGATCGAATCCGCCGCGAGCATGTTCATCCCGAGCGGCGTCATGCACCACTGGAAGCGCTTGCGCATGTCCCACACTTCGGCTCGATCGGTCCGCCAGGTCGGGAAGTGCCGGGTCAGGCCGGCTCGCACGTCAACCAGCAGCCGGCCGCCCAGGAACTTTCCGGCCGCCGCCTGGGGGGTGTGGCAATCGGCGCACGCGTGGTTCCGCTCGCCGACGCGCCGGTAGAAGGTCGCCTTGCCTCGCGCGAGCGCCGCGCGAGCCTCCGGGCTCTCGGTGTCGACGCTCACGGGCAAGCCGTTCGACGCCCGCTTGATGAGCATCGTCATGCTCAGGTTGTCGGCCGACTCGGCCGCGAGCGCGACGCCCGTCCGCTCGGGCCCGTGCACCTCGAGGAAGTCCTCGACGCTCATCACGCGCCCGTACGCCTTCACGAACTTCGGATACCGCGTCGCGACGCCGCGCATCGCGCGGCCCGCGCCGCCCTCGTGGCAGTCGGCGCACGCTTTCCCGGACGGTCCGCGTGCGGCCCACGACGCCTCCGCGTCCTCCGCCAGGATTACCGCGGGGTTGTTCGTGGGATCGAGGTTGTCGCCGAAACCCACCGGCTTGGCACGCGTGAAGGGATTGCGGTCACGATCCATCTCGAGCGCCACCGGGCCCTTGAGCGTCTGGAGATAGGCGACGATGTCGACGATTTCCTCGGAGCTGAAAATGCCCGCGGTCCCCCATAGGGGCATCACCGTGCTCGGGAAGAACACGCGCGCGTCCCAGACGACCTGATACAGGTACTGATCAGGGAGCCGGCGGTCGCCGATCGTGGATTGATCGGGGCCCGCACTCCCGGCCGGCCAGACGTCGTCGCCCGGAACCAGATGACAGGCCACGCACGGGCCCTTGCTGCGGCTCAGGAAGAGCGCGCGCCCCTTCTTGGCGTCGCCCTCGACTCCAGCCGGTATCGTCGCGCGCTGCACTGGAGGCTGGGGCCGCTGATCGTCGTAGGCGTAGGTCTTGTAGCGATCGAAATCGCGCGTCGTCCAGCCCGGGTAGCGGACGGCCGCGCGCTTGCCGTCGGGCAACGGGCGGAGATCGCCGCGCGCCTCGGGGATCGCGCGTGACGACCACCTGGGGATACCGCGATAGTCGGGCGCGTCCGGCGCGGTCCCGGCGCAGCCGGCGCTCAGCGCCGCGAGCGCCGCCCCCGCGAGCGCCCGGCGCGCCGTCGCGCGCGTCATCGGCGCGCTATCACGAAAACTTGATGTCGGCGGTGCCTTCGTACCGGCCGCCCGTGGTGTCGAGGAACTGGACCTTGAGCTGGCCCGGGTCGGTCGCCTTGAAGGTGAAAGAGAAGAACGGGTTTTCGGCCACGCTCTGGGTCGTATCGAAGGTCGCGATGGTCTTGCCGAGGTAGGTCACGATGACCTTGTTGATGTAGTTGTAGTTCTTCTGGACGATCTTGCCCTGCGGGTCGCGCTCGACCCGCTCCATGGGATGGATCACGAGCGAACGCACCTCCACGACGTCGCCGGGCTTGATGCTCGAGGGAACGCGTAGCCGGACCTTCCCGATGTCTGCCATGGCTATCCCCCGCAGCCGCCGACGGTGACCTTCACGTCGCGTTTGACCTGGAGCAGCGTGCCGTCGCTCTGCTCCACGATCGCGCGAACGTCGCCGGACTCGCCGAGACGGATGTTCGCCCCCATGTACGCGCGGCCGGCATCGGGCGCGAGCGTCACGCGCGTGACGACGGGGATGCGGTTCTTGTCGGCGAGGACGTAGATGTGCTTTACCCAGCTCGTGGGGGTCATCGGCGAGTCGACGGTGACGAAGACCGGGACGACCGCGCCGTTCTCGGCGATGAGGGGGATGTCGAGCTTGATGACCGCGGAGCCGTCCTTGATGGTCTTGCCGCCGAAGAGGCGCTTCATCGCTTCCTCGACACTCTCGTTCTGGCCGAAAACCTGGCCGTGCGCCGTCCCCGGCGCTGCGGCGAGCCCACCGGCGGCGGCGACGCCCAGGGTGCCCAGCGCGATCAGCACCGTCCGCCGGGTCACTCCGTGGCCGTCAGTCATGCTCGTTCCGTGCGTCACGCGGTGTCTACCGTCGTGCTCTTCCATCGTTCCGATCTTCAGGCGCGATAACCGTCTTGACAAGGGGCCTCCACCGTCTCAGAGTTTCTACACGTCTCCAGAACTTCGAGACACTATGCGCCCAAGGCAGGCCTTTGGACAACTCCCCGTGAGCCGCTCCCGATGGCGTCGCCTGCCGCTCGTGTCCAGCGCTCTCGCCTTCGGCGCCCTCATAGTGCTCGGCTGCGTGCCAGGAGCCGAGAGGCACCAGGCTTCGGCCCCTCCGCGCTGGACGTCACGGGCAATTCCCGAAGCCAAGGGAGAGGTCAAAGAGGTCGACGGCAAGCGAGTCCAGATCCGCTACAAGGACGACGCGTTTAGCGCCATCACGGCGAACTTCGAGCAGTGGCCTACCTACGCCCACGACGACACCAGGAAATTCCCGCCGCCGAACCGGATTTCCATGCCCGTCGTCAAGGGCGACCCCAGGCGAGGGCGAGAGCTCTTCATCGCGCGCGACAAGGCTCCGTGCACGGGTTGCCACCTGATCCCTGGGGACGACATCTGGCCTGCCGGCAGCGTCGGTCCCGATCTCTCCGTCATCGGCGACCGGCGTCTGCCGGACCAGTACCTCTTCGACTTCGTCTGGGACGCCCGCCTGTTTCTGCCAAATCCGACCATGCCACCCTGGGGGACGAGCGGCATCCTGTCGCCCGAGGAGACAGTGCACATCGTTGCGTTTCTCCAGACCCTGAAGGGAAGCCCGCCATTCGTCCCGCCGCCGGAGAAGGACCCCGCTCGGAACCCCCACACTCGTCCGCGTGTCGCTCTCTACTGGGGCGACAACCTGGACCCGGCGAACAACCCGGCGATCCTCCTGGCGGAGAACGGCCTGGCGGTGTGGTCCGCGAAAGGACCATCGGGCAAGGCGTGCGTCGATTGCCACGAGGGCGGCCTGGAGAAGGCCATGAAGGGCGTGGCCACTCAATACCCGAAGTATCTCCCGGCGTACCGGCGCGTGATGTCCATCGAGGACTACCTCACCGTCCATGCCCCGGAGAGGACTGGCAACGAGATGCTGGCCCAGAGCCCGGCTCACCTCGCCATGACCATCCTCATCAAGATGCAGTCGAACGGAATGCCCGTGAACGTCGATGTGACGAGCCCGGAGGCGCGGACCGCGTACGAACGCGGTCGCGCTTTCTATTATCAGCGGGTCGGGCAGCGGAACCACGCCTGCGCCGATTGTCACGATACGGATCGCGGGGCGGGCCGGTACGCCGGCGCGCGGGTCTTGAGTGTCGCCCAGACCGGATTGACCAGGCACTTCCCCCTGTGGTTCACGATCCCGCGAAGGATCTGGAGCGTTCGGACGCGATTCCAGTTCTGCATGCTGCCGCTGGGGACGAACTACCTGGCGGCCGACGCACCCGAGTACGCCGACCTCGAGCTCTACCTCACGGCGTTCGACAACGGCAAGCCGATGAGCGTGCCCGGAATCCGGTGACCCGACCCGAAACCTCGGCGCGCGCCTATCGAGTAGCCTTCCCGGTCGCCCGTGCGTACGCTCGAAGATAGTAAACAGTATCGGGTGCCCGGGCCACCGCGTCCTCGTCCTCGGTCAAGAGCAGGCGCGCCGTTCCGCCAAACGTGACGAGAATACGCCGGGCCACGTCCAGATAGTCGGCGCGGCCCCCGACCTGCTGCGCCCGGAGCAGAGCCTCGGCCATGACCCCGTTGGCGTCGAGCGGGGGCGGAAGGCTCTTATCCTCGCTGAAAGCTCCCCGACCCGCATCGAAGAGCTCGGCCGCGGCGAAGCGCAGGACGTGCTCTGCGGCCTGACGGTGAGCTTCGACCGGTGCGAGGCGATAACCCTCGAGGAGGCCGAGCGCGGTCCACGCATTGGCATCGACTTGGCCTTCGCCGTATCTTCGTCCCGTCCGAGGGTCGTAGAGGTGAAAGGCCCCCTTTTCGCCGATCAGGGTTGCGCGTACGAACTCGAGCGTGCGGAGGGCGGCGTCACGCAGATCCTTTCTCCCCGAGGACTGGCTGAGAGCCAACAAAGCCATCGCCGCCTCGGCGTTCCACGCGGAGATTTTGTCGCGGTTCACCGGCGGCTGGCGCGTGGCCCGCCGCTCCCGGAGCGACAGGCGGTAATACGCGGGGTCGGCGCTCTGGCTACTATAAAATCCCCCTTCGGTCGCGTCGTAGAGACTCCGGAGCAGGTAAGCCGCGGTACCATCCGCGGCTTCCCGATAGCGCGGGTTTCCCGTCACCCGATGCGCCTCGCCGAAGACCGCCGCCAGCACGGCGTTGAGATGCACGAGCTTCTCGTAGTGTGGCTGGCGCCACTCCCGTCCTTCGGCGTATCGGAAGAACCCGCCATCCACCCGATCGTAGAGGGCTCCGAGGATCCCGTCGAGGCTCTTCTCGACGGCGACGAGATAACGGCGATCGCCCGTGGCCTGATACAGCTCGAGCAACAAAGCGAGCAGCCTCGCCTGGGGGTATTTATCGCCGGTCCCGAACCCGCCGTAGACCGTGTCCAGGTTCTCGACGATGAAGCGCAGCACGCCCTCGCGGAGCTGCTGATATGTACTCGCCGTCACCGGTGCTGGGTTCGGGGCGGCGACCAGCCCGGTATCCGTCGCCAGCGGTGGCAACGCGGCAACCTTCTTCACGACACTCAGAAAGTCGTCCTTCTTGAGCACGCCGGCAAATGATTGCCGGACCCGGCCGTCGGGGCCGAAGAGCACGATCATCGGCAGTCCCCGGGAGTACTTGCGCACAAGGTCGGGGCGTCTGTCATGGTCGGCAAAAACACTCACGTAGTGCTGATTCAAGTATTTCGACACCTCGGCGTCGGTCAGCACCTGCTGCTCGAAGTACTTGCACCAGTAGCACCATACCGCGCTGATCAGGAGAAAGACGGGTTTGCCTTCCCGTTGCGCCGCGTCGAATGCCGCCGGCGAATGCTCGACGAACCGCACTTTCGACGTTCTCAGGATCTCGCCCTGGACGTCGACGGCGCCCGGGAAGACCGCGATGACTCCGAGCGCGAGAGCGAGGAGGAACCGTCTTGACAAGCTCTCCCGGCCGACACAGAGTCTGCGCACGTTCATCCCTCGGGAGGAAGTATGCGCCCGGACCAGAATCCAGGACAACCATGCGGACGTCCCGTCTCGGGCGCAAGGCGTCTTCTCCGTACACTGAAGCCTTGGGTCTTCATGCTCGTGATCGTCGGCGTACTGCCCGGCGCCGAGGCGCAGCGCCCGGACAAGATTCCGCGGATCGGTTACCTCGTCATTTCGCCGCTCGTCGACCCGCCTTCGGCGGAACGCGCCGCGTTCCTCGACGGCTTGAGGGAGCTCGGCTACGTCGCGGGCCGGAACATCGTCATCGAGTACCGATCGGCAGCGTGGAATCGTGAGCTCTTGGCCGAACTGGCGACCGAGCTGGTCAATCTCAAGGTCGACGTCATCGTCGCCGTGCCGGGCGCTGTCGACGCCGCGAGAGCGGCGACGAAGACGATCCCCATCATCGTCCCGTCGCTCACCGATCCGGTCGAAGAAGGGCTCGTCAAGAGCCTCGCGCGTCCGGGCGGGAATATCACGGGGCCAGGCTGGTCGGCGGAAGGACTGACCGGGAAACGACTGGAGTTGCTCAAGGAGGCCATTCCCAAGCTTTCCCGCGTTGCTATCCTCTGGAATCCGACCAACGAAGGCGCAAAGCGCCAGTGGCAAGAAGCGCAGTCCGCGGCCCGCAAGTTGCGAGTGACGCTTCAGTCTCTAGAAGTGAAAGACCCAAACGACGTCCCCAACGCCTTCGCGGTGATGGCGCAAAAGCATCCCGACGCCTTGATCACCGTTGCCAGCGCCCTCACGACGGCATATCGACCGATCATCATCGAGTTCGCGACCAAGCAGCGCATCCCAACCATGTTCGCACTGAAGGCCGACGTCGAAGCCGGAGGGCTCATCTCCTATGCCCCGAGCCTGACTGACACATTCCGGCGAGCGGCACGATACGTCGACAAGGTTTTGAAGGGCGCCAATCCCGGCGATTTGCCGATCGAAGAGTCCACCAGGTTCGAGCTCGTCATCAACCTCAAGATAGCGAAGGCCCTCAGGCTGACGATTCCCAAGACGCTGCTGCTACAAGCCGACCAGGTGATCGAATAGCGCTCAGCGGTGGAGCGGCAGCGGCGAGCGTACAGGCCTTCACGGCAGGACGCGCCGTCACCCGCCGTCCACACGATAGGCCGAAATGTCGGGCTTGAACGCGCGAGGGAGCCAGAGCGGACGTCTCAGGTTGTCCGGACCAGGAGCCGGACGGGCCAGCGCCAGCCACTCGCGGTACACCTCGAACGACTTCGTCGTGTCGACGAACACGTCGCCATAGCGATCGTCGGGGCCGGGCCGCGACACGGTCACCTTTTGATGCCAGCAGTGCTGGCCGCTCACCGGATCGGGCTGGACGGGGAACGTCAGGTTCTGATGCACGCCGGCCTCGTTCCACCAGATCCGCGACGAATCGGGATCGTCGCTCGTGAACGGGCGCGTCCCGTGAAGCTGGCGCATGCGCCACTTGCCGGGCGCGAGCTGGCTCAGATCGACGAGCGCGGTCGACCAGCGCTCGCCGCCCGCGTCCTCGTGCAGCCGCCAGCGGCCCAGATGATGCGAGCAGGCCACCACGCCCGGGCGCACCGACTCGGTGACCCACGCCTTGTCGACGAAGTGGCCGATGCGCGTCGCGATCTTCAAGAGGTGGCCGGTCGAGACGCCCAGGCGCGCCGCATCCTCGGGATGGACCCACAGCGGGTTCGTGTGTGAGATCTCGTAGAGCCACTTCGCGTTGCCCGAGCGGGTGTGGATCAGGGTCGGCAGCCTGAACGTCGGCAGCAGCACCATCTCGCCCTTCGCGCGGTCGAGGTTCGACCAGTGGACGTGGCTCCGGATGTAGTTGGGCACCGCCTGCTCCGGCCACTTCCAGACCTTCAGGGTCTTCGAGAAGAACTCGAGCTTGCGCGACGGCGTCGGGAATCCGAGATGGCGCCGGCCGTCGATCTCGACGCCGACCGCCTGGCCGGCCTTGGCGACGACGTTCGTGACCGGATCCACCGTGGCTCCCTCGAGATCGCGTTGACCGAGCGCTTGCTCGTGGGTCCGATAGACGCCGTCCTCGATCAGGAACGCGCCGTACTTGCGCATGTACTGGAGCGGCGTCAGCTGCTCCTTCGCGGCCGCCTCCGGCAGGCCGGGGACGCTGTTCTCGAAGATCCAGCGGTACTGCTCCTCGATTCGGAGCTTCTCGCCCGGCCGATAGGGTGACTCGAAGTACTTCCGGATGCCGAGCGAGCCGTCGGGATCGATCCGCCAGGAGAGCTCGATCCAGAACTCGTCTTCTTCCCATACCTGCCCGAGGCCCGCCGCCTCGTGCGCCTGCCAGGTGAGGTCGAAGCGCTTGCCCGTCTTCTCGAGCGCAACCCGTAACACCGGCTGACGGAAGCCGATCCAGCGCGCGGCGTGAGTCTCCTGCGACATGAGGTCGTGCCGCTCGGAGGCGTGGCCCATCGGCAGCACGTAGTCGGCGAACCACGCCGTCTCGCTCCAGATCGGCGTGAGGCACGCATGGCGCTCGACCTTGGCTTCGTCGGTGAGCGCCTCGATCCACGACATCCCATCCGGGTTCGTCCACACCGGGTTGTAGACGCGCGTGAAGTACATCGCGAGCTTGCCGCGGCCCTCGCGCAAGAAGTGCGGCAGGAGGAAGCTCATCTCGAAGAACGCGAGCGGGTACTCGCGCGGCATCAGGAGCTCGCTCCAGATCTTGCCGGGCGGCGGCATCATCGGCGGCGCCGGGACCGCCTTGTTCCAGGCGTTGGGCGCGGTGCCGCCGGGCGTGCCGACGGCGCCCATCAGCACCACGATCAGCTCGAGCGCGCGCGCCACCTGCCAGCCCCCGAGGTTGCCGGCGGCGGTATTGCGCCAGACGTGGGTCGCGAGCGCCGAGCCGGACCGCCCGATCTCCCGCGCGACCTCGACGATCGTCGCCGCCGCGACACCACTCTCGGCCTCGGCGAACTCCGGCGTGAAGTGCCGGTACAGCTCGTCGAGCGCGCGCTCGAACGACTCGAACGCGACCGGCAGCTCGGGCCGCTCCTCGCGCAGGTACTCGTCCCAGTTCACCCACCGGCGGACGAACTCCCGGTCGTAGAGCTTCTCACGCACGAGCGTGTGCGCCATCGCCAGGAGCACGGCCGACTCCGACCCGGGCCAGGGCGCCAGCCACCAGTCGGCCATCGACGCGGTGTTGCTCAGGCGCGTGTCGAGGACCGCGATCCTGGCGCCGCGCGCCTTCGCTTCCATGATCCGCTGCGCGTGCGGGTTGAAGTAATGGCCGGTCTCGAGGTGCGAGGACAGGAGCAGGATGAAGCGCGCGTTCGCGTGGTCCGGCGAGGGACGGTCCATCCCGTGCCAGAAGGCGTAGCCCGCGCGCGCGCTCGCCGAGCAGACGTTGGTGTGGCTGTTGTGGCCGTCGATACCCCAGGCATGGAACACCCGCTGCAGATAGACGAGCTCATGGCCCGGCCGGCCGAGGTGATACATCACCTCCCTCTGCCGTCCCTCCACGAGCGCCTTGCGGATCCGCCCGCCGATGTCGTCGAGCGCCTCGTCCCACGTGATGCGCTCCCAGCCGCCGCCGCCGCGCGGCCCGACGCGGCGCAGGGGGTAGCGAATCCGCTCCGGATCGGTCACCTGGTTGAGCGTCGCCGGGCCCTTGGCGCAGTTGCGGCCTCGGCTCCCCGGGTGGGCCGGGTTGCCCTCGAACTTCTGGATCTCGAGCGTGTCGCGGTCGACGTAGGCCAGCAGGCCACAGGCGGCCTCGCAATTGAAGCAGATCGTCGGGATCAGCGAGTACCGGCGCTTGACCTTCCGCGGCCAGGCGACGGGATCGTACTCCTCCCAGTTTTCCCAGCGCTCCACGGGCGGATAGCTCATGAGACCGCCCGGGGACGGGGCGAGCTCCCGGGCGACGGGATGAAGCGGCTCGGCCGCGCGCTCGGTCACGGTCGTCTCAGCTCAGCGGAACCGACTGCCCGGCCTTCACCCACAAGTCCTCCCATAGCCAGAGACCCGCCAGCGCCAGGACGGCGCCCAGCGTGCTCAGCGGAGTCGAGTCCCACGCCGCACCGGCGATCAGCAGCGCCATCGGAACGAAGACGCCGGTGAGCACCACGCCGCCCCAGAAGCGAGCCCGATACGGTCCCCGCCGGATCAGACGCGCCGCGAGCGAGGCGTCGTGAACGGCGTGACGGTTGAACACCTCGAGCCCCACCAGAAAGCCGTGCGCACCGAGCGCCAGGAACAGCAGCGGCCACAGTATCGTGATCGGGTCCGCCCGGGCCTCCCGCGCCGGCCACGCCGCGGCGGCCACCGAGAGCGCCGCCGCGCCGGCCACCACCGCGGCGACGATCAGATGGGGAAGCACGAGCGGGCTCTGCCAGAAATCGCGACCCTCGGCCTGCCCGAACAGGAAGGCACTGTACCCCGCGGTCGCGAGCGCGAGCAACGCCGCCGGAACCAGCGCGACGTGGAGCGCATCCCATCGACCCGTCGCGCCGGCCACGAGCCATACCGCGCCGGCGGCGCCGAACGCCATCAAGATCCACGCGCCCCACACGAGCCACGACCGCCAGTTCGGCTTGAGCAGGATGTAGGCGAAGCGACCCGGCCGCTTGAGGTCCACGACCAGCAGCGCCGTCGTGACGGCGAGGAACAACAGGCTGAGCGCCGGCGCGCCGATCCCGAAGAGATCGCCCCACGATTCGGAGCCGGCGAGCGCCGCCACGAGCAGCGCGCCGGCCGCGATGGACTTCGTCCAGAGATAGGCGGCGACCTTCCAGCCCCATGGCCGCACGGCGTGCGGCACGTCGTAGACGGGCCGGCTCAGCGTCCCGTCTCCCGGGCGCGCCTCCTGCGCCGCGGCGACCATCCTCACCAGATCGATCTCGTCGCGGGGCCGCTCGGCCCAGAGATAGCGTTCCGCCGGGGCCTGCAGCTCCGGAGTCAGCGCGGCCGCGTCGGCGCCGAGGTAGAAGACCTTCGGCCGTGTCCCCTGCTCCGCCTTCCTCACCTGCACCGCCTCGCGGGCGACGATCGTGGCGATTCGAGAAGCGGGATCGTCCAGGTCACCGGCGATGATGGCCTGCTCGGGGCAGACGATCACACAGGCGGGCTCGAGGCCGACCTCGACCCGGTGCGCGCAGTAGTTGCATTTCGCCGCCGTCCCGGTGTCCGGATCGATGTAGAGCGCGTCGTAGGGGCACGCCTGCATGCACGACTTGCAGCCGATGCACCGTTCGCCGTCGAAGTCCACGATGCCGTCGGCGCGGCGGTAGAGCGCGACGGTCGGACAGATGGTCACGCAGGGCGCGGCGTCGCAATGGTTGCACCGCAGCACGGAGAAGTAGCGGCGCGTGTTGGGGAACGCTCCGCGCTCGATGTACTTCACCCAGGTGCGGAACGCGCCGAGCGGCACCCGGTTCTCCTCCTTGCACGCCACCGTGCACGCGTGACAGCCGATGCACCGGCGCTGGTCGATCACGAAACCGTAGCGCACGTGGCCTCCGGGCCTCTCAGCGACTCAGGAGATCCGTCCATACTTTGATGGCGGTCAGCGTGACGAACGCGAACAGCGCGACGCGGAGCCCGAGGGGCGGCAGTCGGCGGCTCACCGCGGCGCCGAGCTGGGCGCCGGGCACCGCCCCCGCGACGACGGCGAGCGTGGGCGCCAGTGGGATCTGGCCGGTCAGGAGCTTGCCGGTGAATCCCGCGACGGCCCCGAGCGCCGTGATCGCGAGCGAGCTGCCGATCGTGACCCGGATCGGAATGTCCACGACGACGAGAAAGAGCGGTACCAGCAGGAATCCGCCGCCGGCGCCCACGAGGCCCGCGGCGAGGCCGACGCCGCCCGCGACCACGCCGACGCGCACCCGGCTGAACGCCGGCGGCGCGTCGTCCCCTCGGGCGTCGCGCCCCGCGCCTACGAAGACGAGCGCGGCCGCCACCGTGACCATGACCGCGAAGACGAACAGGAGCGCGCGGTCGCTGGCATATTTCGACGCGAGTGCGCCGACCAGGGACCCGGTGGCCATGGCGGCGCCACCCACCCAGACGAGCTCGGCGTTCACCGCACCGTGACGCCGGTGGGCGAGCATGCCGGCCGACGCGGCGACGAGCACCTGCGCCATCGTCACGCCGGCGACCGCCTTGACGTCCAGCTGGCCCACCCCGAGGAGCGGCGGGACGTAGAGGAGCAGCGGGATCATCACGAAGGCGCCGCCCGCCCCGAGCAGTCCCGCGACGAATGCGCCGGCGAACCCCAGCCCCAGCAGCGTGACGCCGAACGCGAGCGTCACGCGGCCTGCCGAGCAGGCGACCGCAGCGCTCCGGCCGCGGGGATCCCGATGGTCTTTACCTGACGCTCGACCAGTACGCCGCGAGGTCGGCGATCTGCTCGTCGGGAATCGTTCGCATCAGCGCCTTCACCGCCTTGAGCTGCTCA
>Ga0137403_10003684_pt1 | contig 18331 bp, 11 predicted proteins | sample CZOMad2_1_16fung_FD_122057 | JGI IMG/M metagenome (GOLD analysis project Ga0137403, IMG submission 122057) | Vadose zone soil fungal communities from Angelo Coast Range Reserve, California, USA - CZOMad2_1_16fungal (Hybrid Assembly) | ecosystem: Environmental > Terrestrial > Soil > Vadose zone...
AGAACGTTGAACCAGCGGTAGATCCCATCAGCGCGACGATGGCGGCTCTCAACGTTGAACGCCTGGCCCGTTTCGTGTGCCTTTATCATCGCGTCGATTGTGTGTTGCAGGTCATCCGGATGAATGACGTCGGAGGCCTTCCAACCTTTCAACTCCTCGAGTGTCTTGTCGAAATATTCGAGGGCCGGCTGATTGACGCCCTCGATTTCACCGGACGGTGTGGTGACGGCGACCGGCGTCGGAATGCTGTCGACGATCAGACGAAAACTAAGATCGCGGGTTCGCAGTGCTTCCTCAGCGCGCTTGAGTCGCACGATGAGATCGTTCTCGCTTGCAGTTCTATCCGGTCGAGGCTCCACGCGATGAGGATGCTCCACTCAACGCGCAATGTCTATCATAATTGATATCGCTCGGCGGCTGATTGCCTATCGTGTTTAGAACCCAGATAGCCGACGGCTTTATTGACAATTCGTAATGAAGGAAGCTTTCGCTTAACGTTTCTTTTGCTTTTTTGAGAAGGTTGGTAGTGGTCAGGTACTCGGCCCGATGCTAAGCGACGTGAGAATCGCACAAATCGCGACCCTGACCAATTCTAATTTCTATCCTACAATCGTACGCAATATAATAAGGATCAACTATGAAACGAGGCTCGACGATCTTCCTTCAGGTAGTAATTGCACTTCTCGGCGTAGGCGTTCTTGCCTTGCTGCTTTGGGAACCCCAAGTCGAGGGCAGGAACGTGAACGCCACGCTTTTTGAGATCTACTTCAAGGATCCATTCCTGGCGTATATCTACCTGGCCTTCGTTCCATTTTTTGTCGGTCTATACCAGGCATTCAAGATATTAGGGTATGGCGGACGAAACGAAATATCTTTCCAGCGTTCTGTGCGAGCTTTGCGGATCGTCAAGTACTGCGCATTAACAACGGCGATCTTTATTCTCGGGGCGGAAGCCTATTTATTCGTCTTCATGCGTGGTAAGGATGATATTGCCGGTGGAGCCATGATGGGTGGCTTCATTATTTTGGTCTCTTCCATCATCGCCACAGCCGCCGCGGTGTTTGAGCGGATCTCACAAAATGCCGTGGAGATAAAATCTGGGAGAACGACCTGACTGTCTGAACGAACGGCGGGTTTGGAACAGCTAGAGTCCTTACGAAGTAAGCGATCGGGGTCAATCCTGCGATTCGAATCCTCAGAGCCGCTTATCTAAAACAAAGTTAGACCAGGTTCTGACAACCAGTTAGTCTCGATTGGAATTGCGCGACTAGGCCAATGGCTCTGCCACTCTGATCCGCGGCAAGTCTCTGACTTGCCGGCACCAGCTCTGCTTCATTCGGGGTCTGCGACCCCGGTCATAGACCCGTAGACTGAGAAGACAAATCGGCAAGTCAGAGACTTGCCGCGCATCGGAGTGGCAAAGCCCTTGGGTTTGGAGCCGCGCTTGAACCTTGCGCCTGCAACTGATGGGGTTAGGGCCTACGATTCTGCGATTCTCAATCCTCGCGATAGATATTGATTAAGCCGAGTCATACTGGAGTTCCGAGGAGCGATTGCTTGAGCGGCGAGAGTCGCAAATCGCAGGCCTGACCCCAATCGGTACTTTGCATCGTACCTCTTAAAACGCGGTGATTGACGAATAGCACTTCTTCCTATAAACATTACGTGCCTACGGCACCGTTTCAAGCTCCATCTTCCGGCTCGGGCGGGTCAACACTTATAGAATGAGGCGCTCTTGATGTCCTTCCAGACTTAGGAGCCACGAACGTGACACTTTCAAGCGGCACCAAACTCGGTCGCTACGAAATCCGCTCGAAGCTCGGTGAGGGCGGAATGGGTCAGGTGTATCTCGCTCGCGACACGAGTGAGTTGGATCGCACCGTGGCAATTAAGATATTGCCCGCCGCAGTCGCTGCCGATCCGAAGCGGATGCAACGCTTTATTCAGGAAGCCCGCACCGTTTCAGCGCTCAACCACCCGAATGTCCTCACCATCTACGACTTCGGTCAGGAGGGTGACACGCGTTTCATCGCCACTGAATGTGTGGAAGGCATGACTGTGCGCGAGCACTTGCGCGCACACCGGGTGAAACTGCACGAAGTGCTGGATATCGCGACGCAGGTGGCTGCCGCCCTGGATGCGGCCCATGAAGCTCATGTAGTCCATCGGGACATCAAGCCCGATAACATCATGGTGCGGCGGCGCGACCACATCGTCAAAGTGCTCGACTTTGGCCTGGCGAAGCCGGTGGAGACTTTCGGATTCGGGGTTGATACCGAAGCGGGCACGAAATTGAAGGTGAAAACTGAGCCGGGTGTGGTGATGGGGACTGTAGCCTACATGTCGCCTGAACAATCCGAAGGCTCGGCATTGATAGATCACCGCACGGACATTTGGAGCCTGGGCGTCGTGCTGTATGAAATGATCACCGGCCGCGTCCCCTTCGAGGGGAAGGATGTGCATCGTCAGATCATCGCTATTCAGGACGAGGCGGCGGCGCCGCTTTCCCGATTCGTGGAAGGAATTCCGGAACGTCTGGAAGAGATAGTCGCGAAAGCGCTGGCCAAGGATCCCAACGAGCGCTATCAAACCGCCAAAGATTTTCTGATTGACTTGCGTAACCTCAAACGCAAGCTGGAAATTGATGCCGAGATTGATCGGACGCTGGCTCCTGAAGCACGAGCCGGCGCGTCTACCGCCAGCAGCCAAAGCGTGCCGCCAACTGCGTCGCAGGCAGAAACCCCCATCACAGTCACGCAGCCCGTTTCCAGCGCGCAGATCATTCTTGGTGAGGTCAAGCGTCACAAGCGTGGCCTGGCGCTGGTTCTAGCGGCGCTCGTTGTGGCAATCGCGGGGACCGCCTACTTCTACCTCGTGCGGAGCGCCAGGGCGTCAATCAATTCGGTGGCGGTCATGCCGTTCGTCAATGAAAGCCGCGACCCGAACACGGAATACCTCTCCGACGGGATCAGCGAGAGCTTGATTAACAGCCTGTCGCAGGTGCCGCAACTGAAAGTCATCGCGCGCAGCTCTTCGTTCAAGTACAAGGGCAAGGAGATTGACCCGGAGGAGGTGGCGAAGACGCTGGGCGTCGGGGCGATTGTGACGGGCAGAGTCGTCCAGCGCGGCGACGAGTTGCAGATCAGCGTCGAGTTGATCAACGCGCAGGATAAGACGCAGATGTGGGGCGAGCAGTACAACCGGCGGGCGACGGACTTGCAGGCGGTGCAGGCGGAGATTGCGCGCAACGTGTCGGAGAAACTGCGGCTGCGGCTGACGGGCGCGCAGGAGCAGCAACTGGCGAAGCGGGCGACCGACAACCCGCAGACTTACCAGCTTTACCTGACCGGAATGTTCTACCATCGGAAGGGGAACATCGAGGATCAGAAGAAGGCGCTCGACTACTTCACTCAGGCGGTGGCGCTCGACCCGAAGTTTGCGCTCGCCTACAGCGCTATGTCTGTAGCCTATACCAACCTCGCGTCAAGCGGGGCGGATCCCACAGAGTTGCTGGCGAAGGGGCGGGCGGCGGCGCAGAAGGCGCTGGAACTCGACGACTCGCTAGCCGAGGCGCACAACGCGATGGCACTAATCAAACGGAATGAGTGGGATTGGTCGGGCGCGGAGAGCGAATCCAAGCGAGCCATCGAGTTGAATCCGAATTATGCGGCGGCTCACAACAACTATGCGCTTTATTTATCACTGATGGGGCGGACGGCGGAGGCGCTGGCAGAGAACAAACGCGCGCAGGAGCTTGACCCTCTCAGGATCAGCACTAAATCAAACGAGGCAGTGATTTTATACACCGCGCGCCGGTACGATGAGGCGATTCAAGTTTCCCAGAACGTCATCAAGATGCAGCCGGACTACGCCGGCGCGCACTTCTCTCTCGGCGACACGTATGCGGCGAAGGGGCAGTACGCGGAAGCCATCGCCGCATATCAGAAGTACATCAGCCTTAACGGTGAGACGCCGAACGCGCTCTGTTCTCTGGGCTACGCCTACGCCAAGTCAGGCAAGCGCGACGAGGCGCTCGCCATGCTCAACAAGTTGAAGACGACGAAAGAGCATGTCTCACCCGCCGTGTTAGCCATCCTCTACGTCGGGTTGGGCGACAAAGAAGCCGCCCTCGACGCGCTCGGACGCGCCTACCAAGCGCACGATCCACAGATGCAATACCTCAAAGTTGAGCCGGGCTACGACGCCCTGCGCTCCGAAGCGCGCTTCCAGGACCTCATGCGCAAAGTCGCGCTGCCGCAGTAATTATCCTTCTCAATTTGCATTTCCGATTTCCCGGTTTTAGCGTCTTGAAAGTTATCGCGTTCGACCCTCTTAATCTTCTCGTTTCCGGTAAGAACTCCACTTGCAAGTAAACCAGGCAGGCCTGACCCCAGTCTTGTGTCCTTCGCCCCATTAGGGGCGAGATGTTTATAGGCCGCGACGGTAAAAAGTTTGATCCTCGCTCCGTTAGGAGCGAAACCAGATTTCGCTCCTCCGGAGCGAGGCGGTTCTTTTTGGCCACTTGTCTATAAACATTTCGCCGCTCTGCGGCGAGGCAGCACTTGGCTTTAGGACTCGAGAGTCACCTCTCTAGCAGGTGCTGAAAAACTCAACTTGAAAACTGAGGCGCCAAATTTGGAGTGCGCCGACAGCGGCGGCGCTTTGGATTTCCTGGAATTTCTGCAGCAGCGGATCCAAAGCGGCGTCGCGAGCGGCTTTAGAATTCCCGGGTTTATGACGGGAAAATCGAAGGCTTGCCCCCGAGCGCTTTGCCTCAAAAGTCGATTAGTGCAGTAACGAGTTTCGTGTTTAATTCGTGTGACTTCGTGGATCGTTTCTTTGTCCGGAAAACTAAGGACGATCCACGAAGTCACACGAATTAAACGCGAAGCAAAACACTACCGCCTCGAGCTAGATCCGACTCTTGAGGCAAAGCTGAACGGCAGGAATGAAGTAAGCGATTCGCGACCTCGTACTAGGCAGCCGGGGTCAGGCCTGCGATTCTTCTTATGCCCTCCAACGATTCCGGATCAAGCGATCTCGTAATTCCGAATTGCAAGAATCGCGGGCATGACCCCAGTCTTGAGTCCTATGGCGAAGGCGGCGTTGGGTTGGCGAAGTACGACTGGGCAATGGGATCTGCCACGGTGCTGCTATAGATATTCGGAAGGACAGAACTCCCTTGAGTACCAAGTTGTATCAGGTAATCCTGGGCCACACTCTCTCCCGCAGCCAGGTTGAGCGGCACGTTTCCATAGTACCAGCGCTTCCAGCCCGCCCAGTTGTGCCTGCCCTGTGTACCCTGTCTGGGATTGCCGGGCTTGGGAATTAAGAGAATGCTGGCTTTGGTATAGTTCGCGTATGGCCCGCGGGTGGTGCTCGCTCGCCAATAAGCGAAGAGATAGCTCTCCTGCGCGCCTACATAATCATAGGGATTTCGGGTGGCGCTGGCGCGGATCCAACCTGTTGAATCGGGAGCGGTATAAGGCTGCCCGCTCGTGGGGTCACTCAACCCGAGCATCGCGCAACGCCACTCCTTCGCGGTTTGCGCATTGGCGACCCGCAGGACGCTGTGGACATAGATTTTCCCGTTCGGGTAGATGTAGTAGGTTACATCGCCGGTCACGTTGCTGAGCACGCCCGACGCATTAGTGATCGGGCTTGATATGGCTTGCACGACTACCCTTGCAGGAGAATTTTCCAGGATAGTGAAAGTTCGGGGGCTCTCTGGAAAGTAATAACTGGCCGCCCGTGTATATAACTTGGGATCGTCCGGAGTCGTCCCGTAAAAGACCTCCTGAAACAGTCCCGGTTCCGCGGTGGAGACATCAGGGTGCACGCCATATCCAGGTCCGGTGAGATTAGTCTTCGCCGACCCATCGTTGACCAGGTCGTACCACTGAGAGATTCCCCAATTATCAGCCGCCTCGAAGACGAGACGAAATAATCCAACGGACTCGACGGTAACCTTCCGTTTCAGGCCCGATCCGGAGTCGATTAACTGCATGCCGCCAACCGGAGACGTCTGACCGTCTGCATTGCTTGCAAGAGTGAGACTTAGCAAGAAGGTAAAGAGTATCTTCTGCGTTAAGCGACTGTTAGTCATAGGTATTGTGATGTCGGAACGATCGTGGGGCCGACCGAAGAGTACAGGGACGATTGGGCGATGACTAAATAGAATTGTAGAGGCAGACGCCTCGGCATGAACTAATCACAAAATGAAGCTTTCCGATGACCAACTGAGACTACTTCATTCCAACCATGATGATTGTGAAGGAGCCGGGAACGGCGCGGCCGCGGCCGGGTCCCCCAGGAGTCCCGGGCGGTGGAGATGGGGGCGGTGGCGCGGCTTCCGACGCCATCGCGAACAGACGACCCGTCTTGCTGTCGAACGCGATCGTGCGGGCGCCGTTTGAGGGCCACGTCTTCAAGTTCTGTTCGACCTCGAACTTGGTCGGGCTCTTCTCCTTGATGATTGTCATCGTGCCGTTGCCTTGGGTGCTGAACGCTTCCATCGTCGCGGGATTGAACACCGCACCGTCGGAGCCGCCGGCCAGCGGCAGCCGCGCGAGGATGGTTCCGTCTTTCGCACTCAGGACGACAAAGGTCTGGGGCGGCTTCGCGTTCGGATCGGGCGTCGACGGAGGTCCCGCCGGCGGCGCCTGACCTGGCGTCCCACGGGGCGGGGCCGGACCGATGGCGCTGCACGCCGCAAACAGAATCTGATTCTTGATATCCAACGCCAGCCCATTGCACCCGCCGTTCTCGCCGAACGGAAACGTCGCCTTCACCTTCATTGTTTTCGCGTCGATCACCGCTACGCCGCCCGGCCGCTCCTGGAGAACCTGGTAGACAGTCCCTTTGCCATCAGCGATGGTCTGCTCGGGCGTTCCGCCGAGATCGATGTTGCCGAGTACCGCCCCATCCTTCGCGTCCACCACCATTAGGCTCTTGGTCGGATGACTGCCGACGTAGACTCGATCGTCTGAGGTGTCGCAGTAAATGCCATCGGCCCTGAATCCTGCCGGCACGGCAATCGTCTTAATGAGCTTCATCGTCTTGACATCGAACATCGATAAATCTGGATGGTCGCTGGTGAAGCCATGCCCGGTGTTCGGGCACACGGTCGCGCCGTTGCCACCAACGCCAGGAATCGTGCCGACCGGCGCGAGGGTGTCCAGATCGAAGATCGTCAGACGCTTTTCGAAGGCCGGCACTTCGGGCCTCGTGTCCGTTGCCGGTTGCGCTTGCGTAGCGCCGCGCGTGATATACAGTCGCCGGCCGACTGGGTCCGCGAAGATGTAATCCGTGCCGCCCTCGCCTCCGACCTTTGCGGTCTTGAGTACTTTATACGGGCCGTCTGATTGGGCCTGGAACGCAAGGCCTAATGACGTCAAAAGGGCGACTACGCCGGCGGCGAAAAGTGTGGTTCGTTTCATGGACACTCCCTGGAGATACTGTAATACTGCGTCTTGTACCTCTTTTTCATCGCGGGCGCAAACGAGGTCGGCGGTCGAGGATGGACGCGCAGGACTCGGTCGTTTGGTTTTGAAATAAAGTGAAGATCGGGGTCAGGCCTGCAATTCTGCAATTTCAACCTTCTCGTGCTTCCACGAAACCAATCCGGGCGAGAATTGCAGAATTGCAGGCCTGACCCAGGATCTCCTTTCTGGAGCGGCGACCAGTGAGCTGCTTCGCAGCTCGTTGAAGGAATCGACAGCGCGCATGTATCTTCTCCTTAGGGAGAGGTTTGGATCAAGTACGACATCGATCTGTGGTTCACCTCCCGGGTGATCCCCGCGGGGCATCGTCTGCGCGTCACCGTCGCCTCCGCGGCGTTCCCGAAATACGACCGCAACCTAAACACCGGCGGAGATAACGAACGGGACACACGCTACATCGTTGTCAGACAGCGGATTCTGCATGACACAGCACATCCGTCGTTCGTGGGCAAACGCCATAAAAGAAAAGCAGAAACGACGTCTACCTAATTTCCTTGCTCTTCGCCTCTTACTTGTATACCCTCGCCAACCGAGATCTAGTTGCTAGCTCCTTTCACCCAGGCAGGCCCCCATGAAGCGCGAAACTAGAATTCTAGATGGAACGCCAAGCAAACGGTCGTTTTGGGCAATCATCAACGACTACGATCTGCAAACCTCAATTTGCGAGCTAATAGATAACGCGCTCGATTTATATCTAAAAGGAAAACAACTCACGCCTGTTTCAATTCGCGTAAACCTTGATGTCGATCGTCAGACAATTCGAATTGAAGATACGGCAGGAGGTGTACCCGAAAAGGATTTAGATTTATTAATTAGGCCGGGAGGCACAACAAATGCGCGCGACCAGGAGCTTATCGGAATCTTTGGTGTCGGAAGCAAACGTGCTGTAGTTGCTCTTGCTGAAGAAATCACAATACGGTCCCGTCATGCCAAGGGAAATTCCTACCGTGTTGATATTGATAACGATTGGTTAATCGAAGATGAATCGTGGGAACTTCCCGCCTATATCACAGAGCCTATTCCAGAGGGATCTACGATCATCGAAATGCGTACACTGCGTAAGACGATAGGTGCGACGGACGTAGAAAATCTTCGTACCCATATTGCGGAGACTTATGCGCAATTCGTCGGGAGTCTAAAGTTTCATATTCACGTAAACGGAACCTCAGTAGGGCCGTTGACATTTGATCAATGGGCCTACCCACCGACCTACAGTCCGAAGGAACTATCGTTTGAACTGGTAAACGATGACGGCGAGAAAGTGCGGGGTACGATCACCGCTGGGTTGGTTCGGGAAAAACGGCCGGGAGGAGATGACTACGGTGTCTATTTCTATTGTAATAGACGGTTGATTGCTAAGGAGATTAAGGACAAAAGCGTAGGCTACCTTACGAGTTATGCAGGAATCCCCCACTCAGACGCATCTTTAGCCAGGGTGATCGTAAATCTTCAAGGTCCTGCGAAAGCGATGCCATGGTCCAGTACAAAGTCTGCGATCATCTTCACGCATCCGACTTTTCGAGCGCTGCAGAATAGCCTTTTTCAAATCCTTACTTACTATTCGAAACTTTCTCGGGGACTTCGAACTGAATGGGACGAAAGTGTGTTCGCATACAAGACAGGTAAGATACAGCGTTTAAAGCTTCGTGATGGCCATCGTATTCAGAAAGCATATTTACCTCCGATTCCGAAAGCGATTAAGCGTAGAATTGATCATTTACGCTATGACAATCAGCAAATAATGAGGGACAAGCCTTGGACAGTCGGCTTGGTAGAGTCTATTGCTGCTGTGGATGTTATTAGGAAACAAAAGTTTCAGACAAAAAACAGAATAGCCTTGCTCCTTTTGGACAGTTCTTTCGAGATTGCTTTGAAAGAATTTATTGTCCATACAGACGGATTGAATCTAGGAGGTAAAACGCTAGCACAACTGTTCGAGCAACGGGCGGCCGTTATAAAGGTCGTTCGACAAAAGGTGAAATTCGCGCCGACCACGCTTCAGAAAATTGAGCACTTTCAGCGGCTTCGGAATGAATTAATACATGAGAGAGCCACGGCACACGTCACCGACGAGGACATCGAAAATTATGAACAAACAGTTCAAGAGGTCCTAAGCCAGCTTTTTCAGCTTACTTTTTAGGTATCGTTCTGGCGAGTCCATCCACATGATCGGTGTGTCGTGGACGCCGTTTAACACTTTCTTAATTCCTCATGCGCCTTCGAGAACTAACAATCAAGAATTTTCGGAAGATTGAAGACCTGACCGTGACGTTTCCGAAAGGGCTGTGCGTGATTGTCGGGGAGAATAACACTGGCAAGACTGCGATAGTAGACGCCTTGAGACTAATGCTGTTCTCCGGTAGAGATTACGACGCATTGAGGTTGGACGAAGAGGACTTCAGAACGGGTACGGATTTCGCCCCTATCGAACTGTCTTGCACATTCTGCGACCAAAACGATGAGGATGAAGTTCACTTCCAGGAATGTTTAGTCGACATTGGCGGCGGCAAATTCGAAATACGATTGAATGCGCGCGTTGAATTCAACAAGACGACTCGAAACCCAAAGGTAAAGATGTGGGGAGGTGAAACAGAGGGTGGTCACGTCGGTTCTATATATGAGCACCTGGCCGCCGTCTATTTACAACCATTACGCGATCCTGAAAGTGGGCTGCGACCGAGCAGACATTCACAGGTTTCGCGATTGCTCGATAGTCTCACAGACGAGGACCAATATGACGAGTTTGTGACTATCGCGAAAGACGCCAATACGAAGATTCGTGAGCTCGACCCGGTGAAAAGTGCACGTGACGATCTTAATACCCAAATGTCCTCGATCGCGGGAGATCAGCTCGCGCAAAAAACAGAATTGATTTTTGCGGATCCGACGTTTCATCGAATTATCGCAGGACTTCAGCCCGAAATTGAAAACCTACCCTTTTCGTTAAATGGATTGGGTTATAACAATCTCATCTTTACGTCGGCGACGCTCGCTACCCTTAAAAGAAGTCCACACTTTTCGTTTCGGTCGATAGTTATTGAGGAGCCGGAAGCACACCTTCACCCTCAACTACAGGTCCTTTTACTTCAATATTTTTCCAAAGTCGCAGCGGTGGAGTCCGGTGAAGTGCAGGTTATTGCAAGCTCTCACTCGCCTATACTCGCGAGCCAAGCCCCAATAGATTCGATCGTCTCATTGCAGGAATACGAAGGTAAGGTCAGTGCCATTTCGGTTTGTAGCATCGATATGGACGCTGAGATGAAGAAGAAGCTTCAGAGGTACCTGGATTCAACGCGCGCGGAGCTATTTTTTGCGCGTCGAATTCTTATGGTCGAGGGTATCTCCGAAGCGTTGCTCTTGCCCGTATTAGTTAAAATAGCATGCGGGGACCTTAAGCAATCGGCAGTGACTCTCATCAACGCGGATGGGCTCAACTTCAATTGTTTCTTGCCATTATTCGGTGAAACCAAAATAGCAGTTCCAATTGCGATTCTTACGGATGGCGATGCACCATCAGTGGGTGGCCCTTTGTCTGCCACAGCAACTCAACTTAAGGCGCAGGAGGGTACAATCCAAAATCTTCGTGTTGAGTGCTGCGCGCGCACTTTCGAACATGAACTCGCGCGCTCGTCTGAGTTGTTACCGCTGATGTTGCAAGCTTTCAAAATTCTTCGGCCAGTTGTCGGAGCGAACTTGGAATCGAACATTCAATCTCTAACTTCAGACGATCAGAAAGCCGACGCCTTTTTGTCTGAATTCCTAAACAGTCGGGCTTCGAAGGGGCTTTTTGCGCAGGAACTTGCAACGCTGCTTGAAAATGAAAGTCTTCAGCCAACGGTAGTACCTGATTACATTCGAAAGGCGTTGCAGTTTCTGTCAGTCTTAAACTCTCCAACTAACGATGAGTCAACTGGAAACTCTTCGCGAACAAATCCTAGCCCAGCGGCCAACCAAGCAACAGAGGGATGCGATATTTGCTGACGAGTTAGAATTCCTTCTGCGTGCAGCCCCAGGGAGCGGAAAAACGTGGACGTCCTGCCGGCGTTTCATTTGGCGCGGCGCAAATCGCGTTCAAGAAGTCGGTGGTCTGGCACTGCTTTCGTTCTCCAACGCAGCAGTTAGAGAGTTTCAGTTAGCCACCTCGGGAATTGGTCGGCGCGATTTGTTGTCAGATCCTAACTACATCGGAACCTTTGATTCATTCGTTGAGCGCTTCATCCTGACCCCTTTTGGCCATCTAATTTCGAATACAGCGAAACGACCGAAGCTGCTGATTGCACCTCGTTCTGGTCAAATGAAAAACAACAAACTTGCCGCTTGGGTCACGACTCAGGACGAGAAACAGCTCCGTGTGCCAGCTTGGCAAATCATTCCCTATAGAGAGGAAAAGAGAGTTGGGTTTAGGGCTAGCAAGAAATTTGGTGGCCTTAAGATTAAGCCTGGTACTAACGACCCGGTCAAGGAACTAATGAATCTTGGGTATTACACTCATTCTCAACGGGTCTATTGGGCAGCGCGCCTGCTTTTCGACCGGCCACATATTGCTGATGTCATTGCGCGACGGTTCCCTGAAATCATTGTTGATGAAGCTCAAGATACCAATGAGTGGTTGATCACGCTCTTAAAGCTGCTCCGCAACAACGGTGCGAAGATTAGTTTCGTTGGAGATCCCGATCAATGTATTTTTGACTTCGCATTGGCTAACGCCGAAATGCTACCAGAAGTCGTAACACGCTGGCAGATCATTGAGATGCCGCTTAGTAAGTCTTTCCGATGCAACAATCAGATCGCAGCCGCTGTTCGCAACATTGGAGGCAATAGCGCCTTCCAAGGCTGTGGCGACGGTACTCATTCCTACCATGGGCCATTTGTCTGTCGCGATCCAGGCGAGAACTTTGAACGAAGCGTGTCTTTGTTTGAGGACTTATTGAGGCGCACAGGAATCCCAAAGGCTCAAAGCGCAATCGTTTGCAGAGCGCACGATCAACTTCAAGAAATCCGGGGGGAGGCTACTTACACTCATCTCGTCGGTGAAGCGAGACGATTGGCGGAAGCCGCGTTCATGCGCGATTGCCGCAAGAACTACAAGAAGGCTTACCAGATCGTCGAAGCGTCGGTTAGATCGATTGTGGATAACACTAACCTCTGGGATGAAATTGACGACGCGCCAGACTCTGAACAGGCGATAAAAATTAAGTTAGCTATTTGGCGCTTTGTTAAGAGAGAGGATGGCCTTCCCTCTGTCAAGTTAACCGGCAGTGAATGGATCGATAGAATCCGCGAAGGTTTGACTACTTTGATTTCTGAAATTGGGATTCAAGCGTGCCCGAACTTGAATGTGAAGATTAACAAGAAGGGATTAAAAACCGACCAGATGGAACTCCCCTTGCTTCATGAGAAAACGCTGTTCCCCGAAATACGGCAGGACACGATTCATCAAGTTAAAGGTGAGAGCATCGATGCCGTTATGGTCATCGGCAGTAAAGGTTTTTGGAATTCTGTAGTCAAGGCGGCAGAGACTTGGGCAAACACTGAGGACAAAAGATTGGCATACGTAGCTATGACCCGAGCGCGACACGTACTCTTGGTTTCGCTCCCTGCGGTTCATTACGCGAAGAAGATCGAAAGATGGAAGAGTTGGGGATTTAGAGACATTTAAAATGCCCACGACCGGCCGTCGAGCCAGGTCAATGGGTTAATTTGGCTAACTCATGACCAAAGACAGGACATCGTCTAGAAGTCAATCATGAGCAAAACAATCCTCAAGACGCTCCACAAAGCGAAATTCGCGTTCGCAGTAGATTGACCATGAGAAAACAACCGGTCACACGAAGACGGTTTTTAGGAAGCGGTATTGCGGCGGTGGGCGCGATAACGATTGGCGGCGCGTTACCCGCAAACGCACGAGATTGGGAAGAGTATTCCGCGCGCTTTAACCGATCGATCAGCGATGGGTTGCCGGCGGGTCCACTGCGACCGGACGACGAGACTGCGTGGAAGGCGGTCGCGAAAAATTATGACGTCACAAACAAAATAACCAATCTTGAAAACGGCTATTGGGGAATCATGGCTAATCCGGTGCTCGCTGAATACAAGCAGCTCACCGAATTCATAAATAAGGAGAATACGACTTTCGCCCGCCCCCAATGGTCCGAAACGTACCGCGGTGTGAGAGACACGGTGGCGGGCTTTCTGAGTGTTAGCCCGGACGAAATTGCTTTAACGCGAGGCGCAACCGAGGCGCTGCAGGCACTGATTTGCGGCTATAACAACCTTACAGCGGGCGACACAGTTCTTTACGCGGACCTGGATTACTCGGAGATGAAGAACGCGATGCGTTGGCTTGAAGTTCGGCGAGGCGTCAAGGCGGTAAAGCTGACATTTCCTGAACCAACGATTGATCGGCCGCTTCAGGAAGCAGACATCCTTGGTTTTTACGACAAAGCTCTGTCAGCCAATCCGGGAACAAAGCTGCTGCTGTTGACGCACCTAAACAACTGGACTGGATTGATCATACCGGTTGCCAGGATTGCGAAGATGGCAAGAGATCGCGGCGTGGACGTGATACTCGACGCGGCCCACTCAGTCGGCCAGGTGGAGCTCGACCTAAAGGGACTTGGCTGCGATTTCATCGGGGTGAATCTGCACAAATGGGTGGGCGCACCAATCGGTTGCGGCGTCATCTATATCAAGAAGGACCGGATCGATGCGATCGACCCATACATGGGAAAACCGACCGACGTCTCGGACATTAACGGGCGCATAGATACGGGAACACTGAATTTTGCGGCGCACATGACCATCCCTGCCGCCATCGCTTTCCACAACAAAATAGGAACCGCAGCCAAAGAGGCGCGGCTTCGATACCTGAGAAACCTTTGGGTCGAACCCGCCCGAAAAATGAAAGGGCTCACCGTTCTCACGCCGGACGATCCGAAGATGGTCGCGGCGCTGACCTCATTCCGTCTTGATGGCGTGACTTCAACCAGTGCGAACGAAGCCGTCACAAAACATCTGGCAGAAAAATACGGTGTGTTGACGGTCCGGCGCACCGGCCCAGCAGCCGGCGATTGCATTCGCGTAACCCCGTCTGTTTATACCTCGGCGGACGACGTCATGAAGTTGGTAAACGCATTGCGTTCGATTACTGCTTCGCCAAAATCGATCGGAGTCTCGTGATCGGTAACAAGGGATTGTCGAATGAAACTACGCAACGAGCCGCGGAGCGGCGGTCATAAGTAAGCCCAAGGCGAGTCAGCGAGCCCTGGGTGACGTCATTGAGATTTGTTTGGAGCTGCGGAGCAGCGAAGGATTGGTTCAATTGACTCTGTCGCCGCTCCGCGGCTCTTACAGCATTATTCGCGAATTTAACCCAAGGCTCGCTGACTCGCCTTGGGCTTAGCTCTGAGCGCTGCTTCGCAGCTCATCTTATCCCAAGTGCCGAATCCGCTCCTGCAGGAATTGCCGCTCTGGTTCCTGTTGGGTCAGCGCCAGAGCTTTCTCCTAACGAGACCGGGCCTCAGCGGTTCTGCCAAGCCTGCGACACATATCCTGCACGAGCTGAATGCGCCAGATAATAATTTGCCACTTCGCCATGTTCCAACAACGCGTCGATAAAAGAACGCGCGACCATCGAGGTCGCGCGATGAAGTTCAAGACCAAACTGATCCAGGGGTGGCGCGCTTTGCGCTTACCCCTGGCTAGGCTTTGCTGCAAAAGTCCATCGGTCGATCAGCGAACGTAGGACTTGCCTTCGTCGCAGAGCGACGGTTGAATTTAGCCCGGCCTTTTAAGGCCGGGATCGTAACGTCAAGCAAGTCACGTCGCGTTAGCGACGATTGAGTGAATGTTTCAGCCGTCGCTACGCGACGATGTCTTTGATCTTTCGGAGATCCCGGCCTTAAAAGGCCGGGCTAAATTCAAGCCGCCGCTACGCGGCGAATACTCTCTCTGAGCTTGGGACTTTTGCAGCAAGGCCCCCTGGCTATTATCTTTCACGCTTTCAGCGTGATGACGTCTCCCTCACTGCCGTTTACGCATTCGGCGTTGGCGACTTCGGTGGCTCTTCCGGTGTCGCCTTCTTTCTTCGCGGCGCGCGCTCAACATGTCGCGCCGTTTCCCATTCAGCCAACACTGCCGCGTTGTCGCGATAGAAGTTGTTGACGACTACGTCCATCGCGCGTGCGGTCTTCATGCCTTTTAAGTCGGTTTCGTCGATTGAGACACCGGCTGACTTAACATCGGCCCGGCCTTCGGATTGATCGCCGATCGCGTCTTGCAATGCGGCGATGTCGGCATTCAGGTCTTCCACGAAATCTGAAGGCATTGCGTGTTTGATGAATTCGGCTTTCACTGCGGCGTCGGCCAGTAGCGCAGCGATGCCACGAGCGAGATCCAGCATGGCCTGATCGTTGTCGCCGCGCGGCATGCGGAACTGATCATCAAATCCGGGTTTGTCCTCACCAATAACGCGCGCGGTGCGCACGATGGCTTCAACGTCGTCGCGCAGAGCTTCACGCGCGACGCCGCGGGTGGCAGTGCCGGAGAGCTTCGCGCCTTTGCCAACCTCTTCGGACGAGACGTGGCCGTCGAGATCGGCATTCACCGAATTCAAATCTGTAAGCAGTTGCGGCCAGACGGTGGTGGCCGGAATGTCTGTATGTGAAGCGGCGAAGGCTTTCAGCCGCAGAAACATTTCGCGATTGCGATGGTGTCTGTCTTCCATGTCGAAACCTCCTCTTTGAGAATGGGCTGACTGCGCCCTCCCTCGTGGTCGGGCTACTGCCAATAGGTTTCGCTGATCGATCTTGTGGGATCGAGGAGCGTAAGGGCGCCGCATTTACGGGATGGCGCATTTTCACGGGCGAAAACGGGCGGATTCTAGCAAGATTTACGGGCAAGTCAAGCAAAAACTTTGGCAAGACCGGACAAAGTGCCCACATTTGCGAGGATCAGCGCGATTTTGGCGGGTTTCCGGCGCATGCAGTTGGGGAACATTCGAGTGCAGTTGGGAAGCAAACGCGTGCAGTTGGAGAGCGTGCGGGTGCAGTTCGAGAGCATGCGCGTGCAGTTGGGGGGCGTGTGGGTGCAGTTCGAGAGCGTGCGCGTGCAGTTCAACGGCATGCTCGCGTAGTTGGTCAACGTGCTGCCGCAGGTGAGCGGCGTGCGGATGAAGTTGGAGAACATGCAGTCGTCGACGGGGAAGCTGGAACGGGTGGTTAGAGCTCCAACGAGCTGCGAAGCAGCGGTCAGAGTTAAGCCCAAAGCGAGGCTCTGCGAGCCTTGGGTCTACCCAGCTAAGGTGATCGAGCCCGCGAAGGGGCGACGCAGATTACTGACTCTCTGTCGCCGCTCCGCAGCTCCGCCCATCTAACCAACCTAACCCAGGGCTCGCCGAGCCTCGCCCTGGGCTTAACTCTGGCTGCTGCTTCGCAGCTTGTTGCAGCGTCATATCCAATATCGACTGGCTGCGATCGGTTACGCAGATTTCATACTCAGATAAGCTTTGCGTCAAAAGTCGGAACTAGCTCGAGGTAGGAGTGTTTTGCTTCGTGTTGCTTAGTGTGACTTCGTGGATCGTCCTTAGTTTTCCGGACAAAAAAACGATCCCTGTCAGAACCCGGAGCGGTAGCGATGGGATCATCCGCACAAGTTGAGCCGTGATCGGGTCGCTACCGCTCGCCGTTCTGACACAGCGATGTGCGAACTCTTCAATCTGAGGTCCCTGGATCGGCGGGTCTAGCCTTTCGGCGCGCGATAGCCTTTGCGGGTGCGGACGGTCGTGTTCGGCCGGTCGAGTTTCAGTTGGATTGCGCGCCATTTCCCGTCACGCGCGCGATTGAGGGAACGATAGACCAAAGTGTATTGGTGGCCCAACTCTTCAGCGATGGAGGCGAATGAATCACGCAGTTCCTGTCCGCCGGGCGACGTGACATAGCGGCCGCCGCTCTTGTCGGTCAGGTTCTTGAGGATTCCCGATCCGACAATGTCGCGTCCGGGCCCAGTGTCCGACATGTTCACCGCATAAATTGTCGCCCCCGCCTGCAAAGCGTGATCGAGAGCTTTGTCGGCACTGGCGCGGCTGGAATTCTCTCCGCCGTCTGAGAGCACTACGATCGCGCGCCGCTTTTCGCTTCGCTTGGCCAGATCGTCGGCTGCCCGCAGCACTGCGTCATTGAGCGCTGTCGACATCTTCGTGTGCAAACCGAAAGCCCGCGCCGGCAGATCGCGGCCGGGCGAGAAGTCCTGCATCTGTTCGACCTTGCTATCAAAGTTGTAAACGGCGGCCACGTCTTCATCGCGCAGGCCGTCAAGAAAGCGAATCGCCGCCGATCGGCCCAACGTCAGGCGCGTCTCCATGCTGCCCGAAGTGTCGAGCAGGATCGCTGCCGCGAATGGCGTCTCTTCCGCTGTAAAGGCGGCGAATTTCTGTTCAGCGCCGTCCTCAAGAATATGGAAGTCGCTGCGCTTGAGCCCCGGCACGAATTTCCCGTCCTTATCGAGCACCGTGACATTCAAGACCACGAGGTCTGTATTCACCCGCACGACGTCATCGTCCTGATCTTGCGTGAACCCGTTTGTGTTTGGCGACGGCTGGGCGCCGGCGAACCGCGGAGCAATTTGTCCCGCTGCCAACGCCAGTGCCACTGAAAACGCTATGGCCAGCGCGGTTGGCAAACTTCTCACTTTTCTTCGAGAGTTCATCGTCGTTAATAGCACCGTTGGCGTGTCAGTAGCCCGACCTCTAGCAGTCTGATGAAAAACCAAGCGTAGCCACAGAGACACGGAGACACAGAGAAAGATGAGAACAAAGAGGGTAAGCATTTGTT
>Ga0137403_10003685_pt1 | contig 18329 bp, 17 predicted proteins | sample CZOMad2_1_16fung_FD_122057 | JGI IMG/M metagenome (GOLD analysis project Ga0137403, IMG submission 122057) | Vadose zone soil fungal communities from Angelo Coast Range Reserve, California, USA - CZOMad2_1_16fungal (Hybrid Assembly) | ecosystem: Environmental > Terrestrial > Soil > Vadose zone...
CTGTAAAAAAAATCGCGGTCGCCACGCACGTGGCAGTAGTCTTCCGGCAGAGTATCCCTGATCGTAAAAGAACGGACAAGTGACGGTCGATATCGGTTGTGAAAGATCGCCCAGGCTTGCTCTCCGTGTATAGGAAATGTCTTCCGAAGGCGGCGCATGTTAATCGACTGGATCATCCGGCGTGTCGTACCACAGCCGACCGAATGGCAGCACATCGGAAATGAGATCGACGCCGCGTTTATCTTTGCGCGGGCGGACTTCGTAAGCGTGCATCGGAAACCGCAGACCCGCAGGCTGTAGCTCGATTAGATTATTGATCTGGATTTGGTTCACGATACGATCTTGGAGGCTTGGCTGTTTGCTGTTGCTGATTGATGAACTTCGCAAACTCCTCCCCAACGAACCAATGCGAGCGTGAACGCCACCACGCCTGAACTCCGGGAAGTGCATTAGTCTCGCTCAGGACCACTTCCAGCCCACGCCACAGGCGTGGATCGAGATTCCCCTGCAGGTGTTGATAATACACATCCTCTACGGTTCGAAACAGCACATGCATATACGAATCAAAGCGTGAGCGATCGGTGCCTTCGAGAGACTCGAAGTCGTGGAAACCGCGATTACGCAACTCAGCTAGATCCGCATGCCCTACGATCTGTTGAGCGAACCGATTGAGGGAGTCCAACGTCGAACGCATCGCAGCTTGTCGCGTTGCGCGAGCATTGCTGCGGACTTCGGTCGCCAAATAAATCAGAGAAATGACGACGGCAAGTGCGCCGACGAGTTGGCCGATTGCACTAATCGCTTCCCAATTCACAGCATGGTCTAACTATGATTGCACGTGTGAAGGATTCTTCGATGACATCATGGCCGTAACATTTGCCATCCGGCAATCAAAAACGATTCTGGCGCGATCCTTTGAAGCGGGCCGGTAGGTTGAGGCAACGCCAAGGGTTTAATCGTCAAGGGCAAGCGCATATCGTGTCCACCGCAATACGGTCACCGGGACCCGCAAGGGGTCCCGCGGAGGTTGGGGGAAAGCCATCGTTTCGACCTTGATTTTCCATTGATCCGCAGCCTGCGAGCATCAGCCCAACGGTCAGCATCAGTATTGTTTTCATTTGCGCTATCCTTTGATTGTGGCGGCATCATTCACCATCCGGCAATCAAAAACGATTCTGGCGCGATCCTGTGAAGCGGGCCGGGCTTTATTTCAGTGGATCGAGTGCGCGGACTGGACGCTGTATCGTGTGATCTTGCTTCTACGGTCGGTTTTCTACGGTTAGACGAATTTTTTGCACAAACACGCGCAAACAAAAGAAACCGAGACGCGCCGATTTACCTATGAAAACGCGCATTTTACAAACACTCGCAAAACAGTGCAAAATTACTGTTTCTAATTATGAGTCCCCTGCTCTAACCGCTGAGCTACAGGCCCGGATTAATACTGGATTGAAGCATAGCACACCGCGGTGACCGATGGGAAAGCTCGAAGCCCAGCCAAAATTTCCGATTGCAGATTGTGGATTGCGGATTTGGGATGGAGGAGTGATTCGCGGAATCCTAAACGTCGTTCAAATCGTGTTTCTCAGTGGGCTGATTCTGTTAACACGATGCGCAAATTACGAGGACGTGTTTGTCGCCGGCAACATTTACTTTGTTGATGCGGATTGTTATGCGCGCATGACGCGCGTGCAGATGTGCCGCGTAAAACCGGGGCTAATTGTGCGGCATCATGCATTTGAGAATTTTCCGCAGGGAACAACTCCACACACCACCGCGCCGCTCGACTATCTAATCCTGGGACTGTCGCTCTTGTTAAAGCCATTCACGATGCAGCCGCTCGACATGGCGGGAGCATTTATCTCGCCATTACTAGCGCTATTTGGCGGCTGGTTTCTCTGGTGGTGGTCACGCAAAATGAAACTCCGGTATCGCGGGGTCATGCTGATTCTGTACGCGATCAGTCCCATCCTCGTTCAGGGGACGGAGCTTGGCAGGCCCGATCACCAATCGTTATCGATGCTGCTGGTGATGATCGCGATTTGCGCGGAGTGGAGCTCGCGAACAAAAGCAGCCGAGACCGCTGCCTCTATAGATCATCACGACATATGGAGCGTCGTCAGTGGAATCGCGTGGGGATTAGCGATTTGGAATTCTGCTTACGAATCGCTCGTCTTATTCCTGGTTGTGATAATCGTGAGCACTATCGACGACCGAAAGGCGCTCCTGGGGAAATCTCGACGAGCAGGCTGGGTTTGTTTTGTCCTGATCATCGCCTTTGCACTCCTGGTTGAGCGACGGATTCCAGCGTTACTGTTCTGGACTTCCGATGCGATTTTTAAAAATTGGGCGCGGACGATCGGCGAACTGGCGCATGTCTCGCCGGCAAATCCGATCTGGTTGCGCTGGTGCGGGTATTTTCTTCTTATAACGCCGTTTTTGATTTGGATGAGTATGAAAGAGCGAGGACTCGGCGCGCCCGGCGGTCGCGCCCTACCAGTTTATGTTCTTCTCATCGCAACATACTGCCTCACAATTTGGCAGGCACGCTGGGGATATTTTTTTGTGTTGATCTTCGCACTTGCGCTTCCGGCTTTGCTCGCGCCAGTCAAATCGCGCGCGGCAGTTTGGATCGCATTTGTCTTATCGATCTATCCGATTTTGCGCGATTGGGATGAAAGGCTTTGGCCGAATGAAACGCAATTGGCCAGGCGCGTTGAACAGCGTCACGAATCGGTGCAAATACGCGATCTCGCGCTCAATTTGCAATCATTAGAGAGGCATCCGTTCCTTGCGCCGTGGTGGCTTTCGCCTTCGATCGCCTATTGGTCCGGGCAACCCGGAGTGGCAGGAAGTTCGCACGAAAGTTTGAGCGGCATCGCAGACAGCGCACAATTTTTCCTTTCTGAAGATTTGCAGAACGCGCGCGAAATTCTCAAGAAACGCGAAGCGGTGTGGGTTATTGCGTACGATTCCGACCGCGTCGCGCAAAATTCCGCAGCCATCTTGAACCGCGGATTGCCTCCTTACTCGCTGTCTCGCGTGTTGGACCGAACGCCCGGCCAAGCGCCGTCGTTTCTGATTTTTTTTGCGCAGAACGCGGCGTGTAAGCTTTACCGGATGGATATTGAACGATAGAGAGTCAAAAAGTTTGAGGTCACAAACGAGAATTCATTGACAGGCATCGGCGCGTGTCACAATCTACCGGATGCTTAAAAGATTCGTGCCGCAAAAGCCGATGCCGCCGGTCAGAGAAGAGCCGCGGTATTCGGATATAGATGATAATAATCATCCTGCGAGTCGCGAAGAAGCAGAAACACCAACAATAACCGATAATCCAAATCCAAAACCTATGGCAGATCATGGTGGCAAAGACATCCTTTCGAGCGATGTCGAAATAAAAGGCTCGATCAAGTTCCAAAAGGAACTTCTCATCGACGGGAAGGTCGAAGGGGAAATTAACTCTGACGGCGTTTTAACGATCGGTGAAAACGCTGACATCCGGGGCGAGGTAAAAACCAAATCGATCACGGTCTACGGCAAGGTGCACGGCAACATCACCGTCGCCGAGCGCTGCGAGCTAAAATCCAAATGCACGTTGCAGGGAGATTTGAAGGCAGCGCGTCTCATAATCGAGGAGGGGGCGACTTTCATTGGTAAGTCGGAAGTCACCAGCGGAGCGATTTCCGCAAAGCCGGCCCCAGGGCGTCCTGAAGTTGTGCGGCCCAGTGAGCCCATCAAAGCAGCCTTTGGAGCACGCGCGTAAAGAAAGAGTCTTGGCTTAGAGTCCAGTGGCCAATCCGTCGCCTGCAAAAGTCAGTGCGGAATGCCCGCATTGTGGCTTCAAGCAGATGGAATACGCGGCGGCCAAGAGCTCAATTTGCCGCCAGTGCGGGCGCTCCTTTTCTCCGTTCGCTCCCAAACCTGGGCTGAAGCTGCGGACAAGAGAAGAAGCGCCCCCGGCAGAGAGTTCCTCGATACTTGGCAGATTCGGGGATTTTTGGAAACGACAACGTAACTCGATTATCGAATGCTTTGACTGTAAACGGAAACAGCAGGTCTGTGGCGCAGCAACTTCGACAATCTGCCCGGGGTGCAGCGCGCATATCGATCTGCGTGATTACAAAATTACCAGCGGTTTCAGTCGAAGCATTCGAACGCGTGGCGATGTGCATTTGACCGGCAGGGGCGATCTGGGCAGTAGCAGCGTGATTTGCCGATCCGCCTTAATCGAAGGTAGGCTGCGTGGAAATCTGCATTGCGACGACACTGCGACGATCAATTACTCAGGCAAAATTCCCGGCCGTATCAGCGCACACCACATTGTCGTCGATCGTAAGGCCGACATTCATTGCTTTCGCAGAGTCCGTGCGGGCAGCATCGAGATTAGAGGCAGGATGTCGGGGGAGATCATTGCGCAAACGATCGTGACGGTTCAAAAGAAGGGTTCATTGGAAGGCGATGTTACGGCGAGAGCCATTACGGTCGAAAAGGGCGGGATGTTTTCCGGTCAACTCGTTATTGGGCAGCTGAGCATTACGCAGGGAGAATTGTTGCACGAGCAAGAACCGAGCGTTGTGAGTATTCCGGAGTCCCGTTTTCCGGACGCCGCACCGCGCCCTCTGCCGGCGACTTAAGACGATCCCCATGGCGAGACTGCATCCGCGCAGTCCCTACAAGAAACTGGGCGATTACGTGCATCTGCCGCGCTTGATCGATAAAGCCAGGCTGCACCGCAAAGGATTGCTTGACGGTTACAACTACAAAACCGTGGGATTCGATAAACATCTCCTCGCGTTTCTCAAACTCGATGGCGACGCGTTTGAAGAGATTGCCAACAGCCTGCACGAGGACGAGGCAATTCTCGAGTGGGTGCAGAAAAACGGAGCCCGACATTCCCCCGAAGCAATTGAACAATGGAACCACGCAATGATTTCGCGACATCCCGACACCGCCGCGAAAAAGGCACGTTTTGTCCATTTTCTCAAAGAGGCCGGCGGCGAAGGGAGAAAAGATATTAGGACCTATTTTGATCTGATCGAGTTTGATGAAGGACGCCTCAAATGACAAATGACGAACGTATAATGACGAAGAAATGAGAGAATCCGAATGGCGAAAAAGAGGTGCCCGGCGCTTCGATCATTTTGTCATTCGAGCCTCTTTCGACATTTGTCATTCGTGCTTCGTCATTGGTACTCGCCTTTGATCTTTCCGAGAATCTGATCTGCGTTCTCCAGCGTTTCTTTGCTTCCGATATCAAGCCATTTCCCTTTGATCTGAAATGTCTTAACCGGCTTGCGCGTGTAGAGCCATTGCACAAACCGGCCTGGCTGATCGGGATTATTGCCGGCCGCAAGATACGTCGTTAACAGAGACAGAACCGCAGGCGAATAATAATAAAGAGCGATCGCAGCAAGGGTTCCCTGAGGGTTCTTCGGTTTTTCCTCAAACCGGCTGATGATTCCCTCAGCATCAACAGTGATGTTACCGTACTTCTTGATCGCTTCGATGTCGCCGACGTCGTAAACCGCCACTGTTGCGTCGGTTCCCGTGGCGCAGTCCACAAAATTCGCCAGCGATTCAGTAAACAGGTTGTCGCCGGCGATGATCAATAGGCTGCTTTGAGCCAAGTTCTCGCGTGTGACGACAAAATTGATATCTCCGATTGCACCCAACTTGTCTTCATCGCTTGTGGAGCCGTCGTTGATGACTTTGAATTTGAATTGAGGATGTCGTTCCTGATAACGCTCGCTCCACGCCTCGAAGTCAGCCGCAAATTTGTCGTTTGTGACCACGTAGATAGTGTCCAGATCACGAACACCAACAAGGTTATCGACGACCCATTCCATAATCGGTTTGCCACCAACCACCAGCAGCGGCTTCGCTTTCTTGAAAGTCAGTGGGTAAAGACGCGTTGCATATCCGGCAGCGAGGATCAGAGCGTTCACAAAATCAAAACGAATCCGACTAAGACACAAACCGGGTTTGTACTTACTGCGATTTAGCACCGCCTCCACTGAGAATGGTGCTCTTTAGATGCTGCTGAATTATCTGCATGCGATTGGCCTCCGTGATCTTGGCGCGAGTGGCGCCGTCCACCACATAGAGGGTATCAATGGCAGCGCCAGCTTGAGTGTTAATGCGAGAAAGCGGGATTAGAATGTTTTCGCGATCAAGACAACTCAATACGTCGTAAAGCAAACCGATCCGGTCCGGGGCCTGAATCTCAATAAGCGTGTAGGTCGGGTGCGTTTTGTTGTCGATGGCAATGCGCGTTGGGAATTCCATTGCTGGCGCAAGACGATGGCTTTGACGCTTCGCCTTTTCGATTAATGACAGGAAATCGAAGCTCTCGTCTTCGAGGGCTCGTCGCAACGTTTGTTCTACCAGCTCGAAGTCGCGCGGGTTAGTGACAGGGCGAGCCTTTGTATCGCACACACGAAAAACGCCGAGCACGACGTTGTCGTCGCGAGGAAAAACGTCCGCGCTCAAAATGTTCAACGGCACAACCGACAACGATCCGGCGACTTTTGCCAGCAACCGTTCACGCTCCCACGTGCAGAAGGTGACGACGCTATGTCCCTGCTGTGGCACAACTTTCCATTTGATTGCTGGAGCCAGCGGGGACTCTCCCCGATTCACCGCGGCCAATCCGTCCTGTGGCCGACTTGAGACATTGTCGAGAAAGCACCGGAACAGTTTCAAATGCTCGACAATCTCCGGGAGACCACTCGAACGGAAATAATTGTCTGGCATCAACTCGAAGTACGCTTCGATTTCTGCAGCGTAATCCGGCGAAAAATTCTCCGCGACCGAAGCTTGCAAGCTTTCCCGTTCGACTCTTGTTTGTTCGTAATAGGATTGCCGGTCGGCCAGATAACGCGAGGTCTGGTCAAACAATTGCCAAACGAGGGACTCTTTCCAATCCGACCACGCTTCCGGGCTTGTGCCCTGACCATCAGCCAACGTAAGCAGCATCAGCGCGTCCAGATTTTTCTGATGCTTCACAATGTGGCCGAATTCCAATACTGTGGTTGGATCATCCAGGTTTCTTTGCTGCGCAATCCTCGAGAGACTTAAATGATGATCAACCAGCAGGATGAGCGACTTGCGCTGCTCGGATGATAACTGCAAACGGGCAGCCACGCGCTGAGCGAAGAGCGCGCTCGCCTCAGAGTGCGGCCTGGCGCCCACGGCTTTGCCGCTATCGTGCAGAAGCAGCGCCAGATAGAGAACCAGCGGGTCGTCCAGTTCCTCAAGAATTCTTCTATATGAAACCAACTTTGGATCATTCATCTCTGCGAGTGCGTCGAGCTTATCGATGCATACCAATGTATGTTCGTCGGCTGTGTAACGGTGTAGAAATTCATGCTGCACCAAGCAGGTAAGCTGGCCAAATTCCGGGATGTAGCGGCCGAGAAAATCGACCCGATGCATCATGCGCAAGATGCGCCCCACTCTGCCTTTTTGCGACAGAATGGATTTGAAGACATCGCGCGGCGCGCGTGCATACTGATAAGTGCGGGTAACATGCCGCAGGCTTCGGCTCAGCAAATCCGCTAATTCCGGGCTAAGATCCAACCCGCGCTCCTGCGCAAGCTGAAATGCCCGCATCATTTGCTCCGGCTCTGTCCGAAAGAGATCGCGCCTCGCTGCATGCAGTTGTCTATTTCGCGCAAAGAAACAGTCGCCGATGGGAGTTTTGTTCACTCGCATTAACGGCAGAAAACTGAAAAGAGAGCGCGTCTTGGTCGTGACATGCCCGCTCGCAAATTGCTCCGTAATGCGCTCCGTCACCCGGAAGATATTTCGCGTGTGCGCGTAGTAATCTCGCATAAGCGCCTCACTGCGGAGCTGTCCATTTCGCGCAGAATAATTGAGCCGCCTCGCGATCTGGTCCTGCAGGTTGATGTGGAGCGTGTCAGTGGCGCGCCCGGTCATGTAATGCAAATCCGTCCGCAACCGCAGCAGGAAATCGTAGGCTCTTTCGATCCGTCGCTGGTCGCTTTCGGTCAACCAATCTTTCCCGACGAGCTGGTTTGTGCTCAGCGCACCCTCTTTGAAATAAGTCATCCAAAGCAAATTTTGGTAATCACGCAGTCCGCCACATCCGCTCTTCAGGTTAGGCTCCTGCAAATAGACGCTGTCCCCGAACTTGTTATGCCGGGCGACCTGATCTTGCATACGCATTTCGACATATTCTTGTTCGTGCCCTTCAACACACCTTGAACGAAATTGGTCGCGAAATTGCTGCGCCAGTTCGTCGTCGCCAGCGAGAAACCGCGACTCGAGCATGGCAGTTTTTGTGCGCATATCACGATTGGCCTCAGTAATAGCTTCCTTAACGGAACGCGTAGAGTGCCCAACCTTAAAGCCAATGTCCCACAGCAGATAAAGAACTTGATTCACCATCTCTTCCAAGTTCGGTGAAATCTCTGCCGCTGATTTATGATGCAAAATCATAACGTCGATGTCACTGAACGGATTGAGTTCGCCCCGGCCGTATCCGCCAAGAGCGATCAACGCCAATGGAATTGTGGGCTTGCCACTTCCGCGAGCGGTAGCGGCAGCGCCGCCGAAAACGTATCGCAACAAAATGTCGACCAATTCAGCGCGCCGTGTGCAAATTTCGCGGCCACCGCCGCCGGCCTGGTGTTTCAGGCGCAAGCGATGCTCTTCAACATTGAGAAATTTTTTGTAAAGTGGCAGGACTTCCGTTGGCCGCCTGGTTCCTGTGGCAGCAAGACTGCTTTCAGCATGGGCCAGCACTTGTTCCAAATGTCGGGACGTTCTCATCGCGAACCTGAGTTACCCGTGATTTTAAGGTTGAAAATTCAAAAGGGAAATCGCCTCGCCTCAAAGGAAACTCGCATGACACACAGCAGGCGCGTTTGCGCCTGCGCGGCCAAAAACTCAATATTTGAGAAATGACGTGACCGGAGTCGGCTCGAGCCGAATCCGCCCATGAAGGAATTGCAACTCAATGAGAAATTGAGCTTCGAGCAGATGGGCGCCGGCCTTACGGATCAGGACAGAGGCGGCAGCAGAAGTCCCACCGGTCGCGAGCAAATCGTCTAGGAGCACGACCCGCTCACCGGCCCTTGTGCCATCAACGTGCATCTCCATTTCCGCTTCGCCGTACTCGAGCGAGTACTTCGCAACCTCTGTCCTGAACGGAAGTTTGCCGCGCTTCCGGATCGGCACAAAACCCACGCCTAGTTCGTATGCTACGGCGGACCCAAAAAGAAATCCGCGCGCATCGATCCCGACGATCTTGTCGATATCTTTGCCGCGACATCGTTCGAGAAACAGATCGATTGAAGCGCGAAATAGCCCCGGATCACTCAAAATTGGGGTGATGTCCTTGAAAACGATTCCCTTCTTTGGAAAATCAGGAACATCGCGCACAGCAGCGCGGAGTTTCTCGATAACTTCGGCACTCATCGGTGTGAATAAAACCCAGAGCAGAAAACACGCGTTTGCTGGTGCGAACCTTTCCACAAGTGAGTCATTGGAATAAGGGGATTATTTTTCAGTCAAATGCAGCTCTTCTGTCTTGCCATTCGTTACGAGCCAATGCTTTCCGTGCATTACGTAGTGAATTCGTCTTTCGTCAGGGGAAACAGCAATCTCCCCTGCGCGGGAGTCTTCCCCAAGGATTTGGAGTGAGCTTAGCGATTTGTGGTACACAGGAAGACGTTCTTTGGGTTTGTAAAGCAGGTCCAAGGATTGCTCGTTGGTGCGCTTGGGGACTGGTCTCGAGAGTCGAGCAAACCAGCCATCTCCCGAGCCGCCCATCCGCGACAACTGGACATAGATTGTTTCGCGACTCACCCCAATATCAGCTACGCCAATTTCAGCTGGACTGGCGTTTTCAGTTTCCAGCGTAGCAAGAGGAGCGTACCGGTACGCCGCCACCGAAAAGTGGTCCTCTCCGTCGAACGTGTCAGTTTCGATCTCGCCGCGCCACAGGTCACCGTATGCGGCAAAGAATAATTCTCCACTTGCAGTAAACACTAGGCACGAAAGATTCGGGTGACGTCGCATCCGCACAGGGATCCATTCATTTTCTTTTTTGAACATGAACAGAGGTGCCTCTCGATCATCCGTCGTGACGAAAGTTGCGTGCAACTTTGGATCGAACGCAACTCGCCAGAAGTCAGTTCCTGGCGGCGCGTCACGAATTTTTGTCAACCTTTCTGACTGCCGATCGAATGACCAAAGGCTTCCCTTCGTAATGCAGAAAATTCTGTCGTCGTCTGAACATGTAATCCCACGCAGCCCGTCATTAGTTTCTAGTTGTGTCAATGGGATGGTTCGAATCGTTTTTCTACCAAGCTCGATTTCTTGAACCGCCGGTCGCGTGTCAGTATCCGCCAACGCGTAGATTCGCGCACCATCCCTTGAGAAAGCCGCATCCCCAGCGACGCAATGCGTGATAATCCAGTGGAATACGAATCCTGCGGAGATTGCAATCCGACAATTACAGTGACGCATACGTCTTGAGTTCTGTCCGCATCTAAACTTCAGAAGGGAAAGAAGATTTACGAAGCAAGCAAGTCAATCTAAACTGGATTTCGAGTGGATCGATATCTTCTTATCGTATCGACGGTCTGTTTTCTCGCAGCGGTTGTGCACACGGCTATTGAGTTGCGTGCCGGCGTGTTCCGCCCGATGCGGTTTAATTTTTTCGCGGTGGGCTTGGGATTCATTTTTCAAACGGCTTTCTTGTCGCTCCGCGGCCACGAACTAGGGCGCTGTCCGCTCACCAATTTATTCGAGGTCTTTATCTTTCTCGCCTGGTCGGTAGCGGCCATCTACATGCTGGTCGGTCCAGGTTACCGCCTGTCGCTTATGGGCGCCTTTACCGCGCCGCTGGTGGTCATACTGCAAGTCTTTGCGCTCATTGCGCCAATCGATATTCGTCATCCAGCGAAGTTGCCGGCAAATCCCTGGCTGGAATTTCACGCATCGATTTCGCTCGTCGCCTATGGCGTCTTCGCGCTCGCTTGCATTGCTGGCGTGATGTATCTGGTGCAGGAGCGTCAGCTCAAGACACATCAGCTGCATTCGATTTTTTATCATCTGCCGCCGCTGACTGATCTATTTGCTGCCATCACCCGGCTGCTCTGGTGGGGCTTTGTGCTCTACACACTGGGCATTGTAAGCGGTTTCTTTACCGGCCATCCATTGCCGCGCGTGCAAGTCGTGGCCGCTATTGGAGTCTGGCTGCTTTACGCGGTGATTATACAAGGCCGTCATCTTCGATGGCTCGCGCCAAAACGCGTGGCCGCATTATGCATCATCGGCTTTAGCGTCGCGTTGACACTTCTCTGGGGAATCACATTCACCACGGAAATTCATCAGCTACCATGAATCTTTTCTGCATTGGTTTGAGCCACCACACAGTGGATGTTGCAACGCGGGAGCAGTTCGGAGGTAGCGCAACGGCTGAATCGATCGTGCGCGACGCCGGTTGCACCGAAGCCTTGCTGCTGACAACGTGCAACCGGGTGGAGGTTTACGCTGTTGCGCTTAAACGCATTTCCACCGATGAAATTGCGCGTTGCCTCATGCGGAAGATCGATACCGATCCTCATGATTACGCACCTCCATTTTATCGCTACGAGGCCGAAAAGTGCGTGCAGCATCTTTTCCGGGTCGCTTCCGCACTCGACTCGATGGTCCTCGGCGAGAGCGAAATACTCGGCCAGGCAAAAAAAGCATACGAATCGGCCAGAAAATCCGGAGCAGTCGGTCCGTGTTTGCATCGCTTATTCCAGCGCGCCTTTCGCGTGGCGAAGCAAGTGCGCACGCACACGGAGATTGCCCGCGGCGCGGTATCGGTCGCCTCGGTCGCTGTCGATCTGGCGCAAAGAATTTTTGGTAAACTACGCGATTGCAAAGTGCTCGTGCTCGGTGCTGGGGAAACCAGCGAACGCACAGCACGGGCGCTCATTTCCCGTGGCGTCAGCGATCTTCGCGTGAGCAACCGTTCGTTGGATCGGGCATGCGAACTGGCGCAGGCGGTCGGCGGCAGTGCCGTTCCGTTCGACGAATGGGCGGCGCAGTGCCGTGAGATTGATATTCTAATCACATCGACCGCATCGGAAACTCCGTTGCTGACGCTCGACATACTCGCGCCGATGCTGCGGGCGCGTTTGGATCGTCCGCTCTTCATCATCGACATTGCCGTGCCCCGCGACGTCGATCCCCGCGTAAATCAAATGGAAGGCGTTTATCTTTACGACATCGATTCGATACGATCTGTCGCGGAGCAATCGCTCGCGCTAAGACGCCAGCAGGTCGCCGCAGCGGAGGCCATCATTGCCGAGCATGTCACGGATTTTGTTGATTCAATCTCTCGAGGGTTAAATCGCGAGTCGCAAACTGGGCAGCATCCTTCGCTTAGCGAAAATTCGCTGCGCCCATCGGAATTGTAGAGGAAGCTGTCAACTTCCCCTACAAAATACAGCGCGCTACATTCCCGCGATGGTTAGAAGCATTGTTCTTGGAACACGCAGCAGCGAACTTGCTCGCGCACAGACTCTGTTGGTCGAGAAAGCGATTCGAGCCGCGCATGCCGATATGATAATCGAGACGAAAGTTATCGCTACAAGAGGCGACAAAACCAGTGTTGTCGATCCGCGCGCAGGACGAAAAGGATTGTTCACGGCAGAAATCGAGGGAGCGCTTCTTCTCGGATACGTCGATGTTGCGGTTCATAGTGCGAAAGATCTGCCAAGCGAAACAAGCCTGGTCGCAGAAATCGCGGGGGTTCTTCCGCGGGCGCCGACGGATGATGCACTGGTGTCTAAACATCTGGGCGGCCTGAGGTCCCTTCCGCACGGTGGGATAGTGGCAACCGGCAGTGTGCGAAGAAGACATCAGCTGCTGTGGAAACGCGCCGATCTCCAGCTTGTCGATCTCCGCGGCAACGTGCCGACCCGGCTGCGAAGACTGGCTGAAAACGAGTGGGAGGCCATCGTGTTAGCTCGAGCTGGCCTTGAACGCCTGGGCATGTCGCCAAGTCGTGGGGAAATCAGTTTTGAAGACCGGCGATTCTTTCTCGAGATCCTTCCGGACGAAATTTTTTTGCCCGCCGGCGGCCAGGGAATCATTGCCCTTGAAGTTCGCGCCGATGATCAAAGTACAAAGGCCGTTGTCGATCTCATTAATGATCGCGAAACATTGCTTTGTTTGCAGGCGGAGCGAGAGTTTCTGCGTGGTTTACAGGGTGATTGCAATTGCCCTGTGGGCGTCCTTGCAAGCATAGAGAACGGCGAGATGAAAATACGTGCGCAGGTTTTCCTGCAAGGTGCGGTGGCGCCGCGTCAAGGTGAGGTCGAAGGCGCGGCTGAAGATCGGGGGCGCCTCGCAGCGGAACTATTGACTCGATTAGGAGTATCAGCTTCCGCGCAAGGCCACGGCTGGACGGGTGAGCATGAGTGAGAGTGGGAAAGTTTATCTGGTTGGCGCTGGGCCAGGCGATCTCGGATTGGTCACGTTGCGCGCAAAGGAGTGCATCGAGAATGCAGATGTGATCGTTTACGACCATTTGGCAAATCCGGAGATGCTCAGTTGGGCGCGAGAGGATGCAGAAATTGTTTACGCTGGCAAGGAAGGCGGCGCATCGCAGCTCAGCCAGCAGGAAATCAATGATTTGCTGATCGAGAAAGCACGTGAAGGAAAGCAGGCTGTTCGCTTAAAAGGCGGGGACCCGTTCATCTTCGGCAGAGGAGCCGAAGAAGCACAGGCGATTACCGACGCAGGAATCCTATTTGAAATCGTGCCCGGAATCACCTCGGCCATCGCTGGACCTGCTTATGCAGGTATTCCAATGACGCATCGAGCGCACAATTCGCACGTGACTTTCTTTACAGGCCACGAAGATCCAGCGAAATCAGAAAGTGCAATCGATTACGCCGCCCTGGCAAAACTCGGGGGCACGCAGGTCATGCTAATGGGCGTGGAACGTCTCGGAGCCATCACCAGCCAAATGCTGAAACACGGCGTGCGCAGCGATTTGCCGGTCGCGCTTGTTCGCTCCGCTACGACTGGCCAACAGCAAACGCTTACAGGCACACTTTCAGATATCGCCCAAAAGGCTGTAGCGAGCGATTTCAAGGCGCCGGCGGTGGCCGTGTTTGGAGAAGTTGTTCGGCTGCGGGACGGTCTCAATTGGTACGAAAAGCGGCCGCTCCTGGGGAAACGAATTGTCGTTACACGAACGCGAAAGCAGGCGAGCGTGCTAAGCAACAAATTGCGCGCGTTAGGCGCTCATGTGATCGAATTGCCGACGATTCGTATTGAGCCGCCCAGCGATTTACGCGAATTCGCGGAACTGGTGCAGGATGCACACATGTACGACTGGATCGTGTTCACGAGTGCAAATGGCGTCGAAGCGTTCTTCGATATTTTCTTTAAGCTGTACGAAGATGCCCGTGAGATTGGCGGCGTGCGAATTGCTGCCATCGGACCGGCTACTGCCCAACGCGTGAAAGACTTTCACCTGCACGTCGACCTTCAGCCGGACGAATTCGTGGCGGAAGCAGTATCGCGAGAATTTAAAAAGCATGGCAGCATCGAAAATTTGCGGATCCTTTTAGTCCGGGCAGAAAAGGCGCGTGACACGCTGCCCAAAGAGCTTTCGGCGTTGGGAGCGATCGTAGATAAAGCGTTCGCGTATCGAACCGTCCCGGAGACGCGAGACACCAGCGGCGCGCGACGGCAACTGGTGGAGGACGGCGCCGATTTGATCACCTTTGCCAGTTCATCGACGGTAGAAAACTTTCTCGCGCTTGGGCTGCCCTGGCCGAAGGGTATGCGAATCGCCACTATCGGCCCTATCACCTCGAAGACGGTGCGCGATCAGGGTCTCAAAGTGGATGTCGAGGCGCACCGGCACGACATCGATGGTTTGGTGCGGGTGATCAGGGAACTTTTCGAGAAAGCCTGAACCGTTAAAAAAGTTATATCGTTACAACGGCATTTTGTAACGTTCTAACTCTTTTAATTTTTATAACTCATCACGCCGGATTGAAGCGGAACTTCATTCGACCGCGCTTAGCGTTGGCTTTCGCCTTCCGGCGATGCTTTTGCGAAGGCGTCTCGAAGGCGCGCAAACGGCGGACCTCCTCGAGAATACCCTCGGCATCCAGCTTGTTTTTCAGCCGCTTCAGCGCGCGATCGACAGGCTCACCTTTGCGAACAATCACTTCTGGCATCGATAATCACTCCTGACTTCGGAATTTACCCTCTACGGGCGAGCCCGAGCCTACTCGGGCCACATCTGTCCGTCAAATTTCCCTTTAAAACAGCGCTCCCGGCATTCGAGCGACGCCGAGCGATGGAAATCTGCCTGACGGACGCCCTAGCGTTGGGCGAGAGGATTTGCCGCGGTAGTAGCTTTTTCGGTTACTTCGCGGCGGAGCGCAGTGGCGCCGCGGCCGCGGGCGCGCGACCACCACAGCACAATTGGCGAGGCGATAAAGATTGAAGAGTAAGTGCCGACGACGACGCCGATTATGATGGCGAGCGAAAAATCACGCAACACCGCGCCGCCAAAGAAAAACAGACAGAGAATCGGGATAAGCGTGACTGTGCTTGTAAGAATCGTGCGGCTGAGGGTTTGATTAATGCTCGAATTCATTATCTCTTCAATCGTACCGCGCCTCCCGCTGGCCAGACCTTCGCGTATCCGGTCGTAAACGACGATCGTATCGTTAATGGAATACCCAGCGATAGTCAGCACTGCCCCAACCATCGTGAGCGTAAGTTCGCGTCCGAGAAGGGCAAACATGCCGACCGTCATCAGCACATCGTGCAGCAACGCGACAATCGCGCCTACGGCAAATGAGAGTTCGAACCGGAACGTTACGAAAATCAAAATACCGAGGATGCCAAGGCCGAGCGCGATCAATGAGCTTTTGGCCAACTCGCCGCCGACGAGCGCGCCGACGCGTTCCGATCCTTCGACTTGAAATCCGGCGCTTGGGACGGTCTGCAGGATTTGTCTTTCCACTTTGTCGCTGGTGTTCAATGGAGTGCGGATTGTGATGTAGCTCTTACCGACTTGCGTAGATTCCTGAATTGACGCATCGGCAAATCCAATTGGCTCGAGCGCGTGGCGCACCTGTCCGATATCGATCTTGCCCGGCGCGCTCAACGTAATTAGGTCACCACCGCGAAAATCGACGCCAAAATTACGGTCACCACGCTTGTAAAAGGCGAATGCGCCAGCCAAGAGCAGCGCGAGTGAGACCATGCAGGCGATAAAACCTTTGCCGAGGAAATTGATGTTTTGCGCTGAAATCAAATGCAACATCGAGACGCGCTTCAACCGTCCGGTATCGACAAACCAGCCGAGCGCGTTGCGGCCCACAATGAGCGCGGTGAAAAGTGAGGCAATAATACCGAACGTGAGCGAAACCGCGAAACCCCTTACAGGTCCGCTCGCCTGCCAGAACAAAATGAATGCGGTGATCAGCGTGGTCACGTTTGCGTCGAAGATCGAGCTAAACGCTTTCTCGTAGGCCGTTTTTAGCGCGACCTTGAGCGATTTGCCCAGTACCATTTCCTCGCGCAATCGTTCGTAAATTAGGACGTTCGCGTCCACTGAAAGGCCAATCGTCAAAATGATGCCGGCAATGCCGGGCAATGTGAGCACGAAGCGAAACATCGTCAGCGCGCCGACGAGCAGAATGAGATTGATAATTAGGGCGAGATCTGCGGCGAGACCGGGAACTCTGTAGTAGATGGCCACGCAGACGAGCGTAATCGCAAGTCCGACCAAGCCGGCAAGAATGCTCGCGCGTATCGAATCGAGCCCGAGAGTAGGTGAGATGCTGCGCTCTTCCTCGATGCTCACTGGCGTCTGCAGCGGGTTCTCGAGCACGCTCGCAAGTCCGCGCGCTTCTTCCTCTGTAAATCTTCCTGTGATTTGCGCGTCCCCACCATAAATTGCGTCTTGAATGACAGGCGCAGATTGGATGGCGCCATCAAGCACAATTGCAAAGCGATGGTGAACATGCGCAGCGGTGATGTCGCCGAACTTCTTGGCGCCCTCGGGATCGAACCGCAAATGAACGACCCACCCATCTTTTTCGTACGAAGCGCCGGCGCTCGAAACACGATCGCCGGCTAGGTCGGCTTTCTTTTTTACCAGCAACCGTTCTTCCCTAGATTTTTCTTTGGCGCCCGCAACGGCTTCACCGAACTCATTGGTCATCGGCGCGCTCTCCGCACTGAGTTTGTACGTTTCAATGCGGAATTCAGGCGGAATGACGTCCTTGCCTTGGTCGATGTCTTTCAATTTTTGCCCGTTATCTGGATAAACCAGGCGGAACTCAAGTTTCGCCACGCGAGAGAGCTGATCCCGCGCCTCCTGAATCTTGGCAGTATCGAGCCCGGGGATCTGGACCAGAATTCGATCGCTGCCGACGGGACTGATTATTGGTTCGCTGACTCCAAAAACATCAATGCGCTTGCGAATTACCTCGACCGCCTGGTCGAGCATTCCCTTGGTAACTTCCTTGTCGCCACCCTTCAGCCGGATGAGAAACGACGTGCCGCCCTGAATATCTAGGCCGAGCGCGATCTTTTTTTGCGGCGGCCAGATCGCGGCGATGCTGAAGATGACAAGCAATAGCATGAGCGCGGTGGCCAACAGGCGCTTCCGCGGCCCCTGATCGGTCGCGAAGTACCACCCGAACAGGACGAGCATTACGAGCCCAACAAAAAACGTAAGTGCCGGAGTCATCGAATTAACGATTCAACGATTTAAAGATTTAACTCTCTTTCAGTACATTTGTAATGGCCGATTTCTCCATTTCGATCTTTACGTTGTCGGCCACCTTCACGAGCACTGTGTTCTCTTTCACATTGGAAATTAGACCATGAATGCCGGCGTTGGTCACCACGCGATCGCCGGTTTTCAAGCTCGAGGTTAATTGTTGTTGTTGTTGCTGCCGTTTTTTCTGAGGCCGGATCATCACAAAGTACATGATGACGAAAATGAAAATCAGCGGGATAAAAAATGAGCCAATACCACCGCCGGGGACTGCCTGAGGCGCCGCAGTTTGAGCCTGAGCAAGAATCGTCTGGAGCATGCTAAAAATTGGAGAGCGCACCTTAAACGCGAAAGCGCTCGCTGCAATCGTTCTTTCGCACCCCTCGTATTATCAACTCCGACTTCAGCAGCCGGTGACGGTTTGAGCCAGAAAATACAAACTCCGTTTCACTTGATGAAAATCGGCCGCTCGTGCTAATCTCCTTGGCCACGGCGGGGGTATAGCTCAGTTGGTAGAGCGTCTCGTTCGCAATGAGAA
>Ga0137403_10003686_pt1 | contig 18323 bp, 21 predicted proteins | sample CZOMad2_1_16fung_FD_122057 | JGI IMG/M metagenome (GOLD analysis project Ga0137403, IMG submission 122057) | Vadose zone soil fungal communities from Angelo Coast Range Reserve, California, USA - CZOMad2_1_16fungal (Hybrid Assembly) | ecosystem: Environmental > Terrestrial > Soil > Vadose zone...
ATGTTTAGCCCCGTCACTCCGTGCATGCCGAAGAGGCTGAATAGCCAGCCCCCGATCACGGCTCCGACAATCCCCAGAGCAATATCGAGGACGAGCCCTTCGCCCGTCTTGTTGACCAACTTGCTGCCAATGAACCCGGCAATCAGGCCGAGCACTATCCACGAGATGATCGACATGGTCTGGTCTCCTCTCTGGGTTGGTCCAATCAGTGCCCCTACTGAATGACCTCATCCGCCCGCCCCAGCACCGACGGCGGAATCGTCAGCCCGAGGGCCTTGGCGGTCTTGAGGTTGATGACTAGCTCGAACTTGGTCGGCTGCTCGACGGGCAGATCGGCGGGCTTGGAACCTTTCAGAATCTTGTCCACGTAGTATGCGGCGCGGCGACCCAAGTCGGGAAGGCTGGCTCCGTAGGACATCAGCCCTCCGCGATCGACGGCCTCCTTCAGCTGGTACATGGCGGGCAGCCGATTTTCTGACGTGAAGGCAACGATTCGGCCGATGTAATGCTGATGAACGGCGTCCGCGGTCATGAGGAGAGCGGATGGGCGGCTATGCTTCATCGCGGCAAGGGCTTGCTCCAACTCCTCGTGACTCCGTGCTTCGACGGAGTGCAATGTCACTCCCAAGGCTCGCGCTCCAGCCTGGACCTCTTTGAAGGAAGATGCCTGGTCGGGATTCGCGGGGTTCCAAAGAAAAGCTACGCGAGAGATGTTCGGCACGGCCTCTTTCAGAAGCTCAAGCCGTTTTGCAGCCAGGCCCGGGCCAAGTACCGTCAGGCCTGTGACGTTTCCACCTGGGTGCGCGAGGCTCGAGACGAGGCCGCTCCTCACAGGATCGCCAGCGCTGGCCATGACGATGGGGATAGTCGTCGTCGCCTGCTTGGCCGCGAGAGTCGCAGGCGTGCCCCAGGTCACGATGATATTCACGTTGAGCCGAACTAGCTCGGACGCGAGATCCGAGAATCGCTCATTTCGCCCCTGAGAGCTTCGCTCCTCGAGCGCAATGCTCTTTCCTTCCATGTAGCCGAGATCACGAAGCCCCAACCGGAGAGGCTCCCAAGACGTCGCGTCGGCGAGCAGCCCGATCCGTGGGATCGTCATTGACGGCTGCGCCTCAGCGACGAGCGGCGCAGCAAGGAGGCCGCAGTGACCGTGCCAATGAAGGCACGGCGCGTGATCACTGGATGGCCTCGTCCGCCCGCGCCAGGAGTGACGGCGGGATCGTCAGGCCGAGGGCCTTGGCGGTCTTGAGGTTGATGACCAGTTCGAACTTCGTTGGTTGCTCCACGGGAAGATCGGCAGGTTTGGCGCCCTTCAGGATCTTGTCCACGTACGTCGCCGCTCGCCGGTAGTTGGCAACGGTGCTCGGCGCATAGGATAAGAGGCCGCCCGCTTCAACGAACTCGCGGTTCTGGAACACCGACGGTAGGCGATTCCGCAGCGCCAGACCGACGATCTGTGTCCGATTCAGGTAGAAGCCCGCGCCACCGACCACGAGCAACGCGCCCGCTCGGTCGGCGTGCATGATCGAGAATGCGCCCTCAATCTCAGCCGGGGTTCCGGCTTCTACAATCTTGAGCTGCACACCGAGCGACTTAGCGGCTTCCTTGGCATCCGCTACCATCGCCGAGTGGAGAGGGTCCGTCGGGTTCGCAAGGAGATCGACTCGAGCGGTTTCGGGGAGGGCTTCTTTCAGGAGCTGAAAGCTCTTTCCAATGAGATCGCGAGTCTGCCGGGACAGGCCGGTGACGTTGCCTCCTGGTCTGGCCAGGCTCGAGACGAGCCCGGCTGCCACAGGATCGGGGACACTCACCATCACGATCGGGATCGTACTCGTCGCATTCTTGGCGGCCAGGGCTGCTTCGGTGACCGACACGACGAGCACATCCGGCTTGAGCCGGACAAGCTCTGCGGCGAGGCGAGGAAACAGTTCGGTATGTCCCTGGAGCGCCACGTCTGTGTACCGGTATTCAATCCTGATGTTCTGCCCTTCAACATAGCCAAGATCGCGAAGGCCCTGCTGGAACGCCTGCACGAGGCCGCCCGCCGACGGCGGAGGTCCGAGAAAGCCGATCGTGCGAACATTCGGTGTCTGCTGCGCCTCGACGGCAAGCGGCGCAAACAGAATAGCGAGGATGAAGTGCAGAGGGAGCCTAGCTGAACGCCGCTGCATCGCGGTCCTCCCGACGATGCGGATCGTGACCTACTAGGACCTGGCAGAAGTCTAGGCGGGCCGGGCGGCCGTGTCAAAGCGCAACACGGCCCTCCTCCGTAGCGGGGGGCTGCCACGCCGTGCTGGTGCCTGTCTGGAGAGACTTGGACTTTCGAACTGAGTGGACTATCCCGTATCGGCAATCGTTGCCCTGGCGGCACGGGCTGACCAAGGCAAGAATCGACCGGCTGGACACAACCAGGCACAACCGATTCTGGCTGGCCTCGCATGTCAAATCGACGAGACGTGACAGGTAAGAAGGCCGAGACTAGAACTCCTGTGCTCCCAGTTGCCTCCGCCCTGCCCTACGGAATATCCAAGTCGCCAAAGTCATCAATTCTCAACGAAAACATGTGCGCTGGAGTGTGGTGGAGTGATCACGAATGCGCTGGAATGGACACGAGGATTTTCAGACCCGACGCCATCCCCACCATCAGATACATGATTCGTCGCGATTCGTTTTCATTCGCAACCTTAGACATCATTCCCGCCCTAGATGAAGACGGATGGAAACCGATGAAATCAAATCACTCGGTACGAGTACAGTCCGAGTCAATCAGGTGACGGCTGGTGCTGGATCAAAGAGAAACTACGCGGGCAAGCGCGGAAAGACGTCGAGGTAAAATAGAGAAGCATTCGGATGAAGGCGCGGTCGCCGCGGGATTCGAACTCATGTTTGCTGTCCGCCACACGCTTTCTTAGCAGTCGCAAACAGTTACGACTTGTTGAGTCAACATCGCAGCCCCCGGGGCTAAAATTCGGCCCGGACTTCAATTGCCTACCGCATCTGCGTCATCCTCGGTCGCTGGTCGACGTCTTATTTGCATCACTCCCTCGGCGGCGCGAGGGGCCGGCCACGCGCCGCCCCGCTCGGCCGCGTTGGACGATGTAGTCCACAAAGCGCGCGGTCGGATCGAAGCCCAGCACCTCGGGCGCATTGGCCACGAAGTTGGACGTGGCGTTGACATCGTAGAAGTAGAGATGCCCGTCGGCCCGCCTCACCAGGTACTCCACGCCCCCCACGTCGATGGAGGCGGCGCGGGTGAGGCGGATGGCGGTCTCGACGGCCTCTTGGGGCGCCTCGTAGCGGGTCACGCTGAGCCCCGGCTTCGCCTCCACCGGGCAGACGCCCAGATCGGCGGCCGGCCGCTCTGGCGGCGCTTGGCAGATGTCGGCCGGGCAGAGGTTGAAGCCGGCATCGCCCTGACGGACGATGCGGATGGCGTAGAGGGACTGGCCGTCCAGCACCTCCACCCGAACGATGGCGCCCTCCTCGGACTCGATGTACTCCTGCACCAGCGCGGTGCCGTCTGGACCGAAGTCGAGGCTTGGCAGGCGCTCCTCGAGCTCCTCGCGCGTGCTCAAGCGCACGATGCCCGCGCCCGAGCCGCCGATATTGGGCTTGACCACCAGGGGAAAGCGGACGCGATCGAGGACCTTGAGCACCTGGTCGCGGTGGTTTACGACGATGGCGCGCGGGTAGCGCACGCCCAGACGCTCAAAGAGGCCGAGCTGGAGCGCCTTGGACTTCTCGAACCGGTAGGCTGCCACGGGATTGACCACCGGCACGCCCAGTGACTCGTAGTAGTCGAGCAGCGGCTCGGCGTAGAAGAGGACGCCCCTGTGCCCGCGCGTGTGGGAGGAGGGGCTCGTGCGGTTGACGATCACCGCGTAGGCGGGGCGGCGCTCGCGGGGCTCGTAGCCGTGGTTGGAATGGTCGATTTTCTCCCACGGCAGCCCGCGCCGATTAAGCTCGGCGATGAGCCGGGTCGACCATTCGGGGTGCTCGTCCAGAATGCCGATCGGGGCGCTAAGTGGCCGATTCATAGTGGCCTCCAAGATATTCATATTATCGATCGGAATACGATAATTTAGCCCGTGCCACAGTGAAAGTCAAGACGCCCTTGACGTCCTGCAGCTGGCCGAGAGCTACTTGACGAGGACTCTGTTTGAGCAGACTCTACGGCGCATCGAGGGACGGACGTGGCGTCCCACCTGATCGAGGGCCGGAGCGGGGCGCTGAGGAGCATCGCATCAGCAGGGGTGTCTCCGAACGGGGCCGCGGGGCGGACACACTCAGAAGCGCGGAGTCGCACGCGGAAATGGGTCCATATCGGCAATCCCGGGTAAGGACGCCGGGCGCCTGATCCCGAGGGAGGTATCGAGATGCACGCTCGGCTCTGGCTCGTCGCCCTGGTCTTCGTCCTCGCGCTCCTATCGTGCGTGTCTCCGGCGCTCGCGGCGGCGGAGGGGACCATGACGTGGGGCCTCCACGTCACGCTCGCCGGGCGCTGGCTGGACCCGAGCGACACCGAGGCGCTCATCACGCCGTTCATGGTGCTCTACGCTATCCACGACGCGCTGGTGAAGCCGATGCCGGCGGGGAACAACACGCCGAGCCTGGCCGAGTCGTGGACCGCGTCGAAAGACGGGCTGACGTACGAGTTCGTCCTCCGCAAGGGTGTCAAGTTCCACAACGGCGATCCGATGACGGCCGAGGACGTGAAGTTCTCCTTCGACCGTTACCACGGCGCGTCGGCCAAGTTGCTCAAGGACCGCGTGAGGGAAGTGCAGATCGTCGACCCGAGCCGCGTGCGCATCCATCTCAAGGAGCCGTGGCCGGACTTCATGACCTTCTACGGCACCTCGGCCACTGGCGCGGCCTGGATCGTGCCGAAGAAGTACCTCGAGAAGGTGGGCGACGACGGCTTCAAGAAGGCCCCGGTGGGCGCAGGACCGTACCGCGTCGTCAGCTTCACGCCGGGCATCGAGCTGGTCATGGAGGCCTTCGACGGCTACTGGCGCAAGACGCCTGGGGTCAAGCGGCTCGTGTTCCGGAGCATGCCGGAAGAGACAACGCGCGCCGCCGCGCTCAAGAAAGGCGAGGTGGATATCGTCTACCTCCTCAGCGGCCCCGTCGCCGAGGACATCAGGCGCACGCCCGGACTGCGGCTCGTCGCGGCGCAGCCCCCCGGGGTCTTCTGGCTCGACTTTCCGTCGCAGTTCGACCCGAAATCGCCGTGGCATGACCGGCGCGTGCGCCTGGCCGCCAGCCACGCCCTCGACCGGCAGGCGCTGAACCAGGCGGAGACACTCGGCTTCTCGCACCCCACCGGCAGCCTCCTCCACCGGAGCCTCGAGTTCGCGCGCTTCTTCGAGCCACCGACCTACGACCCACAGAAGGCGAAGGAGCTGCTTGCCGAGGCTGGCTATCCCAACGGCTTCGACGCCGGCGACCTCACCCCGCTGCCTCCATTCACCACCTTCGGCGAGGCCGTCGCCAACTATCTGGGCGCGGTCGGGATTCGCACGCGGACGCGCACGATGGAGCGCGCGACGTTCCTCACGGAGTGGCGCGAGAAGAAGCTCAAGGGTGTGATCGTCGGCATCGCCGGGGCGGCGGGGAACGCGGCGACGCGGCTCGAGGCCTATGTCACAAGGAACGGGATCTACGCGTACGGCGTCATTCCCGAGATCGAGGATCTCTTCCAGCGCCAGGCCGGTGAGCAGGACCGGAAGAAGCGGGAGGCCCTGCTCCACCAGATCCAGCAGATCATCTACGACCGCGTGACGCACGTCCCGATCTACGAGCTGGCGTTTCTCTGGGGTGTCGGGCCGCGTGTGGAGGAAGCCGGGGTGGACCAGATCAAGGGCTTCGCGTACTCCGGACCCTACGAGGATCTCCGGCTGAAGCGGCAATGACCTTTTTCCGCCCGGCTCCGTTCGACGAGCCGGCCGGGCGCCGCATGTCCACGGTAAGGGCGCGTTTCGCGTGCGTTTCAAATCCTGAGTGAGCCTCAGGAGGAATCCTTGTGGTACCCGGCGAGCCAGCGCCGTCCCATTGTTCTACTCATCGCGGGGCACTTAGCTGAACCACCGGCTCCGCTCTCTACCCGCATTCAGAAATCCTCGCCTACGCTGGGGAAGGGAAAGCCGCGAACAGACGATCAGCACTCGAGCGAATCGAGGACGTTTCGAAGCTCCTTGATTCGTGAACCCTGACTTGGGGCCTCAGAAGCGAGGTACCGCCTCTTACTTCTCGGCCCTTTTCTGCGCGTCTTCTTCGGCGGAGTGGGTCTGCTTACTCTTCATCCTTGCGACGAGGCTATTGTAGCCGTTCGTCTGGATGATCTTATTGAACTGGGTCCGGTAGTTCGACACGAGACTGATACCCTCGACGCTGATGTCGTAAATCATCCACCGGTCGCCGCGCTTGAAGAGGCGGTAGTCGACCGGTACCTCGGTGCCGTGCTTGGTCATGATCTTGGTGCCGACGGTGGCGAGGTCGCCATCCAGGCGCTCGCCACTGTAGACGATCTTTTCGCCCCCGTAGAGCTCGATCTTGGAAAGGTAGGAGCGCTCGAGGAGGTCCTCGAAGAGGCCCACGAATTCGGTGTGCTGGGCCTCCGACAGCGGCAGCCAGTAGCGGCCGAGGGCCCGGCGCGCAATCTCGGTGAAGTCGAAGATCTCGTTGGCGATCTTGCGGACGGCCGCCCGTCGCTCGACGATTTTTCCGTTACCCTTCAACGCGGGGTTGTCGACCGTCGCGACGGTCGATGGCGCTCCTAACCTGCTCGGTGGCGGTGGCTGCTGCCCAGGCGCCCTGGGCGAAGGCAACGAGAGCCAAGGCTGCGAACGCGAGCCCCAGTGGCCGGCGACCCCTCATTCGGCCCCTTCCACGCCACGCCGAACCTGGCGCCGGGTACCGAGTTTGCGATGACGCCAGCCGTGGGCACCTTCACGTCTGCTGCGCATCGGCGACAAGCGGCGTGGCGAGAATGCCGAGAGCCGAACCAGAGACGAACGTCTGTCGCGTCATGTACGGGCCCCAAGGAACACATCGCTCGCAATTTTAGACCAATTGGCTCGCAAGGGTGCGTAAGACAACCGTGAGTAAAAGGCGTGTCACCCCCCTATGTATCCCTGCCCGCTGCTCGATTTCGGTTGTTGCGCGGGCCCGCAACCACCGAAATCGACTCTCCTCGGTTTCGAGGTCGACCTAATCTAGCCGATCCCGGCATGGGAATCGTTCCGGTACCCAAGTCCATTTGGGTCTTCAAGAGACTGGCCGGCCTGATAAGGCAATCCCACTGCGACGCCCATGGCACTGCGTCTCTGGGAAGCAGTCGGGGATCTGGGCGAGAATCTCGGAGGAATGTGGAAGTCAGACCACATTTCCTGGCCGTCTTTTGGCCAGCCCCGTGAACCTCCTCCCAGGCTGTCAGCTCTGCCAATTCCCGGGGACGGTCCGGTCGCCTTGGGGCCATCGCCGTCGGTGGAAGGTCTTCTGACCTTGGAGATTCGTGGGGTGGTCAGGCCAGCCTACGGCGGCCGGGCGCGGCTGGTGGCTGTCATCTGACCCGCTGAGTGGAGGCGCATTGACGCTGCCTGCATCGTCAAATCCTCCGGCTAATCCCCCCGATCGTCTGGCTGCACGCTCTTGCCCTGAAACCACCTGATGATTTGGTTCCGATAATAGTAGAGCGGCAGGGCCACGCCCACCACGATGGTCGTGAGGAGGATCACCTGGAGATAGTTGCCAGCGGCCGTATGGGCCCCCTGCGCTGACAACACCCAGGTACCGGGAATCCGGCCGAGGGTGGAGACCAGCGCAAAAACCCAGAGCGGCATCGGGCTGATCCCGAAGAGATAGCAGACCATGTCCTTCGGCAGGCCCGGGATGAGGTAGATGATGAAGCACAGGATCGCGCCCTCGGCCTCCACGATGAAGCCCATCTTGTCCCAGGTCTCCTGGCTGACCAAGGTGCGCACGTAGTGGGCGCCGAGCCAGCGGCCCACCCCGAAAGCGGCCACCGAGCCCAGGGTCAGGCCGATCGTGGAGTAGAGGAGCCCCACCCACTCACCGAAGAGAAATCCACCAAGGATGCCGGTGACCTCACCAGGAATGGGCGCGATGATGACCTGAAGAGCCTGGAGGACGATGAAGATGACGGGCGCCAGGAGCCCCCACTCGCGAAGAGTCTGTTTGAGGAAGTGCTTGTCAACATACAGACGGACGAAGAACCGGTACGAGGGAGCGTCGGAGACGACGAGCCAGGCACAGTAGCCGACGATGAGCGTAGCAATACCGACCGCGATGGCCCAGCGGTGCCGGGCGATCAACTGCGTCTCTGACCCAAGGGGTCCGTGGGTTTCAATTCAAGGACTCGAGCGACTTCGGGGTGGTGTGCATCCCAATGTGCTGCTCACCGGGAGGAGCTTGACGCCCCAACGATATTCGAGAGCGAATCCCGCCCACCGACGGTCATGGCAACTTACACGAGGAAGGGGGGCATCGGTGGGACGTCCACCTGCTGAATCTTGACCTCCCGCACACCCCGTATGTCACGAACCAGCGTTTTGGCCACATCGGGGTCGACGGCCGAAGATAGCTCCAACGTCACCACGCCCTGCTTGGCATCGACCCCAATGCGGTGGTGTCGCGTCTTCGGATAGGTGACCAGGGCCACCTCGACCCGCGACGTCAGCGCACGATCGACCACGAGCTGCCTCCCGGTCTCGCTCGGCGCGAATTCGGGACGCCTCACCAGATCGGCGAGCAGGCTGACGGCGGCACCCTGGGAAAGCACGCCCATGTTGATCATGACGTCGTAGAGCACGAGATCATGGAGGTCGACATCGAATAGGTACCGCATGCGCCCGGCCTTTTGCGCGTCGTCTCGGCGCACCATCTGCGCAGCCGGTCGGGGACTGACCCGCTCACTGCCCCGGGCCGAGAGGGTCTCGGTCAATCGTTGGACGCGGAGCTCAAAGGGGGCAATCACACGGACTCGAAGCACGTGGGGAATGCCTCGCAGCAGCCATTGCCCCCCGCGGCCCATCAGCACGACGCCATCTTCGGCCGCGAGCTCATAGAGCACGGTCTGAATGACCATGATGTACCGGCGGGTTTCCGTGTCAAAGCGCTCAAAGAGGGACGGCTTATCTTCCTCCAGGTGGGCGAGCCGGTCGTCTGCGAGCCCGTACGGCCGGGCCCTCTCCAGGATCACGTCGTGATCGACGTGCCCATAGCGCAGGTGGGAGGCGAGGGCCATCCCGAATTCAGCGCCCCCACTACCCATTTCGTGGGAGATCGTCACGATCGCCATCGCAGCCTCCTGTGCAGAAGGCTCTGGAACTGTGAGTTCCAGTTCGCCAAAGTCGGAGGGGTCTGAGAGGTGGCGAGAGCGTAGGCTGGGGGACTCGGGGAGTCAAGGACTCGCTTGACAACCTTGAGAAGAGAAAGGGCCGCGGGGTCTACCCGGGCTTCTGCGGTGCTGGACAATCGAGAGCACAGCTCAACCCCCAGGAACTTAGCCCGGCGCATGCACAACGTGTCCGTCACTTGGCACCAAGTGACGGACGTGGGGCCCGAGCCTCAAGCTGTGGTGGCTGGGGGTTGTTCCGGCTCAAGCGGGACGAGGACCGGGAGGGCGGTGACGAGTTGACGCTGCTGGTTCGCAGGCAGCGTCTTCAGGTATGCGAGAAACCGTGTCCAGGCTGCATTGGTATCCGCGAGGCGTCCAGCGAGCGCCAGGCAGTCACGCAGGACCTTGTCGGAGCACCGCAATTCCCTGGCCACCAGCTGTCGTGCGATCACTACCGGACTCATGCTCTGCCAGCAGCGGAGCCCCTGCGCGGTGAGCATGGTGCCGGACAACTTCCTCGCGCGTGCCAAGAGCTCATGATTTGGTCCCGAGGACACAAGTCTGTCGTGAATGTCGCTGACCGCCTTGTGGGTCTCAACGAACTGCTCCCAGAGTTCCCTCAGTCGATAGGGCGTCCGGGTCATGCGCCGCGAAAGGTCTGGCCGGAGCGCATCAAGGAGGGTATCCGCAGCCTCGGCTGCCATGAGCGCTTCATCTCCATGGGGGGAGTCTCGCGCGAGGATTAGACACCGGAGTAGGGTGAGTAGCGGGAGAGAACTGCCCAGCGCCCATGGTCCTAGCTGTCCAATGGTGATGAGGGCGGCGGACACCTGAAAATGAAATCGGGTGATCGGATCCTTCAGATTCCGCCCACGCGATTGGCGGAATGACCTTGCGGCCCTCCTTGTCGCAGCGAGCGCAACCTTGATGGCCTGAGGCGGGAGATCTAAGACATGAATTCGGTCTTGGGCTACCTCCCAGGGCACACCCACAGTCTGGATTGGCGGCAGCAGAATCCCGCCACGATATTCGTGATGCCGCCAGTACTCGGCGGCAATGTTTGCGACAGCGTGCCTGGTGAGGGCTTGGCCTTGTTCGGCAGACAGGGGAGGAAGCTCCACTGAGAAATCCATTGTCTGGAGGGTCGTCGAGGCGAGCTGGCGGGTCAAGCCCAAGATCGGGACCCAGAGCGGTTTCGCTAAACTAAGGTTCTGGACACGCCGGAGGAGCTCGGACCGAATCTTCTCAGGAGTATGCTCGGTAACCCAAGAGCGAAACTCAGCGGGAGAACCGGTCCGGGTCCGAGATCGGCCCTGGGGGTTTCGCTTCGCGGAATACTTGGAGCCTTGGCTCACGTGCGTGGCGCAAGCTGCAGTTTGAAACCCAGGAAATCCTCGAGGCCTACCTTTGTGTCGCTCGGCAACTCGAACCGATCACTGAAGAGGAACGAACGCTTGTAGCGAATGACGCGCCCGGGTAACAGGAGGTTCACCTCGCGGTGCGTGGTTGCCGCTGTTGCCGCGATCGCGCGAGTTTGGGTCAAGGGGGTCGCGAGCCGGTAAAATCGGGATTGTCCAAGTGGATCGGCCGCCTCACACCTCGATCTCAATGTTGGCGCCGGTGACCCTCACCGGGTAGCTCTTGACCGCCTGCCCAGCGGGCGGCCCCAGGACGGCCCCGGTCCTAATGTCGAACTTCGCCCCGTGCCAGGGACATGTCACCTCGGTTTCCTCTACCGTCCCTTCGGATAACGGCCCCCCTCGATGGGTGCAGGTATCGCTCAGGGCATAGAAGCCCCCGGCCACACGAAACAGGGCAATATTCTGGCCCTCCACCTCGACCAGTTTGGCCTGCTGGTCTGCCAGTTCGTCGGTCGTGGCCACCTTAATGAGCTGGGGCATCGATCTCTCCTCCTTCGGGTTCCGGTCGATCTCCGACCGCTCCTGCCCTCGGTCTTTTTGCCAGTTCGCTCTGATCAGTTCTTTGTGGTGGTGGGCTGGATCCCCGGGTTGTCTACGAAGAACCGCCTGTTCAGCTCGATGAAGTGTTTCCACTGCTCTGGCGTCTCGTCCTCGATGAAAATGGCCTTCACCGGGCAGACCGGCTCACAGGCCCCGCAGTCGATACACTCATCCGGATGGATGAAGAGCTGGTCCGGGCCCTCGTAGATACAATCGACTGGGCAGACCTCGACACAGGCCTTGTCCTTCACGTTGATACAAGGCTCGACGATGACATATGCCATGGTGCCTTTTCTCCCGTTCTCCTCTCTGGGTTCTTCAGGCGGCCAGGAAACCCGCCAATCGTTCCGTTCGCTGGCCGCGGCAGAGCTTCTTGAGGGCCATGACTGCACCCGCTGGATCATCTCCGAGCCTGACATGACCGTCGGTTGACCCGGCGTAGCGACTCCGCTCCTCGTCCTTGCACCTGAACAGGGCCCCGCCTGCCATCTCGCGGAGGTGATGCTTCACGGCCCTCTCCTTGACTGGCGGTCTCTTCGCCATCGATAGGTTGTCCTCCCGTGGGCTTCAGCTTTTCCGAGAGGTCTTCACGGTAAAGATCGCCATCTGGGGCGTGACTTCTCTGCTGCCGCACGTCGGGCACCGAACGTTCGCGGCGGCCCGTTCCGCGGCGGTCAGCACGACCTCGAAGCTCTTCTTACAGCTCTCGCACATGAACTCGTACTTGGGCATCGACTTCCTCCCGTCGTGTCCGACGGCCTTCGCGTGCCGAGTGAAGAGAACCTGGATCTGGCGCCTCTTGGGCACCTATCGTTGTCCGGTGACGAGTCTTCGTATCCTGGCCAGAAGTAACCTCAAGGACTCCAGGAGTTTTCTCATTGCCAACCCCCTTTGCACCGACCAACAGATCAGGAGCGGCCCCAGGGGGAGCACGCCCACACAAGCGCACCTGCCCGTCATCCGCGTGGTCAACGAGGGCATCAAGCTGCTCTGCGTGCATCATGGCTCTCCAAGAGCAGGTTCACGAGGCCCGGCCGTGGCGGCAGCCACGGCGCGATCGCGGCTACCTCCTCGGGAGCGCCTTCGTGCGCCCGCCGGGCTGGAAGAGGACCCCCGCGAAGAAGATGATCCGCAGCGGGTAGTACACGTGCCGGATGTCGACTGTGATCCAGGCTCGCAGGCGCCCCAGGCTCCACCAGAGCGTATCGGTGGCTTGCCGCACCACCAGGTCCACGTTACTGAGGCCGGTAACTCCCTCAGCGGCTCGACGCGCCCGGTCACCTCCGCGCAGCCGCGGCGGTGTCCGCGCCCGCCTTGGCCACGCCTGGCTTCCCGCGGGTCGCACCCTGGACGATGGCGTCCTCCTCGGGCAGCGGAGCGGTCCTGGGGGGCGCGAGCTGCAGCTTGAAGCCGACGAGCTCGCGCAGGCCCACCCTCGTGCCGCTCGGGAGCTCGAACCGGTCGCCGAAGAAGAACGAGCGTGTGTAGCGGATGACTTGCCCGGGCAGGAGCCGGTTCACCTCGCGCTGCGTGGCCTCACCGGCGGCCACGATCTCGAGCAAACAGCCCTTGTGGGGGATGCAAGCGATCTCCCCTCGGTCACCGAACATGGCCGCATAGTAGTAGGGAGAGACGTGCCTCACTTCCATGATCTCGCCGACTCCGGCGGGGTGACGACGACTGTAGTCGAGCGTGCAATAGGCTCCCATGGCGATCCTCCTGTTGAAGATACCGATCTCGTCGCGACAGACGGTGAATGGACGAGGCCTGTGGGGCGGGTCGCGGGCACAGAAGCGCCCCTGCCGGCCATCGAGATGGTCAACGCGAGCGCCGAAAAGCCGTGCCGGAACCCGGAGCACGGGCATTGCTGCCTTCCCTGAGGGTCAAATCGAGAAGCGACTAATTAGACCCTATGCCTCTCGGGTCAGCCAGTCAAGGCGGCTTGACGGGCGGCTCCGGGGATCGAAACCCGTCGGCGTCGTACCGCTGCGGGTCCCCGGGGTGTTCCCCCGCCACGCCGCGGTTGTGTCGCCTACCTCCATCATTTGATGAGGTCGATCAGCCGCTCAACCGCCGCCGGATGTCCGGAGATGATGAGGCTGTTGGTCGGGTAATAAGGAACGATCCGAACTGCGGGCGGCGCGACCCACGAGAGGGCGTACGCCACTTCCCCAGCCCGCGCATACGTGAGCGGGACCACCTTGATGGTGAAGGCCTCATCGACGACCCGTTCGGCAGGGACGATCCACATGCCTTCCGCTCTGCTGAGGAGGGTGTAACCCTGCAAGGCGAGCGCAGATTTCAGAAGCTCGAGCGCCTCCGCCGGAGAAACACCCTTCGGAGCAAGCAGTGTGATCTTCCCCTTGACTTGCACCGGGTCGAAGAGAAACGCGATTCCCGTGAGCGCGGCAACCTGCTTGACGACGGTCTGGATGTCTGCGTTCTCGAAAGCGAAGAGCCCAGAGGTGTCGGCCAAGGCTGGGCCTGCTGCGGACACGAAAAGAAGGCACAGGAAGACGCCCGTCAACAGCGTCGCGCCCAGAAGGGAGAAATGCCGCGTCGATCTCATGATCCTCACCTCCTGCACGTCCGTCCGACGTGACCACGCACGTCAGCCACTCATCACCCCGCGGTGTCGCCCCTGGGGTTTCAGCCGATCGGCACCGAGAGGCGCGCCATTCGGGGCTGGACCAGCCTCCTGAAGTCCGCGAACCGGAGCTTCGCTGTGAGCGTGTGGGTTCCGGCGTTGAAGACGATCTCGTCGTTCTCGGCGAGCAGTTCGTCGACCAGCACTGGCAGTCCGAAGAGGTTGCCAAACGGCGGCATGGAGCCGACGTCACACGCCGGAAAGGCGTCCTGGAACTCCGACTCCTGGGCCAGCCGCACCTCCTCGGAACCGAGCACCGCGCCGACCTTCCTGAAGTCCACGCGGCGGTCCGCGGGCAGCACGACCATGGCGAGGTCGCCGGCGCCGGTCTTCACGATCACGACCTTGGCCAGCATGCGGCCCTTGACATGCTCGAGGGCTGCGATCTCGAGCGTCGTGTGGGCCTCGGGGTGAGAGTGAACCGAATAGGGGACGTTCTCTTGCTCGAGGAACTCCCGGAGCTTCGTGAGGATGGGCATCGGGGCCTCCCTTCTCCTCCAGTGGGAGGGATCCGTACGATTGGAGTGTGCGAGCAAGGATGCGGACGAGTCAACCCGGGCGCGACGCAGCCGGTGATCGGGGGTGGGCCGGGCAGCGCAGAAGTAGAAAGGAATCGTATGGGGCTCACGCGTCGGAGGCTCCTCGTCGGCGCCGGCCTCGGGCTTCTCGCCCCAAGGCCGCTCCGGGCGCAGTCCGCCCCCGAGCGGGAGCATCAGCCCAGGCTCGAGGTCCCCATCCGCCACCGCGGTGCCGGTGCAGGTGTCGGTAGACCATCCGATGGAGCCCGATCACCACATCAAGTCCATCGAGATCGCGCTCGACACGGACCCGGTGCCCTCCAAGGGGAAGTTCCTCTTCACGCCCGCCAACGGTCGGGCGTGGGTCGCCTTTCCCATGCGCTCGGGTGCGGGCGGGCTCCTCCGCGCGGGCGCGGAGTGCATGCGCCACGGACGCTTCACGGTGACGCGGGAGCTTCGCGTGGCCGACGGCGGCTGCACCACCGGACCCGACCAAGTGCCCCGAGAGCGGCTCGGCCGGTCGCAGCTCCGTGCGCCGGCCACCATCTGGGCAGGCGAGACCGTCGAGGTCAGGACGGCGTAGAACTCGCCGTCGGGCGATTCGTCGAACCGCCGGAACATCAGCAAGTCACGTGCAAGATGGCGTTCGTGTCAGCGGGGGCCTGCCTCAGGGCCTCGATGGCTTGGGCCGTCGCGAAGATGAGCAATTCAACGTGGCGCCGGATGGCTTCGAGCTTCACATCATCCATCACGGGCAGGGCGCCGGTGCCGGTCCCGACGACCAGGCGCCGGCATTTCCAGGGGATCTTCTCCTCCACTGAGAGCGGCGTGTGGCCGAACTGGTCGCGGAACTTCTTGGACGGCTTCTTCTTCCTCTTGCGAACCTCTCCGCGGTCGATCACGACATCATGATCATAGGTGACGCCGTCGATCCGGATCGAGCCAAACGAAAACGCCTCGTACCGCATATGCGTTTCCCCCCACATCAGGCATCGCGCCCACCTCGGATCCCGAGTCATCCTGCGACACCGCGGGACGGTCGTCAAGGCGCCGGGCGGTCCACGGCTGACGTGCCGTGCCAGCCTTGATTCTGATCCGACTTTTGCTACGATTTCTCCCTGGGCTGCGTTGCAGGGGGAGGCGCTCCTAGACCGTAGGCAACATAAAGCCGAGACTCGGACGCCGGCCGCCTCAGGAGCCGACGGCACAGCGACGACCCACCAGCCATAGAAGATCGATTGATGTGTCATGACCTCTGCACTATATCCGGGCTTCCTGCCCCGACGAACGCCCCATCGGTACCTGTGACACGTCGGGAAGAGCAGGCGGAGGCGGAGATGGCGGAGGCGCCATAAGGGGCGGAGGAGGTTCGGGATGTGCACGTGTGGTCACTCGGAGAAAGATCATGCGCCGTGCGGGAAATGCCTCGTCGAGGGATGCGAATGCGAGGTGTTCGAGCGGCAGAAGCCAGGAGGATAGCCATGCCCAAGACCACGCAGCTCGTTCTCGACCTGGAATCAAAGCCAGGTGTCCTGGCGAAACTCGCGAGGACACTGGCCGGCGCCGGCGTGAACATGACAGCGCTCTGCGCGCCCGAGACGGCCGGCCGAGGCAAGATTCGCCTCCTCGTTGGTGACCCGGCACGTGCCAAGGAGGCGCTCAAAACCGCAAAATATCGGTTCAGCGAGGAACAGGCGGTGACGGTGCTCCTCGAGAATCAGCCCGGCACCTTCGCGGCAATCGCGGAGAAGCTGGGGCAGGCACGGATCAACATCAAGTGCGTGTACGTCACCGGGGACAGCGGGAGTCAACTCGTGGTCCTGTCGGTGGCGAACGCCGACAAGGCACAGCAGGCGCTCGGCGCATGAATCAGTCCCGCGTGGCTTAGCGATCAGGGGCCGATGGAGGCCGCACATTCGGAGTGACCTCGTCGGCCATGGCTACTCCTGGTCTCCCTCAGCTGGATCCGCCGGTGAGGGAATACGGACGGCACGCACTCTGGCCTGATAGAGCTGATTGACCGTCAGGGCCGCGCCAGGCCCTGGCGGCATCACCGGCTCGATCTCGCCCCACTGCCCACAGCACCCCGGCAGGCAGGCGGACTGATCGGCGCGGTACTGATGGGCCAGGACCGCGACCTTGTAGAGCCTCTCGACGTCGAGGCCTTCACGTTTCCAGGCTTCCCGGATGTCGAGCACCGCTTGCCCTATCTGGTCCCTCGACAGCTCCTCCACGTTGCGGCGACAGACCGTGATCTGGTAGCAGCCGAGATGCCCGAACCTCAGCAGGAACTGCGAGATCGCCTGAACTTCGCGGTCAGTCATGATCGCTCCTTAGGCCCCGGGGTCTGTTTCGGTTTCGCGCTCCCTTTTCGATGCAGCGAGATCGGGCCTCGCCCCGACGAAGATGACGGGTCCGCCACCTTTCTTTTCCCTCATGGGACGTTTCGCAAAGGTCGACGGCGTCTTGATACGAAATCGATCCGTCTTCTCTGGCTGGACATCACTATGTTCGAATGGATTGCCTTTGGGTTCTTGGGGACGTTCGTCGAAGAGCGTCATGCCGCCCGCTAGTCTTTCCAGAACTCTTTGAAGCGGCCCGGGGCCAGCTCCGTGTAGCGAACGGTGTGGGCGATGTTCCGGTGGCCCAGGTACTGCTGGATCGCGCGCGTGTCGTGTCCCTCGTTGGCCAGCTTGAAGCCGCAGGCGTGGCGGAGCATGTGGGGGTGGACCGGGAAGGGGAAGCCGGCGGCCTGGCCGATGCGCGTCACCAGCTTCCGGACGGCCGCGGTGGTGAGGGGTCCCCGGCGTTCGGTGGCGAACACGTAGGGGCTGGCGGAGCGCTGTTCGCGCTGGAGCCGTCTGAGCGCCCGAAGCTCAGGCCCTCGAAGGGGATGGGTGGAGGGCAGGCCGCGCTTGAGCCGGGTGACGTGTAGGAGGCCGGCCGTGAGATCCACCTGCTCCCAGCGGAGCGCCACCAGCTCGCCGACGCGGAGGCCGTGACGGTAGGCGAGCATGAGCAGGGTCGAGTCCCGGTGCCCGTACCGGCCACGCCGGCCCGCGGCCGCGATGAGCCGCTCGACTTCGTCGGGTGTCAGGTGTTCGCGAGTTCTGAGCGTTGCGTTCGACAGCCGTCTCGGTGGAACTGTCCGGTTTACGACTACTGGAGCAACCGCAGCGGCAACCCGTAAGTGTCTGATCCGTAGAATGGTGGCCTCCTCATACTGTCCCGTCTTGGGACATTCTTGGGAATGCACCGTAGTCCCTCTCTTCGGCGGCAGGACTCGGCCGATGCGAGGTAGGCCTGAAAATGCGAAGGGCCCCGCATGGCGCGGAGCCCGCGCCGTCCTCTTGCCCTCTCGGGCCTCGTCCGGTGATCCGACCCTGTGTCGGACCCCAACCACCCGGCTGAACGGCTTCTCGGGTTGGTGGGCGCCTACTCTCGGCGCCGCTCTTGACGGTCGATGAATAGTACCCTAAGGAGTGGAAGAGTCAATGACCGAGGCAGAGACGGAACGAAGGTGAGGTCTGCTGATGTGAGGGCCTGAGCGATGTGTAGCAACTCCTGCCGCTTCTACGCCTTGCTTCGGGATGTCCTCGCGTTGCTTCGATCGCCCTTTATTCTGGGCCATCCTGCGCCGCCAGGGGAAGAGCCTCGATAAGATCGGGATTTGTTGAATCGGGTCACCGTGCCATCGTTCGCCGTGGCCCCGCCTAGGTCTCAGAATGGCGCCCCAATCCTGTTCACAACCGCTCGGCTGCGAACAACCGGCGGGGGCGGAGTCTTAAGCAAAATGCCCACGATCTCGTCGCCCTTCAGTCAGAGGCAAAGTTCTC
>Ga0137403_10003687_pt1 | contig 18322 bp, 19 predicted proteins | sample CZOMad2_1_16fung_FD_122057 | JGI IMG/M metagenome (GOLD analysis project Ga0137403, IMG submission 122057) | Vadose zone soil fungal communities from Angelo Coast Range Reserve, California, USA - CZOMad2_1_16fungal (Hybrid Assembly) | ecosystem: Environmental > Terrestrial > Soil > Vadose zone...
GACGCCGGGGGTAAAATCGCCCAAGAATTCGCCGTTGCTGGCGCGCAGTTTCCTCACAGACCTGGATGATGTGATCCAAATATTGGCGCCGTCAAAGGCAATCCCCTGCGGGTCGCCTCCAATTTTAAAGCTGCCCAAGACCTCGCCGTCGCTGGCGCGCACTTTGAATACCTTGCCGAAGGCTCCCGCGGCCCAGATATTGGCGCCGTCAAACGCCAAGGCCTGAGGTTGTGTTTGACCGCCAAGGGGGACCGTGCGAACCAATCCGCCGTCGCTGGCGCGCAGTTCAGTCAGAGTGTCAAGGCCGCGGTTTGCCACCCAGATGTTTGCGCCATCAAAGGCCAACGCAGCCGCGGGGCCCCCAGCGTCAAACGGGCCCTGGACTGTGAGATCGCTCGTACGCACTTTGGTCACCTTTCTCTCATCCAAGTTTGCCACCCAGACATTAGCGCCATCACAGACAAGGCTGTCGCCGCCGTTGACATTGGGAACGGTGCCCATCAACATTCCGTCGCTCGCCCGTAGTCTCGTTACAATGCCATTGCCGACGCCGGGGTTCCCCACCCAGATAAAGGCGCCATCAAAGACAATGCTCACCGGGCCGCTCCCCCCGGGATAGATGCCTACGACGGAGCCGTCACTTGCACGCAGTTTCGATACCGTATTCGCGTTCGTCACCCAAATATGGGTGCCATCAAACGCCAACCTCCTCGGGCTCCCAACCAGAAACTTAACTCCGGAATACGCGCCCCACTTCAGCAGGGCCACCTGCAATGGATTCACCGTCAAAGGGTCGACGGTCACCGCCTGTGCCGGGACTTCGTTGACGTTCTCGTCTGCGCTGTTGCTGTTGCTGCGATCTTCGGATTCCGATCCTGGGGCCGCTTGGGCGAGCGGCGAAAGCGTAAACCACGCTAGAAGCAATCCTAACGATTTCAGATTAATCATGTAATTCATAAGTTTTTCCTTTTTTTGGGTTCGTTCCCTTACAAAGGAAAAAAATGAGGAGCGTTTCAGAAAAAATGGCTCCGCCACGTTAAATTGTTAAACCGTTGAAGCGTTGTAGGGGCCACGGATAGCGTGTTATCCGCTAGCTGCCCGCCGTGGCGGGTAATCCGCGGTCGACTTAAGTCGGCGCGGCGGAGGCGACCCACCTTCGCCAAAGAATGCGGCGATCTACAGAGCCGTAGCCCTCAGCGATTCGACTGATTATTCCCGCCTTCGCGTAAAGCTACGACGGGCAGGCACACCGTTTGCGGCGCAGGTTTGCTCGCTTCAATCTGGGCGCTCACTTTCGGGGAGTGACGGGCTTTGAGCATTGCTGCCTTGGGCGAAGGTCTAACAAGCAATCCGTAAAGGTGAAAAAGGTATATCTCCTCTAAAGGGGGTGGTGTTCCGTGGACGATGACCTCGAAGCGATAAGAGGCGAATTTTATGGCTCTCTGAACTCGTCGTTGGGGTTGCGTGTGTTGATCAAATTTCGAGGGTCATCGAACACACGATGATGTGGCGCTCCGCCCGGTGATCGGTTATAAAAAACCACGTTGATCGCTTCCGCCTCACATTCCTTGACTGCATTGAGGCAGGCATTCCCGCCCGGGCCCAGGTTCAAGGTCTTTGCGCGCTCATTCAAGGCCATCACCTTTTCATTCCACTGCTGGACGCTGCCCTTCCAGACTACCTGGCTCCCATAGTTTCCCGGGATGGCGCCGTCGGGGTCGCTAATCTCAACGCGCATGCGCACGATACTGACGTTAGAGCTGCCAAAGGCGAACACGTAAGTCTCAATGGGAAAGATGGCCCAATCATCCGGGGTGCCGTTGCTGGAGATAATTCCCAGGGAATTCATCAGCGCCGACATCATGTTGTCATGCGAAACGACGACGGTATGGCTGCCTTGGGGTCGGGACATCATGTAATCGACGGGAAACACGCTTACCGCATCGGACAGCGGAGAGGGCTCGCTTGTGAAGAAACGAATTCCCAGGCTGTCCACACCCCGTTGGAGAGCGACTTTCCCCAATTGCGCGAGAGGGCCACGATCGGAAGACCGAAAGATTCGCGGCAGAGGCGGACCCAGATCCGCGATCATTTCAATGATGGAAGCCAGGGCTGCGATCTGGTCGTAAGCCGGAGGCAACTTGGGGTCGTCTTGGGGGGGCGGGCCGACGGAATAAACCGGGTCTGGAATCACCACCGGGTTGCTCAGGCCGATGGCCGCGCGCACCGTATTCAAAAAATCTTGAAAAGTCGCTTTCAGCTTCGGCAGATCCGGCGAGGCTTTAAGAAGCTGAAGATAAACCCCCTTGGAATCATTGTCCGTAGAGACGCACCCCTTGACGGGTTGGTCGCTGCTCACCACGTCGACAGCTTTTCCCGGATCGGTCTTGCATCCGGTGAATTTGATCGCCCGGTTGTGCTCCGCGTCTTGCTTCTTGATCCCCTTTATTAAATACAGTCCTGTCCAAAACGTGCGCTGGGCGGCAAGCTCGGCGCGAACTTCATCCCAGTGACCATCGAAAACCCTGTTTTCAGCGATGGCGCCAACAGCGAGGGCTGCGGCTTCTTGCAGACCGGGGGCAGCGAAACGCTCTGCAATGATCAGGCCTTGAGGCGTCGCATCTTCACTGTAACTAAGAGTGGGGATATTAATTTTGATGTCATACTGGTCCAGATCGATCTCTTGCGGTCCCACATTCATGGAAATGCCCCGAAAAGTGTGCCGGGAAAACACGACAAGGGTTGTGTTATCCCTGGCAAGGCACGGCGAAAAAAACAACACCATCAAGAGACCGAATAGGCAAAACCGCATTAGACTTTTATTTTTCATAGACAGGGTGGTCAACTGTTGCGAGCACGCGTGTGCGCGCCCGATGCCTCAGTCCCCCTGTAACGGCGGAATCATCTGTTTTGAATAGTCACCCCTACAAAGGAAAAAACCGAGGAGCGTTTCAGAATATTTTAGTGTTCTTTTCTCCTCTAGATTCCTTCGATATGCTTTTATTCCTTCTCGAAGAAGTAACCCATAAAACATATTCTGGGCTCGTTAAGCGTGTAGACGATAGTTTTCTCCTTAGGGTTAACGCTCAAGCCGGTGTACCTCCATTGATTGAACAGCCTGAAATCAGTTTCTTTCATCTTTGGCACGGTCAACTTCAACTCTGCGGTGGTGGGTGTGAAATGCCACTGTGCTGGGTTGTAGAATTCGTATCCTCCTTTAAACATCGCTTTGTGGTCCGGTAGAAAGCGTATTTGCATCGGTTTCTCGTCGCCACCCTTATATCTCCATACGCCGGGCACTGAAACTAAGCTCTTAGACGGCAGATTAGACTCGCGACCGGGCGCCGATTTTGAGCTAAAGGCCAGACCAAACAATAACATTAAAACAACCGTCACAGTTTTCATTGTGGCACCTGATGTCTGATTAGCTGCAAGCGGCGCTGTGTTACGAAAGTCATGGGAGCTGCGCAAAGATTTGCACCTCCGAGTCGGGATCGATCCCTTTAGATCGATCTTTATACGTCACCAATTGCGCCTTCAAGAGAACATATTCGTCTTCGATCTTGGTCAGCACGTCTTTTTGTTCGTCAGTTAGATTCCATCCATAGCGAATTACGTAGTATTTTTTACCTGAATTAATGGCGAAGTTAGCTCCCGCGACATCGTGACCTTCGCTGACACGCCCGATTAATTCGAGCGGTTCTTTTTTTTCAATCGCAGGTCCAATCTTGGCAGTAGCATCCCGGTCTTCCGCTGGGCTGGATGGCAACACAATCAGTGGCTTGTCTAACACTGGCTTAAACGGCAGCTTCTCAAGCTGCGTTTGCAGATCAGAAATTCGACTCGTATAAGCCTGCTCTAAACAGTCGGCATCTTTACACGTGTTTCTCGATTGTTTAACCCACTCGAGCTGCTGCTGCTTGGTGTCTTCAAAAACTGGACTTTTTGCCAAGACTTCGTTGTAAAGAGCGGTCAATTTTTCATCGGCCTCGGACAGCCTGGCGTCACTACAAATGAGTTTGTCGATCTTCGTTTTAGCTTTTGCGCAATCGAAACTTGCGGAATGCACAGATGACATCCCGACCAAACATGTGGCGACTGCTGATATTGCAATTGTGACTTTCATATCGGTTCTTAGACTTGTCTGAGGTCAGTGGATTACTTACGGGTGGTCTCGAACCCATCCTTTTTTCTGATCAAAATGCTCCCTGTATAGCGTTGCCTTGTCAGGAATATAGTTCTCTCCGTTCCTTGTTACCTCTATTACTTTCCACTCCAAGCTGTGGTCGTGAAGCGTTAAACGCACCTTTAACACGGCATCCGAATAGGCGCTGTGAACCTCAACAATCGCGGTGTCGCCTTTGACCGTGCCGGTGATTGACGGTGGACCTTCGCCATCGGGCGCCGTGTCTGTTCGACTTGCGTCTTTCGTTGCACCCGAGTGATAGCCGGTCACGCTGTTGCCATTTTGGTGTAAGTCAATTCCAAAATTCAAACCTTTGTGCGAGCCCCATTCTCCCTCGAAGTTTTTCTCCGGCGGATTTGGATACAGTTTCGTGAATGCACTTCCTAAACAGATCAACATTGTTACATAAACAATTCTTCTCATGGCAACCTCCTGAGCTCACAAATTCGTCACTTCTTAAATGTTATGGTCGACATCATTCTATTGAAAATTTCGTCCAGTGTTTTATCGATCGGCTTGTGATCATTAGGGCCGTATGAAATGCGAAATATCGAGCTCTTATATTTCACGATAACCAAACGCTGATCTTCTGGGAGCTTAATGAAATACGCCGGCATTCCATCGAGTTGGCCGGCTTCTTTTGAGATCACTCCCGGATTGTGGGTTTCACCATCAAGGTATTTTGCGAAGTCGAATTGCTGATTTGCTTTAACAAAATCCAAGGAGATTTGGAAAATACCGCAGCGCTCCTTGCGTTCGTAACAATCTTTAGGACCGCTGAAGTTTACGTTGTCGCTCTCTCGAACAGATAATTCTCGCCCGGAATCGGGTGCTTGCATGACATACGCTTCCCAGGAGGCCGGGTAATTTAGGGCCCATCCGTGAGTGTTATTAAGCCGCACCCAATCATCGGATGCATGAAGCGCGCCCACTGCTAGTAACAAAGGTATGATCGAAGGGTTCATGGGACGTTTGTTTTCTTGAGTTCCATTCCCTTACAAAGGAAAAAAACCGGGAGCGTTTCAGAAAAAATGGCTTCACCACGTTAAATCGTTAAAGCGTGAAGCGTTTAAACGTGGAGACCACGGATCACACGGACGTCCATTTAATGACGAAGAAATGATGTGGCCCACGAAACACGCGAATGAATGCGAATGGGATCTTGCAGAGCATTTGCCGCTTAGCGCCAAAGGCGCTATCTCATTTGGAGCCTGGGGCATCGCCTCAGAGTTGATAGTCCGAAAAACGCGAGCACTGAAAGCGCGACTCACTGCCCGCAACGGAATTCAATCCCAGGCCCAGTTGAAACGGGCTTTCAGCGCTGGCGAGTTTCTTTAATTTCACCAATCCTGGGGCTTTGCCCGAGTCTGGTAATCATAGCGCGCCTTTGGCGCTAACACGGGTTGGCGTCTGCCACAGACGCCCTACAATAATCGCACCCCATTCGCGTCAACTAGCGTGATTCGGGGGAGAAAAATTCGTGTCCATTAGTGTCAATTTGTGGTTAGTTAGATTTCGGCGCGAAAACCTTTGACACCAGCGCCTCGAAACGCGGATCGCCGCGCAACGGATCGAGCATGGGGTCCACCTTGATCAAGGCGAGTTCATAATCGGCGTGCTCGCGGTAATCACGCTCGAGGTAGTCGATCGCTTTGTCATTTTCACCAAGCGCTATGTGCACAAGAGCAAAAGTGTAGTTCCACACGTAACGTCGACTCGCTGTTTGTTGCAATTGCTCCAAAGTCTTCAGTGCTTCGTCGCGTTGTCCGAGTTTCGCGTAGCCCTGCGCGAGTAGCCCAAGCACCAATGGATCGTCGTTTAGTGCAGCGGCTTTCTTGTACTCGGTCACTGCCTCATCGAGTTGTCCGTTCAACTGAAGCGCTTTCCCGAGATTCAAGTACGCGTAGTAAAAATATGGGTCCATCTCGATCGTCTTCCGCAACTGCGCGATCCCTTTATCGTAACGGCGCGCGGTCATCAAGCCGACGCCGAGGTCGGCGTTAATGATCAAGGAGAGCGGATCGAGCTGTAGTGCGCGGTTGAGCTCGGCAATCGCTTTATCAAAGTCGCCAATGCACCTTAGTGAGCCCAATCCGTACCAGTGATGGGCGGTGGCGTAATTCGGATTTAATGCGATCGCGCGCTCAAACTCTTTCGTCGAGCCCTGAAAATCGAGATTGTAAAATAATAGCAGACCGAGCGACGTGTGCGCTTCGGCGAGCGAGTCGTCGAGTTCGAGTGCTTTTTTTGCTGTCACCTCGGCTCGAGGAAGAGCTTCAGATACCGGCGTCGCACCGTATGCTGTCAAAAGTGCGTAAGCATCAGCTAAACCGGCATAGGCCAGCGCATAGCTCGGGTCATTCTCGATAGCCTGACCGAAATACTGAATGGCCGTTTTTAAGTCCGAGCTTGTGCGTTTGTTCCAGAAGTAACGACCCTTCAAGTAAAGCTCGTGTGCCTCCGCATTCTCGGTGGGTTTGGCAGCAATAGCCCGCTCTTCTGAACCTGTGAGTTTCGCTTGTAAAGTGTCGGCGACGGTTTTCGCAATCTCAGTCTCGACCGTAAAGATGTCGGTCAGCTTACGGTCAAAGGTATCGGCCCAAAGATGGGAGTCATTGGCTGCTTTGATGAGCTGCACGTTCACCCGCACGGCGTTGGCGCTCTTCTGCACACTCCCTTCGAGAATGTATGCCACACCCAATTGTTTTCCGATGGTAAGTAAATTTTCCGGCTTGCTTTGGTAATGCTGGACCGAAGTGCGCGCGATCACTTTCAGGTCGGAGATCTTTGAGAGCCGGGTAAGGATTTCGTCCTGAATCCCGTTGGCAAAATAGGCGTTATCTGGATCGCCGCTTAGATTTTGAAATGGTAACACAGCAATACTTTTCTCCGGTACGACTTCGCTCGCGGCACTGGAGACGAACTTGCGTTGAAGAATGTAAGAAGCTGCCAGGATGCTGGTGATAATCACAGCGGCCGCCAACGCGCTGTAGGCGAATCGGCGGCGGTGCTTTTGTTTCGCGGCATCGATGGCGGCGATGCATCTGTTAACTTGCTCCTTCAACGCCGCGGGCGATTGCGGACGCTTCGATGGATCGGCGTCAAGCATGCGCTCGATAAGATCGACAACCGTGCGCGGGATGCCTTTCAGTTGTTCGAGAGGCAATACTCCGGTGAGTTGTTGCCGTTGAATTTCTTCGCGCGTGCCATCGAACGGCAGTTTGCCGGTCAACATGAACCAGAGCGTTACTCCCAATGAATAAATATCGGAGCGGGCATCGGCTATTTTTCCGGCAAATTGTTCGGGACTCGCAAAGTGTGGCGTGCCAATGAAGCCGGTCCGAACTGGGCTGCCGCTTGCGCTTGCGGATTGATCAATGACGGCTGTGACCAAGCCGAAGTCGATTAACTTCGCCACGATTGCGCCGTCAGCTTCGCTGCAAAGCATGACATTAGACGGCTTGAGGTCGCGATGAACGAATTTGCGATCGCCTGCGGCGATGAGCGCACGGGTGATTTGCACCGTGATATCGAGCGCGGTCACGCAGTCGATCGGTCCTTTGCGGCGCACCTGCTCTTCGAGGGTCTCGCCCTCGATCAGTTCCATCGCGTAAAAGCATTCGCCCCCCTCAGTGCCGAGATGGAAGACCGATGCAATGTTGCGGTGGCGGAGTTGTGCGGCGGCGCGCGCCTCAGAAAGAAAACGCGTGCGACTGGACTCGTCCGCGAGGTAGCGCGGATGAATCACTTTGAGCGCGACTTCGCAACGCAGGTTCGTATCGAACGCTTTGTAGGTCACGCCCATAGCACCGCGACCAAGCTCGATTGGCGCATCGTCATCACCAATCATCAACTCATATTGGTCGAAGCGCTGCGGTCTGGCAGCTTCATCGACATCTTCGTCACCAAGCGCGGTATGGAGGAGGCAGGTAAGACAAGAGTCTTCATTGCCGTCGGATGAGCTAAGTGGCGAACCGCATTGAGCGCAAGTCGTTGGAGTCGGTCTGCCCTCAGGCCGTTCTATTGTTTTCACTCCGGGGTGTACGGCGTGAGGGCACGCCGGCTCCATTCGTTCCTTTTGTTCATGCGGCTTGCGCTAAGACGTTGCAAAGATAATGCAGTTCGTCGTCGATCTCGTGTGGCGCCGAAACGGTGCGAGCGACCTCGCGACGAACAATTTCGCGATAGCGTTGGCGCAGTCTATGGACATGCGTCTTTACTGTTGCTCTCGGGAGGCCTGTGCGCGCTGATGCGTCGTCATACGAGGGCAGAACGCTGCCACCGGCAAGAAAGCCCTTTAGTTGCTCGAAGAGTTGGATTTTGCCTTCGGCCTGCAATTCCAGACGCAAGGAATTGAGCGCCCCGGCAGTGAGCGTTTTCGCCCAGCGCAACTCGAATAAACGTTCCGCCGTTGAATCGGATGCGGTTGCGGCATCGTAAAACGCCTCTGCTGTCTCCTGGTCGAGCGAAACGAATTCATAACCGCCGCCGCGCCGGATTGCTTGATTGCGGTCCCAATTATCTGCCAGAAAATTTTTTACCGAAGCGAGCAGAAAGGATCGGAATTTGCCGTGAAGCCGATCTGTGCGCGCGTAGGCTTTGGTTCGCAAAAAATAGGCAAAGAAGCTTTGGGTCAGGTCTTGCGCATCGTGAGCCGCGTACCCGCGCCGGCGGACGAAGCTGTAGATTGGCGGCCAATACGTTTCGCACAATTGGGCAAGAGCATCTGTGGCCTTTGGCACATCTGTAAGAGCCGACTGTGCGACGAGACTCCAGTGCGTGGTGGCAAAACTCGCGCCACCGTCCTGCAGTGTTCCAGGGGTTCCTTTCACGCTGGGAACGGAGAGTAACCGATATGCTGGTACTCGCAACACTCTAGCATCCTGTCTGGAGATATATGGTTGGAAAAGCCGTGCCCTTATTCCCACGGCTCGAAGGTAGGGCGATTGACCTCAATCGTCCGCGGGCGGTTCGGTGAACCGCCCCTACCTAATCACTGCGCGCATTCTTCGAAGGCGGCCGGTTCGCCACGCAGATGGGCGAGGGCTTCGCCGGCAAAATGTAGCGAGCCGGTAATCAGAATCGGATTTGGTTTCGCGCGCGCGAATCCCAATGCTTCACCGAGCGATGGAGTGATGGAGTAGGGGAGTGGGGGAGTTAGTGCCGACAGAATTTTTGCAAGCTCTTCAGGCGAAGCGGCGCGTTCGCTGCGAATTTTCGGAAGAAAGACGTAATCGCTGATTGGTGCGAGTGCTTCACAGATTTCGCCAAAATCTTTGTCAGAAAGAATCGCAAGAATAAGCGTTGCGCGCTGATCGCCAAAAACTTCGCACCATGTTTCCGCGAGCGTGCGCGCAGCGGCTGGGTTATGCGCGCCATCGATGATTATGCGCTCATCCCACTTCTGAAAACGAGCGGGCCAATCGATAGTGAGGAGCCCTTGCGCGATCGCCGACTTGTCGACGTCGATCTTCGCAGCGCGTAGTGCAGCGATGGCGATCGCTGCGTTCTGCTTTTGATGATGGCCATGCAAGGCAATTGGCGAACCGTCGTAGGATTCAGTTACAAATTGCAGCGGCGCTTCGCATTCAGCGGCACGTGCGCGAATCACCTTTTCGGCCTCGGGGCGCTGCGGGGCAGAGATAACGGGAATTCCAAGCTTGATAATTCCCGCTTTTTCTTTGGCGATTTCAGCAAGTGTGTTCCCCAGCCATTCTTCGTGATCGAAGTCGATTTGTGTAATGACTGAAACATCTGATTTGATAGCGTTGGTCGCATCGAGGCGTCCGCCGATTCCAGTCTCGAGGATCATGACATTAGTTTTCGTTTCGGAAAAACATTTCAGTGCGAGCGCGGTCGTGACTTCGAAAAAGGTCGGATGCGGATCCCAATGCGCGACCAGATTGCGAATCGCGCTCAAGCCGTTGGCAAGCACGTCCTCGGAAATCATTTCGCCATCGATACGAATGCGTTCGCGGAAAGTGACGAGGTGAGGGGATGTGAACAGACCGGTGCGATGTCCTTGCGCGCGGCAGATCGAATCGATCATGGCGCAAACGGAACCTTTGCCGTTTGTCCCGGCGACATGAATGACCTCGGGTGTAGAGGCGCTCGCCGCGCCGACCGCCGGACGTTTGGTACAAACGCCGCTACAACATTCAGCGATGAGCCGGTGGGTGTTTTCCAGCCCGAGTTTGATGCCGAAGCGCTGGAGGCCATAAAGCCAGGCGAGCGCCTCTCGATAGGTCACGGCGTAACAGCGAAATAACCAAGCAATTGGCTAATCTGCTCTCGCATTTTTTTGCGATGCACAATCATATCGATCAACCCATGTTCTTGGAGAAATTCAGCGGTCTGAAATCTTTCAGGTAATTCCTGGTGAGTGGTTTCTTTGATCACCCGAGGGCCAGCGAAACCGATCATGCTCTTAGGCTCAGCGATAATAACGTCGCCTAGTGAAGCGAAGCTGGCCATAACTCCAGCAGTGGTCGGGTTTGTTAAAACAGAAATGTAGGGAAGGCATTCCTGGGCATGTCGCGCGAGGGCGCCGCTTGTTTTTGCCATCTGCATCAAGCTCAACATTCCCTCGTACATGCGCGCGCCGCCAGAAGCAGCAACAATAATAACCGCGCAGCGCTGGGCAGTGCCATGTTCAATTGTTCGCGTGATCTTCTCACCGACAACGGACCCCATGGTCGCAGCGAGAAACCCAAAATCCATCGCCGCGATGGCCACCTTGTAACCATCGAGAATTCCATGTCCACTGATCACAGCATCAACGAGACCCGTGCTTTCATGGTACTTTTTCAGCCGATCTTTGTACGTGGCCATTCCTTGAAACCGCAAGACGTCCACCGATTTCAGGTCGGCATCCATCTCCACAAAGGTTTCGGGATCGAGCAGGCTTTCAATCCGCTCCTTACCAGGCTGCGCAAAGTGATAATCACAGCGGGGGCAAACACGTTGATTTTGCGCCAGCTCGATTTCCGGCACGACTTCCGAACAACCGGGACACTTCTGAAAAAGGCCACGCGGAATTTCGCGCTTCTTGCCCGCTTCTGCTTTGATTGCTGGCTTCTTAAAAATTGCCATGAGAGTTATGCGCGGGCTGCCGTCGCCGCGTGAACGGAGAACGCGCCCGCCCGTTTCAAAACGCGCGCGCACTCGTTCAACGTAGAACCGGTGGTAAGAACATCGTCGACTAACAGCACCTGCAACCCTCGCACGTCGGCGTTTTTTCGTAAACGGAATGCGTTATGCAAATTTTCCATGCGCTCGGACCGATCAAGCGCCGTTTGTGTAGTGGTGTAACGAGTGCGTTCCAGCAGCGGTTTCGCACAAATGGAGGTCCGTGCGCTTAGCAATTCTGCAAGGAGGCTGGCCTGATTGAATCCGCGTTCTCGTTGCCGGGCCGGATGCAGCGGCACCGGTACCAGGAGGTCGAATCGACGCCCGCACAGCCGTTCATCTTCTAATGCAGCGTAGAGCCAACGCGCTACAAGATGGCGCAGGTGAATTTGGCGCCCGTACTTAAATTCGTGAATGATCTGGCGAACGATGCCGCGACCGCGATATGCGGCCACGGCTGCGTCGAAGTAAATCATGCGATGCGCACAGTTGGCACATGTAAATGCGCTTGCGATGGAACCCTCGAACGGTTCGGAACATTTCTGGCAAAATGGCGCGACGATGCGGGCGGCCTTTGCTTCGCATTGATCGCAGAGATACTCGCGAGGTCGAATACTTCTCCCGCAGATTGTGCAAACCGGCGGATATAGCAGCGATACGGCCGCTTGCAACAGGTCAAACTTTTGAAGGGCGATCATATTTCAGCCAGCTCCGCATGATTATCCATGTGAACGTGGCTATGCCCAGCGGGATGATTCCAACAAGCAGATTCTTTCCCAGCCATGGGAGGGCAAGCGTTTGCCGACGCGCCAGCAAACTGAAAGTGCTGCTCCCAAAAATCCATCCTGCATGAAGGCCAATCGACAGCCATAAGGAACGTGTAAGCACGCGCGCATCGGCGAGAATACAGCCGATAACAAATAACGTCACAAACGCCGACGCCAGCATCATCGGGTCGCCAAATCGCCCAAACGCATGCGCAATCGAATTGAAGCCTGAGCCCCATGTTACCACGGTGGATGTCCGCTCCGGGGCTTTCAAGAAATGGACTGCTGCAAAGAGCGCTGAAACGGTCAGGATCGACATGTACTTGCGACCTGTCCTGAGTAGAACCCCCAAAACGATTCCGCGAAAGAACGCCTCTTCGATGAATGGAACCGTAATTGAAGCAAGAAGCAGCTTACCAAAGCGCGACCAGGCAAGCGTGTGCCGAAATGAATAAACATGAAACGCAATGAGCAAAGCGCCGCAGCAGAGCAGGGGAATCACCGAGAGACCAACGCCCGCGCAAACATCACGACCCCAGCGGGGATTGGGTTTAAGATCCAGATCAGCCATGCCGCGCACGTGGCTGATACGCAGAAAGGGCCACAGTAGGAACGCGGCAGCGATCAAGATGGCGCGATGAAAGAACGTTTCGAAATCGTACTTTGCCAGAAACGAAAACACGCCGTGGGCTGCAAGCGACTGAGCTGACCAAAAGAGCAATGGAGCAAGGAGAGCTCCGACGATGACGATCGCGATAAAATAGACCGCCAGTTTAGCTACGTCTTTCAAGCCTGCTAATGTAAGGTGTTAACGCAATGCGGAGTCAACACATATGGACGCACAGGAATGAGGATGGGATAAAACGTGAAGTGCGAGCCACAAAGTTTGGCGGCACGTGGAGGTTCCAATCCAAGACTGCCGGCGATCTTGAATGGACCTATTACAAGCACCCGTTACTGGAGGACTTGTTGGCGTTAAAAGACCTTCTGACGCGAAAATATCAGCGACGCCGAGCTTCGGCCGAAGACGTTGCCTCGGTTGAGAAATTAATTGCTGATGAAACGAAGCCAGAGCCGCCGAGGCGCGGCCTCGGTTCGGTGCAGCGCGCGGACACTAATTGAGTGACTCTCATGACTGAGTGGAACACCGACCAGTTGATCGCTTGGGACAAGCAGTTTGTCTGGCATCCGTTTACCGATATGCGGGAATGGTGTGCTGCGGAGCATGAACCACTGGTCTTGGTCGAAGGGCGGGGTGCCTTGCTGCGCGATAGCAGAGGCCGCGAATACATCGATGGTAATTCATCGATCTGGACAAACATCCATGGCCATAATCATTCGCACATCAACGCGGCCATCCGCCGCCAACTCAGCCGGGTAGCACACACCTCGTTTCTTGGATTCACGAACCCTGCGGCTATCGAACTTGCGCAGGCGATTGTGACGCTTTTGCCGGATACGCCCTTGAAGAAAGTTTTTTTCTCCGATGATGGCTCAACCGGAATCGAGGTCGCTTTGAGAGTTGCTGATCAGTACTGGCGGCTGCGTCGCTCAAGACGGTATCAGTTTATCGCTTTTCGAAGCGGCTATCATGGCGATACTGCGGGCGCAGCGAGTCTGGGCGCCGCGTCGATGTTCCAAACCAGATCGCCCCGGTGGAAGTTTCCGGCCAGCCAAGTCTCAGATATCAACGCGCTGGAGGCGCTTAGCCCGGCCGAGATAGCGAAGATTGCTGCCGTGGTTATTGAGCCGCTCATTCAGGGGGCCGCTGGGATGCGCGTTTGGACATCTGGCACATTACGGGCGGTTCGAGAGTGGTGTAGTCGGACTGATACGCTCTTAATAGTCGATGAAGTAATGACCGGTTTTGGCAGGACTGGCCGAATGTTTGCGAGCGAACATGAAGGCGTGATTCCGGACATCGTTGTTTTAGGTAAAGGCTTGACTGGGGGATATCTGCCGCTGGCTATTACTTTGGTTAATGAAAAACTATTTTCTGCTTTTGATGGCTCAGTGGCAGACGGTAAAGCGCTCGCCTACGGTCATAGCTATACGGGGAATGCCCTGGCGTGCGCCGCAGCGAAAGCGAGCTTGGAGGTTTTCGAAAAAGAGGCCGTCTTGGAAGCTCTGCAGCCCAAAATCCGTTATCTGAGCTCCGCACTTGGCGATTTGAGGGAGCTTCCTGGTGTAAAGGAGGTCCGCCAGTGCGGATTCATTGCTGGAATCGAGATCGCCCAACCCCAGATGGCGGCAGCCGTTTGCATCGAAGCGCGCCACCACGGGCTGCTAACCAGGCCGATTGGGAATGTGATAGTTCTGATGCCGCCCTTGTGCATCACAATGGCTGAGTTAACCAAAGCTCTGGAAGCTCTGCGTACGGCGCTCATCGAGGTCTGGGCGCAGCAACGCCTCTCATAAACGAGATGCCGAAGAAGTTACGGCTTGATCAACTTCTCGTGGGAAGGGGGCTGTTCGCCAGCCGCGAGCAAGCGCAACGAGCAATAATGGCCGGCGACGTAATGATCGGCACTCGCATTGCGGGAAAGACATCAGAACTTCTCGACCAACATGTGGCCGTCACGGTGAAGCCGACGCGAAAATACGTCGGCCGAGGCGCACTAAAACTCGAAGCCGCTCTCGATCATTTTAAGATCGATGTACACGGAAAAACGGCGCTGGACATTGGCGCCTCAACCGGCGGGTTTACCGACTGCATGTTGCAACACGGCGCCAACAAGGTTTACGCCGTGGACGTCGGCTACGGCCAGTTGGATTGGAAGCTCCGCAACGACCCGCGCGTGATTGTTCTCGAAAGAGTGAATGCACGGTCTCTCTCGCGTGAGCACATTCCGGAACTTGTCGACATTTGCGTCATCGATGTCTCGTTCATTTCGTTGACTTTGGTTCTGCCGAGCGCCTTCGACTTGGTAACCTCAACAGGGGTGATTCTCGCGCTGATCAAACCGCAGTTCGAGCTGCAACGCTCTGAAGTCGGAAAAGGCGGAATCGTTCGCGATCAGGACTTGCACCTGAAGGCGCAAGACAAGATTGTCGCATTTGTGACGAATCTGGGCCATGTGGTGGCGGGGATTGTCCCGTCTGCCGTTAAAGGTGCGGACGGAAATCAGGAATTTTTTGCATGCATGCGAAAACGATCGGCTTGATAGCACACACAGGAAAACCAGGAGTTGCTGAGCTGATCAACGCAATTGCAAAGGAATTCAGCAGGTTTTCAATCTCTATCCTGTTCGAAAAAGAAACAGCTCGGTTTGCCGGAAAAAAGTCGGGACACTCGCTGACGGAATTGGGAGCTGCGGCGGATCTCCTGGTTGTAGCTGGGGGCGACGGAAGCATACTGCGCGTAGTTGGCCAACTTGGCGAAAACATCAAGCCAATCTTCGGCATCAACGTCGGCTCACTGGGGTTTCTGACCTGCGCAAGTTCGTCAACGTATCGGGAAGCCGTGGAATGCATTGCGAAAGACCGGATTAATTTCAGCCAGCGGGCGCTACTGGAGGCTCGAGTTAGCCTTGGCGACAAAAGAACAGACAAAATGATCGCGCTGAACGATGCCGTGCTAAGTCGCGGTGAACTTTCGCGCTTGGTCATGTTGCGAACGCGAGTCAATGGCGAACCGCTTACGGAGTTCAACGCCGACGGTTTGATTGTCGCGACGCCGACCGGCTCGACAGCTTACTCTCTATCGGCTGGTGGACCGATTCTCGATCCTGAGTCCGGCGTTTTCGTGATCACGCCGATTTGCCCGCACGTTCTCACGAATCGATCCATCATTGTGGCTCAAGGATCAATAATCGAAATCGAAGCGAGTGATCCCGATTATCCAGTCTTCCTGACGCTCGACGGGCGCAAACCGATCCATGTTGAGCGCGAATCAATAGTCACGATTCGCAAAGCCAGGAAAACACTTCCACTGGCGTCGTTGCCTGAAGCCTCGTTCTTCAGCGTAGTCCGACAAAAGCTTAAGTGGAGCGGCAGTAACGTGTGACCGGCAGAGTCGCACGCAACGCCGCTTCAGCGATTCGAGCAGCGCGATTCGGCTGAGCACAATTCGGGTCACAAGGTAAAACGAACAGATAACGGTCTCTTTTTACGTTGTGTGTTTATCTCAAATCTGATAGTCGGTGCTGAGCATGAATCTTGTGAGCACGCCGGATGGACGAATCATAAATCTTGATCACCTGACGTATGCAGAGCGGACAGGCGAGTACGTGGTTTTGCATTTCAGCGGCGCAGCTGATGGCGGGTCGGGATCGATTATCAGGTTCAAGCAAGGCGAAGGTGCAAGGCGAGTTTGGGCGTATTTAGCCGACAAACGTACGGCAAAGATCGAGACGCTTTAGCAGAACGGCGATCATTTAATCGCGAGCGCAATCGGCACCAACCCCACCGATTTTACATGACATATAAGCAAACTGTTTCTTTGAATTCGACGGGGACGAGGCTGGCATTTCATTTGCCGAACATTCCAGCAAACCACCCTTTTCTCTGGGACTTCAAAGCTTTCTGGAACTCCTCCTTCACAAAATCGGGGTCCCTCGCATGAGCCAGAGCGTCCATGAGACTGATGCGCTCAACCAGAAGCAACTCGATAAGGCTATCGTCCACGGTATGCATGCCGTCCGCAGCGCCGATTTGAATTAGTCCCGGTATCTGCGAAAGCCGCCCAGCCCGAATACACGCCTCGATTCCCGAGTTCACCGTCAACAATTCCGTGGCCAAAATCAGGCCTGACTGGCCGCTTCGCGGCAGGAGATACTGACACACCACTCCCAGCAACGACCACGCAAGTTGGGCACTGACGAACTGCTGCCCCTCTTTTGGAACGGCATCAATAATTCGCCCGATGGCGGTTGGCGCGTCGTTGGTGTGCATGGTTCCAATCACAAGGTGCCCCGTTTCCGCCGCCGTAATCGCAGTTTGAATCGTGTCCAGGTCGCGCAACTCGCCCACAAGAATCACGTCTGCATCCTGTCTCAACGCGTTCTTAAGCGCTGACGCGAAGTCTCGCGCGTCAGACCCAATCTCGCGCTGGTTCACCAGGCTTCGCCCTTGCGAATGAACAAATTCGATCGGGTCCTCAATGCTGACGATGTTGACGGAACGCCGATTGGCTATCGTCTGAGCCATGCTCGCCAGCGTTGTACTCTTGCCTTCACCGCTCGCGCCGGTCACCAGCACCAGGCCGGCCCTCTCGTCACACCACTTATCCACGATGGGAGAGTGCCCTAACGACTTTAGATCGCCGATCTCAAAAGGGATCCGTCGGAAATTGGCTTCGATCGCACCTGACACATAACATGCATTTCCGCGAAAGCGCCCGACACCATCGACCTGCAACGCGAAGTCAAGCTGCCAGTCATTTTCCAACTTCGTCCGTTGTGTCTCTTTCAAGGCATCGACGACGAGTCTCCTTGTATCCTCTGCCGAGAACGCCTCCTCTGTGAGCGGCTGAATGACACCAGCGACCCGCATCATTGGTGGCGCCCCGGCTGTCAAATGAAGATCAGAAGCCCCCTGCTCGGCGGCCAGCACCAGAAAATCGATCAAGTCATGTTGCTTCATAATGATTCAGTACTGCCAGCGGATTCGTCTAGCCGATGCCCCTCATGGCGCGACGCAGCTCGGATTCATTGCTGACTGAAGCCATCGCGGTCGCTTCCGTGATGATCTTGGACTTGAGAGCGTTGAGCGTCGATTGCAAAAATGAAACGGCGGCGGGATCCGACCCGCGGGCGATATACTGATCAATGTTCTGCAACTCGCGTCTTGCGATCCAGTCGCGCATGGCACCCGCATTTTCGACGTGTTCCACCAGCAAATGCAATCCTCCGTCAGCAGATGGAACCAGCTTCTGGCATAACACGCCAGAGAGTTGGTTTGCCAGAAGGTCGGTACCATGCTTCGCATCTTCGGCCGGGAAAAGATTCAAATAACGCTCCATCGTGTCCGCAACCTTCTCCGAATGCATGGTCGAAAGAACGATGTGTCCGGTTTCCGAAGCTTGGAGGGCCGTCAACGCGGTCTCGTAATCCCGGATTTCGCCAACAAAAATGACATCCGGCGCCTGACGAAGCGCGCTCCGCAATCCGGTGGCAAAAGTGCCGGTGTCGCGTCCGACCTGTCGCTGGGTAAAATGACAGCGATTGCTGGTGAACTGATACTCGACGGGATCCTCGATCGTCACTATATGTCGCACCAGGTTCTCGTTCATCCATTGAAG
>Ga0137403_10003689_pt1 | contig 18318 bp, 14 predicted proteins | sample CZOMad2_1_16fung_FD_122057 | JGI IMG/M metagenome (GOLD analysis project Ga0137403, IMG submission 122057) | Vadose zone soil fungal communities from Angelo Coast Range Reserve, California, USA - CZOMad2_1_16fungal (Hybrid Assembly) | ecosystem: Environmental > Terrestrial > Soil > Vadose zone...
CCATAGGAGGCGTTTTCCACGTTTGAGCCGGTATAAAGATGGCCATCGTCAGTAATAACGGTGGCCCCGACGCGAAATTTGGAATAGGGCGCGTAAGCATGCTGCAGCGCGGCTGTGGCCATCCCCAGCATCATGGCGCGCTCCTTGTCAGAAAGTGCGATTGGTGGCATCAGTTAGCTCCTCAATGAGAACAGATACAGTAACATTTTGTGATGGATGGAATATCTTAGCGCATTTTGATGAGCGAATCAATAGCGAAGAACAAATCTAACCACGGATAAACACGGATTGAACGGATTCGGAATGACCTTTACCGCGGATCAACGCGGATTGGGAAAATATATACGTGTCTCGTGCGTCTGCAAAACCTAGTAAGACCCGTCTGAACCGCTGCCGCTGCTGAAACTGCCGCCACCGCCGCCCGAATCACCACCGCTGAAAAATCCACCGCTGGAACTGCTGTCGGACCAGCTGCTACTTGAACTCCTGCTTCTGCTTGAGCCTGAATCATCCAGCGACGAAAACGATGGAGTGTACGGCGCTTCCTGCGAATAAGAAACTGCCTGCCGAATCTGGTTTTGAGAGTTGTTCAGCATTTGATTGATAATCAGCCAATCCACCACGGACATTGAACTGTCCTGGCGGGCCCGCTCATAACCCTGGCGACTCTGCCATAACAGCCGGTTGACGTCATCCGTTCTGGAGCTGTCGCGGACATCCGTGATCTCAAATGTTTCGCGAGAAAGTTTTTCCATCATGGCCTGGCTTTGAGCCTTCGCTTCCTTAAGCCCGGCAATGTTCTCTTTTGTGCCTTCCAGCAGGCTGCGTTCGGTCTCAGAGTTGGCCCGGACGCGGACCATGTCATCATAGGACTCCAGCTTCGCCGGATCGAAGCACTGGGCATCGACTTTGATTTTCAAAATCCGGTCGGGCTGTCCGGCCAGACTCTCGCGCAGTTTGCTGATGTCCTGCTCCGGCATCTCCCGGGCGCAATCATCCAGAGTGCGCTGGATTTCCGGGGCGTTTTTTTCCGCGGCGCTCAGATTATCTGCAATTGTGGTTACGGCCTGTGCCAGCTCTGAGAGCTTTGCCGCGCGGCACGAACGCCGAATTACCAATGTGAGCAAGCCGCCCAGCATAAACAAAAGAAAGAACACGGCCCCAGTCCGGGTGTTATCTTGCAGAATTTTCTCCTTATCGGCCTGCCGGGCTTCATCCTCGCGGCGCTGGACTTCTGCCTGCCACGCCTGCTCAGCACGCCGCTTGCGGTCGAGTGTTTCTTGCTCCGCTTCCGGCTTGCGCGCCTGGATCCGCTCTTCCCATGTAGTGACGCTAAGATGTTGCATGGTTGCCACAACGGTTTCTTTCAATCCGGTGTAGTATTCGCCCCGCTTGAAGTTTGGCAGCAGGTTTTGCCGGGTGATCTGTGCAGCCTCGGCATCCGGTAGGTCCGCCGACAAGCCTTCGGCGACTCTGAGCGCGTAAGCCCGTTCATTCGGGGCCCACAACAGCACCACGCCGTTGTCTCTTCCGGCTTTGCCTATTTTCCAGAAATCTCCAATTTCCGTGGCATAGTTTCTGGCAGAGAGCCCGTCAAGACTGTTGACCACCACCACCACAAATTCAATGGAGGTCTCCCGCTCATAGTCGGTAAGCAGGCCAGAAAGTTCTTTGATCTGGGCTTCGTCCAGTTTACCGGCATAGTCGCTCACTACGCCCTTCATCGCAGGGAAACTCGTGGCAGGTTGCGCTAAAGCGCCAATGCTGAGAGAGAGCAGCAACATCAGCATTGTGAGTTGTTTAGCCATGGTTCTCTCCCGGAAATCGGATCTCAAGGCACAATCCAGAGCACCTTAATAACTGGTGACAAATCATACAAAGACGTTTCATCGTTGTGTCGTTTGTTTGTTCGATATCTTTGTGCTGCGAAGCTGAAAAACAAAGGCCAGCTTCTTCGCAAATGGGGCACCGGCCAAAAAAATTTTGCGGGCAAGTCCGTCCTGACCGTTTGCTGAATTAGTGCGGCTTTATGGCAAACGATCCCGTTTTTGCCATTGGGAGGAGCTTGGCAAAGGCGTTTTGCCGATATGCCGTGCGATCAAGATTCCAACTCAAAATGAAATCCGATGCGCGCTCCCTGCAACCCAATGAATCAAAGGGAGAACTTCCTGGAAGAGAGAATGGGATACTTATCGAACTTTTTGGCTCTAAGGGTTGTCTTCATCGGGTTGCTCGGGAACGGGTTGTTCCAGTAGCTCAAGCGCCACTTCAGCGTCCTCACGCTTCACTTGAAGTTTGACTCCGCCGAGGACGTTCACAATCCCCCAATGCAACCGCACCATGTTATCGTCCACTAAGTGACACTCAATAGCGGACGATTCCAGGTTGCTCTTCGCCAGCCAAGCCTGCATCACGTCTCCAAAGCTGCGAATCGTCACCATGGGCTCAGGCTCCGTGGCATTCGCCGCTTCGTCTTGTGATTTGTCCTGATCGGACAGCAAGTGAGCGAGTCCTCTGCGGGCTATCTCGTCACGCAAGACCTGTCGAGCCACACCGGTGAGCGAAGCCTCATCTTCCGCAATCTCCTCGATCTCGCCATCGGCCATGCGTGAGTAGACGTCCATCAGGCGGTGTCGTTCCCGCTCAGGATCGGTTGGCATTGTACCTCCTCTAACTCGAGTTCCCTTTAATAGTGCGGGAAAAATCAAGATCGTTACAGGGGGCGCAAAAAAGCAGCCAAAGCGAGGTTCTGGCGGTCCCTGAAGACGTGGAGCACTACGCAGGGAGGTAAGCAGGAGGTGAATGCGAGACGAATAAGATAGTAGTTCCGTTCAGGTACTTACCTTTGTGTCATCTGTTGCAAGGGATAGGCACACCTGTGGCAGCACAATCGACATCTGTGGCTTCCTGCTATCCCGCAGCCAAAGACCGGCAGGCCGGAAGCAACAAATTTCTCAGGAGCTCGCCTCTGACCCGAAACTCTACTTTGCGCTTCCTATAAGCCCGTTTCTGGACAGCTTCCGGATAACCGACCATCCGGACACAATCGGGAGTTAACCCGGATTCGTGAACATAAGGGCGTTTGTGAGGATTTATCATGGTCATGCAGGCTGAATGATCATCCAGGGAGGACTATATGGCAAACACACAGACGCTCATAGCCGAGGTTTACTCTGCTTTCAACCAGCGGAACATCGATAGTGCATTGGCGCTGATGAGCGAGAGCGTCAACTGGCCCAAGGCATCGGAAGGCGGACGTGTAATCGGGAAAGAAGAGATTCGTGCCTACTGGAGCCGCCAGTGGAAAGAATTTGATCCACATGTTGAACCGATTGAGGTGATTGATCGCGGAGCGGGCAAGATCGATGTCCGAGTCCATCAGCTTGTAAAGAGTCTTGGTGGCGATGTGCTTTCAGACAGCGAGGTCTGGCACTTCTATATCACCGCAGACGGTCTAATCGAACGGATGGACCTCGAAGGAAGCGGAGCAGACTCTGAGCAAAGCCCGTCCTCAGCGTTCTCCCATAACGAGGCGTAGGCGGAATAGCCGGTCTGACACGCATATGCGTCTTTGCGGATCGCAGGCAGATGGGTCCCGAAAAGTCGGCTTGTCGGAATTGAACGCGATTGCTCCGTTGACGGGGAACACGGAAACAAATCCCTCACCCATGCGGCTTTTTCAAACTGACTCGTCACTTTCCTGTTGACAACAGGGGCGAACAAATGGAAAGTCAACCTTTTCTCTCCAAGTGAGGGAATGCTGTATGTGGACAGGTCTTTGAAAAAAGAACGGCTCTTGGCTGTTTTAGCTCTTAGGTTTTGGCCAAATCCAAGAGGGCGCGGGTGCGATCTGCGACCCTCTGCCGATTGGGATTGGGATTGGGATTGGGTCACCCAAGGGTCACGCAAGGGGCCACCCAAGCGTCACGCAAGGGTCACCTAGGCGTCACCCAAGCGTCGATTTGGGGAAGTGTCTTTGTTTGCAACAAAAAATGGGAAATGCCGGGGTGGATGGCTACGCAAGCTCACGTGCTTTGTCCCGAACCAACTCCATCGCTTCTTCCTTCGTGCTGATTGATCCATCCAACTGCGCGTCTTCCACAGCGGTCAGCAACTCCTTGAACTGTGGCCCTGGCTCATAGCCGGCTGCGATCAGATCGGCGCCGGTGATCAGCGGTGTGGGGCGGATCTGCTCGGCGGGCAGAGTGTGGAATTTCTCGCGAGCAAAGTCATACAGGCTGAGGTCGCGATGGCTGCTCTGGCAATCCAGGCGATGCAGTTCCAGATGTTGCTCAAAGCGGGGCAGACGGAAGAAGCGCTTGAGCGTGGAATCTTTCATGCGCTGGACGTCGCCAAAGCGCATGTGATTGGCGACGAGCGAGAGCACCTGGTCAGTGTCGTCGTTGGAGAGGCGGAAGCGGCGGCAGATTTCCGCGGCCATCTTGGTGCCAATCTCAGCATGTCCGTCAAAACGGATGCGGTCCGGGGCGACACGGAACGTTGGAGGCTTGCCGACATCATGCAGCAGAGCGCCCAGAGCAAGAGTTTTGGAACAGCCGGCGGGCAGGCCTTCCAGAAGCATGAGCGTGTGAATCCACACATCGCCTTCAGGATGATATTGCGGCGGCTGCGCGACGCCCTGCATCTTCTTGATTTCCGGCAGCACCTGCTCCAGCAGATTTGTCTGGTCCAGCAGTTCAAAGGCTCGGCGCGCGTGGCCTTCGGTAAGCATTTTCAGGATCTCGTCGCGCACGCGCTCGCGGCTGACCTGATGGATTTGCGGAGCGAGTTCGCGGATCGCGGCAAAAGTCTGATCGTCGATCGTGTAATTGAAGCGGGCGGCGAAGCGCACAGCCCGAAGCATGCGCAGCTTGTCTTCGGCGAAGCGCTGATGAGCTTCGCCAATGGTGCGAATGAGGCCACGCTGCAAGTCTTCGCGGCCGCCAACGTAGTCCAGCACCTCGCGGGTATCGGGATCGAGCAGCAGGCCGTTAATGGTGAAGTCACGGCGCTGAACGTCCATGCGCGCGTCCTTGGAGAACTGAACTTCATCGGGATGGCGGCCATCTGAGTAAGCACCGTCACTGCGGAAGGTAGCAACTTCAATCGCGTAGTTGTCGCGTTCACCGTTGGGAGTTTCGCGGCGCACAGGGACCAGAACCACGCCGAACTGCGCGCCGACGGCAAACGTTTGCGGAAAGATGCGCATGACTTCATGCGGTGTGGCAGAAGTGGCAACGTCATAGTCGGCAGGTTCGCGATCCAGAAGGAGGTCGCGAACGCAGCCGCCGACGAGAAAGGCGGAGTATCCGTGTTCGCGCAACGTGTGCGCGATGCGCGCAGCTTCAATCGCTTTTTCAGAGGAGATGTTCAAGTGGTCTTTTCAGGGGCTAAAGCCCAAAATCTTAAAGTTCTTTCCGCAGGCCTGAAGGTGTAAAGTTCCACGACATTGTTTACAAAGCGTTCCGGCACATCCTTTACACTTTGGTTTGCCTAGTTAAGCCGCTCAGTCCCGATCCACGGCCGTGGATCGGGACTGGAGCGGGTCGATTTCGGCGATCAGTGTACGCCGATAATGAACTAAGAATCGTTGCCCCACGGCAGTTACACCTACTGCTTGGCCGACCAGTGTCTGCGTGAGGAACCAACGTCGGCCGTCCATGCGGATCGAGCCGCTGCGGTCCACTTCTACCACCTCGGTTCCCGAGGGATAGAGCCATTGCGCCGGACGAAGCTGGTACTGCCTGCCACTCTTCTGCCATAGCTGGGCCGGCGTTTTCATCTTTAAAGCTTCGTGGGGGCGGAGATAATTGTGCTCGTAACGAAACTGGTCTAGCCAAGCTTGTCGCTGTTCCTGGCGCGGGTGTTCCGCGACGCAGCAGAGCGGCTACCATCGAACCATGAAACCGTTCCACCTTCCCCTGGGTTTGCGGATGCCTCAGTCCGCTGAAGTGCAGAGCGATATCTTGATTCATCAACCACACCGCCAACTTGCTCCAACCGCGATAGCCCTGCCCGTTGCACCACGGCGTTCCATGATCCATCAGCATCTCTTCGGGAACTCCACACTCGCAGAAAGTCCTTTCCAAAGCCCTCTGTACGCCTTCGGCCTGGGTAGAGCCCGTCCTTTGCAGCAGAGCCACGTAACGGGAATGATCATCCAGTACCGACAGCGGTCCCACCGGCTCGTCCCAACCTTTGGGACCTTTAAAATCCATTTGCCACAACTGGTTCGGCGCTTCCCGCTCAAACCTCTTTACCGCTTGTGCATGCCGATCCTGCTCCCGCACCAGGTGGTGACGCAGGAAAATGCGATGCACCGTGCTGGCCGGCAGTCTCACTCCTTCCTGCTCCAACAGAATGCTGATCTTACGAGCTCCCCAATCCGGCCATCGGCTCCGCAGTTCGATCACCCGCTGTTCTATGACCTCCGCCGTTTGCCGCGGACTGTGCTGCGGACGACGACTGTGTTCTTCCAATCCCGCAATCCCTCGTTCGCGATAACGCTTGCTCCACACATACCCCGTTGGTCGCGAGATTTCGAATTCTCGACACAACTGAGCCAAGGGTTTTTCTCTCCGGCTGACTGCCACCACGAACCGCACCCGTTGCTCACCAATATCTTTCATTCCCCAAGCCATCCTTGCCCTCTTCGGAGAGAGCTGGTTTACTCCCGCCCTCGCTCCATTCGGGCCGGAGTGTAAAGGATGTCTCGGAACATTATGTAAAGGATGTCATGAAACTGAACACATTTATGCCTGCTCCACCCCGCCGTGGGACACAGTAAAACATAAAAAGGTATAAGTCTGGTCGCGCCTAGCGGCGCTCGGATCACAGCCGAGGGCGGCTGGGGTCCACGCTTAAATTCTTATTTGCGGCTGCCGCGCTGGGCCACACGACTCATTCCGCTCCATTAAGCATTTTGCGAAAAATCATGGGCGAAATGTGAATGGTTTCTGGGTCTTTGTTTGTCAATATGTACCGTTTCGCGCTGAGGCCTCGGCCGAAAATCCTATGGTAATTATCCCTTGACAGTAGGTATACGATTCAGGCATAATCTTCCCTGAGAGTAGGTAACGCATGAACCGCAAACCGAAAATGACGCGCTTTACCAAGAAACACTTTGACGCAATGTTTCCCGATGATGCGACCTGCCTTGATTGGCTCTTTCGTTACTTCCATTCGGACGGTATGCCGTTTTGTGACAAGTGCCAGAAGAAAACGAAGCACCATCGCGTTGTGAGCCGTCCGTCCTACTCTTGCGATCATTGCGGCCATCACGTTCACCCAACCGCAGACACGATCTTTCACAAATCGTCCACCGCCCTTACGACTTGGTTCTATGCCGTCTATTTGATAGCTTCCACGCGTTGCGGCATATCTGCAAAGCAGATCGAGCGCGAAACTGGCGTGACCTATAAAACAGCGTGGCGCATGTTTAAGCAGATTCGTTCCATGCTTGAAGAAGGCGTGAATCCTTTTGGTGGTCCCGGCGGTCCCGGCGTAGAAATGGACGAAACCTATATGGGCGGCAGACGTAAAGGCAGAGCGGGCCGTCCGATGGCTGGCGACAAGAAGAAAACCGCCGTTGTCGGAATCGTTGAACGCAAGGGACGCATTAAGGCTTTGGTTGCCGATGATGTCAAAGGTTCCACGCTGCTTGGACTGGTGAAAGAGCATATCCTTCCCGCGTCCACAGTGTTTACGGACGAATTGAACGGCTATGACGGAATCAAGCATTTGAATCGTGGCTACACTCACAATCGCATTCATCACAGTTCCAAGGTTTACGTCGTCGGAGATACGCACACGAACACGGTCGAAGGCTTCTGGAGCCTCATTAAAAATGGAATTCGCGGAGTTTATCACTCTGTCGGCAAAGGCTACTTGCAGTCGTACTTAAATGAATACACCTTCCGCTACAATCGGCGGTTTGATACGCAGCCAATGTTTCTCAGCATGTTGAATCAGATCGAAAAGCGTGACATCGTAGTTCGTCGTCCACCACTTGCGGTTGAAGTTGAGCCGTTCTGACTACGTTCGCGGCATACGTCACGCGGTAGATGCCCTCATAAGGCTCTGGGGCGTATAATCTCGCTGCTATGAACGGAACGACTAAATATGTTTCGTGGTTCGTTAAGTGTCCTCAATGCTCACAAGAGACGAGGATTGCGCGTGCTCTAGAATTTCAGCCAACGATGTTTTACACGACACCCAAATTTCCGCCAGAACATCGTATCCAATGCACGAATTGCCCGGAAGAATTTCTGCTTCAAGGGCAGCCGATATACAAGCTTGTGTGGGAGGAATAGCTTCGTGCAGCTCCCTGTGGACGCGCACCCTTCCGCTGGAATCCCTGAGTAACACAGCCTCTCGCCTGAGTGCCATGAAAATGTATCCTCCAATAAAAAACCCGCCCTAAGGGTGGGTTTAGTTTCTCGCGCTGTTGCGCTGCTATTTCTTGGCCGTGGTCTTGCGGCTGACTTTCTTCAGGGCTGTCTCAAATTCGTTTTTGGTGAATGTTTCTTTTGATGGCTTGGCGAATGCGCTGTCCATCACAGGCTGATTTTCTTTCCGCGCTTCATCGTCAAAGTGCTTTCGCATTGCCACTAACTCCGGGTGATAGATAGTCTCAAGAATTTTCTTGGCCGGGACAATAATCGATATGCCCATGTTAACAGCTTCCATTTGCTGTGTGGCATTGAAGTCTACAGGTAAGTCCCAGTGACCGTGCATGAGTCCCAGGAATGCCATCACAGGCCCAAGTCCGGTTATATGAACCGGCTCACCTTTTGCAGTTTGGGCTGGCATATTCACGGTGTTGCGAACGAACACCGGGGAACCGCTTAATCCGCCGATTGATCTGACTTCCGCGAGCACAGCATCAACTTCCCCGAACTGAGCTACTGGAACCTTTTCAGTCGGCATCATGGCGATATTGCCAGTTCTGACAATCGGAAAATGCCGACCTGCCCCGCCAGAATAGCGCGTAAATAATCCGATTGTGGCGATTTCATCGCCGATCCCGATTCCATGTTTTTTGATGGAGTCGTCGTCAAGAAATGCCGTCTCTGGAATCCACGTCAGCTCGTATTCCGTCAATATTTGCGACTGGAACGGAAGCACCGCGACATCGACCGAATCAGGCTCTGTTGGGTGATAAAACCATCTGAATTCATCACCGCTTTTCAGTAGGATTTTCTTTCCGTCCTTGCCATTCATTCCGATAACAAATGGGCTTGCCTCAAAGTGTTCGGCTACGTGCTTTGCGGTGACAAGATGAAGATAAGCGTTTCCGTCATAACCGCCTTTAACGCCTACGATAAACATCGTGCCACCGTATTGAATTGTCGGCTGATCGTAGGAGATAAAACCAACGGAACTCAGAAGCCTATCGGGAATCCGCATGTTGATGTCCTTCGGGGCAGAGAGGTAGTGCGTCCTCTCGCCCATCAAGCGTACATCGACATATTGTTTGAAACCATTACCTACTGTCAAGGGATAATTACCAATCCTATTGACTGCCGTATTTTTTTCGCCGATAATCCGCACTGAAAGACCGAGAGCGGCATCGGCGGGAAAAATCCTTGATACACCCGGAAAGGCCAGCATCCCTGCAGTCTGCGGGCCACCGTTGGGTCCACAGTTACCGCGGCCTCATGTGGTTTGAATCAGCCCTAATTCATTGCGGGCAGAAGTGTGTTCAAACCCTTCCAGATAAACAGCATTCAGCACTCAGCATTCAGCCAAACCGATGCTGCTACCTGGCTTTGCCTTCTTAGGGACAGGCCGGGTGAACGCGGCTGAGCGCTGTACAGCGTCGTGCCCTGACACTTGCCTCACCTCGGGAGAGATTCCTGGGCGAGGTTTTTATGAACAGGGGCTTGAAAAGCCGCCGGAAGAGACGTTTTCCGCAGCCTGCCAGACCCGAAACCTTGCCACGAGAGGACCTGGCGGGGCCACAAGAGAAGCTGTGCCACAAAAGAAAAGGAGAAGCAAATGAGCCGTGACGAAGTGATTGGAGCGATCAGGCAGACAAGAGAAGAACTCGGGCACGTCCCGACGCTACAGGAATTGAACTTAAAGACCGGTGTGGGCGCGTATGACATACGAAGAAACTTTGGCGTCTATGCGGAGGCATTGCAGGCATGTGGGCTGGAGCGACGCGGCTCAGGATACGAACTCAGTCCGGCGGAGATTTTTGCAGACTGGAGCCAGGTGACACGGCTGCTGGGCAAGGTGCCGACGCTGGCAGAATACGCGCTCCATGGGCGGTACAGCGTGAAGCCACTGACCCGGCATTTTGGCGGGGGATGGACGCGGCTGCCGGCGGGCATGGCGAAGTTTGCCCGCGAGAATGGTTTGGAAGATAGCGCGAAGGATGTACTGGAAGCTGTGGAGAGACACCTTGAAGGCAAGCCGGGCGGGGCCGGGTATTTGATGAGACCTTTAACGCCGATTTTGCTGCCAGGGCTGATGAAGGGCCAGCCGGTCTATGGGCCTCCGACGGTGGATGCCCACCTGATGCTGGCGCCGACCAACGAGCAGGGCGTGGTGTTTCTGTTTGGGGCGGTGGCGCGGAAGCTTGGCTTTGTGGTGCTGAGGATACAGCCGGGGTATCCGGATTGCGAGGCGCTGCGGGAGATGGAGCCGGGCCTGTGGCAGCTGATAAGGATTGAATTTGAATACGAGAGCCGAAATTTTCTGATGCATGGGCACAAGCCGGACAAATGCCATCTGATTGTGTGCTGGAAGCATAACTGGGCAGAATCGCCGCTGGAGGTGATTGAGTTGAGCAGCGCGATGAAGCAGATCGGGTGATCGGAAAAAACCAAAACCTTTAACCACAGAGGTCACAGAGGGAACACGGAGGAAGATAGGGAGAGCAGGAGTTCCAGCCGCGAATTAACGCGAATGAACACGAATCAGGATTGGGGCCGGGTGGGGCTCCTTTGCTGCGGTGGTTTCAGAATGCTCTGGCTGAAATAAGGGGGATGGCGACAGGTGTTCCCTCGCTCCGCTTCGGGATTTAGAAAAAGTTCGCTCGCTACGCTCGGGAAAAAATCAGATCGCCTGCTCCAGCGGTGCGGGTGGGTTGAGGCTTTCGATTTTTACCCGGAGGATGCGGTGGCCATCCATCTGGAGGACGGTGAAACGGCGGTTGTCGAATTCGAAGCGTTCGCCGCCTTTGGGGATTTTGCCCAGTTGCGACATGACAAAGCCGGCCAGCGTTTCAAAGCCTTCTTCACGCGGAAGAGCGATGTCATATTGGGTTTCAAGGTCGCGCAGGTTGAAGCCGCCGTCAAGCACCACGGCGCCTGAGGCCAGGGCAACGTCGGGACGCTGGGCAATGTCAAATTCGTCTTCGAGTTCACCGACGATCTGCTCAAGAACGTCTTCCACTGTAACCAGGCCGCTGATGGAACCAAATTCATCAACCACGACGGCCAGGTGGCGCTTGCGCCTTTGGAATTCGACCAGAAGATCGTCGAGCGTTTTGCTTTCCGGAACAAAGAGGACTTCGCGCATGATGTGGCGGACTTTGAGATCGCCGGAACGCGCGGCAAATACGTCGGCGGCCGAGAGACGAATCTGCATGAGGCGGGAAAGGTCCTTGGAATAAAGCAGGCCAACGATATTTTCACGGCCTTTTTCAGGATCGTAAACCGGAACGCGCGAGTGCTGTTCTTCGACGACCTTGGCCATAGCTTCGTCGAGCGGCATATCAGCCGGGAGGGAGAAGATTTTGTGCCGCGGCACCATGATTTCGCGCACGGTAAGGTTACCGAGTTCGAGCGCGTTGTGAATCATCTCTTCCTCGGCTTCAGGCAACAGTCCGAGGCGGCGGCTGGCAGTAACGATTAATTTTAGCTCGTCGGCGGAGTGGGCGCTGCCATCACGACGGAGCCTTGATCCGAAGCCACGCAACACGAGGTTGGCGGAGCGGTTCATGAGCATCAGGAAGGGATGAGAGATGGTCATGAAGACGTCCATGGGGCCGGCGACGGCGAGAGCGACGCGTTCGGCGCGCTCCAGGGCCAGCGATTTGGGAACAAGTTCGCCCAGGATGATGAGCAAATAGGTGACAGCCAGGAAAGCTAGGGTAGCGGAAAGGCCGTGAGCGTACACACGCGCGTAAGGAATGTTACTGAGCCAGGGGACGATGATCGCGGCAAGAGTTCCCTCACCCACCCAGCCCAGGCCGAGGCTGGCCAGGGTGACGCCAAACTGCACCGCGGGCAGAAATTCATCGAGGCGCAGCTGGATCTTGCGGACGGTACGGGCGCCGATGCGGCGCTGCTCGATTAACTGCTGGATCCGTGTGTCCCGAACGCTGACCATGGCGAATTCCGCGGCAACGAAAAAGGCGTTCGCTGCCACAAGAAGAACCACCAGGATGATCCTTAGAAGGACCAGGGTGACCATGGCCTCCAATCATATACCGCCGGGGCCTTAAGCCAGAAAGGCCAAAAGCCAATGCTGGCAAAGGTTTTGCTTTCTTTTTGGGCAGTTTCCGGTCAAAGCTATTGGCAGTTACGGAATAAGTGTGTGTTTTCGGGAACTTCTTTCCGATAACCGGCGTATTTACTTAGTGCATACTTCAAAGAGGATCTCTTTTATGGCAAACGGCAAGAAAAAGAGCAAACGAGCCATTTATATATTGAGCGCATTTGCAATTATCGTGGTCATAGTTGTGGGACTTGTGGCCGCAACGCGTGGCAGCACCAGGATTGACCCTTCAAAACTAGCCAAAGTGGAAAAGGGTGACCTGGCAAAAAGTGTAGTGGCGACGGGCAAAATTGAGCCTATCACCAAGGTTGAGGTAAAGTCCAAAGCCAGCGGAATCGTACAAAAACTCCTGGTGGATTACGGGGAAAAGGTCAAAAAAGACCAGGTATTGGCAGAATTGGACAAGGAAGAAATCCTGGCGCAGGTGAATCAGCAGAAGGCTTCATTGCAGGCGTCTGAGGCTGCCGCCCGCGCCGCGGACGCCGACCTTCAGCGCGCCAAAGTGGATGCTGAAGGGCCGGACATTCCCATGCTGAAGCGGGCTTACGAGCGTGCCCAGCGAATGGCCAAGGATGGCGTGGTTTCAGAATCGGCGCTCGACGACGCGCAAAAGAATTATGAATTAGCCATCAACAAGCAGCAACTAAGCAAAGCCAATGTGGTTACCGCCACTTCAAAGCTGAAACAGGCTGAAGCCCAGGTGGCGCAGGCACGGGCCCAGCTTGCGCAGATTGAGCGGGAGTACCAGAACTCAACCATCGTGTCGCCAATTGATGGCGTGGTGCTTTCCCGTGACGTTGAGGTAGGCACAGCCGTAAGTTCGATCCTCGTTTTGGGCTCGTCCGCTACTCTGGTAATGACGCTGGGCGATACTCGCGAAGTTTATGTCAAAGGAAAAGTGGATGAATCCGATATCGGCAAGGTCTATATCGGCCAAGCTGCTCGTATCAAAGTGGAGTCGTACAAAGACCGCACATTCTCCGGCAAAGTAACCAAGATTTCCCCTATGGGCGTGGAAAAAGACAACGTAACCACGTTTGAAGTGCGCGTTTCCATTGATAACTCAAAAGGTGAGCTGAAGTCACAAATGACAGCCAACGCTGAGGTCCTGCTGGAAGAACATAAGGGAATCCTTATGGTTCCGGAAGGCGCACTGATCTACGACAAAGATCGCAAGGCATCCGTCGAGATACCTGAGCCAGCCGCGAAAGATGGACGCAAGAAGCTGGCCGTTACCGTTGGAATTTCCAATGGATCCAAGACCGAATTACTTTCCGGCCTGAAAGAAGGCCAGCAGGTCATCCTGCAATAACCCCGATTCGAATTTTGGAGGCGAGATGAAATCAGTCAAGTTTCTGGCGCTGGCAATTTGCGTGTCCGTACTGGCAGTACTTCCGCTGAACGCCGCTACAACCGGCCATTTTGAACGTACTTTGCAGGTCAATGGAACGGTTGAACTGGAAGTGAGCTCCGGCTCGGGCAATATCAATGTCCACCAGGGCGGTGCGGGATCAGTTTCCGTTACGGCCAAGATTCACGCCAACAGCGGTACTTCATGGCTGTTCGGCAGCGGCAACATCGAGGAGCGAATCCATAAGATTGAGCAGAACCCGCCGATCGTGCAGCAGGGCAATACCATCCGCATTGGCAGGATTGAAGACCGCGATCTGACCAGGAACATTTCCATCGATTACGATGTTACCGTCCCGCCGCAGACGAAACTTACGTCCCACACCGGCTCCGGCGACCTGACGATCAGCGGACTGCAGCTTCCCATGACCGCAAAAACCGGCTCCGGAAACATTACGGTGGAGCACGTGGCGGCCGAGACGCGGGTGAGTTCCGGGTCGGGAGACTTAAAGATCAATTCCATCAAAGGCATTCTTTACGCGGATACGGGCAGCGGTAACATCCATGCGGACGACATTGCCGGTGACGTGTTCGCGAATACAGGCAGTGGCAACATCGAGGTTCGGCAGAGCGCAGGCGGCAGTGTTAAGGCCCAGACAGGCTCAGGCAACATCAAGCTACATGGAGTGAAGGGCGGCCTGCGCGCCGATGCCGGCAGCGGCGATATCCACGCCGAGGGCGAACCCACTTCCGACTGGCGTTTGGGCGCCGGCTCCGGCAACATTACCCTCAGAATCCCTACGCAGGTCTCTTTCAACATTGATGCCCGCACTTCTTCAGGAACACTCAAGCTCAATAATCATCAAGTTACGACGCAGGGCACCCTGGCTCGCAACCATATCCAAGGCAAGGTGGGAAATGGCGGCGTTCTGCTGGACATACATACCGGCTCGGGCGATATTGAGCTTGAATAAGGGGCTTGCTGCTTGCAGCGCTGGTTATCTGATTTGGCAGGGCGTTTATCGGCGGAACCGCGATCAGAGCGCTGCAATCGAAGATTGAATGCCAAAATCTGCCATACTTCTAGACTATGGGTACAATTGAGTTACTGGAACCATTGATCTGCTACGTCTATCGCAGTGATTGGAAAGAAACGCCTCCGCTTATAGCTCAAGACTATCGATGACATAAAAAAATGAGTGTTTCTGAGAAAGTCTAATCTCCTTCCAACTCTGCTTTAATCCTTCGCGCTCATTCTGTGATCGTTCGGCGGATTACTTTAGTAACAAGCTGGCAAGTTCCAATCCATAGGGCCAGCCTATTTCACTCAAAGTTCCCGCTCCGGGCAATCAGGCTACGCGGGCTGGTTGTATAGGGCACTCAAGAGTGCAGGGATTCGTGTGCAAAGCGCAGAGCGCGGGATAAATGCTCTGTTGCCGGCGCTCTCAGAAACCCGCCTCTTACTTCCCCATCAACATTCGCAGCCGCCATGTAGCAAGTGGATACAGGGCCGGCTTTTCGCGCCGCAAAATCACCTTGCGGATGCGCGGGGAGACGTTCGTCCAAAAATCCAGCCTGATTTCAATAGAGGACGGAAAGGACAAGAACGATGGAACATCTCCGGGAAAACACACTCAGTCAGCAAACGGTAGCCAGGCGAATTGGCGAGTGGTTAGAGCCAACCACTTCACGCATGGAGGTCCCTGCCGCAGCTGATTACTTTTCTGGATTCGCGCGCGCAGTTGTGCAAACTTTGTCGCCCTCGTCTGTCCGCGGCTTCTTTCGTGAACTGGATGCCAATGACCGCGTACTTTCCCGGCTGGGCTGGGCCCTTCTGCTGGCGGTGCCGGTCTTCGCGACGCTGGCTATGTTTGTTCCTGCGACTGTGGGAACGGCGGCTGTGAATCCATGGATCAAACCCATTAAGTTCTCCATGTCTTTCTCAACCTTCGCCTCCACCATAAGTCTGCTATTGCTGGCGTTGCAGATACCCAGGTGGCAGCTCACGCTGGTTCGTCGCGCGATAGCGACGAGCGTTGGTCTGGAAATCCTGAGCCTGGCAGCGCAGGCGTGGCGCAGCGCTTACCAACTTTCCGGGCATTCGCTGTTGGACACTTCCCTTGCCCAGATGACAAACAGCATGGTCATGGTTAACACGGGAATCGTATGTTGGATGTTGGTCCTGTTTTGCGCCAATCGCGTGCGCACGGATTTGATTGACCGGCCAATGGTCTCGGCAATTCGATATAGCATAGTAATTTTCCTGGCCGGCAATGCCATTGGCGGATACATGCTCGCGCGCGGTTCGCACACGGTTGGCGTCGCCGACGGCGGTCCCGGGCTTCCCTTTGTGAACTGGAGCGTCATTGCCGGCGATCTGCGCATTGCCCACTTCATTGCCATTCACGCGATTCAGATTGTGCCACTGTTCGCTTACATTCTGTCGCAGATGGCGCCTATTCCACCGGTAAAGTACCGCAGGATGGCCGTTGGCGCATTAGCGATCGCCGTAAGCGTAGCCGTGGGAGCAACGTTCGTTCAGGCGGCGCTGGGACGGCCTTTGATTCCATGGGCCCACTGAGATCAGCAACCCGGACGTTTTGATTCCGAACCCGCCAAAATCGGTCCCTTTTTCTCTACGGCTCAGGGGAACACCCCTGAGAGCACTTCCCTGGAAGAATCGCCTCCAACTGCAGTTGGTAGTGTCCTAATTTGAATTTGACGGATGGGAGCGGCTTTGTTCCTGCTATAACGGCTTTACAATAATTCCATGAAAACCGCTGTTGTTGGGCTGTTTATCGCTTCGGCATGGATAGGGGTCAGCACCCCACAAGCCGGGCCAACCAAAGAGGGCAATCGGAATACTGCCGAGAGCGCACAACACGCCCAACATAATCAAGCCAGTCCCGCTCTGTCGCCTTCCCCTGTCTCTATAAATTCCGCCAATCGGGACAAGAAGCAAGTAAGCAGCCCACAGGCCAATGATGGTAAAGGCAGCGTAGGTGTCCCGCCTGTACAGCCAGTTGCAATCAGTACCGACAAAGACAGGCCTATCAGCGTTAGCACCGTGAAAGATTGGTGGGATAAGGCTTTGGTATTAGGCACTGTTGGGCTTGTTATTGTTGGGGGTTCGGCATTTTGTACGCCATTAGGACGTTGAAAGCCATCAATCGGCAAGCCGAACTCCAAGAAGCTAACCTGAGTCAATGGGTGGATTTCAAGCCCCGTGGATTGCTCGTCGCTACTACTTCCAGAACCAACCCGCCTAAAGAAGTAACGCTCAATCTCCGCTGGAGAGTGCTTAACAATACCCCTTTCCCTTTCACTCTGCAAAAAGTTGAAGTCAAAGTGGCCATAGGGCTGGACTGGGAACACTTTGAGATCATCGAGGACGACACGATTGGACCATCCCAAAGCAGCAATAATTATTTTGATTTTATGGTTCCGTTTAAGCTGACAAAAAGCCAAACCAAATCGTTCCTCGATGGAGGCACCGCGCTTTCCATCACAAGCAGAGTTTCCTACATTGATGCCAGTGGGTATGAGCAAGAACAATATTTCGGGGACTTGTATCACTGTGCTTTCCCCGACAAGATGGAAGTCACAGAAGCTCTCGGCAGACCAGCAACTTGGATAAGAACAGAAAAGGGCGATGAAAAGCCAGATATTGTATTGAGTCGAGAAAAGTACTTTGTTGAGGCTTCCGGCGAAGACCCGAAGCCGCCCGAGAATCCAAATTAGGACACTACCGCCCAGTTGCGAGATTGATCTTCTTTCCCTAACATGTTATAAAAGCGAGTTTTACTGGACTGGCCGCGAAGCGGAAGCAGGAGCTTCTGCAAGGGCCAGCCAATGATTCCAACGCGGCCAAGCCTCAAACCACTTGTTCTTGATGTGGAAGCGCGATTCGGGAATTGCCGGTAAAACGTGGTTAATCGATAAAAGTCCACATTTAGACTCTTTGGAGGATTTACATATGCACACCTGGCTCGCAACGGGCCTGATGGGCCGCGTAATCCGCTCGCGCCGGACCCTGGCGCTGGTGGCCGTGTTGGCCGTTCTAGCATTCGCCCTTCCCGTGGCAGTTGCCCAGCAAGGGCAGGCCGCGCCACCAACTTCGCAGGTTGCCGCCGCCGTGAACCCGCAAACTGGCGCCGCAGCCCAGCAGACCGCTCCAGCAACACCCGCCCCGGAAGCCGGCGGTGAAGCTAACTTGACGCTGCCGGACCTGAGCCAGGTCTCCTTCTTGAACAACGGCATTACCGGCTACAAGCTGTTGGCTATTGGACTGATCTTCTGCGCGTTCGGCCTGCTATTCGGCCTGATGATTTACGTGCAGCTCAAGAACCTTCCGGTGCACCGCTCCATGCGGGAGATTTCCGAACTCATTTATGAAACCTGCAAGACCTATCTGGTCACGCAGGGCAAATTCATTTTGATTCTGGAAGCGTTCATTGC
>Ga0137403_10003690_pt1 | contig 18313 bp, 16 predicted proteins | sample CZOMad2_1_16fung_FD_122057 | JGI IMG/M metagenome (GOLD analysis project Ga0137403, IMG submission 122057) | Vadose zone soil fungal communities from Angelo Coast Range Reserve, California, USA - CZOMad2_1_16fungal (Hybrid Assembly) | ecosystem: Environmental > Terrestrial > Soil > Vadose zone...
GGGCCGGCTACCTGGAGGCGGAGTTCGTCACCCATGCGGACAGGATCACCGAAATGATCATCAATGAAGATGGACGGATCACCAGATGTCAGGCGCACGGATGCGGTAAACTAAGGCTGCATGAACACGGAAACCCAATTCGAGACGCCGCCGCAGGCCGAGGAAACCCAATCCGGCCTCGTCGCTGTAGCCATGTCCGGCGGCGTTGATTCATCCGCCGTGGCTGCCGTCCTGCAACAACAGGGGCGCCCCATCGTGGGACTCACCATGCAGCTCTGGAATCAGCGGCGCTTGCCGGAACTGCAGGGCAATGGTCCGGCTCAGCATCGCTGCTGCTCGCTCGACGATGTTTACGACGCCAAGCGCGTGGCACAACATCTGAACTTTCCGCATTACGTGGTCAACTTCGAGGAGCAATTCGAGAAGCGCGTGGTGCGCCCGTTCGTCGATCAATATCTTTCCGGCCGCACGCCCATCGCCTGCACCAACTGCAACACCGATGTGAAATTCGAGCCGCTGCTACGCATGGCGCGGCAAATTGGCGCTGAGCGTCTGGCCACCGGACACTACGCTCGCATTCGACAGAACCATGAAACCGGCCGCCACGAACTCTGGCGCGCCCGCGACGAATCGAAAGACCAATCCTATTTTCTCTGGGGACTCTCGCAGGAACAGCTCGCCGGCAGTGAATTCCCGCTCGGGGAGCTCACCAAGGAAGAAGTGCGCGATCTTGCTCGCCGCGCGAATCTTCCGGTCGCGGAGAAACCGGAAAGCATGGAGCTGTGCTTCGTCCCCACCGGCAACTACGTGCAATTCATCCAAGCCTATTCTCGCGAACGCGGCATCTCCCTAAAGGAAGACGACGGAGAAATCGTCACTGAAGAAGGCGCCGTGATCGGCCGTCACAACGGCGTGCACCATTTCACCATCGGCCAGCGCAAAGGCCTCGGCTTCGCCGCGGGCAAACCGCTCTATGTCCTCTTCATCGACCCGGAAAAGAATCGCGTGGTCGTCGGCGACGACAGCGCCCTGCGCACCACCGTTTTTGAGGTCGAAGACGTCAACTGGGTTTCCTGCGCCAAACCGGAAGCACCCATGCGCGCCAATGTCAAAATCCGCCACAAGCACGAACCATCCCCGGCCATCGTAGAAGCCCTCGGTGCAACGCGAGCTCGCATCACCTTCGACCAGCCACAACGCGCGGTCACGCCAGGCCAAGCCGCGGTCTTCTACAACGAAGCCGCAGTCCTAGGCGGCGGCTGGATTCGCTAGTACTGAAAAAAGTCACGCAGTACAAACGCAGAAGATCGAGGAAATTTCGTAGTGATTGATGGCCCAAAGCAAGTTTTGTAGCGGCCGCGCGTGGTTCGCGCGGGCGCTTTTTCCAAGCGAAGCAAGAACTAGATAAAAAGCTCTTCTTCTTGTTCCGCGCGGTCGTCGCCGGATGACGCGGGACGCCCCGCACGCCGCGAACGCAGCAAATCGATTCCGACTTTGATTCCTTGAATTAGCGCGGAAGCTTTCTGCACCGGCCGCCAGAAACCGCGCTTGAATTGTGCGCCGGTATCCTCGAGAGTTTCGAGCGTGCCGGTCAAGATGCGGTCCAGATGCACCAACTGCCCGCGCAGCCGGTCCGCCGCATCGGTGAACACGCGATCGACTTTTTGCGCTTGCCCGCGCGCCAGGTACACGATGTGCGAAGCATCGGAAACCATGCTGGAGATTTTCGGCTGCGTATCGTCGAGCAGGATTTGCACGCGCGTCAGAATCGGTCCGACGCGGGATTGCAGGTCGCTGGTGAGCTGATTGACTCTCGCGGTCGTCTTGCGCACTTCAAGGAATAGCGCGGCAAGAATTGCAATCTGCACGACGATCGCGATCGCCGTGATGACGCTGGAAACCACCATCCAGTTCATAAGCGCCCCGGACGCTCCATAGTTAGCAAGACATGAAGCGAAACTCGTTTGCCCTCAGGCAGGAACGCGGCGTGAGCACAAACGCTCCGCGCCGCGGCAAGTCAGCGGGCCCTGTAGTCGCCCGCTCAGCCCTTGGCTTCCCGGCGATACGCCTCGCGCGCGCCTTCCACGGCGGCCGAGAGAGATTCCTTCTGCCGCGAGGCTACATCCTTGCCGCGCTCGATCAGTTCGTCGGCGCGATCGCGCAGCTCGCGGGCTTTACGCTGGGCGAATTCGCGGCCTTCATCGGCCTTCTTGCCGAGAAACTCGCGGGTTTCCTCACCGGACTTGGGAGCGAAGAGGATGCCGACCAGGGCGCCCACGCCGAGGCCAACCAGAAAATAAGTGACTTTGGAACCAACGTTGTCCGCCATAAAAGCCTCCAACAGGACGCTAGCATAGGGGTTTGCGTGGCGCAATACAAGCTAACCTCTATGTACGTGCAGAAGGGTTACGAACAACATCAGGCCGATTTTGCTGCGCCGAGATGCGCCAGAATCTTCTCAGCGCTGGCCCGAGAAACGACACGGCTTAAGCCGTCGATTCCGGCTCGTTTTATGTGTGCTACGCTGCCGAATTCGCTCAGTAGCTTCTGGACGGTGCGCGGGCCTACGCCGGGGATTTCGCTGAGCACGGTTTCGCGCTGGCGTTTAGCGCGGCGCTGGCGGTGGAAAGTGACGGCAAAACGATGCGTTTCGTCGCGGATTTGCTGGATCAGGTGCAGCACCGGGGAGTGGCGGTCGAGGATGCAGGGCTCATTCTCCTGCCCGTAGATGTACAGGATTTCTTCTTTTTTGGCGATGGCGGCGAGCGGCTGGTTGATGATTTGCAAGGAATCGAGTGCCTGGGCGGCGGCGTGCAACTGGCCGATGCCGCCATCGATCAAGATTAGGCTGGGCAAGGACTTTTGTTCTTCTTGCAGGCGGCGGTAGCGGCGCGTGACAGCTTCGCGCATGCTGGCGAAATCGTCGTTCTGTCCGACAATGGGAAGCGGCGCGGCGCCTGCGGCCGCACTTGCGGCGTTGCCGTTCAAAGCTTCTTCCCCGCGAATGATGAACTTGCGGTAGTCGGATTTTTTCATTCGGCCGTTTTCCCAGACGACCATCGAAGCGACCGTGTCCGTGCCTTGAATGTGCGAAATATCGAAGCTTTCGATGCGCTTGGGTTCGTCGGGCAGATTCAGGGCGTTCATCACCGCTTCGCCGATGGTTTTCGAGCTGGGCTTCATCACGCGGAAGCGCTGAGTGAAGGAATGCTTGGCGTTGTTTTCAACCAAATCAAGAATGGCGCGCTTTTGCCCACGCTGTGGCGTAAAGATTTCCACTTTGTGCGTGGCGCGCTCGGTGAGCATTTCCTGCAGCACGGAGCGGTCTTCGAAATCGGCGGGGACGTGGATCGATTTCGGAAGATAGTCGGCATCGAGATACAGCTGCAGGAGCAGCGAGGAAACAAATTCCTGCGCATCGAATTCCGCGAGATCTTCCCAGTAAAATTCGCGGCGATCGACGATGCGCCCGCCGCGCAAGTGGAAAAGATTCGCGGCAACAAGCGGCGGCTCGGCGTAATAGGCGAGAATGTCGGTGTCATCGCCTTCCGCTGCGGCAATGCGCTGGCGTTCCTCGATATCTTCGAGCGTGCGAATCAGATCGCGATAGGACGCGGCTTGCTCGTAGAGTTCTTTCTCGGACGCCGCGGTCATCCGCTCTCCAAGGCTCTTCATCAAGTCGTGGCGGCGGCCTTCGAGGAACAGTCTTACGTCGCGAACGGCTTCCGTGTAGCGGTCGCCGGTGGTGAGTCCGGAAACGCACGGACCGAGGCAGCGGCCAATGTAATATTGCAAGCACGGGCGTGGATGATTGCGTGTCAGGTCCACCGCGCACGAGGGAATCAGGAAGCGCTTGTGAACAAAATGGAGAATGCGGCGCGCGAGACCTGCCGGGAAGTAGGGACCGAAATAGAGCGAGCCGTCTTTCTTGAGGCGGCGCGTGAAATAAACGCGAGGGTATTTTTCGGCGGCGGTCAGCTTGATGTAGGGATAGGTCTTGTCGTCGCGCAGGAGAATATTGAATTTCGGGTGATAGCGCTTGATGAGATTATTTTCAAGAGCGAGAGCTTCCCTTTCGTTATCGACAACGATGGTTTCGAGGTCGGCGATTTCGCGGACCAGCGATCCGGTTTTCGCGTCCATCCAGCGCGATTCGAGAAAGTAGGAGCGCACACGGCTGCGCAAGCTGCCGGCTTTGCCGACATACAGGACCGTGCCGGCGGCATCGCGAAATAGATAGACGCCCGGGCTTTCCGGGAGTCCAGCGGCTTTTTCTCGAGGTTCCATGGAAATCGATTGGGCAGGCTACCCTGCGGCGCGCAACATCCATCATACTGGTGACGCCAAATCAGCGAAAGAGAAGTGGAAATGACAGCGAAACGAACGGCAATCGCGACGGCCGCGCTCGGCGCATTCCTTGTTCCGGCTTTAGCATTGGATGCGCAAGAGCCGCCGCAGGACGCTCCGCCCAAGGCCACCGACTCCAAGCACAAGCCGCCCAAGCCCAACACCGACACCGCCACGCAGAATGCGCCGGACCAGCCGAAGTGGGATCCGCTACGCGCCGAAAAGGATTTGGAAGTCGGGCAGTATTACATGAAGCGCGGGGATTACGACGCGGCGATCGACCGGTTCAACGATGCGATCGAGGCCAAGCCAGGGTATGCAATTCCCTTCCGGTGGCTAGGCGAAGCCGAAGAAAAAAAAGGCGTGAAGAAAAAGGCGATGAAAGCGTATCAACGTTACCTGGATCTGGTGCCGCATGCGGATGACGCTGAGAAGATTCGCAAGAAAATCGAGAAGTTGCAACGCGAGATCGACAAGGAGTCGAAGTAGATCGCCTAAAACAACTGCGCGGGCGACTGGGATCCGTCGGTGATTGCGTCACGATCTTAGTGCTCGACCGTCCGGGCGCAGGCTGAAGCCCGTGCTACTGGCGCGCAAGGCGGTCGAGGGCACGGCGGGCGCGGTCGAAATCCGGGAAGAGTTTTTCCTCGGCGCGGAATTCGCGGGAATGGGAGACCAAGCTGCAGCCGGAGCGGCGGGTGGGATGCTTGACGTGCAGCATCTCGTGGTACAGAACGTATTCGACGGCGTAGCGCGGCACCAGCGGACGGTCCATGCGGCGATTCAGCAAAATCTGATTGGGGCCAGGGTCGTAGCAGCCGAATTGGCGTCGCCAGCTTCGCGTGCTCCAGCCGATTCCGGGGCGCTGCAGCGCGCCGCCGAAGAAACGCGCGTTCAGATCGTCAAACATTTCTCCGAGATCGAAATGCTGGCCTTGCGGACCGGTGTGCCTCAGGCGAACGCGCGAGCTGCGCATCTGGCTGATGCGGCTGCGCGTGCGATCGGAGCGAGCGTAGCTGAGATAGGGCTCGACGAGAGATTTGGGCGCGCGACGGCGATAAACGCGAGCGAGCAGCAACGCGGCGGCGGCTTCGAGCACGTCGAGCGGGGCCCGCTGCAACAAATCGGAGAAACGCACGTGGAGCGAATCTTCCCGGCGGCGAATGGTAAGGACCAAACTGGAGTAGGGATAGAACTCAACGCGAAAGCGCGGCGGGCGGCCTTCGCAGCCGAGCCGCGTGAACACACGCTGGCACAGCGCCGAACCTCCCGGTACTGAGGACTTGATACGCCGCATCACGCTCAATTCTTGCGCCGCACCGGCGGAGGCGCAACCTTCATTTTGGCCTGTTCGGCTTCCTTCAAAGCGTCGTTGGTGCCTTCGATGGCATCGTCCAAATTGTCTTTGTAGATTTCGCGCTCGTTGCCTTCCGTGGAAAGCTTATTCAGGATAACCGTAAACTCCTTGGCTTTGCTGGCCATCAGGTCGATGCTTTTGCGAATATTTTCCTGCTTGTGGATGCCCAGCTGGACTAGATCGGCGGCATCGTCGAGGCAGCCGGCATACGAATTGAGCAGATAGTTGAGCATGTCCGCGTGGCGATTTTGCGAGGGGTGATCGAGCTCGTATTGAAATTTTTTGAGGCGATCTTCGGCAAAGTTGAGAAATAGGACGATGCGCTCGTTGGTGGTTTCAGCATCGCGGATCTTGTCGGCTTCGGTCGAAGTGAGGTAGTCCTTGTCTTGCGGCGCAGGGCCGCCCGCTTTGGCACCAGCAGAGGAGAACACCAGGGCTGCGGCAAAAAGCGCGAGCAGCGTTGCGTGCGTAGATTTCAAGCGTCGGGTCATGGCAATGTCTCCGGAGATGACGGCGTTGGTGGCGGGTCGATGCTGCGGCGCGGGAAGAGCATGCGCAGGACTTCGTCGTCCATGGCCGCGAGATCGCCGCGCACGATGAGCAACGGCGGAATGAACTCCGTCGGCGCGATCAGGCGGGTCTGATCGACTTCGCGGATGCCCTCGCGCAGGCCCACTTCCAGCTCGCGGTAACCGTTGGACTGGCGCTCGGCGTCGGGATGCTGTTTCTTCAGCGCATCGAAAGTGGCACGGGCGTCATCGCGATATTTCTCCCAGAGCACACCGACGCGGTTGAAGTCCCCGGCTTTCTCGAGGCGACGAGTTTCTTCGAATTGCGCGGCGCTGAGCTTGGCCAGCACTCGGGCCTTGTGGACGGAGTTGGATTCGTGGTCGAAGCGCGTTTGCAAATCGCCGAGCTTGTCCAGCGCTCCAGCCGCAAGCACCGAGCTGGCTAGCAGCGCAACGCTGCCCAATCCGAGCAACGATTTGCCGCGGCTGGCCATTCTTATCTTTTCTCCAACATGCGCTTCAATACCTTGCTGCGCTCGGTAGCTTGCCAAACCTGGTCGGGATTCTTGTTCTGGTCCATGTCGAGAAATTTTTGATAAGCCTCGAGGGCGGGTTTCGGCTGGTTGAGGCTATCGTAGCAGAGCGCGCGGATAAACCAGGTGACGGCGTTGGGCGATTCCGTTTTGGCGATCTCATCAAGGATGGCCAGCGTGGCGGGATAATTCTTGCTGAGATAGTAGGTGGAGCTCAGATCTTTCCAGTAAACGATATTCTTGCCGTCGATCTGGATGGCGGCTTTCAATTCTTTTTCGGCGGCGGAGAAATCGCGCTTTTGCAGCAAGACGCGGCCGAGTCCGCCGCGCAATTCGGCATCGCCGGGAGCCAGCGCGGCGGCCTGGCGCAGCGTGATTGCGGCAGGATCCCATTTTTTTTGGGCGATTTGGATGTCCGCACGGAGTTTGAGCGAATCAAGAGTTGGCGGATGTCCGGCATCACTGCGATCCAGTTCGGCGAGGGCAGCGTCATATTGCTGGTCGTCCATCAAAGTGCGAATGACCCGTGTCCGCACGGCAGCATCGCCGGGTTGAGCGGCGAGATAAGCGCGGAAAGCCTCGGCGGCTTCCGGTTTTTTCTGCGCGTCGAGCGACTTGGCGAGGCCGAAAAGCGCGCTGGGATCGTTGGGCTTGAGTTCGAGCAGCACGCGGAATTTGGGTTCAGCGTCCGCGGGACGATTCGCGGCAAGGTAGAGGTTCGCGAGGTGGAGCAGCGCTTGGTCATCGTGCGGATCGAGATGCACGACGCCCTCGAGGGTTTCCGCGGCGGCTTTGCTGTCGCCGGAACGCTCTTGCGCTACACCGAGCAGCAAACGCGGGCGGCTTTGCGATGGGAGAAGCTCGACGGCTTTGCGCAGCGGAGGGACGGCGGCCGCGGGATCTTTGTCGAGCAGAAGGATGCCGAGATTTAGATACGCCTCGGACATCTTCGGATCGATCGCTACGGTACGCTCGTATTCGGCGCGGGCTTCGCCGGTTTTCTTGAGCGCGGTGAATACATAGGCCAACTGAAAGTGCGCATAGGCGTAGTCGGGCTGATCGGCGATCACTTTTTGCAGCGGAGCGATGGCGGCTTCGAAATTATTGGCGTCGATGGCGCGGCGGGCTTCATCGAGCAGATCGTTGAGCGGATTGGTGATTTTCTGCGATTTGGAATTTTGCGTTTTCGCGGATGGCGATTGCCGGGGCGCCGCATCGGCAGGTCGCGCCGCAACCATGAGCACGACCGTTGCACAAAGAACACTAATCCGGACTGGCTGCCTGGCGTGTTGCGAAATAACGGATCGCACGAGACGCGTCATGGTTCGGTCGGCGAAGACTTCACTCCATTGGCGATTGTAGCTGAAGGGCCTGCGGGTTTGGATGCGCCATTGGACGCAGGCTTTGCCTGCCCACCGTCCGGCAGGCGGGCTTGCCCATTCGCATTGAGAACCCGAGCGAGGAAACGTCCGGTGTGGGACTGCGTGTTGCGCGCGACTTGCTCGGGCGTGCCGGTGGCGATGATTTTGCCACCCTGATCGCCGCCTTCAGGACCCATGTCGATCAGCCAGTCCGCGGATTTGATGACGTCGAGATTGTGCTCGATGACCAGAAGCGAAGCGCCGGATTCGAGCAGCTTGCGGAAAGCGGCGAGAAGTTTGGCAATGTCGTCGAAGTGCAAACCGGTGGTGGGTTCGTCGAGAATATACAGGATGCCTTGGTTGTCGCTGCGGCCGAGATGCGCGGCAAGTTTGAGGCGCTGGGCTTCGCCGCCGGAGAGCGTGGTGCCGGATTGGCCAAGGCGCAGATAGCCTAGACCGATTTCGTTGAGGATGCGCAGCTTGCCGATGACTTTGGGAACGTTCACGAAAAACGCCAGCGCTTCGCGCACGGTCATGCCCAGAACGTCGTGAATATTTTTGCCGCGGTAGCGGACTTCCAGAACTTGGTTCTTGTAGCGCGTGCCGCGGCATTCTTCGCAAATCAACTCGACATCGGCGAGGAATTGCATCTCGACGGTGACCGTGCCGTCGCCCTGGCAGGTTTCGCAACGGCCGCCGGGAACGTTGAAGGAAAAATGGCCGGCGGTGTAGCCGCGCCGTTTGGAGTCGGGCGTTTCCGCGAACAGTTCGCGGATGGCGTCAAACGCTTTCAGATACGTGGCGGGGTTCGAGCGCGGCGTGCGGCCGATGGGCGACTGATCGACGATGACGACCTCGCGGATGCTGGCGTCACCTTCGACGCGGTCGCAGAATTCCTTGATGCTGCCGCCGTTGCGTTTGGCGGCGAGCGCTTTGTAGAGCACGTCATGAACGAGCGTGGATTTCCCGGAGCCGCTGACGCCCGTGACCACCGTGAAAGTGTTCAGCGGAATCATCAGGTCCACTTCCTGCAGATTGTGGAGCGAAGCGCCGAAGAGGCGAAGAAACTTGCCGTTGGGCTTGTGGCGCGTGTTTGGAACGGGAATGCGCAGCTCGCCGCTCAAATAGCGGCCGGTAATGGATTTGTGTTCGGCGAGCATGGCGTCGTAATTGCCGGCAAAAAGCAGCTTGCCGCCCAGTTCGCCGGCGCCGGGACCGAGATCGATGATGTGATCGGCGGCACGGATCGCATCGGGGTCATGCTCGACAACCAGCACGGTGTTGCCGAGATCGCGAAGGGATTTGAGAATGTCGATGAGGCGCTGCGTGTCGCGCGGATGCAGGCCGATAGACGGCTCGTCAAGCACGTAGAGCGCGCCGACCAGATGCGAGCCGAGCGAAGTGGCTAACTGAATGCGCTGCGATTCCCCGCCGGAGAGCGTCGACGTGAGGCGATCGAGAGAGAGATAGTCCAGGCCGACTTCATCGAGAAATTGCAGACGCGAGCGGATTTCATCGAGGATCTTGTCGGCGATTTTCATTTGCGCGGTGCTGAGTTCGAGCGCGGCGAAGAAGGCGCGCGCTTCCTTCACGGTGAGCTTGCAGACTTCGGTGATGGATCTGCCCGCCACTTTGACGGCGCGGGCTTCGGGACGAAGCCTGGTGCCGCCGCAATCGGGGCAGGTGGCATAGCCACGAAAACGGCTAAGGAATACGCGAACGTGCAGCTTGTATTTTTTACGCTCGAGCCACTGGAAGAAGCCTTTTACGCCGTCATAGTCGTTTTCAGGATCGCCTTCGAGTACCAGGCGGCGCTGCTCGGCGGTGAGTTGGCGCCACGGAATATTTGTGGGAATGCCGCGAGCGCGCGCCCATTTCTTCAGGTCTTGCAGCAGAGTGCGAAATCGCGGCTTGGTCCATGGTTCGATGGCGCCTTCGTCCAGCGATTTGCTGGGATCCGGGACAACCAGGTTGAGATCGAAGTCGATAGTGTTGCCGAAGCCCTGGCAACGCGGGCAGGCGCCGTAAGGATTGTTGAAAGAGAACAGTCGCGGCTCGGGCTCCTGATAAAGCGTGCCGTCGTTCTTGCACTCGAAACGTTCGTTGAAGCGGAGTTGCTCGGCGGGATTGCCGGCCGAATCAGCGATGAATTCGAGAATGGCTTCGCCTTGGCCTTCGCGGTAGCAGATTTCGATGGAGTCGATCAGGCGCGATTTGGAGTCGGGGCCAACGGATAGGCGATCGACGAGAACGAAGACGGGCTTGGCGAAATCGACGTCAAGCAGCGTTTCCGGCGACGAGAATTCGTGGATGATCCCGTTTTGATAGAGGCGATTGAAGCCGCGTTTCTGCAGATCGACGAGGGCTTGGCGCACGGCGTCTTGCGCGGGTGCAGCCGGTTTCTTTTTTGGCGCGCGGCGGATCGGCGACGCGGGTTGCGGCGTGGCGATCCGCAACTCATGCAAAACGTAGAAGCGGCGGCCCGGCGTCATGGCCAGCACGCGCGCGGCGATGCTGTCCGGCGTATCGCGCTTTACTTCGGCGCCACAGTGAATGCAATACGTCGTGCCGCAGCGTGCAAAAAGCAGCCGCAGATAATCGTAGATCTCGGTGGCCGTCGCAACCGTCGAGCGCGGGTTGCGCGTGGAATTCTTCTGACGAATGGCCACGGCGGGCGCAATGCCCGAGATTTCGTCGACATCGGGCTTTTCCATACGCTCGAGAAACTGGCGAGCGTAGGCGGAGAGCGATTCGACGTAGCGCCGCTGGCCCTCAGCATAGATGGTGTCAAACGCCAGCGACGATTTGCCGGAGCCGCTGACGCCCGTGATCACGGTGATGGCATCATGCGGAATTTCGACCGTGACATTCTTCAGGTTGTGGACGCGCGCTCCGCGCACCAGCAGCGTTTCTTGGTCAACGATGGGCTTGGTGACGATGGTTTCGTGTGTGGCCAAAGGGAAGCTCGGACAGCGCGTTCGGAACGCAATACCTAAACTTGAAATTATACGGCTGCGGCTCGACGCGAGCAAACAGGCGAATTCCCGGGGCACTGGCAGTCTCCGTAAAAGCGCCGGATTCGGGGGCCATGCGCGGTCGTGGTATAAAAGCATGAATTCAGCGCAAGGGAGGGCGGGCTTCCGGCAATGAGTCGCAAAAACGTGCTCGTACTCTTGACGCTATGCGCCGCTCTGCTCGGCTCGCTCGCAATCGTTGCGACTTATCCTAAATTCAAGAAAATTGAAAAGCGCGGGCCGGCGCCCGCGAGCGTCGCGGTAATTCTGCCGGGCGACGTGAGCGCCGCGAGCGCGGTGCTCGAAAGAACGTTCAACAATTGGTTCGATTTCGACCGGCCGGACCGCTTCGGCAGCTACCAGAACAAGTTTCCGAAAGACAGCCCTTGGAGCCGGTTTTTTCTTTTCCGGCAGAGCGATGCGCGAAACCGCTTGTTTCCTTCCGACGAGGAAATCCTCCGCAATCGCGGCGTCGACTCTTTTGTCCAGCAATATGTGCGCATCCCACCGCAACGCCGGGCTCAAGATGTCTATCTGTACGAGCCAAGCGGCGACTACTACTGGGAATCCGAATATTTCTATCAAGGACATCCGGCAAAATTCCGGTGCAGTTTCCTGATTCATCTCGAGCCCGCCGGGGAATCCGGCACTACAGTGGAAATATTCGAGTATCAACCGATCATTTGGGCCGGCGAGTATTTCGGCCTCTCGGCCCATGCCGTGCTCCCAATGATGCTGCACGACATTCGCCCTGTGGATACCACTACCAGGGATCGCCAAGCCCTGCTAAAAATGATCCAGAGTGCCAGCAGCTACGGCTCTTGAGTCAGGCTGATGCTGCCGATTCCGCCGGAAATGTGCAGATGGATGGTGGCGGGACTGTGGCCGTAGGAATCGTTGACGTATTGATCGTCTTCTTTTCTTAGGCCGTGGGTATCGATGGAGCCCAGACCGCCGGAAACATCAGCGACCACGCCGACGTTTTTGGGCAGGCGGATGACCGCTTCGCCGACTCCGCCGGAGATGTCCACGTTTAGATCTTGTTTGCGGTCGCCGGTCAGGTCGGCTTCCAGACGGCCCGCGCCGAGATTCAGTTCAAGTTTGGTGACCGGCAGATTGCGGAGATGCAGCAGACCTTCGCCGGCGCCGAGGTTGATATCCAACTCGAGCGGAATCTGGTTTCCAAAGCGCAGGTTCCAACTGGTGTGATTGTTGCCGACCACGATGTTGGTGCCGGAACGCGATTCTTCCACGCTGAGGTCACCGGTGCCATTGGAGACGTTGTAGCGGACTTCCGGAGTGCCGCGGCCTTCGCGAAAATCAAAGCTGCCGTCGAGCAAATGGCTGGTGTCGCCGCCGATGGCGAGATCGCCCGCCGCCATCTGAATCGAAGCATGGACATTCTTTGCGCCTTGCGCGTCTACGACGTGATTTTCATGGCTCATGAATCCGCCGCGATTGCGCGCGCGAATGCTGCCGCTGCCGTGCCAGAGAACTATGACGAGCACGAGAACGAAGGCGAGGACTGCAACGGTCGTGCCCACGGAAAAGCCCCGGCTCGGGCCAGTGGCTACACCGGTCGCCGGATCGATCTGGCGTCGCCGGGAATAATCCCAAATTCTCGCCAGGCCGATGAACACCAGGATGAGCGGCCAGTACGTCCACAGAAGAGGCCATGGATCAAAATTGGGCCGCCAACTGTGATACAGAAACATGGCGCCGAGAGTGATCAGAATGACCGGGAAAACCACCGAAGTGCGGCGATTCAGATTAGCCATGGCAACCTCTTCTACTGATTACTACGCAGAAAAACGAGAAAAAGTTCAGGTCACTGTGTTTCGCTAGAATAGGTTGCGTCTAGCATACCGCAGGAATTCGCGAGAGCCGCAAAATCGTTGGCGAATACCCTTCGAAGCTCCGGTATACCGGCGAACGCGCGGGTTTTGTCGGCGAGCGCCGCGGTTCGGAATGGTCTGGACGGCACAGCGAGTAGCGCCTGTGCTACTTTTGCTAGAGTTTCGGTCAGAGGCGACACGGTTATGGCGATTTTTACGCGCGTGATTTGGGTGGTGCTGGATAGCGTGGGCATCGGCGAATTGCCGGATGCTGCGGAGTATGGCGACGTTGGACGCACAACGCTGGGACATATCGCGGAATCGCGGCCGCTGCGGATTCCGACGCTGGTGAAGCTGGGCCTCGCGAATATCGCGCCGCTGGCGCATTTGCCTGTGGCTGGCGCGCCGCTTGGCGCGTACGGAAAAGGCGCTACGCATTCGCCGGGAAAAGACACCACAACTGGGCATTGGGAGATGGCCGGGATTTGGCTGGACCAGGCGTTTCCCACGTACCAGCATGGATTTCCACGCGAGATCATGGATGAGTTTGAGAAACAGATTGGCGGAAAGACCCTCGGCAACAAGCCGGCTTCGGGAACGGAAATCATTAAAGAGTTGGGTGAAGAGCATGTGCGGACCGGCAAGCCCATCGTGTACACGTCGGGTGACAGCGTGTTTCAGATTGCCACGCATGAAGAGGTGATTCCGATTGCCGAGTTGTATCGCATGTGCGAAATCGCGCGGAAGATTCTGGATGGGCCGCACAAAGTGGGTCGCGTGATTGCCCGGCCATTTACCGGAGCCGTGGGACATTTTGTGCGCACACCCCGGCGGCATGATTATGCGGTCGAGCCGCCGAAGCCGATGTTGATGGATGTGCTGGCGGACCGGCAAGTGCCGGTGTTTGGTATCGGCAAGATTCACGATATTTATAATGGGCGCGGCGTCGAGCGGTACGTCACGACAAAGAGCAATGCCGATGGCATGGAGAAACTCACCACTGCAATCGATGAACGCGCGAGCGGCCTGATTTTCTGCAATCTCGTGGATTTCGATATGTTGTACGGTCATCGCAAAGACGTGGAAGGATTCGCCAGGTCGCTTGAAGAATTTGACGCGTTGCTTGCCGCATTCCTTCCCAGGATGAAAAGCAGCGACTTGCTGATGATTACCGCGGACCATGGATGCGACCCCGATCCGCGCTGGGAAACCACGGATCATTCGCGCGAGTACGTCCCGATTCTGGCTTATTCGCCCAGCGTAGGAAGAGGCGCCATAGCAACTAGCGGGGCTGCGGTGAATCTGGGCATCCGCAGCACGCTCTCCGATATGGGGCAGACCATCGCGGAGAATTTTGGCGGCGCGATTTTGCATGGGAAGAGTTTTTTGGGCGAGATTTCAAGTACACGCGCGCAAGTTGGCAGGAACTGAGCGGCGGGCTCCTGATTTCCGACTCCCGAGTTCGGTCCGCCAATGGAGTTCCCGGGGGAATGGCAGCAACTGTGGGCAGCGCCTGGTCAGAAGCTGGGTCGTGCTGGGTTGGCTATGCAAGACTGGAGTAGTTCAACCTTTTTGGCGAATTCTCGCAGATTGCCGTCGCGTGCTTCAGCGGTTGCCCATTCTCCGAAGACTCGGCCACACTTGCCACGGCTTATTGGTCTGATCGGACCTACGTCAGAAACCGACCGCGCGAAGATGCGCGGCTCGCTTGAGTTCTTCCCTTTAAGAGCTCCTATTCTTCCTCTTCGTTGCGGGCCCAAGGTAAAAATTTATTTACCGGTGGCGAATAACAAGCGAAGAGGGAAAGAGTACGCGGCATCAGGTAAATACTTGCGTGGGCTATGAAAATTATTCCTTGTGCCAGTACCCCCCTTCAGTAGCCAGGCGCGCCGCAAGACTCGAATTCTTAGACACTTATGAGGTTCCCACTTTGGCATTTCGCAAGCATAAGCTAAAAGTGCCAGCCACCTCATTCGTTCTCGTCCCCGGGAAGCGGAGGCAGGGGTCCTCCGAAAACACTGGGATTGGAGATCGCAAGCAAGACCAATCCATCAAAAACTTATGTTCTCGCAGGGGAGTGGTGTGTGCAGACCCTTCCTAGCGCGAACAAATAACAAATAGCGAGGGAAGCATGGACCCGGCCATCTTGCTAGTGGATGCTGTTTCAGCGAATCGCGACGGATTGAGTCATTTCCTGGAATCCCAGAAGTGCGATGTAGAAGAGGCGGCAGATGGCGAATCCGCGGTCAGATGCTGCCTGCAGATGCAGCCGGATTTAGTTCTTCTGCACGATAGCTTGCCGGACATCGGTAGTTTCGAACTTTGCCGTCAGATCAAGAAAGCTCCTCTCAATCATCTCACGCCCGTTATTTTGGTGAAACCGTCACCGGATCAATGGGACATCCATCGTGGACGGGAAGCCGGCGCAATGGATATTTGGGCTACCCCCGCATCACACTGGGATGCGCTGGGACGCATCCAGACGATCTTGCGGCTCAAGATGTACATGGATGAGCAGGCGAGGTCCGCGGTGTTTTCGCTGGCGCGGAGTGTCGACTCGAAACATAACTTGAAGAATGGCCACTCGGAGCGTCTGGTGGCATACGCGGAGCAATTGGGAGAGAGCCTTGGTTTTGGAGAAGAAGACTTACAGGAACTCCGCATCGCCAGTTGGATTCATGACGTAGGGAAAATCAGCATTCCAGAAAACATCCTTCTTAAACCTGGGCCTTTGGACGCGGAAGAAAGAAGAATCATGCAGGAGCATCCGGTTATTGGAGAAAAAATCTGCGCGCCGCTCAAGTCGCTTCGCCGCATCCTCCCAGTGATACGGCATCATCATGAAAAAATGGACGGTAGCGGGTATCCGGATGGCCTTCGCGGAGAGGCTATCCCGCTGAAAGCGAGAATTCTGCAGGTTGCGGACATCTACGATGCATTGACCACCGACCGACCTTACCGGGGAGCTCTGCCTCCCGAGGAAGCATTGCAGACTCTTTTCAGCGAAGCCGAAAACGGCTGGCTCGATGCTTCCGTAGTGCTGAAGTTCTCGCGACTCTGCAGAGACGGCGAATTCTTTCCTGTGAGAGGAAGAACGATGCTGGCCTCCTACTACGCGTAGTGGTCACCGTTCCTCCTGGTGCTCGGCACATCGAGCAACTTCTGGTCTGCCAGCAGGCCAATCGCAACCACAATCACCAACGGTGGAAGCGCGGCCAGTATCCAAACATAAGGTGAACACCTGAGTCTGAATGCCAACCTTTGCCGGATGGCAACACGCCGCTAATCCATTATCTTGCACAGGGGGGTGGGTGCCATGATTCCACGTCGCGCTGTGCGGGAAATTCCGGTCGGTAGGCTCCAGCCAGAGGAGTCCATGAAGGTATCCTTTGATGAGGATGCAGTTGCGGCAGATGTGAATGCGCGAGTCGTGGAATTCATCGCCAAACCTGAAAAAACTGGTGAATTGCGGAGGCTCCTCAGTCAGGCGGTGACCCCGCTCCTTAGGGATCGAACCGGGTTTATCCGCTCGATTGTTCTGACCAAGCATGAAGAACCGCGTCGCATTGTGGTCATCACATTTTGGAGTGCAGAAGAGCATACAGTAAGCGATCCGTGGGAGGAGAGTCCCATGGTGCGCGAAATATTGTCACCGCTGATTGACGCTTGGACGAGGGCTCGAACTTATAAGGTAGACCTTACGGAGACAACAACGGAGACAACACAAGCGCACGGCGAGGCGATAAGCCTGCCGGTTTGCTGACCGTAGCTGCGTTTCTGCCAGCCGATGGTCGGCCCAAATCCCCGCCAACCGCATCCACCCAAGCACCTACCGGGTTCCCCTCGGCCGTTCCAATTAGTCAACACGGCTATATACATTTTAGTAGACAAACGCCCTGATCCGTGCTATCCTTCCGCATGTTCGGTCGCCGTGGTGGATCTTTCGGCGCATGTGCGCCCGGCGCTCTTCTTCTGTCTTCTCCCGCTCTTTGTCGCCCTTCTTTACCCCGATCAGCCCGCTCTTTTGCACCAGAGCGAAAACTATCTCCCTTTCATTCAATCAGATACACACTCTTTGTGTGTTTACCCGCGATGACACCTGGAGCGCTTGTAGGTTCCCCCTCGCCACTCCTCACTCACCACTCGCCACTATCTTCTTTAGAATCAACACTTGTGGACGACCTACGCGTCGGGTTTCAGGGTTTGTACTTGCAAACCCTGACTCGACAACCGACCGAAATCAGCCGAAATTGTCTGCCCGCAACCCTTTCAGGATCAACATTTACAGACCCTTGCACCTGTAAACCCTTTATCCGCAACACTTACAAAAACATGGGGAGGGGGGAGTCATCCCGTTGGCGAGTTTCTATCGCGGCATCCACCCAAGGTCTGTCTCAGAGAAGAGCAACTCCGGGCGGGCCGTAGCGCGCGCCAGGCAGCGCTCAGCTCTTGCCGAGGCAAATCGCAAGGGGTAGGGTGGGCCTTAGCAAATTGGTGGAGCTTCCATGGCACTGCAATCGCACGCGGCGCTGGCTGAGATTCGCGACGCGCTGCTCGAAACCTACGCGGTCAATGACGCGATGAACCAGTTCGTCCTCTCCCATCTCGACCATCGTGCATGGCGCGCCCAGCCGCCGGGCGAAAAAGGCAGTGGCCGGACTATCGCGGCCACCTTCGCGCATCTACACAATGTCCGCCGCAAGTGGCTCAGGCTTACGGCTCCGCATCTGAAGTGTCCGCCGCGACTCGATCCGAGCCGCTGCACCATGAAGCAGGCTGCCGCCGCGCACAGGAGAAGCGCCGGGCAGTGCCTGCGCATGTTGTCGGACGCTCTCTCGGCCGCTCCGAATCGCCGCGTTGTAAAGTTTTCTCGCGACGGTTGGATGCCAACGTGGCCCGCCGGAGGAACCATGTTCGCTTACATGTTCGCGCACGAGGCCCATCATCGCGGTCAGGTTTTGATGCTGGCCCACCAGCTTGGTTACCGCATTCTCGACAAAATTCCCGGCATCTGGGACTGGGAGAAGCTCTGGAAACAAGCCGGCCTTACCACGCGCCCGCGCTGAGCGAAACCGCCCTTCTGGCTTCTTCGTTGCACCGGCATCTCGCCGGGGCGCCAGAACGCGACGCGGTTCCTCACAGCAACTCGTTGAAACGGCGAGGTCGACCTTCGAGGATTTTCGACCACTCACTCAACGCAAGAAAACATCATTTTCCCCGAGATAGCCGACACATGCCTTCCGAGAGACTGCCAGTGGAAGAGCTTGAATCACAAGCTGCTGGTGTTGCATAGACGGCGGACGTTGCCACAAGAGGGGGATTAGTGGCCGGTGGCGGCGGAGGCGGATTGGCCGGTG
>Ga0137403_10003692_pt1 | contig 18310 bp, 17 predicted proteins | sample CZOMad2_1_16fung_FD_122057 | JGI IMG/M metagenome (GOLD analysis project Ga0137403, IMG submission 122057) | Vadose zone soil fungal communities from Angelo Coast Range Reserve, California, USA - CZOMad2_1_16fungal (Hybrid Assembly) | ecosystem: Environmental > Terrestrial > Soil > Vadose zone...
TGGCGAGGGCTGGACGCATCGCGCGCTCGCGGCCCGCTTCGGTCTCTCGCGCATCCGCATCATGCGTATCTGCCAGCAGCGCGGCGAGGCGCCGAGCGAGGGCCGGACCGCGGCCTGAGCCGTCAGCTCCGTTGGTCCGCGGCCGCTCGGGCCAGGAGACGGACGGCAGGGCGCTCGCCGCGGAAGACGTGGCGCGCGAACGGGGCGCTCAGGTTCCGCCCCGCCGTGCGGTTCACGGCGCGCAGGAAGCCCCCTGTCGTGAGCGTGCGCTCCTCGTGCGTGAGAAGGCGCACGACGTCGTCGAGCGAGCGCTGCCCGCCGCTCGCGCTGCGGATCTCCTGGTCGATCCAGCACATGACGAAGGGAGCGCTGTTGTTGAGGGCGGCCGGCTCGCGCGTGCGCGAGAGATCGAGGCCCCAGCGGCCGTAGCGTGCGAAGAGGGCGACGCCGCGCGCGAAGCTCGCCTGCGAGAGCCGCCCGGCGCGGCGCTGGAGCGCGAGCGAGTAGTACTCGGCGAGGCCCTCCGAGACCCAGCGCCCATCGGGGCCGGGGCGGAACGGCTGCCACACGTGGAAGAGCTCGTGCAGGTAGCTGCTCGTCTTGTCCGCGGAGCGAAGCGGGATGCGGCCGTTCACGAAGAACGAGCCTTCGCCGGAGAGGCCGCCGTGCCACATGGGATCGGGGGCGCTCGCCACCAGCAGGCGGGCGGGCGGCGTGCCGAGGAGCCCGGCGAGGAGCGGCACGGTGCGGCCGTAGAGCCGGAGCAGGCGGCGTGCGTCGAGGCCCGAGCCGGGCGCGCTCGCGACCGTCACCTCCATGCCCCCGATGCGACGGCGATGGCGCGCGATGCGGCCCAGGAGGAACCAGCCGCGCGGCCGGTCGAAGCGCTTCCCGGGCTCGTCGACCGCGAACACGTTCTCCTCGAGCGGCGCGAGCGCGGCCGCGCTGTGCCAGCCGCGCGGTAGCCGGAACACGAGGCGGGCGCGCGAGGCGGCCTCGCGCGTGCCCTCGCGAAAGCTCACGTTGATCTCGGGGAAGAGATAGAGGGCGCGGGTCGCGATCCAGTCCCGGGCGGCGTGGCTGTCGAAGCGCGCCCCGGGCGGACGGCGGTGGTCGATCGCCACCGTGTAGCCGAGATGTGCGTACGGTCCCCCCGGCGTCCACACGACGGTGCGACCGTCGCGGGCGAGCGTGCCGGTGCCGGACACGTCCGCGAAGCGATCGTCCCGGAAGACGAGGCGGAGGGAGCGGATCTCGTCGATGCCGGCGAGCAGCCAGCGGACGTGCGCGCGGCCCGGGTCGCGGCGCGAGACGCGCACCAGGTAGTCGACGCTGTAGGTCGGATGCGCGGCGGCCGGGGCGGGGACGGCGGGCGCGAGGAGGAGGGTCATGGCGAGCAGGCGGTGGCCGAGGCGGAGCCTCATGCAAGGATCTCGATCATCATCGGACGGCGCCGGCGGAAGGCGTAGAGCGCGGCGGGCCGGTGCGGCCCGCGCCGCACGCCGCCCGCGCCCGCGAGCAGCCCGAGCGAGAGGATCTTCTTGCGGAAGTTGCGCCGGTCGAGCCGGCGCCCGAGGATGGCCTCGTACATCTCCTGCAGCTCGCCGAGGGTGAAACTGGGCGGGAGGAGCGTGTAGACGAGGTTGGTGTACGCGAGCTTGGCACGCAGGCGGCCGAGGGCGCGGCGGACCACGGCACGGTGATCGTAGGCGAGGGGCGGCAGGCGTGCCACCGGGCACCAGGCGGCGTCCGGGAACGGCTCGCGGGCCCGACCCTGAAAACGGCCGCCGTGCGGGATGAGCGCGAAGTACGCCACCGACACGACCCGGCCATGCGGATCGCGCTCGGGGTGGCCGAAGGTGTACAGTTGCTCGAGGTAGATGCCGCGCACGCCGGTCTCGGCCGCCAGCAGGCGGCGCGCAGCGCCCTCGAGCGTCTCGTCGGCGTGCACCCGCCCGCCCGGGAGCGCCCAGCGCCCCGCGAACACGCCGCGCCGGACGCGTACGAGCAGCAGATGCAGCGCGCGGTCGAGGACCGTGAACACCGCCACGTCGACCGCGACCGCCGGCGCCTCGCCGCCGGCCGGGCTCACCCGCCCAGCTCGAGCATGCGCTCGAGCGCGGCCGCCGCCCGCGCCCGCACGTCCTCGGGGATGGTGATCTCGGGGGCGAGGGCGCGGAGCGCATCGCGCGTCCCCTCGAGGGTGATCATCTTCATGTACTGGCAGAGCTTGCAGCTCTTGTAGAACTTCTTCTCCGGGACCTCGAGCAGCAGGCGGTCCGAGAGCCCGCACTCGGTCACGATCAGGAACTCGCGCGCGGGGCTCTCCTTCGCGTAGCGCACCATGCCGCTCGTCGAGAGCACGGCGTCGGCGAGCGCCAGCACGTCGGCCCGACATTCGGGGTGCGCCAGCACGTGCACGTGCGGCAGCGCCTTCCGCACCGCCGCGATCTGCTCGGGCGTGATCTGGTGGTGGACGTAGCAGTTGCCGTCCCAGGCGATGATCGACTTCCGGGTCTGCGACTGGACGTAGTTGGCGAGGTTCTGGTCCGGGACGAAGAGAATGTGCTGGCTCGGGAGCGCCTCGACGATGCGGACGGCGTTGGAGGAGGTACAGCACGCGTCACACTCGGCCTTCACCTCCGCGGTGGTGTTGACGTAGCCGACCACCGCCAGGTCGGGATAGACGGCGCGCAGCTCGGCCTTGCGCGCGGCCAGGTCCTCGGCCGTCACGCTGTCGGCGAGCGAGCAGCCGGCGCGCAGGTCGGGGAGGAGCACGCGCCGTGCAGGGTTCAGGATCTTGGCGGTCTCCGCCATGAAGTGGACGCCGCAGAAGACGATCGTGTCGGCGTCCACGCGGGTCGCCTGGCGCGCCAGCTCGAGCGAGTCGCCCACGAAGTCGGCCACCGTGAAGATCTCCGGGCGCTGATAGTTGTGGGCCAGGACGACGGCGTTACGGGACCGCTTCAGGGCGTGGATCTCGGCGATCAGGTCGGCCAGCGCGGCGCACCGCTCGGGGCCGTAGTGCGCATCGCCGAGCGGTGCAAGCAGCGCTTCGAGCTGGTGCCCCGTGGGGGCGAGGGCGGCGGTGGCGGTCATGTGGCTCCCCGGTCCGAGTTTGCGTATCCTGTACGCATACTCCGGCGTGGCGCGGCCCCTGTCAACGGGGGCCGCCCGGCGGTTGCGCGGGCGGGCCGGGCCAGCTAGGGAAGCCCGCGACCAGGAGGTGGGCATGAGCGGGCTCGACGACACGGCGGCGGCGCTGGCCGCCGCGGGAGCGTACCGGCGGCTCGCCGAGCAGGCGCTCGCCGACCGGCCGCTCGCGCGCGAGGACACGCGCGCGCTGCTCGCGAGCCCGGACTCCGACCTGCCCGCCGTGCTGTGGGCCGCCTTCGCGGCGCGCAGCCGGCATTTCGGACGGCGCGTCAAGCTCTGCGTGCTGCAGAACGCGCGCAGCGGCCTCTGCCCCGAGGACTGCGGCTACTGCTCGCAGTCCGCGGTGTCGACGGCCGACATCCGGCGCTATCGACTCCTGCCCGTCGCCGACCTGGTGGCGGGCGCGCGCCGCGCGGCTGCCACCGGCGCGAGCCGCTACTGCATGGTGACCAGCGCGCGCGGGCCGAGCGCGTCGGACATCGCGCACTTCGCGCGCGCCGCGCGCGCCATCCGCGCCGAGCTCCCCGCGCTCGAGCTGTGCGTCTCGCTCGGCATCATGGAGGAGGGGCAGGCGCGCACGCTCGGCGAGGCAGGCGTCGACTTCGTCAACCACAACCTGAACACGAGCCGCCGCTTCTACCCGGCGATCTGCAGCACGCACACCTACGACGACCGCATGGCGACCGTGCGGGGCAGCTCGCGCGCCGGGCTCGGCGCCTGCTCGGGCGTCATCATCGGCATGGGGGAGACGCACGAGGACCTGATCGACGTCGCGGGCGAGCTGCGCGCGCTCGCCGTCACCTCGCTGCCGGTCAATTTCCTCCACCCGATCGAGGGCACGCCGCTCGGCGCGCGGCCCGCGCCAGGGGCGGCCGATTGCCTGCGCGCGCTGGCGCTCTTCCGGCTCGCCAACCCGCGCGCCGAGATCCGGGCCGCGGGCGGGCGCGAGCGCGCGCTCGGTGCGGCGCAGGGCCTGGCCCTCTTCGCCGCCAACTCCATCTTCGTGGAGGGCTACCTCACCACACCGGGCCAGCGCCACGCGGACGCGCGCGCCATGATCCGCGCGCTCGGCTTCGAGGTGGAAGGCGAGGGGGCGCCGCGCCATGGACAGGACTGCGCAAATGTGATGTGAGGCAGTCGCCCAGGTTCCCGAGGAGCATCCTGAGCAGGGGGTGAGGCATGCAGAATCTGCTCGCGCGGCTCATCCACGCGCGTGAAGAGGACGAGAAAGAGAAGGACAAAGACAAGGACGTCGACGACCTCGAGGACGACGACCTCGACGAGGACGACGACGAAGATTTCGACGACGATGACGATGATTGGGATGATGACGACGACGACGAGGAGGAGGAAGGGGAGGAGGAGGCTCGAGCGCGGAGCGCTACGCCCCCGCCACCGTCATGCGCGCGATCTTGAGCGTCGGCGCCGCGATCGCGTTGCGCGGACGGAGGTCGCTCCCCACCATCTCGATGTCGCGCAGCATGTCGCGTAGGTTCCCCGCGATGGTGAGCTCCTCGACCGGATGGGCGAGCTCGCCGTTCTCGATCCACAGCCCGGCCGCCCCGCGCGAGTAATCGCCGGTCACCGGGTTCACCCCGAAGCCGATCAGCTCGGTCACGTAGAGGCCCGAGCGCACCGAGCCGATGATCGCCTCGGGGCGGTGGGGACCCGGCTCCAGGACGAAGTTCGTGGGCGCCACACCGGGCGCGTCGCCCACGCTGCGCGCCGCGTGCCCCGTGGTCTTCATCCCGAGGCGGCGCGCGGAGTACGAATCGAGGAGGTAGCTCCTGAGCACGCCGCGCTCGACGATGGTGCGACGGGTCTGCCGCACGCCCTCGCCGTCGAACGGCCGTGACGCCGGGCCGGCGGGCCGGAGCGGATCGTCGACCACGGTGACCGTGTCCGAGGCGACCTGCTCGCCCAGCCGGTCGAGCAGGAACGACATCCGCCGGTAGAGCGCCGAGCCGGCGATCGCCCCCGCCAGGTGGCGGAGCAGGCTCGCCGCGGTCTCGGGGTCGAAGACCACCGGGCACTCGCCGGTGGGCGGGCGGCGCCCGCCGAGGCGGCGGAGCGTGCGGCGCGCGGCCTCGCGGCCGACCTCCACGGGCGGCTCCAAACCGGCGAGCTTCCGGTGCGCCGTGTACCACGAGTCGCGCTGCATGGCGCCGTCGCGGGTGGCCACCGGCACGACGGCGAGACTCGCGGACGAGCCGGCGTAGGCGCCGACGAAGCCCAGGCTCGACGCGTACGCCACCAGCCCGGCGTCGGCGCCGAACTCGGCGCCCTCGGAGTTGGTGATCTCGGGCGCGGCGGCGAGCGCGGCGGCCTCGGCGTCACGGGCCCAGGCGAGCGCCTGCTCGGGCTCGAGCCGCTCGATCGCGGGATCGTGGAGGTCCAGGTCCGGCTGCTCGCCGGCAAGCTCCGCGGGGTCCGGGAGGCCCGCGTGCGGGTCGGGAGCGGTCGCGTGCGCGAGCGCGACCGCATCGCGGGCGAGCGCGGCGAGCCCCTCGGGGGAGAAGTCGGCGGTCGACACGATCGCGGTCGCGTCGCCGACGAAGACGCGCAGCCCGGCGCGCCGCTGGCGCGAGCGTTTCAACTTCTCCACCTCGCCCAGGCGGACGCCGACCGCGAGCCCGTCGCCCTCGACCGCCACCGCGTCGGCGGCGCGCGCGCCCGCTGCGTGCGCGCGCGCCACCAGGTCGTGCGCCAGCTCCCGCAGGTCCGTGCCCGCGCGCGCCCTCCCGTCGGTCCCGCTCACGCCTGCGTGCCGCCCACGGTGAGGCCGTCGATGCGCACCGTCGGGAGGCCGACCCCGACCGGCACGGACTGCCCGTCCTTGCCGCAGGTGCCGATGCCCTCGTCGAGCCGCAGGTCCGCGCCCACGCGCGTGATGCGCGTCAGCACGTCGGGCCCGTTGCCGATGAGCGTCGCGCCGCGCACCGGCCGCGTCACCTTGCCACCCTCGATCAGGTACGCCTCGCTCGCCGAGAAGACGAACTTCCCGCTCGTGATGTCGACCTGCCCGCCGCCGAAGTTGACCGCGTAGAGGCCGCGGTCGACCGAGCGGATGACGTCCTCGGGCGCGTCCCCGCCCGCCAGCATGAAGGTGTTGGTCATGCGCGGCATGGGGAGATGCGCGAAGCTCTCGCGCCGGCCGTTGCCCGTGACCGGCATCTTCATGAGCGCCGCGTTGAGGCGGTCCTGGAGATAGCCGCGCAGGATGCCGCGCTCGATGAGCACCGTGCGCTGCGTGGGCGTGCCCTCGTCGTCGACGTTGAGCGAGCCGCGGCGATCCGCGATCGTCCCGTCGTCGACCACCGTGCAGAGCTCCGAGGCGACGCGCGTGCCGATGCGGTCGGTGAAGGCGGACACGCGCTTGCGGTTGAAGTCGCCCTCGAGACCGTGGCCGATCGCCTCGTGCAGGAGGACGCCCGGCCAGCCGGGGCCGAGGACGACCGTCATGGTGCCCGCCGGCGCGTCCGCGGCCGTCAAGTTGGTGAGCGCCTGCCGGGCCGCCTCGCGCGCGAAGCGCTCTGCGCGGCCGTCGAGCAAGGTATCGAACGCAAAGCGCCCGCCGCCCCCGTAGCTGCCCTGCTCGCGCCGACCGCCGCGCTCCGCGATGCAGGTGACGCTCAGGTGCACCAGCGGCCGCACGTCGCCCACCACCGCGCCCGCAGAGGTGACCACGAGGACGACGCGGTGCTCGATGCCGATGCCGGCGAACACGTTGGTGATGCAGGGGTCGACGGCGCGCGCCGCCGCGTCGAGGCGCTGGAGGAGCGCCACCTGGTCCGCGGTGGGCGTGTCGATGGGCGGCCGGGCGACCGGGTAGAGGTCGTGCGCGGCGGCGGCCGCGTGCGTGGCGGGCAGCGCGGTCGCCGCGCCGTGCTCGTCGGTGATCGCCCGGGCCGCGCGCGCCGCCAGCTCGAGACGCTCGAGCGAGACCTCGTCGGAGTGCGCGTAGCCGCTGCGCGCACCGGCGACCACGCGCACGCCGACGCCCTGGCTCACGTTGCGCGTGGCCTTCTTCACCACGCCCTCCTCGAGCGACGCGGTCTGGTTGACGCGGAACTCGAAGTAGAGGTCGGCCCAGTCGGCGCGCCGTTCGAGCGCCGTGCCGAGGACGCGCTCGAGCGCGCGGTCGGAGAGGCCGAAGCGCTCGTGGAAGAACCGCTCCGGCTTCACCACCTCCATGCGACGACGGTACCAGACGGCTCGCGGCCACGCCATCGCGCGGGGGTCCACCCAACGGCCGATGGACAGCCGGCGGGCCGGGTGACATAAGAAGGATTCACCGCTGCATGGCTACCCTTGCCAGCCGCGGGGCTCTGACGAGCTTGCTCGCGGCACTCGATCGCCCGGGGCCGCTCGTCATCCTGCCGCACGACAACCCCGATCCGGACGCGCTCGCGAGCGCGGCGGCGCTGAAGTACATGTTCGCGGCGCTCGCCAGGAAGGAGGCGCAGATCGCCCTCGGCGGCATCGTGGGGCGGGCCGAGAACCGCGCCATGCTCACCTACCTGAACATCACGCTCGTGCCGGTGGGCGAGATGGCGTTCCACGGCAAGACGGCGGTCGTGCTGGTCGACACGCAGCCCGGCCGCATCAACAACTCTCTGCCCGAAGGCATCGTGCCGGCGGCGGTGATCGACCATCACCCGGCGTACGGCGACTACCCCGGGGTTCCGTTCCTCGACCTGCGCGACCAGTACGGCGCGACCTCGACCATCGTGACCGAGTACCTGCGCGAGTCGAAGCTCGTGCCCGAGCCGAAGATCGCGACCGCGCTCTTCTACGGCATCTCCGCCGAGACGCAGGACCTGGGGCGCGAGGCGACGGCCGCCGACATCGAGGCGAGCCACTTCCTCTACCCGTACACCAACAAGCGCCGGCTCTCGAAGATCGAGAACGCGCGCGTGCCCCGCGAGTACTTCCGCGTCTTCCGCGAGGCGATCGAGCGCGCCGCGCTCTACGACAAGGTGGTCGTCTCGATGCTCGGCGAGGTGCAGTACCCCGACATGGTGGCGGAGGTGGCGGACTTCCTCCTCCGCCTGGACCAGGTGGAATGGGCGGCGGCGATCGGCACGTTCGGAAGCTGTCTCCACTGCTCGATCCGCACCATCGACCGCGAGGTGAACGCCGGCGATCTCCTGCAGCGCGTGCTCGGCAGCCGCTCGGCCGGCGGCCACGACATGATCGCGGGCGGCCGCCTGCAGGTCGGCGAGGACCCCGCAGCGCGCGAGCGCGCGGCGGCCATGGTGCGCGACCGGCTCCTCGGCGCGCTCGGCGTCGATCCGGCGATCGGGCAGCCGCTGGTGGGCTGAGGCGGTTGCGGCGGCGGCGTCGCGCGGGCAGGATGCGCCCGTGCCGTCCGCCATCGACATCATCAAGCGCCGCCTGAAGGAGGAGCGCGTCCCCGACGCTCCCGACGAGATCGGCGAGAAGAAGAAGCGGCCGCGCGAGGTCGCGTTCATGGACGTGAACCTCTGCTGGCCGTGCGGTAAGTGCCCCGAGTTCTGCCCCGTGCAGTGCATCGAGTACCTGGCGCCGGGCACGCTGCCCGGCCGCGGCCAGCAGCCCGTCCAGGACCGCTTCCAGGAGTGCATCGGCTGCTACATCTGCGTCGAGGTGTGCGCGCTCCTGACCGACTACGACGCCATCCGCATGTACGACGTCGACCTCGTCGAGCAGCTCCTCGGCGTCGAGATCGGCGACCGGAAGCCCGATCACTACGTTCCGGCGCCAGCCTACGAGGAGTACTTCTCCGAGGGCGGCCCCCCGAGCGTGCGCCACCTGGGCAACGGGTCGCGCATCCGCGACAAGATGAACGCCGAGGAGCGCGCCGTGATCGCGCGCGAGCGGGGATAGCGAACAGGGCAGGGCAGCCGGCTAGCGTTCACGCGGCGAGGCCCGCACCGCGCGGTGGAAGGCCCACTTGCGGATGTGATCGACCTGTTCCTTCATGGTCTTCGAGAGCGGCACGACGTTGGCGGTCGCGTTGAAGAGGTCCTCGTACTGCAATGCGCGCTCCTGGAGACGCGCGGTCGTCAGTGCCGAGACCACGCACTGCTCGATCTCGGCGCCGGTCCAACCCTTCGTGAAGTCCGTGAGGGGCTCGAGATCGAATCCCTCGCCATCGATTCCGCGCCGCCGTAGATGGACGCGGAATATGTCGAGCCGCTCGTCGTCGAGGGGCAGATCGACGAAGAACACCTCGTCGAAGCGCCCCTTGCGGATCATCTCGGCGGGCAGGAGGTCTATGCGGTTGGCGGTGGCGCCCACGAACAGCCCGCGCGCCTTCTCCTGCATCCACGTCAAGAAGAAGCCGAAGATGCGGCCCAACTCGCCTTCCTTGGCCTGCGTGTTGATCCCGGCCTCGATCTCGTCGAACCAGACCACTGCCGGCGCCATCGACTCGAGCATGTGGCAGGCGTGCGCGAAGGCGCCTTCGGGCGTCCCGTGACGTCCGGAGAAGATCGCGACCATGTCGATGCGATAGAGCGGCAGCTCGAAGCAGGACGCGATCGCCTTGATGGACAGACTCTTGCCGCAGCCCGAGATGCCCATGACCAGCACCCCTTTGGGCACGATCTCGGCGCTGATGCGGTCTCGCATCTGGAACAACTTGCGCCGCTCCATCAGCCACTTCTTCATGAGCGCCAGTCCGCCGACGTGCTCGATGTTGGTCTCGACGGAGAGGTACTCGATCATGCCGGTGCGGTTCACCAGCATGCGCTTCTCTTCGAGGAGCGCCGGAACCGATTCCTGATCCAAGACCGGGCGCGCGCCGAGCGCGCGCCGAATCGCATGGCGCGCCTCGTCGAACGTCAAGCCCTGAAGTGCCCGTCCGAGCTGGAAGAGGGTGGCCTCGTCGGCATCGAGGCTGCCGCCGGAGGCCGTGATCACCGTCGCCTCGCGCCGCAGAAACCCGACCAGCTCGTCGAGATCGGGAACCGCCAGCTCGACGTAGACGATGGCGCGCTCGATCTCCTCGGGGATGAACTTGACCGGCGAGCAGATGATCAGGAACTTGCCACGGTCGAAGCAGAGCTCGTACAGGTCGCGCAGCCGCCGCCGGACGTCCGGCGCCTCCCGCATCGGCTCGTGGAAGTCCTTGAGGAGAAAGAACGCCCGGCCATCGTAGGTGGCGATGAAATCGAGAGCGGCACGCGGCCCGAGCAGCTCGCCGCCGGTTCCGTCGTCGCCGCGCATGCCTTCGGTGAGGCTCCATGTCCAGAGCGGGACCGCCGACGAGAAGCACCGGCCTGCGGTCTCGCGCAGAAGCGTCGTCACGCGCTGCTCTTCCGCGGAACGAATGTAGACCAGCGGTCGTCCCGATTCGACGATGTCGACGAGGGTGCGGAGCGCGCGGCTCTCGGTTGGATCTGCCATGAGCGCCGTCTACCTGGACGTCGGTGCATAGAAGGCCCCGACGGCTGCTCTGTCAACCGCGCGAGGGGCTCCCGGGTCATGAAGCGAGCGCCGCCGCGAGCTCCGCCGCCGCGCCGCCGTCCGTCTCCCTCGCCCGTGCCGCCTCGAGCGCGCGCCGCGCCGCCGCGCCGCCGAGGCGGCCGAGCGCCCACGCCGCGTGCCCGCGCACCAGCGGCTCCGGATCCGCGAGCACGGCGGCGAGGGCGGGCACGGCGTCGGGGTTGCCGCTGTTGCCGAGCGCCACGGCGGCGTTGCGGAGAAGGCCGCGCCGCTTCGCGCGGGCCACCGCCGTCTTCCCGAAGCGCGCGCGGAAGCCCGGCTCGTCGAGCGCGAGCAGCGAGGGCAGGTGCGGCGCCAGCGCCTCGGCGCCGGCCGGGTCGCGCGCCTCCCCGTTCCACGGGCACGCCTCCTGGCAGAGGTCGCAGCCGAAGATCCAGTTGCCGAGCCGCGGGCGCAGCTCCACGGGGAGCGCGCTCCGGTGCTCGATGGTCAGGTACGAGAGGCAGCGGCGCGGGTCCATGGTGTAGCCGGGCCCGAGGGCGCCGGTCGGGCAGGCGGCGTGGCAGCGGGCGCAGGTCCCGCAGTGATCGGCGGGCAGCGGCGACGCCGCGAGCTCGAGGTCCGTGAACAGCTCGGCCAGGAAGAAGTACGAGCCGGCGGCGCGGTCGAGCAGCAGCGTGTGCTTGCCGATCCAGCCGAGGCCGGCGCGCATCGCCCACTCGCGCTCGAGCACCGGGCCCGTGTCGACGTAGCCCTGGAAGCGCGCGCCCGGGAAGGCGGCGGCGAGGCGCGCGGCGAGCGCGCCCAAGAGCGCGCCCACGCGCGCGTGGTAGTCCGCGCCGAGCGCGTAGGCGGCGATCCGGCCGGTGAGCGTCGCGCGCCAGTCGCCTGGCGGCGGAGGCGGCGGGCGGTAGGGGTAGGCGAGGGAGATGACGGCGCGCGCCCACGGCCGCGCCGCGCGCGGGTCGATCCGCTCCGCTGTGCGCCGTGCCAGGTAGCCCATCTCGCCGGCGCGGCCCTCCGCCAGCCACGCCTGGAGGAACGGGCCCACGGGGAGCGGCGCGAGCGGCGCCGTGCCGGCGCGGGAGAAGCCCAGCGCCCGCGCCGCGGCCGCAATCGTCGCCTCGCGAGCGCGCATGCCGCCCCCTGGTTAGCACGCCGGGCCCGCGACCGTCAGGCCGCGCCCCAAGGGGCCGCGCCTCAACGCAAACCGACGCCGTCAGAGTTCTGGCTCCGGGTGTCAGCCGGCCCGCCGGCCGCCGCGTGTCCCGGCAGCGCGCGCCACGCCCGGCAACAATTGCCGCGCGTGGCACATGCCTTGCTCCGCTGCACACTCCGTGCGGCGGGTACGCGGTGCGGGATGGTGTGGTGCCCTGGTGCTGGTGGTGGCAGCGGCGGTGTGGACGGCCAGGGCGGAGGAAGACGGCCCGCGCGCGCGCGGCGCGGGGGAGGGACCGGGCTCCGAGGCCTCGTCTCTCCCCGCGTCGTCGGTCACGCCGCTCGGCGCCGTGCTGTTCGTGTGGCCTACCCTGGAGGAGCCGCTCTACGGCGACGCGGACGCCGCCCCGTGGCGCGACGCGCTCGCGGGGGCGCGGCATGGCGCGGCGCCCGACGCCGGGCCGCGCCGCGAGCCGCGCTCGGCGCCCGCGCTCTTCCTCGCCGCGGACCTGACCCTGCTGCGCGCGGCCGCGGGCGGCGGTGACTACGAGAGCGCCGCCACCGCCTACGAGCGCGCGCTGCGCGAGGCGCCGGACTTTGCCGACGCGGCGCGCGCCTGGTTCCTGCTCGGCCAGGCCGAGCTGGCGGTTGGTTTCGCGCCCGAGGCGGGCGCCGCCTTCCGCGAGCTGGCGCGCCGCTTCCCCACGAGCCCGCTGCTCGACGACGCGCGCCTGGGGCAGGCGGCGGCGCTGCGCTTGCGGCACCGCCCGGGCGAGGCGCGGCGCATCGTCGAGGGCGTGCTCGCGCGCGCGAGCGGTCCCGCGCGCTGCCGCGCCGAGCGCGAGGCGGCGGCCGAGGTGCGCGCCGCCGACACGCCCGCGGCGGCCGCCGATGCGTATCGTCGCGTCGCCGACACCTGCCCGGAGCTGCTGGCGCACCCGGGTTTCCCGCTCGACTACGCCGAGACGCTGGCGCTCGCCGGCGACGCGGACGGGGCGCGCCGCGTGCTGGCGGATGCCGGGCGCACGGTGCGCGCGCCCGACGAGCAGGCGCGGCTCCACCTCCTCGCCGGGCGCCTGGCGGCAGACGCCGCCGGCGCACGGGCGGAGTACGAGCAAGCGCTCGCGCAAAAGCCCGCACCGGGGCTCGCCGTAGAGGCGAAGATGCGCCTCGCCCTCCTCGTTGCAGAGCGAACGCCCGAGCGGACGGTAGAGGCGCTCGCCGACCTCGCCGCCACGCCGGCGGCGCACGCGCTCCGCGCCGTCGTCCTGGGCGAGGCGGCGGAGGTCGCGGCTCGCGCGGGCCACTTCGAGCAGGCGCTCGCGCTCCTCGGTCGCGCTGCCGTGCCCGGGGCCGACGGGATGGCGCAGGCCGAGGGCCGCCGCGCGGAGATCCTCGCGCGCTGGCTCGCGGCGCTCGACGCGCAGGGCGATGCGGCCGGCGTTGCGACCGTCTACGCGGCCTACGCGACCGAGGTGCAGAGCGCGGCGCCCGCAGACCGTGCCACGGTCGCGCACGCGCTCGGCCGCCTGGGCCTCCATCGCGCCGCGGTCCGCGTGCTCGCGGCGGGGGCGGACGGGGCACGTGAGCCGACCGTCGCGGTGACACTCGCCGAGGAGACGTTCGCCAGCGGCGACATCGGGAGTGCCCGGAAGCTCCTCGTCCGGCTGGACCCGAGCCGGCTCCGTCCGGACCTCGCCGAGCGCGCGCATGCGCTCGGCGCGCGGGTCGCGCTCGCCGGGGGAGACCTGGAGCGCGCAGCGGCAGAGGCGACGGCCGCCGACGACCTGGGCGTGCGGACCCTGGTGGCGACGGCGCTGCTCGCTGCGCCCGGCGGCGCCGCCGAGGCGAGCGCGCTCCTCCAGCCGGCGCCGGCGCCGCCGGCGAGCACGCTGCTGGTCGCGGCGGCGGCCGCGGCGGCGGAGGGGGCGTGGGCCGCGGCCGCGGACGCCTACACGCGGGCGCTCGCGGCGGGCGCGACGCCGCCCGAGCGCATGCTGGCCGCGGCCGGGCTGGTCCGCATCGCGCGCGCCCGCGGCGAGCCGGCGCGGGCCGCCGCGGCGCTGGCCGCGCTGCGCGCGACGGACGACGAGCTCGCGCGCCGGGTGGGCCGGGCGCTCGAGGCCAGATGAGGGCGCGACTCGAGCAGCTCCGGATCCAGCTCGTCGACTTCGTCCGCGCGCAGCCGCCGGCGCGGCGGATCGTCCTCGCCACGACCGGCGTGGGCTCGCTCGTCGTCGTGCTCGGGCTCGCGTGGTGGGTGCAGCGGCCGCTCTACCGGCCGCTGTTCACGAACCTGGCCGAGCAGGACGCGAGCGCGATCGTCGAGGCGCTGCGCGCCGAGAAGGTGCCCTTCCGGCTCGAGGACGGCGGCCGCGCCATCCTGGTGCCCGCCGAGCGGCTCTACGAGCTCCGCCTCGCGCTCGCGAGCCGCGGCCTCCCCGGGGGCGGCGGCGTCGGTTTCGAGCTCTTCGACCGCCAGACGCTCGGGCAGACGGACTTCCTCCAGCGCTTGAACTACCAGCGCGCCCTCCAGGGCGAGCTCGCGCGCACCATCTCGCGCCTCGGCGGCGTCGAGTCGGCGCGCGTCCACCTGGCGCTCCCCGAGCGCTCGCTGCTCGGGGGCGAGGACCGGCGCCCGTCGGCGTCGGTGGTCGTGAAGCTCGCCCCGGGCCGCGCGCTCTCGGCGGCGCAGATCGATGGCATCGTGCACCTGGTGGCCGCGAGCGTCGAGGGCCTCGCGGCCGACGGCGTGACGGTGGTCGGCGAGGGCGGGCGCATGCTGACCACCGACCGGCGCGGCGGCGAGACGCTGGGCGACTCGAGCGGTGCGCTCGAGATGCAGGCCTCGATCGAGCGCCAGCTCGCCGAGCGGGTGGAGAGCATGCTCGCGGCCGTGGTCGGCCGCGAGAAGGCGGTGGCGCGTGTGGCCGCGACCCTGGAGGCCGCGCGCGTCGAGCGCACCGAGGAGACCTACGACCCCGAGCGCACGGCGCTCCGCACCCAGCGGACGACTCGGGAGCAAACGACCGGCGCTCGGACCGGGGGCGGGGCGCCGGGGGTGCAGTCGAACCCGACCAACGACCCCGAGCCCGAGGGCGCGCGCACCGAGCGGCGGGACGAGAGCCAGAGCTACGAGGTCTCCAAGGTCGTGTCACGCACGGTCGCGCCTGCAGGCGTCGTGAAGCAGCTCTCGGTCGCGGTGCTGATCGACGGGACCTACACGGGCGCGGGCGCGGCGCGGAAGTTCACGCCGCGGCCGGCGGAGGAGCTCGCGCGCCTGAAGGAGCTGGTGAAGAACGCGGTCGGTTTCTCCGAGGCGCGCGGCGACCGGATCGAGATCACGAGCGTTCCCTTCCAGAGCGGGCCGGCGGCCGCCGGCGAGGGCGTGCTCGCCGCGCTCGACACCTGGCTTCCGGCGCTGCTCATGCGCCTCCTGGCCGTCGGCCTGGTGGCTGCCGGGCTCTTCTACGTGGTGCGGCCGCTCGTGCTCGGGCGCAGCGAGGGGCGCGCGGCGCTCCCCCAGGCCGCCGCCGCGCAGCTCACGCAGGAGAACCTGGCGCTCACCCAGCAGAACCCGGAGCGCGCGGCGCAGCTGGTGCGGGAGTGGCTGCGCGAGGGCGCGCCGGCGATCGAGGGCTGAGGGCATGGTCGGGGTCGAGAAGGCCGCGATCCTGCTCACCACGCTCGGCCCCGAGGCCGCGGCCGCCGTCTTCCGCCACCTCTCCGAGCCCGAGGTGCGCCAGCTCTCGGCTGCGATCGCGCGCCTGCGCTCGATCCCGCGCGAGCAGGCGGCGGCGGTGCACGAGGAGGCGTGGCGGCGCCTCACGGAGCGCGAGGGGTTCCGGGTCGACGGCGAGCAGTTCGCGCGCCAGATGATCGCGGCGGCGCTCACCGGCCCGCGCGAGGAGCGCCCCGCGGACAAGGCCGCGCAGTCGGGGGCCGAGTTCCTGGCCGCGAGCCTCGACCCGGTGGCGCCCGCCGCCCTCGCCCAGGTGCTCGGCCGCGAGCACCCGCAGGTGATCGCGCTCGTGCTCGCCAACCTCCGCGCGCGCAAGGCCGCCGAGGTGCTGGCCGCGCTCCCCGAGGACCTCCAGCCCGAGATCGCGCAGCGCATCGTCGATCTGCAGAGCGTCCCCGAAGATCTCCTCGCCGACGTGGGCGACGTGCTCGCCGGGCAGGTGCAGGGCCTCGGGCGGGTCGCGCCGCGCGCCGGCTTCCTCGGCGCCAAGCTGATCGCGGACATCCTGAACGTCGCCGACGAGGCGGTCGAGGCGCGCATCTTCGCGCACCTCGAAGCGCACGCGCCCGAGGTGGCCGAAGCCGTCCGCGGGCTGATGCTCACCTTCGAGGACCTGCTCCGCCTGGACGACCGCGGCATGCAGGTGCTGCTCAAGGAGATCGTGCGCGACGACCTCATGCTGGCGCTCAAGACCGCGAGCCCCGCCATGCGCGAGAAGATCTTCGGCAACCTCCCGCAGCGCACGGCCGAGATCCTGCAGGAGGACATGGGCGTGATGGGACCGGTGCGCCTGAAGGACGTCGAGCAGGCGCAGGCGCGGATCGTGGCGGCGGCGCGCCGCCTCGATGCGGAGCAGCGGATCACGCTCGGTGCGCACGAGGGCGATGTCGTCGTCTAGCTTCGCGCCGCTCGCCGAGGCCGTGCCGCGGGTCTTCCGGCCCTTCGGCGCGCCGCCGGCCGCGGCGACCGCCGAGCCCGCCCCCGCACCCGCGCCCGGGCCCTCGGCCGAGGAGATCTGCTACGAGCGCGAGCTCCTCGAGCTGGCGCTCGGCGTGGCGCGCAAGGTCGTGCAGCAGGAGCTGGCCGAGCGGCCCGAGATCTGGCTCGGCATGATCCGCGCGGCCGTCAAGCGCGCCGTCGGCCGCGAGCGGATCACGCTCCGCGTCCCGCCGCCCCTGATGGCCTTCTTGCGTGGGTCCCTCGCCGCGCTGCGCGCCTCGCTCGAGGACGTGAAGGACCTGGAGCTGGTGGAGGACCCGAGCCTGCACGCCGGCGGGTGCGTCATCGAGAGTCGCCTCGGCGAGGTCGACATCGGCGTCGAGACGCAGCTCGAGCGCTGCGAGCGCGCGCTGGTGCGCGCCACGAAGTAAAGGCGTCGGAGGTAGGTGCCATGCGATGGGTACGGGTGGGGCTGCTTGCCGGCCTGGCGGTGAAGGCGGTCATCGTGGGCGCCTGGTGGTGGACGAGCGTGGCGCGCGCCGAGCGCCCGGTCGCCGAGGCCCCCGTCGCGCCCGACTTGTTCGCGAAGAGCCGCGGCTTCCGCGAGCTGCTCGAGGCCGTGCGCCAGCGCGGCGAGGAGCTCGACCGCCGCGAGCAGGCGCTGGCGACGCGCGAGGCGGCGGTGAAGGCGCTCGAGCAGGCGCTGGCGGAGACGGCGGGGCGGGTCGAGGGCGGGGGCGGGGCTGTGCCGTCGGGCGAGACCGCCGGCTGCGGCGTGGCGGTCACGAAGATCTACCAGAGCATGCGGCCGGAGGAGGCGGCGCCCATCATCGACCGGCTGGACGACGCGACCGCGGCGCGCATTTTCGGCTGCATGAAGGAGAAGCAGATCGGCGCGATCCTGGGGGAGATGAACCGCGAGCGGGCGGTGGCGGTGACGAGGGCGCTGGCGGGGGGATGACTCCTACGCCTCGAACTCTCCACCCCACAGCGCGTCCAGGAAGGCGCGCCACGGAAGGATCGTGATCTCGCCGGCCCGGCGTCGCCGTGGCTCGAGGCTGACGCAGACGAGCGAGCGCATCCTCCCTTCCTCCCCCAGGGCCACGAGTGACCTCAGGTCCTGGGGCGAGACGTTCTCCTTGGCCTTCGCCTCGACCGCGGTGTGGTCGCCGATCACGAAGTCGACCTCGAAGCCGGACGTCGACCGCCAGTAGCCGAGCGGGTCGCCCGAAACGTAGTCGCGGTAGCTCATCAGCTCGTGGAAGAGGATCGTCTCGAAGGCCTCCCCGAACTCGGGGGTGCCCGGCCGGAACTCGCGCCCCTGCAGGGCGGCGACCACCCCGACGTCGAAGAAGTAGTACTTCGATGCGCCGATCGGTTTCCGCTTCCTCGACTTCCGCCACGCGGGCAGCTCGTGGAGGATGAGCGTGTCCTTCAGAGTCTCGAAGTACTCGTAGACCGTGGTGCGTGCCACCTGCGCGTCGTTCGCGACGTTGGTGAAGTTGATAAATGACGACAGAGTCGTCAAGCGCACCTTCCAGGCGAACACGCGCGTCATCACCGCGAGCAACACGCTGCTCGGCGACCTGGTCAACATCATGAGATAGTGCGTGGTGGCCGCCCGCGGGCGGCAGTCACGAATCCCGCCCCGCGGCCCGCCGTGGGGCAAAGTCTTGACCGCCCCGCCGCGTAGCCCACGGCGGGGCGGGCCTCGTCTGGTGGCACATCGGTTGCTCCCCACGCCGGCGGGGCGGTGGATGGCCGAGGAGAGCACGCAGGCGGGGCGCAACGGGGCACGTGGGGCGCTCGCCGCCTTCGGCGCTCTCGCCCTGGTGGCGAGCGTGGCCGCGGCCGCGTGGTGGCTCGGGTTCCTACCCGAGCGCA
>Ga0137403_10003693_pt1 | contig 18306 bp, 20 predicted proteins | sample CZOMad2_1_16fung_FD_122057 | JGI IMG/M metagenome (GOLD analysis project Ga0137403, IMG submission 122057) | Vadose zone soil fungal communities from Angelo Coast Range Reserve, California, USA - CZOMad2_1_16fungal (Hybrid Assembly) | ecosystem: Environmental > Terrestrial > Soil > Vadose zone...
CCGCTTCTCTCCCTTGGGAGTCATAGACGCGGCGGTAAGCTTGAGCGGCTCGCGAATTCCCATGTGGCAGGATTCGCACCGGTCCACAATATTGGCATCGGCAACGTTGATCTGCTGGATCGTGGGATCCCATTCACTGGTCTTCTTTTGTAATCCCTCGATCTGACTCGGAGTCAGGTCCACCAGGTGCGCATTCACGTAGTCGGTGACTTTGTTGTTGGCCTCTGTAACCGGCTTCAGGACGTCGGCCAGTTCGGCGCTGACTTTAGTCCGCTCGTCTTTTAGTTCGTTGTATTTTTCTTCCAGGTGGCGAAAGTCATATTTTTCCGTGTGGCCGTCCGGATATTCGACAGTCCAGACTTTCTTTTTGTACTCATCGAGATCCTTCTGCTTGCTCTTCTTGCCCGACGCGCTGGGATCAGTCTCCATTTCGTAGGTGATCGCGTTGGCGTACGCACGCTTATCGGTGAAGACGTTCTGGACGGCTAGTATCTTGGCGTTGAGATCGATGATCTGCTTCTGAAGTGCGTCTCGGTGTGGCTTGGCTTGGGCATCGGCCTGTTTGGCCGCTTCCTCGAGTTTCTGGTAGTCGGGATCTTTTTCTAGATCGCTGATCGAGCGCGAAGATTTGGACTTGGCGGTTTTCAGGAAGGCGCCGTAGCGCTCTTTCCATTGTTTCTGAAAAGTAATCCAGGGACGCTGTCCGTAAGCTTCATCCCATAGCGCCCAGAACAATGAAGCTATGAGCAACACCATAGCGACGGCGTAATGCAGCGCGTAAGACTTGCTTACGACCGGATCGTTCTCGGGCAGTTCGGGCAAAAAACCTCCAAATCAGTCGTTGGTCCTTCGTCGTTGGTCGTTGGCCAAGGACCAACGACCAACGGCGAACGACCGATTTACACGTTAAACCACGGCGTTATCCATACGTACTTGATGTGCCATGCCAGACGCAAAAGCATTTTTAGCGGCAGCGCCACCATGGTAAGAAGGAAGAACATCATGATGGAGTACTGAAGCAGACTCATGCGTTGGTAGTCCCTCGGGTTGTAGCGACGGAACAGAGCATGGAGGATAAATCCGCCCACAAGGAAATAGCCCCCGACGACGATCCCTCCAAAAACTGCTTTGCCCACATTGGAAGTGATTCCAAACAGATCGGGCAAATCTCGGTTCACCTCATAAATGAGGCGATTGTGGTCCCAGGTTTGTCCGGGCCAGAACCATTGCCACCCCGGTCCGCGAATGAAGGTTCCAATGATGATCATGGAGACCCACAGCACAACAAAGCCGAAGAGGAATGTCCCGATGGCAAACTTGCGCTGCTTCCACGTGTAGTAGCCGCTGCCCAGCGGGTTGGTATCGATGTAGGGAATCACCATCAGCCCAATGATGATCAAGGTCGGCATTACGACGCCGGCAATCCAGGGATCGAAATACACCAGCATTTCCTGGAGGCCGAGAAAGTACCAGGGCGCCTTGGCCGGGTTCATGGTCAAGTTCGGGTTCGCCGGCTCTTCCAGGGGTGCATTGAGCGTGATGGACCAGATCATCAGGATAATGGTGACGATGATGGCAGCCAGAAACTCCACCCGCAACAGAAACGGCCACACGTGAATTTCTTTCTGCCATCCCGGCTGAAAGGGCCAGGTCTTGCGATATTGGGTTTTGGCCGCCGCGGCATCGCCCTCCAATTGCGCGATCAACTGATCGTTGGCGTGTGCCTGCTTCCATGCCAGATAGATATAGAAAGCGAGCAGTGGAATCAGCGCCACGATGGGCACGTTGTCAGGCGCGGAGGCGATGTCCCACAGTTGCTTCCAGTCCATACTATCGGCGCGCCTCCTTGACTTCGGATTCGAGCACGACCGCCGCCGGGCCCGAGATGCCGCCATCCTTTCGTACGCGCCAGAAGTGTACGATCATCAAAACTGAAGCGACGATAGGAATGCCGATGCAATGCCAGATGTACGAACGCAGAAGCGCGTTCGCGTCCACGATAGAGCCGCCCAACAATCCGAAGCGAACATCATTGTAGGGCGTCATGCCCAACATGTGACCGAAGGGGCCCTCATGTCCGAGGAGCGGTGTAGCGCGCGCCATGTTGGTACCGACAGTAACAGCCCAGAAACCGAGTTGATCATCAGGCAGCAGGTATCCGGTGAATGAAAGCAGCAGCGTGAACACCAGCAGGAGCACCCCAATATTCCAGTTGAACTCGCGGGGCTTTTTGTACGAGCCGGTCAGAAACACCCGAAACATGTGCAGCCAAACGGTGATCACCATCAGGTGTGCCGCCCAACGATGCATGTTGCGCAGCAGCTTCCCAAAGGGCACGTCATGCTCCAGGTAGAGCACATCCCGGAATGCTTGCACCTTGGTGGGGTGGTAATAGAACATCAGCAGCACGCCGGTGAAGGTGAGCACGATGAACAGGTAAAACGTGATTCCTCCCATGCCCCAGGTGAAGCTGTAGCGCACGGCGTCGCGGTTGATCTTGGCCGGATGCAAATGCAGAAAGGCGTTCGACAGCACGCCCAAAGCGCGATTGCGCGGGGTGTCGTCGTGCTTGTGACGAAAGATGGAGGTGTAAACCTGAGTCTTGGTCGGGTCCTTGAGAAGATCGACCTGTTCCTTGGCCTTTGCCGGCAAGTCGGTCTTGAGTGATTGCAGATCGGCCTTCACCTCGGTGGCCACTCGCCCCAGAATACCGGTTGTTCTTCCGTTCTTCCCGTTCTTTCCGTTCGAGCTATTCTCTTCAGCCATTCTCGTCTCTTTTCTCCCGGCACATCTGGCGAGTCCCCCAATGTGCGTTCAAACTTCAGGCGAGCTCAAGTCAGACTCATGACGGCAGATACGCTCCCGGATCGTTGAAGCTGCTCGGCTGACCCTTGGGCCACTGATAAAGCCGGGAGGTGTCCACGATAATTTCGCCGTCGGGAGCCAGTTGCACGAAGGCGCGGTCCATCGGTCGAGGCGCAGGCCCCTCGAAATTGATCCCTTCGTCATCGTAGCCGCTTCCGTGGCAAGGACATTTGAACTTGTTTTCGCTGGCCTTCCAGTCAGGGGTACATCCCAGGTGGGTACAACGAGCGTAGATGACAAAGATACGATCGGGTCTGCGATCCACCCAGATGCGATACTTCTGTTGCCATTTCGTGTCCACACCCAAACCGTAATCGGAGGGATAGCCGATCTTGAAGATGGTGGCTGGTTCGAAAAGAGTGCGAGGCAGAAAAAAACGGAAAAAGGCCAGAAACCATGCAGTCAGAAACGCTGTGACAGACACCCACACCAGCCGGCGGCGGCGCTGATTGACCGCACTGTCTTCCGGACCCACAGCGGCCACGCCCGCGGAGGCGGCGGCCTTCGAGGTGCCCACCGCACCCGAACCAACATAAGGAGTAGCCGCTGCTCCTTTAACCGGGGGCGTGTTGGCCGCATCGGGGTTTTCCGCCATGATCCTCCTCCTTAATCTGGAATCTGTTTCTCTGCTTCAATCGGCAACCATGGAATACGCCGCCGGCTCCCTTTCCTGATCCTGAATCACCGTTCCCGGTTCATTGTTCGCTGACATGATCGCTGTCAACACCGATACCGCGAGAGCTTGAATGAATTTTGGCGAGTCATTGAGGCCTCTTGTCATCTCAAAGCGCTCGATGCCGAGAAGCCGGGCCTCCTGGCGCGCATGATGATCAATCTCTCCCAGGGTCTCGACATGGTCGGAGACAAATGAAATTGGAACGATGCATACTTCGCACCGCTTCTCCGAGGCCGCTTGCCGCAGCGTCTGGTGCAACGACGGCTCTAGCCATCGGCTGGCGCCGACCTTGCTCTGATAGCAGAGCCGATGATCATTGGACCATCCTCCTTGCTCCATCACCAAGCCCACTGTTTCTTCAATTTGCCGTTGGTAGGGGTCACCCTTTTCGATCACCGACACCGGGACACCGTGCGCGCTGAAGATTAGCTGCACAGCCGGCGGATGGGGAAAACGGGCAAGCGCCTCATCAATCCTCTCCACTACGGCTGCGATGTAGAGCGGATTACGATAAAAAGTCGCGACACAGGAAGTCGGCACTTCGCTCTTCCACTGCCGTTGCCACTCGTTCAAGCTGCTGCCGGTTGTCGTGCTCGAGTATTGCGGATAGAGAGGCAACAACACGACCTGGTCCACTTCCGCATCCTGTCTCGCATCCAGAAGTTGAGCGATCGCCTCAGCCGTGAACGGATGCCAGTAGCGCATCGCCACCACACAGCGCGCATCGACACCATCGCGCATCAGACGTGATTCCAGAGCACGGGCTTGCTGCTCGGTGAACCGGCGAATAGGAGAACCCCCAATGGCCGCGTAGTGCTGTGCTGCTTTTTTCGCGCGCGTCTTTGAGATCAGCCTTGCCAGCGCACGCCTGCCAAGTCGGGAAAACGGGAAGTCAATGATGTCCGGATCGCAGAAAAGGTTGTAAAGGAAGGGTTCGACCGCCGCCAGCGAATCGGGCCCCCCGAGTTGGAAAAGGACTACACCAACACGTTTCGAAATCCTCACCATTCCGTCGATCCCCACAGAAGTGGGCACGATGTTACTCAAAAACCGCTGCGTTCGTCAATGCGCCACCGCTCGGAGTTTGTGCCACACCAAAATGGAATCGATCGTCAATTCGCAGAGAACGGAGTCTCGAAGTCGCTTGCGCAAATCACAACGAGCTGTGATACACTTCCGTTCGTTCACGGGCGGTCGCATCGATTTCGGCGCGCTCTAACGAGCGGGAACGTCGATTTATTCAAGTGGGGCAGGGGGTCTTGATACATGGGACTGGTTCTTCTCTGCGTCATCTGGCTAATTACCTTCGCCAGCACTTATTTTTTCGTTGCGAAAACTTGGTGGTTCCCCCACGGAGCTTCCGCTGCAACCGCCGCGCTCGACCACCAGTTCGGCGTGACTCTCGTCCTCATGGGCGTGATCTTCGTGGCCGCACAGTTGGCTTTGGGATATTTCGTCTGGAGATATCGTGACCAGCCTTCCGCTGCCCGCGCCGACTATTCCCACGGCAACCTCGGGCTGGAACTCATGTGGACCACTCTGACCGCGATCCTCTTCATCGGGTTGAACTTGATGGGGAGTCCCATCTGGGCGGCGGAACGTTTTCGCCCGGCGGTGGACGGGGCTACGCGGGTGGAGGTCACGGCCATGCAGTTCGCCTGGTATTTCCGCTATCCCGGTCCCGACGGCAAGTTTGGAATCGCCAAGCCGGAGTTGGAAGACCCGTCCGCGGGAGGGGATGCGGCCTTGGGCCTGGACCCAGCGGATCCGTCGTCGAAGGACGATGTGGTGACGGGCATTATGGAAGTGCCCGTGGGCCGTGAAGTGGAAGTCATTTTACGCGCGCACGACGTGATCCACAGTTTTTTTGTTCCTGCCATGCGCTTCAAGCAAGACGCCGTGCCCGGCCTGGCGATCCATATGCATTTCACTCCAACCGAAACCGGTGATTTCGAAATCGCTTGCGCGGAACTGTGCGGGCTCGGCCACTACAAGATGCACGGCATGCTGAAGGTCGTCAGCCCGGACGAGTTCGACAAGTGGCTGGCAGCTCGGGAGGCGGAGAAACAATAAATGGTTGCCCAGGAATCCCACCAACACGCGGCCCCTCAAGGCTTCATCCGCAAATGGGTTTTCAGTCTCGACCACAAGGTCATTGGCTTACAGTATTACTTCCTCGCTCTCACCGCGGTTTTCGTGGGCATGGCTCTCTCTCTGCTGATGAGGATCCATCTCATCTGGCCGACGGCGGCCCTGCCGTTGCTGGGCGAGATCAAACCCGAAACCTATCTCAGCCTGGTCACCATGCACGGCACGATCATGGTGTTTTTCGTGCTGACGACCGCGCCCCAGGGCGGCTTCGGCAACTATTTCCTGCCCATACAAATCGGCGCTCCCGACATGGCCTTCCCCGTCCTGAACATGCTCTCGTTCTGGACGACCTTCGTCGCCTATGTCGTGATGCTGGCAGCCTTTTTTGTAGTGGGTGGAGCGCCTCTTCACGGCTGGACCGGGTACGCGCCGCTGAGTGCGCTTCAATCCGCCGGGCCGGGTCAGGGTCTGGGCGCGGACCTGTGGATCACCAGCATCGCGCTTTTCTGCATCGCGTCGCTCATGGGCGCTCTCAACTTCATTACCACTACCCTCGACATGCGCGCCAAGGGCATGAGCCTGATGCGCATGCCCCTGACCTGCTGGTCCTGGCTCATTACCGCCATCCTGGGCTTGCTGGCCTTTGGAGTTCTGCTCTCGGCTGGCATTCTTCTGCTCATGGATCGCAACATGGGTACCAGCTTCTTTCTGCCGCTGGGCACCATTAACGGCCAACTCACCGGACATAAGGGTGGTTCACCGCTGCTTTGGCAGCACCTTTTCTGGTTCTTCGGTCATCCCGAGGTCTACATCGCGATCCTTCCCGGGATGGGCGTGACCTCACAGGTACTTTCGACGTTTTCCCGCAAACCGATCTTTGGTTACAAGGCGATGGTGTATGCCATGTTGTCGATCGGCCTGCTCGGGTTCATGGTCTGGGGACATCACATGTTCATGAGTGGCATGAGTCCTTACACGGCTTTTGCCTTTTCGGTCATGACCATGGCGATCGGGGTGCCATCCGCCATCAAGACCTTTAACTGGCTGGGGACGCTTCATAAGGCCCGTATTCGATTCCATTCGCCGATGCTGTTTGCGATCGGCTTTGTGTCGTTGTTTGTTTCCGGCGGATTGAGCGGTCCGTTTCTGGCTCAGCCGGCGCTGGATATCCCATTGCACGACACCGCCTTCGTGCCGGGCCATTTTCATCTGATCATGGGTGTAGCCGCCATTTTCGGTATCTTTGCCGCAACCTACTATTGGTTCCCCAAGATGTTTGGCCGAATGATGAACGAGAAGCTGGCGCGAATCCATTTCTTCTTTACGCTGATCGGCACCTATTCCGTCTTCATGCCAATGCACTATCTGGGCCTGGCGGGCCAGCCCCGGCGCTACTCTCAGCTGACCGAGCTCGCCTATCTTCATCCCCTGATGGGCCTGAACACGTTTATGACATACGCGGCGATCATAACCGTTGCAGCTCAGCTGGTCTTCCTCTTCAATCTCTTCTGGAGCATGTTCAAGGGACCGAAGGCGAGCGATAATCCCTGGGAGGCCAGCACGCTGGAGTGGACCACCGCTACTCCGCCTCCACACGACAATTTCGGGGGACGTACCCCCGTAGTCCATAACGGCCCGTACGAGTACAGCGTGCCAGGAGCGCCGCGGGACTACGTGATGCAAAGTGACCCCGCAACCGTGGCGGCACACTAGAAGAGGATCTAGAGAGGCTATTAGAGCAAGGATGGCGAGCTTCACTCCTACGGTTCCGGCGCCCCACCCCACAACCTCCCGGGGAAAACGCGCCGATCTGCCGCCAGTGGTAGGTGGCGGAGACGGCGGGCGTCCCGACCCTGGCTCGCCTGACTACGGAGCACGTTTGCGCCGGGCGCGCCTCGGATTGGCTGTAGCTCTGACGCCGATCGGAATGTTGTTCGTTGCCTTCACCAGCGCCTATATTGTGCGTCAGGGGCTGCCCACCTTCGACCCAAACACAAACACCGTGGTGCACGACTGGATCCCCGTGCCGCTGCCCACACTGCTGTTTCTGATCAATACGGGTGTGCTGCTGTTGAGCAGCGTAACCATCGAGTATGCGCGGCGACAACTTGCGCGGCAAGTCGCGCTCGAACCCGTGCACTCCATTCCGGGAGTATCCCTGGGCACGGAAAGGAAACTTCCCTGGCTGGCCCTGACCATTGTTCTTGGACTGTGTTTCCTGGCTGGACAATGGCTGGCCTGGAGGGATCTGGCGGCGCGAGGGTTCTACGTCGCCACTGGCCCCAGCAGTTCCTTCGTTTATCTGCTCACCGGCGCGCACGCCGTGCATCTGCTCGGCGGAATCCTGGCTCTGCTGGTGGCCGGAGCAGCCGTCGTGTTGGACCGGCCTTTGGCATCGCGCCGGATCGTGGTTGATGTCACTGCCTGGTATTGGCATTTCATGGCTCTGCTGTGGATTTACATTCTGGCTCTGCTGGAGTTCGCACACTAGCCAGACAAGGAGACCGAACGCATGGCGGAAGCTGCGTTGCCGCACAACGTGGCGGCGATCTACGAGCCGTCGCTATTTGGCACGTATTCGAAAAAAGTCGGGATGTGGCTGTTCCTGCTGTCCGACTCGCTGACTTTCGGCGCGTTGCTGTATGCCTACAGCTATGGACGCCTCTCCACCCCAAATTGGCCGACGCCGTTCCACTCCGGGAGCATCGTCAATGCCACCATCATGACTGCATTCCTGTTGACCAGTTCGCTCACCATGGTCCTGGCGGTCAATGCGGCGGCACGTGGAAACGAAAAGACCCGGCGACTCTGGCTATTGGCTACGATGGCGTGCGGGGCAGGCTTTATCGTTCTTCACGGCAAAGAATGGAGCAATCTGATCGCCGAGGGGCTCCGGCTGCCGATTTTCCCCGCGGTCCCGCACCAGGAGGTAGCGTCCGAATTCGTCAATGTATCCAAAACCGTGCCCCAGTTCGCGGCGACTTTTTTTGGGCTGACTGGAATGCACATGCTCCACGTCACGCTGGGAGTAGTTTATCTCGGTGTCATTGCGCTTCGGCGTAAGTTCATCCCGATCCTTCTGGCGCTCTGGTTGGTGGCGTGGCTGGCGACGCCCGCTTACAGTCCGTTCCACTATGGGGCTCACGTACTGCTGATTGCCGCCCTCGTGTGCTCCCTGATTATGTGGCTGAAGCCGAAGATTTATGACGCCGCCGATGTCGAGGTCGCTGGACTGTACTGGCACTTTGTCGACCTGGTGTGGATGTTCATCTTCCCCCTCGTCTACATAATGTCCACCAAGATCGTCTAGGAGCTTAGAAAGATAAAGTTATGGAAGACGCCTTTCAGCAGGCAATTGAACAACGCGTGGCCGAAGAGCAACGCCACCACAGTGTCACTCCATTTTTCTGGGTGTGGGGAGTGCTTCTGGTTCTGACGGCAATTGAAGTGTACCTTGGCTATCAGAACATGGAGCCCAAGCGCATGCTCTCGATCCTGATGTGTCTGTCGATCGTCAAGGCTGCGCTGATCATCGGGTATTTCATGCACATGAAGTACGAGGTGTCGCGCATGAAGTACCTCACCATGTGCTCGCTGGTGTTTTGTCTGGCCATGATGATGGTCTTCTTTCCGGATGCGTTCCGCATTCTCTCGTTGGGGGTAAAGTGAGACCTTCGGTGCAGACTTCGGTCCAACGTGCCGTTCTGGTTGGGCTTCTGTGCTTGTGGACGGTCCCGGCCTTCGCACAAGGCTGTGCGATGTGCTACAGCTCGGCCTCGGCAGCTTCCAAAGATGGGCAAAAGGCCATTAGTAAAGCTGTCGCAGTCTTGGTGGCTCCACCCCTTGGAGTGATGACCTTGGGTGTGGGGCTGGCTTTTCGCTATGGCAGGAAGCGTGACCAGGAACAGAACCTCGACGACGATTCTCTCCCCCTATAAGCTCATTTCGAGGTCACTTGGAAATGCACAGGAGATACACTCCAGCGCGCCCGCCGTGCGGATTCTTCTGGCGTCCGATTGCACCCACGCCTGCCCTTAACTACTGGTGGGCAAAATACAGCGAAGCGTAGTAAGCCAGCACCCCGAAAAACACGATCCCACAAATTGCGTACACGGTGAAAATCCACGTATTGCGATCCTCGTGCTGAACAGGTTGTGGATCCCCAGATTTCGTCCCAGTGGCCGGTGCATCCATGCAAGGCTCCTGAATATGCTGAATCTGACTTGTCTGCCAAAAAAGGACCGCCCACCCGCGGCCCCACACACGGGGTGGGACGCGCTGAATTGTACTCCGGAAGGAAGCCGGAAACAGACAAAAATTTGCAGGGCTGGCCGGAGCGGCAAGCCCCCACGATGACTACCTCAGCCGGGATATCGCCCCGTAATGTACCCTTCCAACTCTTGGATGGTTTGTGCCTGACCGGAGATGATCCAGCGAACGAGGTCGCCAATCGACACCACACCCACAACCACGTCGTCTTCGACGACGGGAAGATGACGAAAACGGTGGTTCGTCATAATGGCCATGCATTCGTCCACCGTGTCTTGACGAGTAACGAAGACCACCGGGCTGGTCATGATCTCCCGCACGAGCGTCTCCTTCGAGGAGCGCCCCTTGAGGAAAACTTTGCGTGCGTAGTCGCGCTCAGACAGGATGCCGACCAACCTGCCCTGGGATATCACGAGCAGCGCGCCGATGTTCTCCACTGCCATCTTATCAATGGCTTCGTAGACGGACTGATCGGGCGTTACGGACAGGACCCGATTGCTGCCCTTGTTCTTCAACAGCGATCCAATTGTGTCAGTGATTTTCATGGGGCTCCGGCGATCGTGTCTTTCACAACTCGAAATCGAGGAGCAGCGATCTTGGGCTGCAGCCACTTACTAAGCAGGGATATGCTACTCCCATCAAGTCGATGATCCAAGAGTTTCGCTTGCGAAATATGCCGCCACGACACTTCTGTATGCATACCGGCGGGTGATGGCACTAGGATCGCGAGTTGGCGATCATCAAAGCGAACAACAGCGGCAGGTACACGATCGTTGCTTGCAGCAAACGGCGGGCATGCGGCTTGGAAGCTGGCGCCGTCGCCGGGAGCTGAGGCAGTACCATGCCGTAAGAAAACCGAAGAAGAGCCGCGCCGAGTAAGACGGCGCCAACCAGATATACTCGCCCGGCCATGCCAGTCACAACGGGCAGGATGCTGACGGGAATCAAGGCTGCAGAGTAAGCGAGAATGCGCCACAGGGTGGATTTCCCGTCGGGCGCGACGACCGGCAGCATGCGAATATCGCCGCGTGCGTAATCTTCGCGATAAAGCCACGCGATGGAGAGGAAATGCGGGAACTGCCAAACGAACATGATGGCAAACAGAATCAGCGTTTCCATCTCCAGCCGCCCGCGTACGGCGGTCCAGCCCAACGCCACCGGCATCGCGCCGGGGAATGCGCCAACGAATGTGCAGATCGGGGACACCCGCTTCAGCGGCGTATAGGCCGCCAGGTACACCAGCGCCGTGAAAGAGACCAGCAGACCGGTAAACGGATTGGCAGAAATCGCGAGATAGATCGACCCGCCTAGAGTCAGCAGCAGTCCGGTGATCGCGGCTTGTCGCCTGCTCATGCGGCCGGCGGGCAGCGGACGCTGCGCCGTCCGGCGCATCCGCGAATCCACGTCACACTCCAGCACTTCGTTCAGCGCAGCGGTTCCGCTGGAAACCAGCGCGACTCCCAGCAGCGCATGGAACAATCCGGCGGACCATGCTGAAATGCCCGACTTGTGCGCGCCAAAGAAGTAACCGCACCAAGCGGTGAGCACGATGAGAGCAGTGATGCGCGCCTTCGTCAACTCGGCGTAGTCACGCACAAGACAGGAAATCCGGCGGGCGGACGCAAGTTTTTCGGACATGGACCCCACACTAGGCCGGCTTCATTGGTCACGCTGGTGCCCAGCGGTAGAAGCCAGTGCCTGTATCCCCGGGGATTTCTCCCAGCACTCCACGATCCCCAAAGGACAGCATTGGTACTCCGAATCCACCACGGAAGTCAAGACCCAAATACAAATCGCAACTGGCGGGTGCCCCATTCATTGCGCACTTTGCGATGAGTGGGTTCCGCTAACTCTAGAACGCCCAATGCCACGTTCACGAAAACTAATCGTAGAGACGCGGCTTGCCGCGTCTGCCCGCACCCGTCACTCACGCACACCAATTCTGCCGCAAAGAAAAGCCCCTGCGCAAGCAGAGGCCTTTTCACAAACCAAGTTATAGAAATCAAGCTCCCAAAACCACGAACTCGCTTACGCGACTTTCACGAAAATAATCACGAGCGTGAACAACACCAGCGACTCGATGAAGGCCAGACCCAGAATCAGCGCCAACTGAATGCCAGCGCGCGCCGCCGGATTGCGTCCGAGCGCTTCGCACGCCGCCGACGCGGCACGCCCCTGGCCCTGCGCCGCCAACCCCGCTGCGATGGCGATCGCGAAACCAGAAGTGATTACCACCCAGTTGGTCGAACCCGGTGCGCCTGCGCCCGTTTGCGCAAACGCCGGGACAGCCAGGACCGAGAACATCATTATCACGAACAACAACATCACGATTTTCCGCATTTTGTTTCTCCTTATGAATTGCCCCCAGTGGGTGGTTGACGCCGTGCTCAAGTAAGCCAGCGCCCTCACGCTGAATGGCAGGTGTAATCTCCTTTTTGACTTGAAAAGCGTAAGCGATTGTACACCCATCCCGCTTTTCGCCGCCGATGTGAAATGATTTTCATCTGGAGCGCCCGGCATCGGTATGCGATCCGTAACAGCATTGCCGAAATCGCCCCATTTTGTGGCCTACTTTTACAACACTTCTCCTTACCCCAACCCGCTGTAGAACGAATTCCGCTGCTGAGTTGACCGCCATCCACCTATCCCGTCGGTATCGCAGCTTTCATCGGATGCTGCTGCACATCACGAAGGTTCGCGGTCTTTACACCGATGCACCCGCACCTTCTGCGCCACGCATGTGCGAGTCATTTGCTGAACAATGGTTGTTCTCTGGACGTCATTGCCGATCTGCTTGGCCATGACAATCTCGACATCACGGCCCACTACGCACAGGTCTCAACGAGGCTGATGATGGACACATATCGCTCCGCTCGTAAAAAGTCGATTCCGAAAAAGGGCGTGCAGGTCTGCGCATCGCTGCACGCCCTTTCCTGGGTTTCTTCTCTCAGCCCCGCTTGGCAGATTCAATGGGGAAGGCAGCCTACGAAGCTGAGTGTCCCAAGGATGAGCTGCCATCGTAGGTCAAACTGAGAGAATTGCCAGAGGACGGGCAAAGGCATAAAGGCTGAGCGGCGAGGATAGGCATGGGACGACCGCATTTCAATCCAGGTACATGACCGGGCGCATCCTGATACGATGGGAACAATCCCTCCGCCTGGAAGGAGTACATATGGGCTGCAGTACACCTCCAATGCCGCCTGAACCGGAGAGGCTAGGGCAGCGTAGGGTCTTCTGTGTGAAGTTCCAGAGGGAAATGCCAGGACTGGACGAGCCGCCGTTCGACACGGAACTGGGCAGGCGGATTTATGAAAATGTCTCTGAGGAAGCCTGGAAGATGTGGGGCGAACATTGCAAGATGATCTTGAACGAGTACCGGCTGAATCCCGCCAATCGGCAAGACCAGGAGATCTTGGCCAAGCACCTAGAAGATTTCTTCTTCGGCGAGGGCGCCACGCTTCCACCGGGGTACGTCCCCCCGCGCAGCAAGGCCTAATTTCAGGTTTCTATGTCCGATCTGAAGGTGCTGCTGATCTCGACCTACGAACTGGGCCGGCAACCGTTTGGGCTGGCCTCGCCCGCGGCGTGGCTGCGCGCTGCCGGCTTCCACACCTCTTCGCTGGACCTTTCGCGACAGTCGTTGGACGAAGAAGCGGTACGCACCGCTGGCCTGATCGCCTTTTATCTGCCAATGCACACCGCCACGCGGATCGCGGTGCGCGCTTTGGAGAGGGTCAGGAAACTAAACTCCGCCGCTCACCTGTGCGGATTTGGACTGTACGCCCCGGTCAATGCCGGCCTGCTGCGTCGTTTGGGCGTCGGCACGATCCTGGGTGGAGAGTTTGAACAGGGGCTCTTGAGCCTGGCCCGCCGCCTTGAGGTTGGCGCAACCGACCCTTGGCTGCCGCAGTTTGAGCCCGAGATCTCGCTCGTCCGTCAGAATTTCCTGGTGCCCTATCGCGACGACCTGCCTCCGCTGGAAAAGTACGCGCATCTTACCCTGCCCGACGACAGCACCCGCGTCGTGGGCTACACCGAGGCCAGCCGGGGCTGCAAGCACCTGTGCCGTCACTGTCCCATCGTGCCGGTGTACAACGGCACGTTTCGCATCGTCCAGCGCGAGGTGGTGCGGGAAGATATCCGCCGCCAGGTCGCGGCCGGCGCGCAACACATCACCTTCGGCGATCCCGACTTCTTCAACGGGGTCGGTCACTCGATGCAGATCGTGGAAGCGCTCCACCGCGAGCATCCCGGGCTCTCTTACGACGTCACCATTAAGGTGGAGCACCTGCTGAAGCACGCCGGGCGCCTCCCGGCGCTGCGTGAGACGGGATGCGCGTTCGTGACCACGGCGGTGGAGTCGGTGGATGACCAGGTGCTGCGCATCCTAGACAAGGGCCACACACGCGCCGACTTTATCCGTCTCGCCGGGCTGATGCGCGGGCTCGGACTTTTCCTAGTGCCCACCTTCGTGCCTTTCACGCCCTGGACTACGCTGGAGGGCTACGAAGACCTGCTGGCCACCCTGATACGGATGAGGCTGGTGGAACACGTCCCGCCGGTGCAGCTCACCATCCGCCTGCTGATTCCCGCTGGGTCGCGCCTGCTGGAAGTTCTGCCACTGCACAACGCGGCCATCGGTCCCTTCCAGCAGGAGGCGCTGAGCTATCCGTGGGTAAACTCGGACCGCAGGATTGACCGGCTCCAGTGCGAGCTCGAAGCGATGGTGCAGCGCGAGGCCAAGGCCGGCGCGTCGCGCACCGTGATCTTCGGGGAAGCCTGGAAACTGCTGCAGCGCGCCATGAACGAAGACGGGGACGAAGCGCCGGCGCCCCTTCCGCTCGCCCCACCCGGACCGCCGCGGGCTACCATCCCCTACCTGACCGAACCCTGGTACTGTTGATCCGAACCCACCAGCGGGCAGTTGGCCTGCTTCTAGTCCCCGGAAGAACACACCGGATGGCCAGCACCAGGAGATCATCGTGCAGCAGATGGAGCAGTTCTTCTTTGGTGAGGGCGTCGCGCTTCCGCCCAACAAAAGAGCAAGGGTTAACCTAAGCTCGGCCAGGTACGTGATCAGGGGGCTAAAGTCCCTCTAGTTCCTCAGGATCAATGCAGGGCTAAAGCCCTGTTCCGCTCACAAACATGAGGTCTCCATTACGCCCTACACCACTGGAAGGCTGGACGAGATTACGAAGCGAAGCTTGGGGTGAGATTTCCGTAGAGCACCTTCGACGTATTGTGGCGAGTCGCCACGCGCGAATATAAACCCCAGATAACTTGATCCTTCCGGGAGAGGCACCAGTTTCTGCCGCAGCTTGGCGGTGATCTCGATTGCTTCGATTCCCGGCACCTGCGCGGCTTGCTCCAACTGCTCAACTCCTTGGTAGATCCCTTCCTGCGGGATGGGAATCATCATTACGCCGGAGCTGGCCTCCTCGCGTCCTAAGTGCGTGACCGGCTCATCGAGCGCGTGCCGAATAATCAATTCCTCCAGCGAGATTCCGTTCCCGAAGCGCAGACTTCGTGCACAGAGCCCACCTATCGGACGCGCCGCGATCTCCAGGATCCAGGTGCAATTGCCTTTCACCCGCAACTCGGCATGAAGCGGGCCATGAAACAGGCCGAGCGCGTCGACCGCCCGTTGCAGCGTCCGAGCGACCTCGGCCTGTATGGGAGGTTCCAGTCGCGACGGAGTGACGTAGATTGTCTCTTCGAAAAATGGCCCCACCAGCGGGTCCGGCTTATCGAAAATCGCCAGCACTTTCAACTTGCCTCGGTCGGCCAGGCCTTCGACCGCGATCTCCAGCCCGTCGATGTAGTTTTCCACCTGGATGAACTCGCTCGTCTCCTCACGCAAAACACCGACCTCCGGGCTGCGCAAAAGCTTCCGAATACGTTCGAACGCCTGCACAAATTCCTCGGGGGTATCGGCGCGAATCACACCACGGCTGCCGGAGAGCGCCAGTGGTTTGAGCACGCAGGGAAAGGTGATTTCCCCAGAGGCAATGAGCTGGAGCGGGTTCGAGTGCAAGGGAGATCTCTTGAAGGCGGGAACATTCAGCCCGGCATCCCGCAACCGCTCGCGCGAGCGGTATTTATCGCGGCAGATGTCGGTGGCTTCGGGAGGATGTCCCCGCAAGCCGAGTCTATGGCAGGCGCGAGCGCCGGTTGAGGTGGGCCGATCGCCGATGGAGACGATCGCGTGAAGAGGATTGGACGCGGCGAAATCGCAGATCCTCTGCGCCGAGGCTTCGGGATCTTCAAAGCGCAGGGGAAGAGCGCCATCCTGCCATGGGTCATCGAGCACGTGGCAGCGGTCCGTTCCGAAGGTGATGGACAGCCCCAACTTCTGTGCGGCCTCGATAAAGGCGCACGTCTGGTATCCCGTGGTCGTGCACAACACGAGAAGTCTTTTTGGTTGGGAGGTGCCGATCATGGCTGGGCCCAATCGCTGCAATCAATTTAGCAGCCGGGCCCAACCACCGCCAGATGCACATAGCAATGCGTCTCAGCCCAGCACGCCCACGATGGCGCGAGCAGCCTGTTTGCCTAGCGCGGTTGTGACTTCGCGGCTGACGCGCTCCGTCGCTCGGAGAAGCCCCAGCCCCATCGTTGTGCTGCACGACTGCAAGATGGCTGGGGTCATCTCTCCCGAGAAGACTTGTACCGGAAGAAAGTGCCAGAGCGATTGATAAAACGGATGGCAGAACTTGCAGAGTCTAGCCCGTGCTGACACGGTTGCAGAAGAGATTCGGCGAGAGGTGAGCAAGCCAACGAAGCGGACAAGAACCCGAGGCGGGTGGCCCTCTCACCGTACCAGCAATCGCCTTCATTTTGCACCGGGCCTTTGAGTAGGCCCCGCCCGACTATCTTGTAGACTCTGCTCTTGAACAAATTGGAACGCACTAGATGCACTCCTTCAAGGCAAAGACTTCCGAGAGAGGGTGGAAGCAGCATACCTAGAGCACGCCAAGTGGCAGCCTTATCCTGAGAGAATATTCGAATGGGCGGTGCAAGCTGTCCTGAACGATACAAGGTCGGCGACTGCGCTGGCTCGAAGAGAAGGCAGGCAAGACTGGCTGAAATAGATGCCCAGTGTACAAGAGCGAGGCTCCCTCTGCTGTTCCAGAAACGTGGGCTGAGCTAAAGACAGAACTCGAAGAAGGCGGGCAAGGAATCGGGTGCTACGTATCTGGCGCGAGACACCCCCGAATCCTTGGACTCACCGTCCTTACAGCGGGAATTGCGATACAATCCGCGGCAGAAGCGTTCCTGACAAGTCAGGCGTGGAGGTGTAGGTGCCGTTTGGATTCTCTACGATCGTAATTGTCATCGTCATTTTGTACCTCTTAAGTTCGGTCAAGATTCTGGCCGAATACGAACGTGGCGTGATCTTCCGGCTGGGCCGGCTGCTGGGGCGCGAAAAGGGGCCGGGCATCATCCTGGTGTTTGCCCCGATCGACCGCATCGTGCGCATCTCGCTGCGGCAGGAAGCGCTGGAAGTGCCGCCGCAGGACATCATCACCCGCGACAACGTGACGCTGAAAGTCAGTGCCGTCATTTTTCTGCGCGTGATTGACCCGCGGCTCGCGGTGGTGGAAGTCTCCAACTACCTGCACCAGACCTCGCAGTTTGCACAGACGACGCTGCGCTCGGTGCTCGGCGAACAGGAACTCGACGAACTGCTCTCACAGCGGGAAAAGATCAACCTGCGCCTGCAAAGCATCCTCGACACGCATACCGCCCCGTGGGGCGTGAAAGTGGCGAATGTGGAGGTCAAGCAGGTGGACATGCCCGAGTCCATGCTGCGCGCCATGGCGAAGCAGGCTGAAGCGGAACGGGAAAAGCGCTCAAAGATCATCCACGCAGAAGGCGAGTTCTCGGCCGCGCAACGCCTGGTGGACGCTGCCAAGGTGCTGGCCACCGAACCGGTGAGCGTGCAACTGCGCTATCTGCAGACTTTGGCGGAAATCGGCGTGGAGAAGAACACCACTGTGATCTTCCCTATTCCGGTGGACTTTTTCTCGGGCATACAGAAGCTGCTGGGAAAGCCCAGCGGAGATCTTTAGAAGCGACTAGAACGCTTATTGCACATAGCCTGGATCGCGGGCCCGATGCACGATCATGCTAATGCACTGCCGTCGCCTTCACGGTTTGAGTGCGCGAAGGCAGATTTTGACGTTTTTGTTGCTGAACGTTGCGAGATGATTTCGTCACTGGTGAACAGACTTTGCGACGGCGCGCCGAGAAAAGCAGGAGACGGACCCACTTGGTCGGCCACTGCCAATTAAACTTACAAATTATAGTTCTGGTACAGCAGCACGCTTTCCTGCGAGTCCACCGGACGGTAGTACAGCTTGTTGTCCTCGAGGAAGACCTCGATGAACGCCGGCCGCGTGGTG
>Ga0137403_10003694_pt1 | contig 18301 bp, 12 predicted proteins | sample CZOMad2_1_16fung_FD_122057 | JGI IMG/M metagenome (GOLD analysis project Ga0137403, IMG submission 122057) | Vadose zone soil fungal communities from Angelo Coast Range Reserve, California, USA - CZOMad2_1_16fungal (Hybrid Assembly) | ecosystem: Environmental > Terrestrial > Soil > Vadose zone...
CGTATCCTTTGACGGGAGCCAACTCCGGCGTCTATCTGCCCTACACTGTGAATCCCAATACGGGTGCAGCGACTTTTAACGGAGGCGGCATCTACGTAGAAGGCGATGCTTCGGTTACTCTTTCCACCTCCGGCAAATCTGGCCAGGTGTACACCATTACGCAAAATGGCACGACCACCACGATCACCGTCGATCCCGTGGCCAACACCACCACGGTAAGCTCCAATGGCACTCAGTTGAACATTTCTGGCGTTCCCAATCAGATCGATCCCACGTCTGGTTCCGTGCAACGCGATGCCACCATGCTTTATGTCGACGGGAACATCACTTCGCTCTCAGGCCCGGGCCAGGGGCAGCCCGCGATTTCCGATAGCACGGCCCTCACCGTAACTGCGGCCAACAATGTCACTCTGACTGGCGACATTCTGTACAACACTCCGCCCGTCACCTTGACTCAAAACCAGGTTCCGGGCACACCGGCGGACACTCTCGTTCCGGGGAGTGACCACGGACAGGTCCTCGGCATTTTTACCGCCAAGGGCGACATTCAGCTGAACAACACTCAGTCCAACGGAAATCTGGAAATTGATGCGTCCTTGGCCACCATTTCGCAGGGAGGCACGGGGGGGTTGGTCAACGTCGGAAAGTCTATCAACACACTTTCGATTGTCGGTGGCCGCATTCAGAACAACATCAAGAATATCAATACCACCACCCGAAACGTGTTCTTTGATCGTCGCTTCGCTCAAAACAACTTCAGCCCGCCGTGGTATCCGTCGACCACCCTGGCTTCTACTGCGCCGACCTTTGCTCAGTACGTGCCGACGGTTCAGCGTCTGAAGTGGATCAATAACACCTCGTACTTCTGAGAATTGTTGCGTGGAATGTTGTTGCGCATCATTTGCTGGAAATACGCAGCCTGGTCGCGAGGTGCGCCGAAGCACCAGTTGGGCACCTGAGCGTCACCGGTCCTGCGCCACACTCTCGAATAGCCGCTAGGCTCTTACAGTTGCTGTAGCGCGGGGTTTTTCTTCTGTTTCCTGCGTAAGATTGGCCAGCAGTTCATAAGAGCGGAGGCGATCCTTGAATTCGTAAGTATTCGAAACCACAATCAGCTCATCCGCTTGTGTCTCTTCCAGAAATGCAGTCAAGCGCGTCGCCACTCGCTCGGGGCCTCCGACAATCGCCGCTCCAAACTTCGCTGCCACCATCTCGCGCTCGTCGGCTGTCCATTCAATGCTCTTCGATGGAGGCGGCAACGGCCCGGGCACTCCTCGAATAAGATTCAGAAACATTTGAATGGGCGTCGTCGCCAGAAACTGCGCTCGTTCGTCCGAATCCGCAACCAGGATCGGCACTCCCACCATCGCGTACGGCTTCTCGAGGACTTCCGAAGGCCGAAATGCCGAACGGTAAATCTGCAACGCCGGCAGCAGCGGTTGCGGTTGAAAATGCGCGGCGAACGCGAAGGGCAAACCGAGCGTCCCCGCCAGTCGCGCGCTGAAGTCACTCGAACCCAAAAGGTAGATCGGAACGTTTGTGCCTTCGCCAGGATAAGCATGAACACGATGCGAAGCCGATCTTTTGCCCAGATACCGCCGCAGCTCTTCAACTTGCTCCGGAAAATCATCTCCCGCGCTGTGAAACGAACCCCGAAGGGCCCGCATCGCAGCGGAATCGCCTCCAGGCGCGCGCCCAAGCCCCAGGTCAATACGTCCCGGGAAAAGCGATTCCAGCGTTCCAAACTGTTCGGCAATCACCAGCGGCGAATGATTCGGCAACATGATGCCGCCGGAGCCCACGCGAATTCTGGAAGTTCCGTTAGCAACGTACCCAATCAGCACGGAAGTCGCAGAGCACGCCACTCCTTGAATATTGTGGTGCTCGGCCAGCCAGAAGCGCTTGTACCCCAATGATTCCGCATGCTGCGCCAGTGCCAGAGAATTGTGGAACGCCTCAGCGGCCGTTCCATCCTGCCGCAGATGCGCGAGATCCAGAACGGAGAGCGGTGTACTCGCAAGCCGAGAATGATTTGCCATGGACTCCTCTAATTCGGTGCAGCGCCACGAATTACCCAACGCGCCGCCACATTTATTGGATGCATCAGCCATCTCGCCGGTAATTCGAAAGCTCACGGCTCGGCAATCGATCAAATCACGCAAATCGCTCCGGTTCCGCCCGCTGCGCCCGCTTTTGTTACGAAAGGACTTCAATTTCCAGCCCAACCAGTTAGAATCATGAATTCCGAACTATTCTTGACCATTGGCCCGTTTTCGGTCACGTGGTTCATCGGAAGGAGCTTGGGTGAAACACGATAGACAGCCGGCCCCTGACCGTGAACCTTTCAATAAAGCACTTGGTTGCACGCGGGCGATGCTCTTTTTTCTCCCTCTTGTCATCGCCCTGGGCGGCTGCCGTTCACAGCAGGCGTCCTCCAGTCCCACAATCCAATTCACAAAAATTCCTCCGGCGGCGCAGGGTGGCCGCGAAAGAGTGGATACAATCGCAGGACGCGTCACCGGCTCGCATCCGGGCCAGCAGATTGTGATCTACGCCAGGAGCGGCCCGTGGTGGGTGCAGCCGTGGCCCGACAAGCCCTTCATCCCCATTCAAGCGGACTCAACATGGGGAACTTCCACGCATCTCGGCTTTGAGTATGCCGCCATGTTGGTGGACCCTGGCTATCACCCGCCTCCTACGATGGACGTTGCACCCACGCAAGGCGGGTCAGTCGTCGCGGTTTCGATCGTGAAAGGGACCGGTCCGACGCAGCTCGCGCCGGTGAAACCGCTTCATTTCAGCGGCTACGATTGGGAGGTTCGCACGATTGCAGGCGATCGCGGCGGAATGAATAATTTGTACGGAGCTGAAAATGCCTGGACCGACTCGAGCGGTGCGCTGCATCTCCGCATCACGAAAAAGGGAGACAAGTGGTCGTGCGCGGAGGTGGAGTTGAATCGCAGTCTCGGTTACGGAACCTACATCGTTGTGGTTCGTGACACCACTCACCTGGAGCCGGCCGCGGTCTTGAGCATGAATACCTTCGACGACTGGGGCGGCGATCAGCATTACCGCGAAATGGACGTCGAATTCGGCAAGTGGGGCGAGGCCGCGAGCAAAAATAATGCGCAGTTCGGTATTCAGCCATTCTATGTTCCTGGAAACCTCGCTCCATTTACAGTGCCCAAGGGCACCTTCACGCATTCGATGCGTTGGGAATCCGGCCGCGCGAGCTTCAAAACTGTCCGGGGCGCCTCGATGCAAGCGGGCGCGCCCGTGATTTCGGAACACGTTTTCACTTCCGGAGTGCCAACCTCCGGCCAGGAAAAAATTCAATTCCTGTTTTACGCGGTCGCCAGCGAAAAAAGTCCGTTGCAAAATGAAAATGAGGTTGTGGTTGAGAAATTCGAATATCTCCCTTGACGCGCGCACTGTGCGGCGCTGGCTGCGCAAGAGCCTGATTGCCGCACTGGCGCTGGCGTGCTCTGCTTCGCTTGCGCAAGCCCTTGATCCCAATCGCGTTCTGGCGCAATACATGCGGGAACATTGGGGCAGCGAAAAAGGTTTCACCGGAGGCTCCGTCACCGCACTTGCGCAAACGCCGGACGGCTACTTGTGGATCGGCACGGAAAAAGGACTGATTCGCTTCGACGGTTTCAGCTTCCTCAATTTTCCCCAGGCCACTCCTACCACGCTTCCGATTGGACCCGTTCAGGCTCTTGCTTCCGACGAGCAAGGCAACCTTTGGATCCTTCTGCAGAGCACCAAAATCCTGCGTTACCACGAGGGAAAATTCGAGCTCGGCCGTGAAGTCGCGGAGTTCGGAATCACTTCGCTTCTCAAACGCAGGGATGGCTCGGTGCTTTTTGCATCTCTTGCTTTTGGCCCGCTCACCTACCATTCGGGAAGATTTGAATTGCTCGGCCCGCCTTCCGAACCCCCAAATCCGGCTCCCGGCGCAACCGAGGTCACCACGGACGAGCTTTCCAGCCGTCTCAGTTGGGCAACCGGCGTTGTGCCTCATCGCTTCGCCGAACCCAATTCGGCCGTGATTTCCATGGGCGAAACTTCCGACGGCAAAGTTTGGCTCGGCACCAGTGACAAAGGCCTCTTCTACATGAGTCAAAGTCGCGTGGTTCCTGTGGCAACCGGCCTCCCCGGCGCCAAGATCAACTGCCTGCTGGCATCCGAAAATCAGGAATTGTGGATAGGAACCGACAAGGGCGTTCTACGCTGGGACGGCGCCAAAGTCACTTCGTTGACAGTCCCTCTCGCCCTTCGTCATCTCGATGTGCTTTCCATGATTCGAGATCGAGATTCCAACATCTGGCTGGGCACGCCCAACGGTCTGATTCGCGTGAACTCCGGCGGAGTTGTCATGGACGAAGCCAACCCGCAAACTGCGATCCTGGTGACCGCGCTTCTTGAGGACCGCGAAGGAAATCTTTGGGCCGGTAGCCCCTCTGGAATCAATCGCTTGCGCGACAGCGCTTTCGTTACCTATTCGGCCGCGGGCCTGCAATCCGAAAGCAGCGGGCCAGTCTACGTTGATCAAAGTGAGCGCGTCTGGTTCGCACCCTTTAAAGGCGGCCTTCACTGGTTAAATAGCGAGAGAAGCGGCAGCGTAAGTAACGATCGCCTCAGCCAGGACGTTGTCTATTCGATCGCCGGAGCAAACGATGATTTGTGGATTGCCCGGCAGCAAGGCGGGCTGACGCATTTGCGCTACGCCGGCGGCTCGCTCACAGCAAAGACCTACACCGAAAAGGACGGCCTCGCGCAAAATAGCGTCTACTCGGTTTTTCAGAGTCGGGATGGAACGGTTTGGGCTGGCACCTTGAGCGGCGGTGTAAGCCAATTCCGTAATGGCCACTTCACCACGTACACCAAGGCGTCCGGCATGACCTCGGACTCGGTAACGTCGATTGCCGAAACTTCCGGCGACACGATGTGGTTTGCAACCCCGAACGGACTCAATTCGCTTGCTGGCGGACACTGGCGGTCGCTGGGGATTCGCGAAGGCTTGCCCTCCCAAAACGTGAACTGTCTCTTGACGGACTCGGCGGACCTGCTCTGGGTCGGCACTGCGTCCGGCATCGCCTATGTGATCTCCGGTCAGGTCCAGGTGCCCACGGAAGTGCCTGCGCCGTTGCATGAACAAATTGTCGGAATTGCCGAGGACAAATTTGGTTGGCTCTGGATCTCAACCTCAAATCACGTGCTACGGGTACGGCGCGATAGTTTACTCCGCAACTCCGTGGCCGAGTCCGATGTCCGCGAATATGGCCTCGAGGATGGGTTGCACGGTATGGAAGGCGTAAAGCGACAGCGATCCGTCGTGGCTGATCCGCTGGGCAAGATCTGGTTTTCGATGAATCACGGGATTTCCGTTGTTGACCCTTCGCGCGCCAACTCCAGCTCCGTTCCAGCAATGATTCACATTGAGGCAGTCTCTTCTGACGGCAACCCCGTCGTCCTTCAAGACCATCTCCAGCTTTCTGGTGGGCACCAGAGGGTGAGTTTCACCTACTCAGCGCTGAGTCTCTCCGTTCCCGAACGCATCCGCTTCAAGTACAAGCTGGAAGGAATTGACGAGGATTGGAGCCGTCCCGTGGCCGAACGCCAGGTTACCTACAACAATATAGGTTCCGGCCCTTACCGCTTCCGCGTGATCGCCAGCAACAGCGAGGGGTTATGGAACAGCGCCGAATCCGATGTTTCCTTCAAAATCGCCCCGGCCTACTGGCAAACCTGGTGGTTCCGGCTTTCTGGTCTGCTCGCCTGCGTTCTGGCAATATTGTTGTTCGTCCGCCTGCGGATGAGCGCGTTGGCGGCCCGAATGAATATGCGGTTCGAAGAACGCCTGGCCGAGCGCACCCGGATTGCACAGGAGCTCCATGACACGCTTTTGCAGGGATTCGTGAGCGCTTCCATGCAACTGCATGTCGCCGATGACCGCCTGCCGGAGGATTCCCCTGCCAAACCGCTTCTCGGCCGGGTATTGCAGTTGATGGGCCGCGTCATTGATGAAGGCCGCAACACGGTTCGGGGCCTTCGAACATCCGACGTCGTTCGCCAAAATCTTGAAGAGGAGTTTTCCCGGATTCAAAAAGATCTCGCTATTTCCACGCAAAGCGAATTTCGCGTCATCGTGGAAGGTGCGCCCCGTCAATTGCGGCCCGCCATTCGCGACGAAATATACTTCATTGGGAGGGAAGCGCTGGCCAACGCGTTTCGGCATTCGGGCGCCATGGAGGTGGTGGTGGAAATTGAATACACCGCAAGCCACCTCCGCATCCTCGTCCGCGACAACGGTTGCGGGATGGATCCGCAAGTCCTGACCACTGGCCGCGACGGGCATTGGGGCTTGTCGGGAATGCGCGAGCGGGCGGAACGCATTGGCGGAAAACTCAGGGTCCTGAGCATGGCTTCCGCCGGCACGGAAATTCATCTCTCCGTCCCCGGCCGTCTTGCGTTTGAGCCGGAGTTTTCCACCCGGCAGAATTTGTGGTTTTCCAGACTCTATTCGCGAAAAGCGGCGGAAGACAAGGCTCAAACTGTGCGCAAGCAAACTCGATGACTGAAAAGAGCAAAATCCGGGTTCTTAGCGTGGATGACCATCCTCTGTTGCGGGAAGGCATATCCGCCGTGATCAATAGTCAGCCGGATATGTTGATGATCGCGGACGCGGCCAGCGCGCACGACGGCATTCTGCAATTTCGCAAGCACCGACCGGACGTAACGCTGATGGATCTCCGCCTTCCTGACATGAGCGGCGTGGACACCATCGTCGCGATCCGCTCAGAATTCCCCGACGCGCGTATTATCATGCTGACGACGTTTGAGGGCGACGTGGAAATCCAGCGCGCCCTGGAAGCCGGCGCCCGCGGCTACATGCTAAAGAGCATGCCCCCCAAGGACCTGGTTGAGGGAATCCGCCAGGTTCATGCCGGGAAAAAGCGAATACCGTCGCAACTCGCCGCGCAGCTTGCCGAGCACATGAGCGACGAAGCTCTAACTACGCGCGAAATCGAAGTTCTCCGCCAGATCGCCGAAGGGAATCGTAACCGGGACATCGGTGAAAAACTTTTCATCACCGAAGAGACCGTCAAAGTCCACATCAAGCACATCATGGAAAAGTTGGGCGCCAGCGACCGCACCCAGGCCATCGCCATCGCCATCCGCCGCGGCATTATTCACCTCTAGCCGCATAAAATCCGTTCCGGCCCCATACCACTAAGGCGTTACGTAAAGATACCGGAAATTAGGGTAGCGTTACCCCGCCCGACCGCGTATTTTCACTCGACAGATGTCCCCCCATCGTCGGAGGACGATGCAACTACACAGGTTATTTTCGGCATTTCCGGCTGGCCTTCCCGGCGCCGGACTACTCCTCTTGCGAGCGGTCGTTGGTGCTGCTCTGGTCGCTCACGGGGTTCTCTGCCTGGTGTCTTCGGATCGCATTACGCTCGTTGTGTCGGTGTCCACCGCGCTCCTCTTGTTAAGCGGCGGTTGCCTGCTGATCGGTTTTCTCACCCCGATACTCAGCCTGCTCGGGGGCTTGGAGTGTCTCGGAATCGTATGGTCCTGGTTTCCTTTCCAGTTGCTGAGTCCTTTCGAATCGAAGCTGGCGCTTGCCCCCATCATCGCCATGTCCATAGCCATCGCTCTTCTTGGCCCCGGCGCTTTTTCTCTCGATGCCCGCCTGTTCGGCTGGAAAGAAATCGTGATTCCGCCCGCTTCTCGCCCCCCGCAAGACTAAGCGCTTTCCTTTTCAGCGCCGGCGTCCCAATTTCGTTCACGTAATTGTTATATAGCGATTTGTCAATCCACCTATCGTGGTATTTCGAACCACCCCTGTAGGCGTAGCAATAAATTATTCCATTGCGTGATGTTTTTCCTTCCGGCATCCGGCAAAGTCACCCTGCTTCCGCGTAGTTTTCGAATTCGCGAGGAGGATACGGTCTTGGCAACACAACAAGCTATCTTGGCAACCACCAGCGACTTCTCCGGGGTTGGCCATCAGCAATTGTCCGACACTCAACTTCTTTCGGCCGCTAGGAGAGGCGACCAGGCGGCCTTTGGGCGGCTCTTTGAGCTTCACTCAAAGAAAATCCTCCACTCCACTCTGCGGATAACCAGAAATCGGGAGGACGCCGAAGACGCCCTCCAGGAATGTTTCCTGAGCGGCCTGGTGCACCTGAAGGATTTTGATGGCAGGTCGCAGTTGTCCACCTGGCTCACGCGAATCGCCATCAATGCCGCGCTCATGAAGCTCCGCCGCAATCGTTACTCGCGGGAAGTGCCAATGGAATTCGTGGATGAGGAAGGGATGGAGCGTCCCCGCTTCCAGTTCACCGACGGCTCGCTCAACCCAGAGGAAAATTACGCCGAGCGGGAACGGGCGCGCCTGCTGAGAGAGGCACTCGGCGGACTTCGCCCGCGAGTTCGCGCGGCGATCGAGATTTGCCAGTTGCAGGAATGTTCTGTCCGTGAAACCGCCCGCAAGCTGGGCATCTCCACTGCGGCGGCCAAAGGCCGCCTCTTTCACGCCAGGGTCGCCTTGCGCAAAGCCTGCCTGCAGAAGACCAACGCAGCAGCCCGGCGTCTCCGCCAGGCTGCGTAATTGGGGAATATCGGGAACGCGGAATATCCAGTTCGCTCGCAGTTTGCGTTGGCGATTCCTATTGGCCTCTTAATGCGCCCGGCTCGATATCGTTGCCCCTCGCCAGGTCCTGCAATGCGTCAAGCTGCGTTTGCGCTTGATTCACGCGCTCACGGAGTATTTCGATTTCGGATTCGGGCGTCAGTCCGATGTGGCCCTCTTCCAAATTGATGCCTCCCGTTGTTTCTCTTAAGCTTCGGGCATCTTCCAGGGCCTGCTCGTAGGATTGAAGCTCTGCACGCCGCCGCTCAAGCTCGTCTTGCAATCTGGCAGCCTGCGCCGAGTACCACTCTGGATTCTGAACGTCGGTGTAGGCTCGAGGCAGGAGAGTCTGAGTCGAGTCTGCGTCGTCAAGTTGTCCCACTACCGATATGTGACCAAGACTCCGGATTCTTTCGAGGTCGTCGTTGGTCCAGACTTTCGTGTTCTGGCCGTCTGTTCCAGAATGCGGCTTGTTGGCGGCACTAAGAGGGATCACCGTCAGGAAAACGGCGATCCCTACGATGGAGTTCGGGCGTCGAGCCATGTGGGTCTGCCTACTTCTTTGAGGGTTCTGGAGGGAATTTCTGGAACATCTTCTCCACGCCCTTGTCCAGGTTCTTTATGTTTTTGTCGGAGTTGTTGGAGAGCGTGTCGCTTGACGAGCCTCTCCAAAGCAGCTTCTTTGTCTTTGCGTCGAACAGGTCGACGACCAGCGTGCCCACCTTATACGTTTCCGTCGTAGTCGTGGCTTCGCCGATTCCCCCGCCGCCAAATCGCCTCCAGCCCCAGCCTCCGCCGAACCCGTTATAAAAAGTATTCAGGGTCTGCTGATCGGTCGTCATTTGCAGCGCCACGATCGAAACATCTCCGCCGGATTCCACCTTCGTCCAGCCCCTTGCCGCCAGCACGCCATCAACGGCGTTCTTGATGCGATCCTCGAGCAACGGATCTTTGGTTTTCACGTGTTCCCACGAGTAGGTCTTGTATTGAGCGAAATCCGCAGCGCGGTCGTAATCGGTCTTCACTTGCTGCGCCGCGGAAATGCCCGCGAACAAAAACATCATGCCCATTAAAGTGGCTGCCATTCTCTTCAATCTCATCGTTTCTCCTTTTCAAACTTCAAGACAACACTCCCCCTGGCGGGGGAGTGTTTGATTTACCGTGTGCTTGTCGTTCAGAGGCCCCTACTTGCCTTCCTGCTGCGGGTGGCTGACTATGACGTGCGCTACATCGGCCCCGCCTTCTTTGCTGGCTTGCTTTTCGTCGCGAGATTCAAACAACTTACTCCCGTCCACGTTTCCTTCGTCAAAGAGCTCTGACAGGAAATACTGGTCGCCGTATTTGTTGAAGATCAATTCGGTCTTTTCCGGCGTGGTCTTGGCTTCCGCAGACTCGACGCTGAAGAGAGCAGACCGCTTGCCGTCCGCGGTGCTGATCTCCATCATCGTCAGATCGCTGCCTTCCAGTTGATGAATGACGTATTTCCCCGCGGGCAGCGTGGTGTTCCCCACGTGGAACTGGAATGGGACATCAGCCGCAACGTTCCCAATAATCTGGGCTTGTGTTCTGGCCGGCAAAATTGACGCCGCAAAAATCAAACCAAAGAACAAAGGCAGCACCATGCTCCTAGCCGTCCTTGCCAGCTTGACTCGAGTATTTTCGGAATTTTTGATGATCATAGTTATTTCTCCTCTTTGTGCTTTGTGAAACGCATTAACACTCATTTGCACACCCGATTGTTAGGCAATGCGCGTTCCAAACAGAGTGGGAGGGTAAGTGACAGAAACTACAGGCTTGTAAATTTAACGACCAATGTGCCACGTCGACGCGCCACACGCTATGCCCCTATATCGACAGTGTCATAAGGATTTCTCTACAGACGCTCGGCGGCCCTCGCTGGCCAGAAATTCTTTATTTTCTGGGGTCAATCCTGCTTCCATTCGCATCCAAATGGCGCGTCATAAAAGGAAGCCCTGCGTCGACAGTTCGTGTCTCGGCTCTTCTGGTTGGCGCTCGGGCCGCTCACAAACGCCACAAGTAAGTGAAGGAAGGTCTGCATGCCAAAAGGCAATTTCAACCTGCTGGCCAGCATTCGCCTCCGCTGGAAAGCTTGGCCGATTGTGCTGCACTCCGCGCGGACGGCTGTGGCGGCTGTTGTATCCGTAGCCGCAGCGCGGCTCGCACGTTTGCCGGAAGCATATTGGGCGCCTGTGACGACCCTTGTGATCACGCAGTCCTCGCTGGGCGCTGCTTTTACCGTTTCTCGCCAGCGTTTCGCAGGCACGGCGCTGGGCGCAGCCATATCCGCCGCGGTGGCCACTTACTTTGGTTCTCGCGTGGTTGTCTTCGGCGCCAGCGTCTTCCTCCTTGGCATCTGCTGCGCGCTTGCGCACTTGGATCGAATTGCCTATCGCTTTGGCGGGGTGACGTTGGCAATCGTGCTGCTGATACCGAGGGCCGCGCCCCCATGGATGATCGCGTTCCATCGCTTTGCCGAAGTGTCCATCGGAATCGTGGTGGCTCTGCTCTTCGCGACGATTTGGCCGGAAGAGGAAGACGCCGCCGCGGCGAATTAATGAATTTTCTTTAGCTCACTTGGGAGGATTCTTTAATGGCACGGAAGAAAGTAGCGGATCTGCTTGTGGAAGTTCTTGCGAAAGCGGGTGTCCGGCAAATTTACGGTGTGTCCGGCGATTCGCTCAACGGCATCACCGATTCCATTCGCGCAACGAAGCAAATTCAGTGGATTCACGTCCGCCATGAAGAAACAGCGGCGTTTGCCGCCGGCGCGGAAGCTCATTTGACGGGGCGGCTAGCCGTCTGCGCAGGAAGTTGCGGTCCGGGAAACCTGCATCTGATCAACGGGCTCTACGACTGCCACCGCAGCCGCGTTCCGGTCCTCGCCATTGCCGCGCAAATTCCCAGCAATGAAATCGGCAGCGGTTATTTTCAAGAGACGCATCCCGAACATCTCTTCGCGCAGTGCAGCCATTATTGCGAACTTGTCTCTCAACCCGAGCAGATGCCCCGCGTCCTGGAAATCGCGATGCAAACGGCAATCTCGCGGCGCGGCGTCGCTGTCGTCGCCTTGCCCGGCGACATCGCCCTACGCGATGCCGTCGAGCAATCGCCTCGTCTTCACTTTGAAGAAGCACAATCCAGCGTCACTCCTTCCACCCAGGAAATAGAGACGCTTGCGAAGCTTCTCAACAATTCAAAGAAAACCACCATTCTTGGCGGTGCGGGCTGCGCGGGAGCTCACGCGGAACTGATCGCCCTCGCGGCAAAACGGAAAGCCCCGATCGTGCACGCCATGCGTGGTAAAGAGTTCATCGAGTACGACAACCCTTTCGATGTAGGCATGACCGGCTTGCTCGGATTCTCCTCCGGCTATCACGCCATGATGAACTGCGATCTATTGCTCATGATCGGCACGGACTTCCCCTACCAGCAGTTCTATCCCAAGGACGCGACCATCGTTCAAATCGATCTACGCGGAGAGCAAATCGGCCGCCGCACAAAAGTCGACCACGCCTATGTGGGAGACGCGAAGTCAACAATCAGCGCACTCTTGCCCAAGCTCAACGACAATGCATTCGACGAGCACCTCAAGGCCTCGCTCGAACACTATCGAAAAGCCCGCAAAGGCCTCGACGAACTCGCCATCGGCGATTCCGGCAAGAAACCGATCCATCCCCAATATGTTGCCCGGGTGATCGACGAATTAGCCGCCAAAGACGCCGTCTTTTCCTGCGATGTGGGAACCCCGACGATCTGGACCGCGCGCTATCTGACGATGAACGGCAGCCGCCGCATCCTCGGCTCCTTCAATCACGGTTCCATGGCGAACGCTCTGCCTCAGGCAATCGGCGCGCAAGTCAGCCATCCCGGCCGTCAGGTTATCTCTCTCTCGGGAGACGGAGGCATCGCCATGCTCCTGGGTGATCTGCTCTCGCTCCGTCAGCTTAAGTTGCCTGTGAAAGTGATTGTCTTCAAAAACGACGCCCTGGCGTTTGTGGAATTAGAGATGAAAGCAGCAGGCATCGTCGATTTTGGAACCGACTTGCAAAATCCAAATTTCGCGGATTTGGCGGCATCCGCGGGTCTTCTTGGACTCCGAGCCGAAACGCCCGAACAGGTTCGGCCGATGATCACCGAAGCACTGCGCCATGACGGACCGGCACTCGTCGAAGTGCTCGTGAATCGCCAGGAACTCTCGATGCCGCCAACGATCACCCTTGAGCAGGTGAAGGGCTTCAGCCTCTTCATGCTCAAAGCCGTGCTCAGCGGACGCGGCGACGAAATCGTCGATCTCGCGAAGACGAATCTTTTCCGGTAGCCCGTGCAAAGCAGTCACAAGGATTCTCAGCCGAAGAATCTTTGGGTATCTATTCTCGATTAACTCGGGAAGTTGAGCCGGTTTTGCAGCGTGATAAAGCGGGGATTGGTGCGCAGGGGATCCAATTCCGGTTCAACCTTCAGAAACACCAGGCCATTCGAACGGTCGGTATACGCCTTCTCCAGCCAATTCATCGCCACGTCGTTTTTTCCCAATCCCAAATAAACGACAGCGATGTAGTACGGCGAAACATATTGCTTCTTGGAGAGCGCCTCCAGTTGCGTCAGCAGCTTGTTTGCCCCTGCATGATTTCCGGAAAGTGCCTCCGCATGCGCCAGCGCAGAAATCGTCAACGGGCTGGAGTGCGATAACTCCGCGGCCTTCTGCAACTCTTCGATTGCCAGGCTGAATTGCCCCTTTTGCTCATAGGCCTGGCCGAGATTAAGGTGCGCCCACTCAGACGCCGGATCCATCTCCAACGTGTCTCGAAGCTGCGCGATCGAACGGTCATACTCCCTGGCCAGATACAGCCGCCACCCCAGACTCGTGTTGATACTGATGGAGAGCGGTTCCAGTTCCCGCGCCTTCTTAATCTGCTCGAAGCTCTCGTCAAATTTTCCCATTGCGCTCAAATACAGCGAATATCGCTGGTATGCCGTGGCATAGCTTGGGTCGAGCTGCATCGCCTTCTTGAAACCTTCCGCTGCCCCGGCCCAGTCCCAGTCGTAATTAAATTTTGCCGTGGCCAGCGATGTTTCCGCCTCCGCAAGGGAAGGATCAATCTCCAGCGCTCGCGTCGCCGCGGACTTCGCCTTTGGCGCCGCGTCCGATGCCGGCAATCTCCCGTAAATCGTTGCGCCGATTATTCCGTAACAATCGGCAAGCCCGGCATACGCCAGAGCATATTGGGGATCTTTCCGTGTCGCTTCCTCAAAATATCCAATAGCTTTTTCAAATCCCTCGCCCGACCTCTTGTTCCAGTAATACCGCCCCTTCAAATAATCCTCGTAAGCCTCCGGGCTCACCGACGGCTTTTGCGCCAATCGCTCTTTGTCTTCTTTGGTGAGATTAATCCGGATCTGATCCACGATCGCCGAAGAAACTCGATTTTGCAGCCCCAGCACATCGCCAATCGGGCTCTCATAAGTATCTGCCCACAAATGCTGGTCCGTCGAAACCTGCACCAGCTCCGCCGTGATTCTCACGCGATTTCCCACGCGCATCACGGTTCCTTCGACCACCGCATCCACATTCAACTCCGTCGCAATCTGCGGCAGCGGCTTGTGAGTTCCCTTATAAGCCATCGCTGTCGATCTCGAAATCACCCTCAGCGAGCGGATTTTCGCCAGATTCGCGATCAAATCGTCCGTCATTCCGTCGGCGAAATAATCCTGCTCTCTGTCGCCCGAAAGATTTTCCAGCGGCAGCACCACCAGCGAACTGCTCCGGTTCGCCTTCCCCTTGCTCGCGTTCACATAATGCACGGTGATCCCGGAAATCAGCGCGCTACCCACCAGCACCGCGGCAGCCAGCATCGCAATCCGGGGAAGAGAAAATCTGCGGCCAGCCTGTCCCTGCCCGGCGTTCAACAGCGCCTCTGAATTTCCCGAACCATTTTTCGCTAAGATTTCAGGAACTGCAGCCGACTTGACGCTCGCAGCGGCTTCCAGCGCAGCGTTATCCAACGCTGGGCTCTTCAACTCGACCGGCGCAATGAACCGATACCCCCTCCGCGGCAGTGTCTCAATGAATCGCGGGTGGTCCGAAGAATCGCCCAGCACTTCGCGCAGCCTCATCACCGCGTTGTTCAATCCGTGGTCGAAATCCACAAATGTGTCGCTCGGCCAAAGCCGCTCGCGCAGCACTTCGCGAGACACCACTTCGCCCGGCCTCGCCACCAGAATCGCCAGAATTTGGAAGGGTTGTTCGGATAGTTTCAATCGCAGGCCATGCTTGCGCAGTTCTCCCGCTTCCATATCGGCTTCAAACACGCCGAAGCGTACGTTCCTCGGAGAGCGATGAGTTTGTTCCATGGTGGTTCCGGGAATGCTCGAAAGTATAGCCTCCGCCACAGGGTGGGTCAAAGTCTACTTTCCATCTCACGACCTAACCTCCGTCTTTTCAGATATGAAGCTGAGGATGTAGAAAGGTTTTCGATTGGATGCATCGTGTATTGCACTCGATTGTGATTGCCCTCACATTCGCCCAACACCATTCGGCCGGTCCATTCATTGCGAAGCGCTTCTGCGCGCAAGCGCTCGCCACTGCAAGGCCGGCTCGACTCACAGGGGAAGCGCGCTAGGGGGATGATAATGTTCAATAGTGGTTGCAACTCTTCTTTTGCAAAATGGATTTGTCTGTCGCTCGCACTCGCCTTGGCTTTCTTCTCGGCCACTCCCACCCGCGCCCAAGTCTCCGGCGCCACACTCTCCGGCCTAATCACTGATGAAAACGGCGGTCCGGTTCCCGATGCTGCCGTCACCATTAAGAACGTGGGCACCGGGGTCACCCGCGATGTCGTCACCAACGCGGACGGTTTCTACTCCGCGCCAAACCTTCTCCCCGCTAGCTATGAAGTGCGGGTGACCGCCAAGGGATTCCAAACTCTTGTCCAAAAAGAGATTACTCTCACCGTCGGCGCCCAGCAGGCCCTCAACCTCACCCTGAAGGTCGGCCAGTTGTCCCAGACGGTTGAAGTCAATGCGGCTCCGCCTGACATTCAAACCACCTCTTCGACGATCAGCGCGACAGTAGACTCTACGACCGTTCGCCAACTTCCTCTCAACGGCCGTGACTGGACTTCCCTCGCTACTCTCGAGCCTGGTGTGGTCAGCATCCCCAACCAGGCTACCACTTCATTCAGCGCCAACAAGGGTAACCGCGGATTTGGAAACCAGCTCAGCAACGGCGGCCACCGCGCCAACGAGAACAGTTACCGCGTGAACGGCATCAGCATCAATGATTACTCGAACTCCGCTCCGGGCGGCGCGACCGGAGTTAACCTCGGCGTCGATGGAGTCCAAGAGTTTTCGGTCCTCACCAGCAATTACACCGCGGATTATGGACGGACTTCAGGGGCGGTGATCAACGCCATCACCAAATCCGGCACCGATCAACTTCACGGCACTGCCTATTTGTTCGATCGCGACAGCATCTTCGACGCGCGTAACTTTTTCGATGGCCCAAAGATCCCTACCTTCCATCGCACTCAGTTCGGCGCTTCCGGCGGCACCGCAATCATCAAGAATAAGACCTTCATCTTTGGCAACTACGAGGGTATCCGCCAAAGCTCTTCTTCTTCGGGTACGATTCATGTGCCGTCGCAGGAGGCCCGCGGCGGCATGCTGTGCGTCCCATCGGCAGATGGCAGCAACCCCTGTGCATCGTTAACTCCGATCACCGTAAATCCGCAGATAGTCCCGTACCTGGCGCTTTGGCCTTGCCCCGCCTCCTGCCAGAACGCAACATTCACCGACACCGTAGCCCTCAATTCGACCACCCCCAATCACGCCAGCGAAAACTACGTCATTACCAGAATCGACCATAGACTCACCAGCAAAGATAATCTTTCCGGTAGCTACTTTTTCGATTCCGGCCCACAGTCTCAGACCGATCCGCTCGGCAACACCGTTCACCAGGTGTTTTCTCGACGTCAAATGGTCAGCGCCGAAGACACTCACATCTTCAACCCTGCGTTCGTAAATACCATCCGCGCAGGATTCAGCCGCGTGATTGGCAACATCAACACCCCCGTTTCCGGCGATGCTGTTGCCACGAATTTGGCTCTTGCGATTGCCCCGGGCGCCATCGGCCCGCCCCAGATTCCCATTTCGGGCATCACCACAGCGTTTGGTCTCGGCGGCTTCAACAAATTCAACCACGCCTGGAATTCCATCCAACTTTACGACGACGCCTTCTTCACCCGCGGGACGCACTCCATCAAATTCGGCTTTGCTTTCGAGCGCATGCAATACAACATTCTCGAGCAATTGAGCCCCAATGGCCGCATGAACGGCTATTCATTGGCTGCCTTTCTGACCAATGCGCCTCACCAGTTGAACGCCCTCGCCCCAGGCGGCTCGTTTGAAGTTGGATTACGGGAAAGCCTTTTTGCCGGATACATTCAGGACGACTGGCGTTTCAGGCCAAACCTGACTTTCAATATCGGCCTGCGCTACGAGGCAACCACTCGGCCAACCGATTCCCATAACGTCCCAGGCTACACTGTCAACGGCTACACAGTAGCCACCGCTGGATTCCAGCAAATTCAGACCCTTCTCAATTGCACTCCGGGCACCACTGCTTGCGGCCCTGTCGGAACCAGCAGTCCGATTTCCAACAATCCCACAACATTGAACTATGAACCGCGCATTGGCCTTTCCTGGGATCCACGCAAAGACGGCAAGACCGCCGTGCGCGCCGGTTTCGGCATATTCACGATGACGAGTCTCGGCCAACTCTCCTTCGACACCACCAACATCAACGTTGGAATTGTGCGGACCACTGCAAACCAGTTACCCAATGGACAGCCGGCATTCCAGTTCCCCGCCGTGCGGACCGCCGACAACCCACTGCAGATCGCAGGCACCGGCGACTTCTATCAGAACGTGAACATCCACTTTCGCGACCCCCAATCCGCTCAGTGGAATCTGACAGTAGAGCGGCAAATGATGGAAGACCTCACACTCCGGGTGAGTTACGTCGGAATGAACTCTTATCGCATGGGCCAAACCGTGGACTTGAATCAACAGTATCCGAACGCAACCGGAAACGATTGGAGTCAGAGGCCCTATCCGAACTGGGGCCGGCTTCTTTCCAGCGAGAACCAGGGGTTCGCTAACTATCAGGCGCTGCAAACCGAACTGAACAAGAGCTTCAGCCACGGTTTGCTGTTCCAGTTCAACCATACGTGGGCGAGAAACCTGGGCAATATCGGCGGCAAACAGCGGATCCTCGATGAGGGGCCGGCCGTTTTTTTTCTCCGCGGCCGCGATGCGCTTCAAGCGCGCCAATTCGCGCTTCGCGCCGCCTACACCTGCAATGTTGGTGCGCTCGTGGCCGAGCAAGAACTTGGCATAGGTCCAGCCTTTGTTTTCATCGCCGACGCGATTCTCGATCGGCACCCGCACATTCTCGAACCAGATCTCGTTGACCTCGTGGCCGCCGTCCAGCAGCATGATGGGCCGCACGGTGATACCCGGGCTCTTCATGTCGATCAGCAAAAAAGTGATCCCCGACTGCTGCTTGGCCGAAGGGTCGGTGCGCGTCAGACAAAAGATCCAGTCGGCATACTGGCCGAGCGTATTCCAGGTCTT
>Ga0137403_10003695_pt1 | contig 18300 bp, 13 predicted proteins | sample CZOMad2_1_16fung_FD_122057 | JGI IMG/M metagenome (GOLD analysis project Ga0137403, IMG submission 122057) | Vadose zone soil fungal communities from Angelo Coast Range Reserve, California, USA - CZOMad2_1_16fungal (Hybrid Assembly) | ecosystem: Environmental > Terrestrial > Soil > Vadose zone...
GCGCTGACAGCAAGAGACACCAAAAGGAGGAACCCGATCCCCAGAATCATCGCGTAGGAGATGAAGCGCTGGCGGACAAATCCCCATACGCCTTGGCCGGCTTTCGGCGTGACGCCCCAAATCGTGTTAAGCGACGTCTGTAGTTGGCCGACCACGCCGCCGGCACCGAAGATCAAAGCGATAATGCCCAGCACGGTAGAAACAATCCCCGTTTCGGGTTGATTGCTGGCGTTTTCAATCATCCCCTGAACAGCCTGCGCGCTGTCTTGGCCGATCAGTCCTTGGATGGTTTCAACTATCCGGTGCTGTGCGGCTTCTTGACCAAAAGCAAACCCCGCAATGGCGATAACAATGATCAGCAACGGCGCCAGAGAGAAAAGCGTGTAATAGGAGAGCGCAGCGGCTAACTGGAAAGGCTGATCCTCAATCCATTGCACCGCGGTATCTCTCACGAATTGCCAACGCGGTTTTCGTTCCATGGCTAGTTTAGCTGCAGAAGATCTGAGGATCGCCCCAGACCTTAGCTCGCGTTACGGGGTCCTTTGTCTTTGCCCGCATCAAGTTCCTCACGCGGACGATCGGTTCGTTTATCTCTCTTTGGTTCTCTGCTGATCTCATTGCACAAGTTCCGGTGCGTCTATTGGCACCTCCAGCGAAATAGATTTGCTAATAGATTGGGCAAGACTTGTGCCAATAGGTCGCACATTGTCAAACGTTGAAGCTGCGCGCGATCCAGATGCATTTCTAGGTAAATCGCCGCTGATCGACCTGATCTCGCTCGGCGTCGCCGAACAGCTTGTAGCTTTTATCGGACGAACCTCTTTTTTTTTGTCTAGATTTCGCGACAAGGAAGTCCTTATACGGCGGTTGGATGGCGGTTTAATTCCATAGAGAACGCGTGCAACCAGGTGCATGGGATTGTATCCGCTCTTGGAGCGGAGAGAATCTTGCGGCGTCTTTTTTCGTGCAGGCGACTCCTTTGTCACCGTATCGCCCACCCGTTGGAAACAAGTTGACACGATTTGTTCGTGACGAGGTGAGCGAGAGCTAGAAACCAAAGCTGAATCCACTACGAATCGATTAAGCAGGTGCTTCGTTCGGATTGATACACTCTGGTGCCCTCTGCGTTTCCGCAGCTAAATCTCCGAATAAATCTTCATCACAGAGACACAGCGCGGCATAGCGGCAACCAAGTTGCTCTACGTGCAGCGGCATTCAAGCCAATGCTGAGACGCAGATTTGGGATCAGGACTTATTCGTTTAAGATACGCAGCATGCGAGAGAGCAGAATCTAAACTTTATGCACGGCACGTGACGAAAATTAGCTCTCGTCTTTACGTGGGACCCGTAACTGGCAACGCAAATGAAGGGCTTTGTGCCCCAAGAACAATCCGCACATGGTGCGTTGCGCCGTCATCGGCGAGTTGGATATGCTTGCTCCCGCCTGCGACCGATTTGCCATCGAGTTCAATCGACCACACGCCTCGCGCAACGCCCTGTGGGTTCTCGACGACGATTTCATAGCGTGAGGAGTGATAGCGGAATTTGATCTTAAAGCTTCGCCATGCGCGTGGGATGCATGGATCGAAATGAAGCTCCGATCTCCGCAAACGAAAGCCCAGAATCCACTCGATGCCGGCCCGATACATCCATCCTGCTGACCCGGTGTACCACGTCCATCCGCCTCGACCGATGTGCGGCCGTTCAGCATAAATATCTGCGGCGACGACATAGGGCTCGACTTTGTACCGGGAAACACCGGCACGGCTATTTGCATGATTAATGGGGTTCAATAGTGAGAAGAGTTCCCCGGCTTTGTCTCCATCGCCGAGCGCGGCGAAGGCGAGGACGGACCAGATCGCCGCATGAGTATATTGGCCACCGTTTTCGCGCACGCCGGGCAGGTATCCTTTGATATAGCCAGGGTCCGGGCTGGCGTTATCAAAGGGCGGGGTGAAAAGAAGGACGAGGCCGTCGCCGCGACGAATAAGATGTTTGTCAACAGCCGCCATCGCGCGCGCTCCCCGCGCCGGTTCCGCAGCGCCGGAGATAACTCCCCAGGATTGGGCAATGGAATCAATACGACATTCGGCATTCGCGGCGGAACCAAGCGGTGTCCCATCGTCAAAGTAGGCGCGCCGGTACCAGTCGCCATCCCACCCCTGTAATTCAAGCGCTGCTTTGATTGCGCTGACATGCACGCGCCACATCTCAGCGCGGCGGTGCTCGCCGCGTGCGTCAGCCAGCCGCGCAAACTCCCAGAGTAGCGTGTGAAGAAACCAGCCGAGCCAGACGCTCTCGCCTTTACCGGCAGATCCGACCCGGTTCATTCCATCGTTCCAGTCTCCCGTGCCGATCAACGGAAGGCCATGGCTCCCAACTGTCAGACTGCGATCGAGCGCGCGTGCGCAATGCTCGAATAGTGTGCCGCTTTGCGCTGACACGCGTGGCGCGAAATACGACTCGTTTTCTCCATCCGCGAGAGTCGGTCCATCGAGGAACGGAATGACTTCATCGAGGAGACCGACATCGCCGGTGACTTCAAGGTAGTGGAGAACCGCGTAAGGCAACCATAGAAGGTCGTCGGAGATACGGGTCCGAACACCCCGGCCGGAGGGCGGATGCCACCAATGCTGGACGTCACCTTCGACGAACTGCCGTTCGGCCGCCCGCAATAACTGCCCACGCGCGACGTCTCGTTTCGTCACCACGAGCGCCATCACATCTTGGAGCTGATCGCGAAAACCGTAGGCACCGCCGGCTTGATAAAACGCCGCGCGCGCCCAGACGCGACAAGCCAGTGTCTGATAGAGCAGCCAGCGGTTGAGCATGATATTCATAGCTCGATCCGGTGTTGTCACCTGAACTGAGCCAAGAATGCCATCCCAATGTTCCGTGACCGTGCCGAGGATTTCATCAACGTCAGCCGCGCGGTAGCGCGCGATCAATGCCCGCGCCTCTTCCATGCTCGCGGCCTCGCCAAGGAAAAAGACAATCTCAGTACGGCCGCCAGCATGGAGCTCAACCGTCGTTTGCAGAGCAGCGCAGGGGTCGAGGCCGGCTCCAATCTTTCCAGTGAGCGGATCGCCTCGTTCGAGCGATAGCGGATGGTCGAGTGTGCCGTTGCGACCAAGAAATTCCGTTCGATCTCCCGTCCACGCGGTCTGGCGACCCCCAAGGTCAGCGAAGGCGACACGGCCATTGAACTCGCTGTTCCAGGAATTCCTTACGAGCATCGCTTTCGTTTCCGGTTCGATCTCGGTGATAATGAAGGGCGCGGAAACGCTTCGCGAAACCCCGAGCACCCACTCGATATACGCCGTCACCGAGAGGCGTCGAGAGCGCGCTGAATGGTTCTCGATAGTGAGGCGGGAAATTTTGATCGGATCATCGAGTGGCACGAACTGCAGGAGGTCAAGCGCGATCCCGTGTGACGTATGTTCGAAGCGGCTGTAGCCCTGACCATGTCGCGCGGTATACAGCGAAGCCTCTTCGCGGATCGGCAGCACCGTTGGGCCCCACAGATCGCCGCTGTCTTCATCGCGGACGTATATCGTCTCGCTTGGCGGATCGCTGACGGGGTCATTCGACCATGGTGTGAGCTGGTTCTCGCGGCTGTTGACCGACCATGTGTAACCCGAGCCTGACTCGGAAACCTGGAAGCCAAACGAGGGATTCGCTATGACGTTGATCCACGGCGCCGGTGTCCATTGCCCCTCGCCTAGTATCGTCACGTATTCCCCGCCATTCGCATCAAAACCACCGAGGCCATTGAAAAACTCGAGGTCGGTTCGCGGCGGCAAGACCTCCGATGGTTTCGGCTCAGGCCGATGTCGAGGTAATCGCAGCGCCGCTGCTTCCGATCGCTGACGGACAACCTGCTCGGCCAAGCTGCCGCGGCGACTCAAGAGGACAGCACGCGCGGCGGTCTGGAGGAGTGTGCGATCCTCAGCCGAAATGAGATCTCCCCGTAGAACAAACACGCCGCCGGAAGGTTTATCGCTCTCGGATTGCACTCGTGATTGGCCGGCGCGGACGTGAGCTTCCAACGAGGCCTGGAGATCTTGAACGTAGGAAGGGCCCTGTTCATTCAGAATTACAAGATCGACAGCTAGCTGCTTCATGCGCCAGTATTCGTGAGCCCGCAGCAGTTGTCGGACGATTCCTTGATCTTCGGGCTCGTCGATTCGCACCAGCACGATCGGGATGTCGCCGGAAATTCCGTACTGCCAGAGTGCCGTGGGCCCTTGGGTATTGCGGGTAAGCACCGCAGCCGAAGGCCGCACTGCAGGGTCCGAGTACAGGATGTGGCTGGCGAGCTGCTGGAAAAGGTAGGCCTCGTCGGGATCTATACCGAGATGACGTAATTGGACTTGAGCCTGAGTCCACGCGAGCGTGGCCGCCCGCTCAAACGTCGCCGGATCGCGGTACTCGTCGGCCAGGGCAAGCGCATCGTCGCGAGATGACGCGATCAGCGTCGAGAAGGTTAGCCGCGCCGTGGCCCCCGGCGCAAGCCTTACCCGCCGTCTGAGGCTGAAGATCGGATCGAGCACTGCGCCGACCGTGTTCGTGAGTGGATGGCCATCTATGACCGACATCGGCGTGCGGATTCCGCGGCCCCGACCGAGAAACCGAGCGCGATCGGTTTCACATTGCAGGTCGCCGACGCTTTCTCCTTCGGTGACGAGTATGTGCGCCGCCCAGACCCGGGGCTCCTCGGGGGAGCGGGGGCGGCGAGTCGCGAGCAGTCCACCGAGTTCGGGAACAAACTCCGTCTGCACGAAAAGTTTGGAAAACGCCGGATGGGCGTGGTCGGCTGCGGCAGTTGCTAGGACGATTTCAGCATATGAAGTCAGCTCGATCTCTCGGTCTCGCGCCCCTAGATTCGTGATCGACACCCGGCGAACCTCGGCGTCGTTCTCGGGCGAAACGACGACTTCAAGCGTAGTCGCGATCGCGCCATCGCGTCGCCGAATCTCTATGTGATCCTCTGCAAAAGCCGCTTCATAACTGTCCGGTTCGACGCCGCTCGGTTGGTAAGCGGCCGACCAGACCTGGCCAGTGTGTGCATCGCGAAGAAAAACGTACGTTCCCCAGGCGTCGCGCGTGCGGTCTTCTAGCCATCGTGTAACCGCAATATTTCGCCAGTGGCTGTATCCGGAGCCCGCCGCCGTAATCATCACGACGTAGCGCCCGTTGGAGAGAAGGTGGACGCCGGGAGTCGGGTCGTGAGCGGAGGTGAAGCGACGGAGGATAGGTGGAACAATATCGCGGACGTTTGCGACCGCACGGACTTCTTCGGCCCTCGGCCGGGCGACTAGGACGTCTCGCGGAGTACGTTCCTGTAGCAGCAGCTCGGTCGCTTGCACGCGTGGCTCAGCGTGAAAGCGCTCGCGCATGACGCCGTCATGGAGAACATTCGCGAGCGCGACGAGCGACATGCCCTGATGATGAGCCATGTAGGCGCGCACGACGGCCACCCTGCGATCTTCGGGAACTCGCGTAGCCGTAAAATCGAGCGCTTCGTAAAAACCATAACGTCCGCTCGCGCCGGCGTCGCTCAGCCGCGCGAAGTTCTCGGCTGCCGCCTCCGGATCGATCATTGCCGCCAGCGCCGTCGCGTAAGGGGCGACGACCACGTCTTCACTCAAGCCCCGTTTGAGGCCCAAACCCGGGACGCCGAAATTGGAGTATTGATAAGTAAGATTCAGGTCGCGCGCGTTGTAGGCCGATTCTGAGACCCCCCATGGAACGCCACGTTCGGCTCCATATCTTCTCTGGCGGCGGACGATAAGATCGCATGTCTGGCCTAACAGACTCTCCGATGGCGAGCGCATCACGAGCGCGGGCATGAGATACTCGAACATCGACCCCGACCAGGAGACCAGCGCAGATCCACGGTCTACAGGTGTTAAAGCACGGCCGAGGTGAAACCAATGGGTCGAGGGCACATCACCTTTGGCGATGGCGATGAAACTTGTGAGGCGCGCCTCAGAGGCTAGCAGGTCGTAACAACTTGGGTCGAGGCTATTATCGGCGACACGGTAGCCGATCGAAAAGAGCTTCCGCGTTGGATCGAAGAGAAAATCGAATTCCATGGCGTCGAACAGCGTCTGCGACAGCTGGCTGAGAGTCGAAAGCCGCCGGACCAACGCTCGTGAGGCTGCGGCAGAGCCAGCCAGACTGTCGATAAGCGAATCGATTCGGGAACTAGCATCACGCTGTACGGTGCTGTCGTTAGCCAAGCGCGCGCGAAAAGCGGTGAGTTCGTCGATGGCTGTCTCGCAGCGGTCGGGCGTGTCGGCCAACGTCGGTAGCGTGAGAAATAAATGTGCAATCTCGGTCGAACCTGACGCTTGCTCCGCGTCAATAGTCGGATGAGGCACAGCATTCCCAAAAACAAGCCGCGCCCATGGAAGTACCATGTCAAGATCGCGCAGGTGACTCTCGATGTCCTCGAAGACGGCCTCCGCCCAGACAAGTACTTCTGCATCGGCGCTATCGCCACGTTCGGCGGTCAAGGTGCGCGCAATGTCCACCAGGGTGCGCGCGAGGGTCTCGAGCTCAGCGAGGCGTAGGACCCACTCGCCTGTAGTTACAGGGACTGGATCGAGGGCCCCGGCTAGTGCATCGAGAGCGTCATCGAGGTGTTTCCGGGTGACCGTTTGCGTGCGCCGGTCGTCTGAGATCGCGCGTGACGATGCGCGTACGAGAAGGATTGCATCGGTAATTCCGGAGAACACCCATGGTCCAAGCAATGGGCGGTTGATGAGCTCCTGACATGACTGGTGGAGCGCGACGAGGTGGCCGGCGAGGTTGCCGCTGTCAACCGAGGAAAGATATTTAGGAGCGAGCGGGCGCAGGTCACGCGTGTCATACCAGTTGTAGAAATGACCATGGAAACGTTCGAGGCCGTTCATCGTGCCGAGCGTCGCTTCGAGCCGTTCGATCGTCGCTACCATGCCGAGCCAGCCAAAATCGTGCGCTGCGATAGTCGAGAGCAGATACAGACCGATGTTGGTCGGGGACGTCCGGTGCGCAACAACCGGAGCCGGCTCTTCCTGGAAATTATCCGGAGGTAGCGCATGATCTTCCGAGCCGACAAAGGTTTCGAAGAATCGCCAGGTGCGGCGCGCGGTCAACCGCAGCGTCCGCGCGTCATTTACCGAAAGCGGCCGGGCGCCAACCGCGCGCGGCGGTAGGCTGATCCAGTGTCCGACTGCGGGTGATAGCGCCCAAAGAAATGCAAATGGTGCCGCAATCAACGCGGCTCCCGGAGCCCCGAATCGAACCAGAATGGCGGTTGCCGCGGCGAGCACGATGGCGCCGCCCATCACACGATAGACGCTGCCAAGCGTCATGCCGACGCTAGCTTTCGCCTCCGCTGCGGTTACCCATTCGAGCAACTTTCGGCGTGTCACATAGAGACGAAAGAGTGTCCGGAGGATCGCATCGGTCATCAGGGTTGCCTGGTGGGCAAGAAATGTCACCGTGAGTCCCACCTGCGATAACGCTAGCGCGACGTCCATGCCGACGGCCCTCGCATGACTGCGTTTTGAAATGCCGCGGCGAGGCGGGATCAGCCCACTCAGCACTGGCAAAAAGGCAGGAATGGCAAAGACGGCGACGACGAACATCGTCCAAATCACAGGTGAAGCAAACGGTAGTGTCCAGCCGGCAATCAAGGTCAAGACTGCGGCAGGGGCAGTCAACGTGCGCCGGAGATTATCCACCATCTTCCATCGGCTAATCGGCGGAATCGCGGCGTGGATTCGACGGCCGGTCCGGTCTCGTGCTTGTCCGATGATCCATGGAAGCAATTGCCAATCACCGCGCGCCCAGCGGTGCTGGCGAGCTGCGTCGACCACGTAATGCGAAGGGAATTCATCGAAGAACTCGATATCGGTAACGAGTCCCGCGCGCGCAAAAATGCCCTCAAAGAGGTCGTGACTCAACAGAGCATTTTCCGGCACCCGTCCGGTGAGGGCTGCCTCAAACGCATCGATGTCGTAGATCCCTTTTCCAGTGTAAGAACCCTCGCCGACAAGGTCCTGATAAATATCGGACGCAGCGGATGCGTACGGATCAATGCCAGCGGGGCCCGAGAAGATGCGCTGAAAAAAAGAACCCTCGCGATTGCTCGGTAGAGTCGGCGTGACGCGCGGCTGTAGCAGGCCATAACCTTCAATAACTCTTCCGACAGCAGAATCGAATTTCGGTCGATTGAGAGGATGCGCTATTGTGCCCACCAATCGAGCGGCGGACCCCCGCGGCATCTGCGTGTCAGCATCCAGTGTGATGACGTAGCGGACGCCGGAACCAAAGTGTGGTGCGTAACCAGCGATTGGCAAAAACGTGGTGTCTGTGGCCCCGCGCAGCAGACGATTCAGTTCATGGAGTTTGCCACGTTTGCGTTCCCATCCGATCCACTTACCTTCGCTCTCGTTCCAGCGGCGCCGACGATGGAAAAGGAGAAACCGCTTAGCCCCATCCGTAGCGGGCCCATGGCGTAGGTTCAGCCGCGCAATACCCTCCGTAGCCGCAGCCAGCAGTTCGTCGTCATCCGGCATGGTTTCCTGAGGCGCGTCTATCCAGTCGGAAAGAAGCGCGAAATAGAGATTGCTATCTGGATTCGCCAAATAATGAACTTCCAACCGCTCGATCTGCTCGGCGATCTCGCTATGGCTCACCAGGAGAGTCGGTACGACGACCAACGTCCGCAGCTCTGCCGGCACGCCCTCACGTAGCGCGAGCTTGGGCGGCGGCCGCGGCTTGAGCAACACAGTGACTTCACGATTTACCAACGCGATCGCAAGATCCGCAGCCGGGAAGAGACCGAGAAGCGAGACGAACAGCAGCCCGGCTACACCGACTTCCACCGCACCGGAATAGACAACGAACGCGGCGAGGATGAGGCCGGTTGCAAGCGCGATGGTTCCAAGGTAACGCGACACTGCATCAGTAATGTAGGCGCGAATAATCCGGTTCCTGACTGGCACGCGGAAGCCGAGTTCCTGCTCGAAAGCCAGACGGCCTCTCGAGATGAGGTAATAACCAGGGTCCGCCCGACGGTCCTCAATTGGGTTACCGGCTTCTTGGGCTTCGCTGCGGAAACGCTTCGCTCGCGAAACCGCTCGTCGGGCGACTTCAAGCTCATTATGGGCTGAGAATCGCGACAGCTCTTCAATAGCGTGGCGGTAACGATCGCGTGTCGCGAAATTCGGAGCGGCAAAATCGGTGTCAGTCCAGAGCGTTGCATCGACAAGGCTGACACTTTCGAAGAATTCCGCCCAGTCGAACGCGGACACCAGACGCATGCTGGTGATCACGTTGCGCACGGTTACGTTCATCGCTGCCTGGCGCTGGTGTTCGATAAGGACGATCTCATCGGCCGTTGTGCCCTGCGCGGCGAGCCGTTCCTCGAGCCAACGCAGAGCAGGCATGACCACCGGGTCCTGATCGCGCAGCCGCTGAACCAGCTGTACCGCGAAGGCCATCGGCAAGGGCGAGTCCTCGAACTGCCGCAGAGCTAGCTGCACCGGTTCGATCGGCCGCCCGCCGACTCCGAGCAGGCGATCGGCGACTGCGTCGGCCTCTTGACGCGCTGCCCGGCCACCTACGATACGCTCCGCAAGGCGTCGCAGATTCTCCACGAGCACCACGCGTAAGGTTATCGCGACGGCCCAGAGCTCGCCAATCGTCAATAGCCGCACGCGCTGGTAAGCGCGCACGAACCGGCGGAGTGTTTCAGGGTCAAACCGGCTGTCAGTATGGGCGACGAATGCCCAGGCCAGCCCATAGACGCGTGGATAGCCCTCGAGGTGACCCTCGGCCAGCTTAGGCAGCTCTCGATAGAAGCCGGGCGGCAGGTCGTCACGGATCTCGCGCAGTTGCTCATCGACAATGTGATAATTATCGACCAGCCATTCTGCCGCAGGTTCGATCGCGCGCTCCTCGCGCACTTCCCGAGCAATTGTGCGATACGATTCAAGCAGCACGCTTCCGTTGTCGAGAACGCGCGGTAATAGCCGATGCCCCGTGCGCGGTGTGGTCGTGACGCGGTGAGCAGCGGCAAGGCTTTCCCCATGCTGTTCAAAACGCTCGACGCTGAAGAGTTCCGCTCGAATGGGTTCTTCGAGCTCCGAAAGGCCAATGACTTTTGATAATTTTTTACTTAGTAGACTCATGGTTGGCGCGGAGCATAACCTTAGAACATCAATCTACCAGTTAGGAAGATCACTTATAACTAGGTCATGTCGCGGCAAAGATGCCTATCCGCACATCAGATGTCCGTTATTAACCATTTTTTCGAGCTAGGGTCGTGATACAACCCGATAGAACCGATGCACGAAGAAATTCGCGACGGACTATCGCGAGCTTGCGATAGGCGATCCGCACGGCGACATGTTTATAAAAGGGACTGTGGCGCTTGAGCGAACCAACCGGTGTAAAAGGGCTGTTTGAACGGGGTTTGAGCTAATTTGGTCCAGTTAATCTTACAGGTCTATATTGCCTGTCTCTTTGATCGAGAGACCACCACCTTCGATTTTGGAAGAGTATAAATTTCGTAGCAGAATCTTCCATCATCAAAAGCCAATCGAGCCCTTCAGGCATTGGCGTCAAGTTTAACGGCTGCTCGCAGAGTCTTGATTAACAGTTCGGCAGCAAATGGCTTACGCAGGAAGGCCACCGCCCCGGCCGCCAGCGCTCGTTCGCGAGCGCTCACTTCGTCGTGCGCGGTGAGGAAGATGATCGGGAACCGGTTGCCGAGTCTTTTAAGTCGTTCTTGCACATCAAGACCGTTCAGGCCCGGCATCTGGACGTCGAGGATGACGCAGTTGAACCGTCGCGACGGCATCGCTTCGATGAAGCCAATGAACTCTTGGCCCGAAGCGAAAGTGTCCGCCTCCATTCCCAATGAGCGCACAAGTCCTTTTATAGCGTGACAAACCGACTCATCATCATCCACAATCGCAATAATGGTTTGCTCTTGGTAGTAATTCCCTATGGCGCGGTCTCGACTACCGGCCGGCATCAGCCAAGCTAAACTGGACACTCCACCCCTCCGTTCTTCGATCAAATAATCGGTTCAAATCCCGGCTAGATCCGGGTTAATTTAAAGCTGTGTTCTCTTTTAGAGGTTTTTTGAAGCTGAATTGCCGCCGTTTCCATCTTCTACTGTTTGAGCAGCCTCGGTTAGGTGTTCGATATTGGTCGCTTTCTGCATATTGTCCAATTCGAGATCCGCGGGCCGCCGAATTTTCAGATGGGCGTGTATGTCTGCAACCAGCTCCATTAGTTTTGTAATCTCGCGCTCAGCGATCATATCAACTTGCAAATTCACTCTTGCCCTGCGGTCAGCCAGCCGTCCCTGCCTGTTTTCCGACATGAGAATGAAAGCTGAAAGAAAGATCGCCTCGAGTGAGACGATCATCGTCAGAAGTGTAAATGGAAACGGATCGACCGGCTGAAAGCCCAGCCAGAGAATATTAAAGGCAATCCATAGCGCGAACCAAACTACATGCAGCCATATGAACAACATGCTGCCGGTGAAAGTTGCGATTCGTTCGGCGATGCGCTCACTCAGTGTCCTCTCGTGAGACTCCAACTTGAGAATATCATCGATAGTTTTTGTGACATGATCGCTACCCTTGTTTTCGGCAGTTGCAGCTCCCTTTGAAGGAGAATCAACTTCGCGCGCTTCCTGATTGGTCACGGTGAGTTCGATCGTCGACGCTTTTCTCGAAGGAGTCGAAACTATCGCAACCCCAAATATCCGAGAATAAATAAAACGACTACAATGACACCGATAATGTAAAATATGTTTCCGGGCATTTTTCCTCCAGTCACAGGCTTTCGGTCAATAGGTCTTGTTCAACCGCCATCTAAATGAAATCTGTCGAGCCATAACACGTGATTCTACAGCATCTCCTTACGGCTTTGCTTGGCGCGGGCAGCGCCGATTGCCGTCTTAACGTCCTTTTCCTCTTCGGGAGGAGGGATCACAGCGGGCAATCCAAGCGACTCTATCCATAACTCCCGGGCCCAGCCGGTGTTGTGATACAGATGCTCGTCTTCCTGCTCTTCTACCTGTTCGTGTGCTTCCTTTAGAGTTTTGCCATCTTCTCCTTTGGTTTTTTCCGCGACCTGGGCGATAAGCTCCCAGTTCAAGTGGTCTTTGGTCTCCGCTTCGACCACGCACTCCGCCGCCACGATCTGAGCGGCTTCCGGCTTGCCGGATTCCATGGCCATTTCCATCGCCTTCACTAGAGACTGACCGATATGCCGCACGACCTTGCGTCCTGGAGTGTCTGTTTCGGGATCGAGCTTGAACTTACCGAGGAGTTCGCGAACGATTTGCTCATGCTTTTGGGTTTGCTCCAGGTACTCTTCCCATTCTCCCTTGAGATCCTCGTTGACTGCGCAACGTATCGCCGTCTTATAGACCTGCACCCCACCCATCTCGGTTTCTAAGGCTTCATAGAGAAGCTGATTTAATTGTTCGTTTTTCATTTCTCTCCTTATTTGTTACGACATTCCAACCCGGCTAATACCATCGCGCTTCAAGCCGGCTGTTGGACTTTGCTCTCTCGGCTCCAATGGCGAATGTGGAGCCGATGCTTATGAATTCGTTCGCGGTTTTGTCTGGGCGACCGTAACGATTGATGAAGAGACCTTCTTCGCTGTCCGCATCTTTTGGCTTCGGTATCGGCCTCGCCTTTACGTCGTTCGACAAGCCCGCATTAACTTGACTACTCTCTACTTCTTTTGAACTTGGAGATTATTGACTACTTTGTTGACGCCGTTTACCTGCGAAGCAAGCTCCTGAGCTCGTGCCCTTTGATCAGGAGATTCGACTACACCGTTTAGATAAACAGTGCCATTGTTCGTATCGACGTCCACCCGTGTGAGACTCGAGAGTTTATCCGCCGCTAACTTCGTCTTGACTGAACTCGTAAGGGTTGCATCATCAACATTTTGCCCAGCGGTTTGCCCTGTCATAGCCTGGCAACCGGCCAGTGAAAGGATAGTCAACGTCACGACTAGAAGCTTTCTCCATGGTCTCATAGTGAAATCCCCCTTGTTGTCTTACTTGGTTTATGTACAGCCACGCATCACAAAGAGAATGAGCAAAATAGGAATGGGAATACCCAACGCCCAGAGCAATATCCATCCCACTTTCCCTTTCTCGTCTCTCAAGATCTTCATAGCTCCTCCTTGTTCCACTGCGAGCTATGGGCGATCTCGAAATCCTGCCGCTGGTCTGGCCTTGTCTTTGTCGGCGACGCTTTCTTCCCCGGTATACGAAATATCGTGCGCGCCGGCACGCTCGAAAATATCCTTCGCGCGCTTAACTTCGTCACTGTCTTCCGAGTGCACGGAAATTAAAATGTTTCCCTGTTTGATTTTTTCCTCGTACTGCTTGGCTTCATACTCCGGAATACCCAATCCGATTAAGGCACCCGAAAGCCCGCCAACGGCGGCGCCGACACCGGCTCCCGCCAGCGCGGCCATGATCGGTCCGGCAGCAATAAAGGGTCCGACCCCGGGGATAGCCAACGAGCCGATGCCCACGAGCCAACCGAATACTCCCCCCAAGACTCCACCGGTACCTGCACCTGCTGCCGCGCCTTCAGGGGCCTTGGTATGTTGCTCGTGGGCAAAATCTCGGGTTCCCGACTTATCGGGGAACAAGACCGAAATATCGTTATTGGAAAACCCGGCAGCCTTAAGGCCGTCGACGATCCTTTCCGCTTGACCTTCACTGTCAACCAAACCCAAAACTGCTTTAGCCATAATTTTCTCCTTTAGTTTAGCTTGCGACCTCTAATTGGTTATCCACTCTCTTTACACCAGCGACCTGTTTCGCTTTCGCTTCGATCTCAGCTTTCTCTTTCTCGCTCTTGACCGGTCCCCGCAGCGTGACGGTTCCATCATTCGTGATAATCTTCACATTCTTGGCGTTAGTGGAAAGAGAGTCGTCCGCGGTAACGGCTTGTCTTATGTTTTGACTAATCGTTCGATCTGCTTCGCTCTCAGACTGATCCCCGGCAGTCTTGGTCTGGTCATTACGGTCTCGCACATTGCGGCCGGAGTTGTCCGGCTCTACGGCGGTTTGAGAAACTTGTTTGTCCTCAGACCGATTCTTCGAACAACCGACGATCAGGACCGTTGAAAGCAGCAAGACGATGATAGTTTTCATTCAACCCTCCTTGTTTCAATCTAAATTCTATCGCGCAAGTAACATGCCATGGCCGCAGCAACTAATTTACAAACGATTCAAGCACCACCCGAACACCGCTCGTCCTAAAAGCGAGAGAGTGCATACTAAAAAAACGTCCTATGTCTAAGTCGCTTCTCGTGGAGAATTCGGTGAAGCTGCGATTGAGATCGAGCCTTCTTTCACGGTCTGATGATTCTGTTAGCAGCTCTAAAGCATTCATATTTCGTCCTACATCTTTTCGCGTTTACGGGTTCACTCGGTAGGCGCGTTTAACTCTGCTTCGCGATGTTGTTTACCCTTAGCCATTTGCAACTCCTTACCTAGTTGTTCGAGCGCCTCATCATTGAAAAGTTCACGGACCTTTTCGAACATCTCGCCTTCCTCTTCCTCGATGTGGTGTTCGACGCTGTCAATTAACTCCGTCAATGTAGAATCAAACCCTTCTACGTCCGAACCCAGCTGTTCGATTTCCTGGAGCAGCGTCTCTACTTCTGCATGCTCGTCGCGAGCTTCGGCCACCATATCCTTTAGCTCTTCGTGCTTCTCGATCGCCGGATAAAAGACGGTTTCTTCTATGTGCGCGTGAATCTCTAATTCGGTGTCGATCTGATCAAAGAGTTGTTTCTTTCTTGAGTTTTCCGCTCCTTCTGTCTCCTTGAATAATCCTTTCACTTTCTGATGGTCTTGTTTGAGAAGTTCTAACGCATCCATTCGTTTAACCTCCGTCAAAGCTTGTTCTTTGCATGGAGCAAATAGGAGGCCAAGTAGCCGCCTCAACTCTCCATCGATGGTTTGACTGACTCATCATACGTGTGTACGAGCAACACACGTATGTGTCGATCACTCTAACCTTTGGCTTCAGTTGCGTTCGATCCACTGAGTGTTTGATGAAGGCGATAATGTCTTTTGGTGAACGCAGGTTCCTACCTTTGGAAGTTTAATCGGAGACTTTCAGCGGGTATGCACGGGCCGAGGCAAACGTTCATCATCCAACCATTTCATGTGATCGATTTCGTTAGGAGATCGCCAGGAATGTTCGAAACTGGAGTATGAATTTCTGCATCTATTTTGGCAGCTCGCCGGACTAGCCTTCTTTCTCGCTTCTCCACAATCGAGGGAAGTTGATGATCGTAGAAAAGAGAAACTAGATATCGTGCTTGCAACCCCGGCGGCGGTGAACTACGTCGCCCTAAAGACATCACGTGGAGAATAATTCGCAGCTCACTTCCACAATCTCGAATCCTAGGTAACGGGTCTGAAAAGCAAGCCAGCTATTAGCGATCTGTGCAGAGATCGCGGACAATGTGTCGCGAATTAACTCACAGCGGGTCGACTGTAATGGCCGAGGCTACTGCAGCGGACTATGGACGCGGTAACGCTTGTCGTCGTGGCGACCGACTACAAATTCCAGATTTAGACATGTCCCCCGACCCGTTGCCGAGGGCCAAAGGATGCCCGAACGTAAGACGGAATCTGAAGGCGGCAATATTGTCGTCCAGGCAAGGCGGATCAATCTTCGACCTGGCGTCAATGAAATCGACCTTCGTCCGCCGGAGAATTACCGATTCCGCTGCGTCAATCAGAGGTCTGCTTGGTGGTCAATGCGCGAACCGGGTGACCGCAGTCGCTGGATCAAGTAAAACTGCCCGGCTTCTCACCGTGCTGAGGGGATAATTCCGCCTACGAAGTTTCCTGGCATTACCGAGCTACGTATGAGTGTTTCCACTCGGCGTTTATTTATCTTCGGCTCTTGTAATCCCAGCCGCGTCTGTTAACACATTAGACACACGCGTCAGTTACATCCCTCGTCTCCCTCATCTGCCATTAATCGTATGCGGTGCCGCGTGGGGTCACCATTGACTTAGCGCTCCGGGATTAATGTTACATGCAAGCAGAATGGGAGGCTTGAGTGAACCGCCAGTTTTGTACCGCTTCCGATGCCGCATCAAAAACTATCTTCGTCGACATTCCCATCAATCACTACAATGGTTTTCTTCAGAAATGTGAAGGATGGCGTGGTGAGTTGGATATACTGAAAAAGGCTGTGGTGACTCACGACTTAGATGGCCACGGTCAAGCAGAAATCCTCTGCGAAGTAATGCATGCGGAATTACTCCGTGACCTTGCACTCAGTATCTATCCGCGGGCGGCTATCTATATCGAAGACAGCATCAGGGTCGCGCGACAGCCGTAGGAGGTCGCCGCAATGCAGGTACGAACAACCTCAATACCGTCATCGCTCTCATCCTCCCGAGTACGCCGAGTCGCGTTTGCCCTCTGCGGTAGTTCCTGAAATCTGACGCCAAACGTCGGAGTCTGTTTCTCGATATAAAGCTCATTGTTTGGGCTCGCCGGGTTTTTAGGTTATCGGCCTTCTCTGCGTAAGGTATCGCCCGCAAAATCCAGCGATTATTTTCTGTCGGTGGGCAAGGGAACCCATTGAGGCCTTTTGTTGACTCGTGGATGTCCGTAGTCGTACTCCCAAACGTTTCCCTCTTCATCAAGCGCGAAGAGAACCGGTTTCACTTGCCCAGACCGCACCGTTTCGGATGCAGTCGCTATTTGGATGAATTTAGAATGTTTCGCCATTGGTTGCCTCCAATTTTTGTGGGGGCGAACTTACCACAGTCTAAGCGCGAAAAGCTAAAGCATGAGCGGGGGCAACTGTTTTGCGAGTCGGCAAGGAATGGATCGAGGCGACGCGCGACGCCAAACAGGCGATCAAGAGGATTCTCAATGATCGAAAGGCTTTTCAAACCATCCTTGCCTCTTGCGCAAGACGGCCGATAGCGCCCTGGACATGCCGAACGCGACCATCACCGGGCACATCGACAACGGCGCACCGCTCATTCTGTCGCAGGAAGGCAGAGACATCTGCATCACTGGCGCGAGCGGACCGGAACTGTGCAAGCTTTAAATCTACTCACCCAAAGGACGTCCATCCGCAGCGTGTCAGCAAACACTCGTGGTCGGTCCCTTCCCTCACGGAAGTTTCCCAAGTCTCTGGCCGCTTTCTTCTCGGATCGCACGCTTCCTTGGCGGATGAGCGCCTTTACCTAATTTCGGCTGAGAGTTAAATTGAATTTTGCGCGAAGGCTTAATTTCAGCCTTCAGCACGCGCTGCATAAGTTTTAGCACGAGCCGGTTCTGCTCGGCCCTTTCGGAGGCGACACAGTCCGGCGGCACGATCAGCTGCAGATCGCGCATGTAGGCGTCGTTGGCGGTAAAAAGAACGCAGATATCGGCTGCCATTCCTGTCAATATCAGAGTGCTTACGCCAAGGTAATTTAGCAATATGTCGAGATTCGTTTGATAAAACGCTGAATGCTTCGGTTTCAAAACAAAATAATCGTCCGGGTCGGGTGCGAGTTGTGCAACGATCGGTTTGCCGCGAATTTTCTCGCCGAGACAGTATTGAACCAGCCTCGGGAAATCTGACCGCCATCTACCGAAGTTGTCATTTGCGTAGATTGCCGGGATGCCGGCCGTCTTAGCTCTAGCTTTGAGTTTAGAGAGCGCAGCAGCCATGGGCAGAGCTTGTGCTAAAAGTTTCTCGCCGCCATCGAATTCAAGATCGTTGATGACATCGATCAGCAATAATGCCGTATCGGACTTGTCGGGCGCATGGTTTAGCCGATCTGGATGATGGTTTCTATTTGTCCGCATGTAAGTTTTGGGCTCTCTGTCAGTCCACGGAACAATGCCGGCATGCAACAATCGTGCTCGCGATCTGATGCTAGAACCGAGATAACGGCCCGCAAATGCGCTGGGTTTAGGGCTAGTGAGGTTTACGTTGACCTATGTGTGGGCGCGCCTGCGCGACGAAATGAAGCGACGCGCAGCGCGCCCACTATAGAATTTGCTATCGTTTAAGCCTTCTCAGACATCGGCCTGTGGCCTTCCCGAATTGTGCCACGCCAGCCGCCGGTTTCTTGGTCACGATTTTCGATAAATTCTTTAAAGCGCTCGAGATCGTTCTCGATGCGTCTCGACACCACCCCAATCGCATCTCCTGCATTCTCGACAAATCCTTTCGGATCATAGGAGATCTCCAAAGTGACGCATGTACGATCCGG
>Ga0137403_10003700_pt1 | contig 18293 bp, 15 predicted proteins | sample CZOMad2_1_16fung_FD_122057 | JGI IMG/M metagenome (GOLD analysis project Ga0137403, IMG submission 122057) | Vadose zone soil fungal communities from Angelo Coast Range Reserve, California, USA - CZOMad2_1_16fungal (Hybrid Assembly) | ecosystem: Environmental > Terrestrial > Soil > Vadose zone...
CATCACCTCCTCTCAGTTCACCGATTTTACCTGAAGTGATGCACTTCGTTTTAGAACCTAAGATACCTCTTCTTCTGCTTTCAATAAAAAAAGATTTATCTAATAAAGAGCTTTTTAGTGTTTTCTTTTTATTATTGCTTTCCTTGCTAACAAAAGAAACAGGTATTGTGTTTCTCTTTTTGATGCTTGTCTATAGTTACCTTTTTACCCGGAATAATTTTTAAAAATTCTTAACCGGAGGCTTTATCACTCTTGTAGTCTATATTTTTTTCCGTTTCGTTGTTGCACAAATAAGTCTATCAACACGACTTCTAGTTCCTATTGCCAGCTTATCTCTTCCCCAACGGCTTCTTCACATACCCATAGTGATCTTTTACTATCTTAAAACCTTCTTTTATCCAAAGATTCTTGCCTATGATCAACAATGGATAATTTCCTCAATAAAGTTTTCGACATTCTATTTTCCTCTTATAGTAGATCTTACACTCTTCCTACTTATGTGCCTAACCGGTCTCTATTCTTTCAAATACCATAAACAAATAATAAAACCTTTCCTCTTTTTCTCTGCATGGTTTCTTTCCGGATTTTTCTTCTGTTTTCAAATTTTTCCTCTTGATGCAACTATTGCAGATCGATGGTTTTATTTCCCAATGGCGGGACTGCTTGGTTTACTAGGTCTTCTTTATCAAAATTTTGCTAAAAAGTTACCACAATATATAGCTCTCTTGTTATCAGTTGTTATTATTGGCTCTTTAACTGTAAGGACTATCCTAAGAAACAGCAATTGGCATGATACTATAACATTGTATAGTCATGACAGTCAGATAACTGATAATTTTGATATTGAGAACAATCTCGGAAACAAGTACCTTAAAGCCAAAGACTATTCTCAAGCAATACAACATTTCCAAAAATCTATAGAACTAAGACCTTTTGAGTACAATTTAAATAATCTTGGCGTTGCCTATGTAAATCAAGGCAACTTGCAACAAGCAAAAAAATATTTTGAATTATCTTTTCGTGCAAAAAATTACCAATTAGATATTCCTCATAAACATAACTTTCTTTCTTGGAAATCCTATGCATCATTTCTAACTTTTTATGACAATCCTTCAACAGCAGTATCCTTTATAAAGAATGCTTTAAATGATTATCCTGATAGTTCAGATCTCTTGTTCTTTTTAGCACTTGGAAAGTACAAACAACACGATACACAAGGAGCGTTAGATGCAGCAACAAAAGCTTATCAACTTAGTCCCAACGAACAAGACACATTTATTTATATGAATATACAAAAGAAAGAATCATTTACTATTAATTACTATAATAAATCATTTACATTTGATATCAAGTAATTTATATTTCCCTTTCTTGATCGGACATGACTATCTTACAATAGTACTAGTACTTGTTCAATTGGATAACATTTCTTTTATAGTTAGTGTAGGAATTTGTTATCGAAACCATGCAGCTCTCCCTAAACGATAATTGAGATCTTTATTCTTGCGTTCTCCAATCACTTTTGCCGGTACTCCTCCAACGATTTCAAAAGGCTTCACATCTTTGGTAACCACAGCACCAGCGGCAACGATAGCGCCTTTCCCAATCGTCACGCCTGGCAAGATAATAACCCGTGGCCCAATAAACACATAATCTTCAACGAAAACCGGCTCGCTTGTTGCATGAAAATCAGCATTTTCGATATCGTGCTGACTGTTGTAAATCATCACGCCACTCGCGAAATCAACATGATCGCCAATCCGCAACGTATCGCGGCCATCAAGCACGACATATTCCCCAATCAATGTATCATTACCAATGCTAATATTTTCCGGATTGTAAAATCTCGCTCCTATGTGAATTGTTGATCCTGAACCGATTTGCATTCCTGCTAAACGATAGAAAAAGCGCCTGACGATATGGGACGGAACATAACCAATAACATGAAGACAAAAAACTTCCAATTCAAGAAGAATAGTATTAAGTCTATTGATTCCTTTTTTCATAATTTCTTCTGATGATAATTGATTACCTGCTTTGTCTTGCATATTTTCTTATGTCATTTCTGTGCTACTTCTTCAAGCACTGCTAAAGTTTCACGAGCTGTTTTCTCCCAACTAAACTTTTTGACTTGTTGTTTGCCTTTTTCAATAAGTATTTTTCGAAGTTTGTCATCAATAACAAGTTTTTTTATTTTTTCCGCAATATCATCGACATCTTCTGGATCAATATAGAGAGCAGCATCCCCACCTGCCTCAGGAAGACTACTGACATTGCTAGTGATAACCGGACAATTGTGTTGCATTGCTTCAAGAACTGGCAACCCAAATCCTTCATAAAGACTTGGCAAAACATAACATAATGCGTGTTTGTAGAATAAAGCTAATTCATCATCTTCAACATTATCCAGAAATTTTACCTTGTCAATAATATCGAGTTTTTGCGGTGCTTCCAAAATTTCTTCATAGAGCCAACCTTTACGCCCGACGATAACAAGCTGCAGATCATCAGGAATTTTTTCTGATTTTAACACCTGGGCAAAAGCTTCAATCAAGCGAGTAATATTTTTTCGAGGCTGTAGTGTGCCAACAAAGAGAACAAAATGATCTGAGACACCATATTTTGCTTTAAGTTGATTCATGCTATGCACTCGTGGCTCCAGAGAAATCATTTCCTTGATACCAAGATAGGTAACAACTACTTTCTCCGAAGGCACATTATATTCTTTGATTATATCATCTCTCGTGGAATTACTAATCGTCAATACTTTTTTTGCTTTCTTAATCGAATAGGCAGTCCAACTTTTCAACTGCAAAAGATCTTGCGTATTAAACATCTCAGGAAAATAAAGATAATAGAGATCCATAACTGAAACAACAGTAGGAACCGGGGAAAACCGAGGAGCATAATGTGTCGCGCTAAAAAAAACATCAGGACGATGTGTATTAAAATAAAGCTTGACCGGTAAGGCAAATTGTGTCCAGAATTTTTTGGGACCGACGATTTCATATTTCCAGAAGGAAGATTTGGAAGGAAGGCTCTCAAGTGGCTTATCTTTAAGATACGTCACAAATGTAGTATTCGGCAATTTACGATCTACGGAAAATTTGGCAAAATAATACACCAACCAATAAGCATACTCACTGATGCCCACTCTATTTTCAACATTTGCCTCGTTACCATCAATACCGATAATCATATAATTTTAATTATGAGAAAGCCCTGGATAAATAACTTTTAACTTCTCTTCATTAATTCCTAAAATTTTAACTGCATCTCTTTTTGTTGATTCTGAAATACAAAATATTAAATCACATTCTTTTTTGACCCAGTGTAATCGTCTCTTTTGTGTTGCAACAATCTGAGTAGCTGTTTCCTCAGGATATTTATAAACAACTAAATCATACACTATTGTTGCCTTTTTTGCTTTTTGTGTGGGAGGCTGTGTCCAATCGGAAGAGATAAAGATATCAACATTTCCAATAAGATTTTCTATTGGCAAAATATGAAGTTTATTCCAGAGGAGATCCAAAGCAGTTGGGGGAAATTTAAAAGTTTTAATTGAGACATTGCTTTGGGCTTTAAACTTAAGATTGGCAACAGGCAATCGCTTTCTTAATGATGAATAGAATAGAACGTACTGATTTTCTGTATCCAGCGCAAGCAGACTTTCGACAAAATGCTGCAAATAGTTTGCTACACCTGTTTTTTGATAAGCAAGTTGGGAGATATCGATACCAATCTTCATAGATACTAGTATATATTACTTCCTCACCACAAGATATGTTCCAGCGAGGGCAAAAATACTACCAAAAATAAAACCAGATGTGAGCTGTTCTCCAAGATTGATGCAAAAAATGATATGGGAAAAATCTCTCGCATCTGCGACAACTGGTGACCTTTCTTATGAAGAAAAACCGGCAAGACAAAAATTGATGCGACGACAAATCGCAAAAAAGCAAGACTCAAGGGAGGGATTTCAGTAAGTCCTTTTTTAGCAATCGCTGCGGTACCACTATTCTCTACTGCGACAAGCAGAATTGCTAAAAGAGCAATTGTTTCCCCATTCATTTTTTACCAAGCTCCTTATCACTTGCATACTTAAGTGGAAAATGCAAGTTATCTTCGTTCAGCAAACGTGGACTGTGAGAAATATTTATCATAAGATCAGCCAAAAATCCCGTAAAGAAAATTTGGAAACCAGCAATCACAAGTACCATCCCAATAAAAAGAAGTGGTCTTCCTGCAACAGATGCTTTATAAAATGTGTGAATAAGTGTTAAGTATCCCATGATAATAAATCCAATAAATGCAAACAATGCGCCGACAATGCCAAAAAAATGCAGAGGTCTCTTACTATACTTTGCAAGAAAAATGATAGTAAACATATCAGGAAGATCTTTCCATGTTTTGGAAAAGCCAAATTTTGATTTACCAAATCTTCTCGGTTCATGAGCCACTGCAATTTCATCGACAATAAATCCTTGCTGTGCGGCAAGAAGCGGTATAAAGCGATGCAACCCACCGTAGAGTCGTAAACTCTTGGCAGCTTCTCTGGTATAGATCTTAAGTCCACAATTATAGTCATGAATCCGTAAGTCAAAAAGCGATTGGAGCAAAGCGTTAAAAACTTTTGAAATAGCAACCATATGCTGCTTGTCTCTTCTCTCTTTACGCCAACCACATACGACATCTACTCCTTTTTTTGCTTTCGCTAACAAATGAGCAATTTCAGATGGCTTATCTTGCAGATCAGCATCTAATGTCACAATATAATCACCTTTTGCTTGTATAAAACCAAACGTAAGTGCTTCTGCTTTTCCCAAATTTTTGCGAAAGGAAAAAACTCGAACAAGAGAAGATATCTTGACAAACGATTGTAAAATGGAGAGTGAATTATCCGTTGAACCATCATCAAGAAAAACAATTTCGTATTTTTCGCTCAACGTCGTCAATGTTTTTGTTAATTCTTCGTAAAATGCTTGGAGACCTTCCTCTTCATTAAAAACCGGTACAACAATACTCAACATACTGCTTATTGTAGCATATCATTTGTTTTTATTTGCTGAAAGTATCCTTACTTAACAAATAGATTATCGCCACAAACAAAAAGATTGCAGCATAGATAACAAATCGTTGCGCTGTAAAGAAAATCCAAAAATAAAAGAGAGGGATCGAAAGAACAAAACAAACAAGTCCTGCAACAATAAAATAACGTGGATTTCTTCTCCAAAAAAGTATTATTAAAATTAAAATAAAAATAAAATCTTGTGGTTTCATGGTAAATATTGTTCTAACGCTTGATAGTTGATTGTATAGATTTTAGATTGTCCTTTCTGATAAATAAGATGAATTACTCCAGCCTGTTGCATATTAGTAAGTGCTTGCCGAAAATTATCAATACTTTCAAGTGTCATGGTAAGCCATTCATTTTCATGCGTATCAACGACGAGCAAAGTTGGTTTACCATCAAAATCTAACCACCAATAAGGGTGTTTCCTTGGATACACAAGATAAATAGCGTTGCGATGAGTCAAATGCGGCACAAGACTTTGTTGGGTTGCAACACTTGCAGTAGCTGGTATATGTTTAAACATAGTTTCGTTATCATCCATCCAGGATTCTTTTGCAAAATATTCATGTTTCACCAATTTATTTAACGCAAAATGATAATGAAATTGCAAAAAAAGAGCAAACAACAACATCGGTATTGTTATAAATAAAATATTAATCCTCTTTTTTAAGAAGAGCAAAACATCAACAGCACCTACTACTAAATAGACGGACAAAATTGCGCGATGATGAAAATAAGGAGTCCACATATGATCATAATCTTTTCCTGTTATAAAATATTGTGACAAATCAGAAAGAACTGCAATAAAAGCACCAGGAGAAAATATCGGCAAAAATGAAAACCATCCAAAACTAAAAAACCACACATCTCTTTTGTCTTGTGTATCAAATAATTGAGCTATCACGTCAGGAATTGTTTTTGGAAAATGAGGAACATATTGTAGATGACCTTGTGATAAAAGATGAATTACATAAAACGCAATCACTGTATAAATAAGACTTATCGCAGCAAGAATTACAACAAGTTTTATTTTTTTCTTTTGAAAAATCCATAGTAGACAAAGGGCAAAAAGAGCAAGTCCCATATTCTCTTGTGTCAGAAGTAACAGGAGTGTCGTGACACCAAACCACTTCCATTTCTCCTCCTCCCAAAAATACAAAACCCATGCCAACAAACCAACACCAAGAGCAACAGTATGAAAATCAAAATAATTAATGTATTGCATGCCATAAAACAAAAGATAGAGAAACGTCAAAATGAGTGCATGAATATTTCCAAGACCTCTTTTGACAATGTAGTGATACATCGGAAAACCAGAAAGAGAAATCCAAACAGCTTGAAAAATAAGAAGCATTTTTACATCATCCCATAGCCAAAAAAGCGGTGCAACCAAAGGAAACGTAAGATTGAGGTGATCACCAAGAATCATTTTACCTTTCACAGTGTTGTACGGAAAAAGAAAATGAGCATATTGCCAGAGACTCTGATCAAAAATCCCCAAATCAAATCCGCCTGATAAGAAATGTATGTGATGAATGATTGCCAGTACTGAATATGCTACAGCAAAAAAAGCAATCATGATCCAAAGAATTAATAAAAATTTTTTATTTTTTTGCATAAAATAAAACTAATAAAAATGTAAAAATACTTACTAAAAATCCACCAAGTAACAGACTTTGTGGAACATATGAAATAGTGACTTTGTAATTTCCATTTTTTGGCAAAGAGAAACTATTGAGATTATAATAATTTGTACTAACTATTTTTTCTTTGTCACTTACTGCGAGCCAACGCGGATCAAAACTATCTGAAAAAATAAGCTTATCACCTTTTTTAACATTTTTCACCGAAATTACATATTTAACTGGTGCCTGTGAATCAATATGAATAGTGCCAGTCTGTGAAGAAATCCAAAGATGATCTTTCGGATACAAAACTTTGTACACAATAATTTTCTCAAATTTTTTATCTTCTTTTAACCAAGATCGTTTGTGTAATTCTTGAATTGCTTTTTGATGCAAATCCTCATTGTATTTTCCATTTTTCAAAAAGATTTCTTTTTGTGTATCGTCCGGAAGAATAATATATTTGATTGCTGCTTCTTCAAAAAATTTTTCATTCTGGTTTTTTTTGAGCATATCCAAAACATCCGATGCTGAACTTACTTGAAAAAAACTTAAAGCATCAACGGGCGGATGAGTAATTGAAGAAAATGCAAATCGAGATCTCTGTGGTATCCATAATGTCCGACCAAATTCCTTTTGACTAACAATAAAATTTTTCAGCTGCAAATATTCAGCAGGTATTTGTACGTTTTGAAATATTCCGTTTAACTGTCCAAGAATTGCCGGACGAATAAGAAAAAGCAAGAAAGTAATAATTGCTAATAAAAAAATGGTAGAAAGATATTTTTGATGAATAAATTTGGATCGTAAAAAATTATAAACAAAGGAGATGGTAAATGGAATCAAAATACTGTAGGAAAGAGCAATCAATACATAAAACTTTGTTGGATCGCGAAACATAATAAATCCCGGAATATTATGAAACATCCATAAATATAATTGTCCTAATGGATCATTTGCACCTTTTGCTAAAAATGCCGCGATTAAACTAAGGAGAGCAAAAAAAAGAATTGGTTGTTTTTTCTTTGGTAAAAGTAATAAAGAACTAAATGCCAATAACGGCAAAATTAAAAACTCAGCCCGCATAAAGTACACCTTACCAAATAAATTCTCGGGCCAGTTTGGTTGTAAAAGAGAAAGAGTATTTTCAAATTTCGCAAAACTAAAAAAAATAACAGCGCTAGAAGAATTAAATATTGCTCCTAACTGTGCAATCGTATTAACGCGAAAAATAAGAATAGGAATAATCCAAAATGCATGCAAAAATAATGCTGTCCCTAATGGAATGACAATTGTATATAACAAAAAACTTATGCTTTTTTTTAGATTCTTAAAAGGGATATTGAGAATTATATATAATAATATTCCTATGAATGTGACATATGCGATTCTCAGATCAAACATTATTTGAGCCGCAAGAAGCAAACCTGTAACCAAAGACATTTGTAATATTGTGAAATTTTTGATTTTTTCGAAACTACTCAAATGACATGCCTCAACAAGAGAAATAAATTGTTTTAAAACCAATGGCGCAAGAGCATATGCCAACCCAATACCAGCTATCTGCCCTCCTCCAAGCATCATCAAAACGTAGGTATTAAAAATAAAAATAAGCGGCGCTAAAAACCAGAAAGAATTTTGAGGAAAAAGTTTTCTAAAAAGTTGCACAATCGAATAAAAAGCAATGGCAAAAAACGGAATCCACCAAACAAGTCTTTCCCAAAAAACAGTATTATTACCAACCCATTTTCCTACCCAACTCATGAAAAAATTATAAGGAGCATAATGTAAAATACCTAAAGCATTTGCGCCAAAATTAATTGTCCCATCCCATGTCAAAAAAGCAGCTTTTTTTAAATAGCTAATATTTTCCGGCCAAAAAATAATATAATCTCCACCTGAAATGAATGAAAAATGAAAAAGATTTCTAAAAATAAGACCAATGAGGATAAGGTAAAAAAAGATAAAAGCAAAATATTGTTTTCTCACGTTTTTTTATTGTAAAATTGGTTTTAGATATTCTTTATTTTTTATTATCCATTTGTGAATTTCATTCAATGTTTGTTTAACTCTTTTCTTAGGCTTCCATCCTGTTTGTTCAAAAATCTTTGTATTATCAGTAATATAGATTTTTACGTCCCCTGGACGATTTTCTTTAACGGTGCCAATGGTTACTTTTTCTCCTGTTATTTGTTGACATACTTCTGTCAATTCTACAAGAGAAAGACTATTTTTTCGACCACCACCTATATTATATATATGCTTATTAAATAAGTGAAGCTTGTTCATTTGCATATTTACAATATCGAAAACATCATCAACATGAATAACATCTCTTACTTGTTTACCATTTCCCTTAAACCCTATATAGGAAAGCGGATTTTTGAAAACATGCCGAGCCATCCATAAAACAAGCACACCTTGATCTATTTTTCCCATTTGCCAAGGACCACTTATCAAACCAAATCTATTGATCACAGCTTTTATACCGTAATTTTCTGCATACTCTCGTAAAATTAATTCTGCTGCTAGTTTTGTTCCACCATAAAGACTTCTTGCTCCATCCATTGGAAATTGTTCGCTAATCCCCTCTTTTGACGCACCAATTATTGGTTGTTCCTCAGCAAGACTAAAACGAGTTTCTTCTTCAATTGTTGTAAGTTTGTTAATTGTCTTAATCGGATACACGCGACTTGTTGATAAAAAGATAACATCCGCATCTTTTTTTCTGGCAACTTCAAAACAATTCAATGCACCAATTAAATTTGTATTAAGAAGATATTCAGGAGTTGAAGTAACACCTGCCATCACAGAGGGTTCTGCTGAGCATTCAATAAGCAAATCAATTTTCCCTACCTCAAGATCTTCTTTATTGCGAACATCACCATGAATAAATTTTACATCGTATTTTTTAAGTCGAGAAAGATTAAGCTCTGAACCTCTTCGTAGTAAATTATCTAACGCTATAACATTGATTGAAGAGTAATGTTGTTTTAATTTTATACAAAGATTTGATCCGACAAACCCTGCTCCTCCTGTTACGAGAATATTTTTATATATCATATCTTGTGGGCAAGTTATTTAAAGTGACCAAATCGGCAGATCTCTTCAATAATCGCGTCTCCATCATATATATATTTCCATTCAGGATAATGCTTTTGAAATTTTGAGACATCGGAGATATACCAGATATGATCGCCTATTCTGTTATCATCTAAATAAGTAACCTTTGCTTTTTTCTTGAGAACTTTTTCTGCTTTTTGGATCGCTTCTTTCATAGAAATATTCGAATGCCTCGATCCTCCGATATTGTAAACTTCTCCCTGCCGAGGATGGAGAAAAACATGATAAAAAGCATTGACTAAATCATATGAATGAATATTGTCTCGGACTTGTTTGCCTTTATAACCAAAAATTGTGTATGGTTCTTCAGTTGCAACGCATTTAATAAGATATGCTAAAAAACCATGAAGTTTTGCGCCAGAGTGTTGTGGACCGGTGAGACAACCTCCTCGAAAAACAGCAGTATTAAGATGAAAGTATTTTCCATATTCTTGTACCATAATATCTGCTGCGACTTTTGATGCACCAAAAATACTATGCTTTGAATTATCGATACTCATTGATTCGTTAATCCCCTTGTAGTAACGATGTTGAGGAGATAATTCAAATCGAGTTTCTGTTTCTCTCAGAGGCAAAGTATTGGGTGTATCACCATATACTTTATTTGTTGATGTAAAAATAAAAACAGCTTTTGGTGAATATTTTCGATAAAGTTCAAGGAGATTAAGCGTTCCAACTGCATTTATTCCAAAATCCGTATGCGGTTCTTTGGCTGCCCAATCATGTGAAGGTTGTGCTGCTGTATGAATGATTAGATCAAACGTATCTTTCTGAAAAACTTCCTCAAGCTTTGCAAGGTCTCTAATATCTACAGCATAGTGTTTATATTTATCTTTTAATTTTTCTTTTATTTTTTTTCGTGACCATAAGGTACTTGCTTCTTTTCCAAAAAAATATTTTCTCATATTATTATCAATGCCATAAATTTTAAAATCTTTTTCTCCAAAAAATTTAGCGGCTTCTGATCCAATGAGTCCTGATGAACCCGTAATTAATACTTTTTTCATAATAAATAATTATCTCCTGTTTAAGAATTATAACAGAAACTATTTGGTTTTTTTGAACTCGTCAATAAAAGATTTTGTTCCAACAATAAAGAGTACAATAAGAAAAAGTTCTGTAATTTTTTGTGCCCATAATTCATTACTGATCACTAATAAAAACCCAATTAAAACTATCATTGGAATAATTATTGCTGCAAGAATTTTTATAGATATCTTTTTTTTCCAAAGAAGAAAACAAAATAATATGACAAAACTCACTTCAATAAAAAGCCACGTATAAATAGATTGATAATATCTTGCTAAAATTAATATGTTATCAATGCTTGTTTTCATAATACTTTCTACTAAAAAAAATTATTACAATTACTAATACTATTAATACACTGAAAAATGACGTTACTTTTGATATTTGCAATGCTATTTCTGGCTCGAATTCGACAAGAATATGATATGTACCCGTCTTTTTTATAAACCATGCATTTGCAAAACTATTGATTAAAAAATGATCGTTTTTATCAACGATTGTCTTTTGTCCATTCTTATCGACATAATATGCATTCCATAAAGGATGAAAACTTTCTAAAAAGCTTAGAAAAAAAGGAGTATTGGCATTCTTCACAAACACTTCATAAATAGCAGGATTGATTTTTTTATAAATAAGATCTGGTTTTTGCAATGTTTGTTGTAAAGATTTTTTTTCTGTAAGAAAAAGATTATTATTAAATCGTTTTGTTATTTGTATATTTTTTATTTGAATTTTTGTTTCTGGATTATATGAATCTATTAATGTATTGACTTTACATTTCGAATTGAGAGCATAACTGGTTCCTTTGATACATAAAGGTTTAATTTCAAAGACAAATGTTGCTGTATGTGCCGAACTATTTGGTGTTAAAGTTTCTGTATAATGATGCCATTTTGTTTGAGTATCATATCTATCATTTTGGTAAGACATTGAATTATTTGATAAACGCTTACCTTTTTTTATGATATCTGTATCGTGAGCAACAAAAAACGATGGAGAATTACCTTTTTCAAGTCGATAATCAAATGCAATAACATAAGAAGAATATGGATCAAATTGTGTCAATGGAAAATAAAAATCTTTGACTTTATCTTTCGTATCAAAAATATGGTCACTCTGATCATTTGTCACTATATTCTTCTCTTGAGGAATACTTAGATCAATCTGATGAGCACCTTTTGTCAAATATTGATTTAAAATAACCTGATTATCTTTTGTAGGATCTATGAAAACATTTTGTGAAGTAGTTCCATCAATATGTATTTGCATCTGCGAACTTTGATAATAAGTTTCCCAATTGGGAGTTTCAAGCAAAAATTGGTATGTCCCGTCTTCCGGAATATTGGTTATATATGAAGAAAATGAATTCAAATCCACAGGATACAAAGTTGTAAGACGTAATTTTTTGAAAATATCTAAGAGTATCATTTGATCTTTTTTATATTGTTTGGTTTCTTGTTTTGCATTTTTTATAACATTTATCGTAGCTGCAAGGACAAATTGTTGGCGAAGTAAATCCTGGGTATTAATCTCATCCGAAACCATCTGAGGATTTTGTAAAAAAGATTGCAGATTATTGCTATAATCTTGCAAAATCATTTGTGCAAGTGCATATTTTTTATTCCTCACAAGCCTTGCAATTTCAACAAGACGCTTATCCGATTCTATTGTTGCTTCGCGATAGAAATTACTTCCTGCCATAAATCTTGATAATTTTTCTTTCCACCGAGAAATAAAATAAAATGGTGAATCGGGAAGAAATCGTACATAAGGTAATGATTGTTCTGCATTGTCTGGAGAAATACTTGTATTATTTTGATCGAAAAATCTTGCTTTTAAAATTATCTGCTTTGCGTGATTTAACTCATATGACATTTTCTTTTGATTTGGATCTGTCATGTAAATATCACCGAGATTATAATCTGCATATGATGAAGCCTTAATAAATGATTGCGAATTGGGTTCGTTATAAAAAATTCCCCCAGAAGATCCAAAAATCTTAGTACTTGTAAGTGAATCTTTTAGCTTAAAAAAATACAGCTTATTAAATTGTTTTATAAACGAAATGTTATTGGTCTCATGAAATAACAAATTATGAAAATCATTAGGATTTTGCATAAATGATAGGCTAGAATTTATATCATCTCTTACCATAAGATAATTAACATTCAGTGGAGGAAGCACTTTCCAAAATGTATCCGGATGATTTACTACCTGTGATTGCAATTGAGAAGTTAAAGGGCACAAGTATTCAAGACCTGTGCAAAAAGAGAGAAATTGTTTATCAAATAAACTTGATGAAGGATCAACGCCATTATATCCATATTCCCAAGAAAATTTGACTCCCTCTCCTTGCAGAGGAAATGCTATTGTTCTAAAATCACCAGATTGATTATTTAACCAGTCATTGGCACTTTTATAATATCCTGGCACTTTTATATAATCACCTATATGAGGATCATTTGCTGGTACTTCATTACTTGTAAAAACCCATCCTGTCCACATTTGCCAAACTAAAATACCACAAACTGCAATAACAATAAGGACCGTTGTAGTCATTGCAATTTGCTTACTCTTTTGTCTCAAAAATTGATAAAAATAATAAACACCAAATCCAAATAGTGGCGCATAACCTAATGGAATAACAAGACCAATTTTTTCAAAAGGGTTTCTAAATCCTTCAAGTATTTTGAAATGAAGAAAGAGGAAAGAAAAAATTCCACCAAAAGGACTATTTTCTCCCTTAGCAAAAAAGATACTGAGGATAGCTAAGAAAAAAAAGAAATAATATTCTTTTGGTTTTTTTTTGATCCATATACTTCCAAAAATAAAACAGAGTGGTAAAAAACTTAGAAAAATAAAAAAAGGTGTTTGATAAATATCTCCCCATACATCCATCATCCAAACAAAAAAATCCTTATGCATCAATCGAATGAGATACTCCAGTTGTCCTAAATTTTGACTTAATATCGAAAAAGTCGTGTAATCGCCAGATGTACCGTATGATTGCTGTAAAATATAGGTTGAAGCAAATAATGATAAAACGAGTTGTAAAATCCACCAAGCATTTAATAAAAGAAAAAGTATAAAACTAGCAGCCAAGTAATAAAATGTCCATACAATTTGTTCTTTTCTAAAATGAGTTGCGATAAAAAATAAACAATAAAAAAATAATATAAACCAAAAAACAAGAAGTAATGGAACTGAAGCAAATGCAAACACAAAACAAATAAGTAAGATATTTAATAAGAAAACAAAAAATATTTTTTTCTCATGCAATCCTTTTATAAAAATATATAATGCCAAAGGTATACACGCATAAAAAAACATGAATGGATATTGAAAACGATTCCAGACAAGTGTGAGCGACATAAGATTAAAGTTGTAAAAAAGAGCAGAAAGAAAAGCAATTGAACTATTATGAGTAAACCTTTTTACTAATAAAAAGATGCCCAAAAATCCACTAGCAAGCAAAATAAAAAATAAACCAGCTTGTATAATAAATGTTTGCGCGCCGATTTTTTGTAAAAAAGAAAACGCATAGAAAACTGGATAAAGTGAAGTAACAATACCCGTAGGGTTACCAAGTCCTTTACCAACCCATGCATGTTCAATAATAGTAAATTCATTTGGCAGACGATAAAAAGTAATTCCCGCTTCTCCTGCGCCCAAGATAAGACCTTTATGAAACCAAATAATGGTTACTAGACTCGCGATGAGGAATAAAAAAATTATTTTACGCATGCTCTTTTGTGATTGTTTTGTAGGCAATAAATGAGTAATCACAAGTATTTTGAAAAATATAATATATTGGTGTTAACATAATATTAAATAGGTAAAAAAATTTTTTAAGCCAAGGATTTGATATTCTATGCATCAATCCTGATGAGTGTTCGTCTAGCAGCCATCGCCAACCATATCGAATTATCTTATAACCTCTCTTTTCAAATTCCCCAGGCAAAAATGAGGACTGATGTTCTTCCAAATGATTACCTTTTACTTTTGGTTGATAGAGTTCGCCAACTGGAGTGGCAATAACTACCTGCTTTTTTGCGATCTGTTCCATATTTTCAATTAATTGCCATGCATCTTTTTTGGGCATATGCTCAATAACATGAGATGCTAAAACGATATCAAACGAACGAGAAGGGAATTGCACTTTACGTATATCTTGCTTAATATATTTATCATGAATGCCCCGTTGTTTTGCATAATGTATATATGGTTCAAAAAGATCAACTCCTACTGCATAATCGATTTGCATCCATGCTTTTATCATAAGCATCGGTTTACCTTCACCACAAGCAAGATCAAGGATTGTTCTCGCAGATTTATCAATAATCCAAGGGAGAGGATCCGTCCAAGCAAGTAAAAGAATTTTAAGAGGAATATTTTTTATCATCCGAAATGGATAAAAAATGGCATACCATAATCCTGAAAAAACTCCAGACCAATAGCGAGAAAGAATATAAAATCTTCTAGTTGAAAGAATAATACTTGTATGAAGAATTGTCATGATTGGAAAAAAAATAAAAAAGAAAATCAAATTATTAGGAAACGGAGAATGCTTACGCATAAAAATGATTTTATTTCTGGCAGTTCTATATGCTCGTTCACCCGATGTAATACCTAACCATTCAAGTTGAGGATTGAGAAAGGTTATTTTATGAGGAGGATGCCATGATTTTGCTTCTGCGTAACAATAAAGATCAAAACCAGCCTTTTGTGCCCGAAGACAAAAATCAGAATCTTCATAGGGAATAAAATAATCATTATCAAATGTCCCTATTGTTTCAAAAACTTTTCTTTTTACCATCCACACACATCCACACATTGGCACCTTTCGAAGACCTTTGTATTGTTCATGATCATACTCTCCTGCTCCCCACGCAATAATTCTTCCCGTTGTAAGATTAATAGCATGTCCTGCGCCTTGGAGACGTTTTGGATTTTTTTTATCATAAATGATTGGCTGTACTACTCCGGCATTCTTTTCTGTATGAAAGACGTGAAGTAATTCAGAAATCATTTTTTTATCAATTGTTGCATCATCATCTACAAAAAGAACATAATCTCCTTCTGCTTCTTGAAGGCCTCTATTTCTTCCCCCAGCAGCACCAATATTTTTATCGAGTGCAACCAATTTTATTTTTGGAAACTTTTTCAATAACCATGTTTTTAATGAAACTTTAGATCCATTATCAACAACAATAATTTCAAGAGGTGAATATGAAGATTGATAGCAGGAATCGATACATTCAATAAGTTCTTTTTTCCTATCTTTGGTAACGATAACTACTGAAACAAGATTATTTTTTGCCATTTTGTTTATCTTTGACTGCAAGTATACCTGCCGCGAGTGTTGGAAAATAATAGACCAATGGATTGAAAATGAAAGCAACAAAAGTGATAAAAAATTCAGATATTTTATTATTCGTTCGAGCAATTCCATCCTCTGACCATAAAGGTTTAAAACCAACACCATTTACTCTGAATCCCCGACTTTCAAAATCTTCAATAGTCCATCCTGATTTATGATGTTGATGAGGATTGCCTTTAATAAAAACTTCTGGTTGATGCATGAAACCATTTGGTGTTCCAAAATATACTCTTTTCCTTGCTAATTTATCAGCTAGTGTTAAAAGTTCTTCTCCATCTTCTCGAGTGACATGTTCAATAACTTGAGAACAAAATACGAGATCATATTTCTTTTTCTCTTTTACTAACTTTCTACAGACGGTGACCAAGTTTCCCTTGATAAGTGTTTTATACATTCCAGTCTTGTCAGCTTTTTTTAAACTACTTGTATAAATATCCACCCCTGTAACATTCCACTCTTTTTCACCAATTATCTTCATAATTTCACCATCACCACAACCCAAATCTATAACAGTTTTAGGATTACCTGCAATATTTTTTAGTATTCCCATATAGGTGAATGGAATTTTAAGAAGAATATCTGTAAATTGCATAAAATTATTTACTCGACAATTGTAATATAGCATTGATTCTACAAAATAATATCTAAATAATAAAGGGACAAAATGATAATTAGGATGTAAGCATTAGAAAGGTCTCATGAGCTCTTTTATCCCACGACCAATTTTTTTTAATCATTTCCTCCGCTTGGCTACCGATTTTTTTTCGTAAACCCTCATCTTGCAATAAAGAAATTATTGTTTTTGCGAACTGTTTGGAATCTCCTATCTCAACTTTGACCATCCCATGAGGATAATATGATTGATATGATTTTAAATCAAATCCCACACATGGTAATCCAAATGCCATTGCCTCTGCGGCGGCCATTCCACCTGAATCATAAAATGCAGGATGGACAACTATTTTTGTTTGAGCAAATATTTTATATTTTTCTTCACCATCAAAAATATAACCAACTAATTTTATATTGTTCTGTAATCGTTCCTTTTTGATTTTTAATCTTACATCTTTCATGAGTGGACCATCACCAATCATAACAAGTTTTGCGTCTGGATTTTTTTCAACAACTTGTTTCCAAATATCGATTAATTCAACAACTCCTTTTTGTGGATGAAATCTTCCTTGATAGACAGCATCATAAATTTTTTTGAATCCTTTATATTTATTTTGAAACGCTTCTATTTTTTTTACGTCGACCGCTCCTATGACAACTATCACTTTCTCTCTATCCGTAAGTTTTGGAAATTGTTTCTTTTCTGTCTCATTATTAACCAGTACAAAATTCGCACAATGAGAAATAAGTGGTTTTATAGGAAACTGCGAAAACCAATAAAAAAAAGCATTCAAACGATATCTCTTGCCATGCCTTTTCCCTTCAGCAAAACCTTTAAAAGGATTTGGCGCTGTTTGAAACCATGTCGCTGTCCAATTTATTTTTGGAAAACGCTCTTTTATAATAAACGCAGGGAGTGAATCCATCCAAAATTCTGATGCCGAATAAAGTATTGTTGTAGAAGGATTTTCAATAATAATGGATAATGCAATTTTGATTCCCGCGACAATTCTTGCCAAATAATTTATAAAAAAACCAAATCGCTTCCAAGAATCTAGAGAAACTAATCGATAATGAATATTCTCACCTTTTAGACCTTGTCCTTGCCACATTGCCTGTCCTTCATCCCAACAATAGATAATTATTGAAGCATTTTTACTCCACCTTCTGGCAAATTCGATTGCTATACGATCTCCACCGGAAAGTCCAACACCATGGGAAGCCAAGGCAAAAATATGTACGTTAGTCGTCACTGATTTTTTTAAATCGTTCATTTGATCTCATAACTTCTTTGAGAAATTTGGGTTTATATTTGTTTTTCTCTGCTGTCTTTATTAATGCGGCAACATCTTTCGGCAAACATTTTCCTTGAAAACCTCTTTTTTTAGGAAATATAGCAGTATGCGATCTTTCCACTCGTGGATCCAAAACCCATCCTTCCCATACTTTA
>Ga0137403_10003701_pt1 | contig 18292 bp, 17 predicted proteins | sample CZOMad2_1_16fung_FD_122057 | JGI IMG/M metagenome (GOLD analysis project Ga0137403, IMG submission 122057) | Vadose zone soil fungal communities from Angelo Coast Range Reserve, California, USA - CZOMad2_1_16fungal (Hybrid Assembly) | ecosystem: Environmental > Terrestrial > Soil > Vadose zone...
ACCAACGGCAAAGGCTCGACGGCCGCATTCCTCGAATCGATTCTGCGCCACGCCGGATTTCGCACCGGCCTCAACACTTCGCCGCATCTCGACAAGATCAACGAACGTATCCGTGTGAACGGACTCGAAATCGCCGACGAAGCGTTTGCCGATGTGCTAACGCGGATACAGATCGCAATCGAGGAATTGCTTGCCAAAGGGAAGCTGCGTGCTCATCCGACGTATTTCGAGTCCGTCACCGCCATGGCCATGCAATACTTCGCCGAGCAGCGCGCCGACTTCGGCGTCTTCGAAGTGGGCCTGGGTGGCCGGCTGGATGCCACCAACATCTTGCAGCCCGCAATCACCATCATCACGCGCATCGATTTTGATCACGAGAACTTCCTGGGCCACTCGCTGCGAGAAATCGCCGCCGAGAAGGCCGGCATTCTCAAGCCTTACGTTACGGCCATGGTAGCCGAGCAGCGCGAGGAAGCCCGCAAAGTAGTTCTTGCCCGGGCGAAAGAAATCGGCGCGCCCGTCGTAGAGACTTCGTTGGCCTATCAACTCGAAAATGAGACTCACAATCGAGAAACGGGATGCGCGAGTGCAACACTGCGCGAAATTGCGACGGCATGGACCTGCGAACTCGTGCCGCGTTTACCGGGCCGCTTTCAGTTGCAAAACGCGGTGAACGCCGTCGCTGCCGGGCGCGTCCTCGCTGCCCGCGGATATCGCATCAGCGATGAATCGATCAAGCATGGAATCGCAGAGGCGGAATGGCCGGGACGCCTGGAGAAATTGCAATCGCGTCCGGACGTGTACCTGGATGGCGCGCACAATCCTTCCGCGGCGCGCGAACTGGCGGCATTCTGGAACGAGAATTTTACGGAGCGCAGAATTTGGCTGGTGTACGGCGCGTTGCGAGACAAAGCGGTGGACGAAATCGCGGGATTGCTGTTTCCCCGTGCAACCGAAGTGATTCTCACGGAACCGCGCACTTCGCGCGCGATTTCCGCCCGACAACTGGAGGAAATCGCGGCGCACTACGCCCCGGCGGTGCGGGTGATCGCGAATGCCGAGCAAGCGGTAGAGTACGCGATGGAGAAGGCAGCGCCGGAAGATGCGGTGTTCGCAACCGGCTCGCTATATCTGGTCGGGCAGATTCGCCACTGGTGGAACAATCGCGTCAGCAATCTGGTTCGATAAAGTATTATCATCGGTCGCTTGAACCCGTGCAGGCAAACCGTTCTCGGGCATGCGCGGAGTAGGAGTTCGATTTGGCGCCAGAAAAACCGCTGGTAGGCATCATCATGGGCTCGTCTTCGGATTGGGAGACCATGGAGCACGCCGCAAAAACTTTGCAAGACCTCGGCGTGCCGCACGAGACGCAAGTAGTGTCCGCGCATCGGACGCCCGATTTGCTTTTTGCGTACGCCGGGGAGGCGGAGGCGCGCGGGATTGAGGTGATTATCGCGGGGGCGGGCGGCGCGGCGCATCTGCCGGGGATGACGGCGGCTAAGACAGTGTTGCCGGTATTGGGCGTGCCGGTGGAGTCGAAGGCGCTGAAGGGGCTGGATTCGCTGCTGTCGATCGCGCAGATGCCTGGGGGAATTCCGGTGGGAACGCTGGCAATCGGGAAAGCCGGCGCGATTAATGCGGCGTTGTTGGCGGCGGCGATTCTGGGCGCAAAATATCCGGAGATTCGCGAAGCGTTGCGCAAGTTCCGCGCGGCACAGACGGAGCGCGTGTTGGCGAATCCGAATCCCGCAGCGGGCGCGGTTGTTCTCGCGAGAGAAAAACCGGCACAGAAATCGCGAACGAAAAAATCGAAGAGGAAGCGCGCTTGATTATCGGCATCCTGGGCGGAGGGCAGCTGGGGTACATGCTGGCGCTGGCGGGTTACCCGCTGGGGCTGCACTTCCGCTTTCTGGATCCGTCGCCGGAGGCGCCGGTGGGGCGGATTGCGGCGCGGGTGACGGTGCCGTTTGACGATCGGAAAGCGCTGGAGAAGTTTGCCAGCGGGCTGGAGTTGGTGACGTACGAGTTCGAGAATGTGCCGGTGGAGAGCGCGCGGTTTCTGGAGAAGTTCGTGCCGGTGCTGCCGACTCCGGTGGCCCTTGAAGCGGCGCAAGACCGGCTGGTGGAGAAGCAGCTCTTTCAGAAACTGGGAATTGCCACTACAGAATTCGTGGCGCCGAAAGTAGGTGAGGAACTCGATCCGCTGGTGAAGAAACTCGGCTATCCGGTGATTATCAAAACGCGCCGGCTGGGTTACGACGGCAAAGGGCAATGGATTCTGCGGAATGCCGACGGTCTGGCGCTGGCGAAAGAAGAGCTGCCAAAGGTCCCGTTGATCCTTGAAAGATTTGTGCCGTTCACGCGGGAACTTTCGATTCTTGCTGCACGGTCGCGATCGGGGGAGATTGCGATTTATCCGCTGGTGGAGAACTACCATCGAGAGGGAATTTTGCGATTGTCGCTGGCGCCGGCACACGGTGTTTCGGAGGCCACGCAACGCACGGCGGAAGAAGCGGCGCGCAGCATCCTTGAGGAACTGAAGTACGTGGGTGTGCTGGCGATCGAGCTGTTCGAGCACGACGGCCAGTTGGTAGCCAACGAGATGGCGCCGCGGGTACACAATTCCGGGCACTGGACGATTGAAGGGGCGGTGACCAGCCAGTTTGAGAACCACTTGCGGGCGGTGACGGGTTTGCCGCTCGGCTCGACCGAGGCAATCGGCTGCTCGGCGATGATCAATCTGATCGGGGAGCTGCCGAACACCCGGGGAGTGCTGCAAGTGGCGAACGTGCACCTGCATCTGTATGGAAAGGCGGCGCGGCCGGGGCGCAAGCTGGGGCATGTTACGGTGCATGCGGCGAACCCGGAAGGCTTGGCGGCGCGGATTGCGGAGCTTCCGGCCTCTTTCCGGCGGCCGGAGTTTTGCCTGCCGGAGCAAACGCGCACGCGCGTGGCTACACCGCCGGCGAACGCCGTTGAATTGTAAGGACTAGGGCCAGGCCGCGCCGCTCAGCTCTCGACCAGTCCCTTTTCCACCATCTCCTCGTCGCTGAGCCAGAGGTCGGGGATGTTGGCGGAGCCGAGGCGCAAAATATCTTCGAGGGCTTCGCGTACTTCCTTGACCCGGAAATCGACGCCGATTCGTTCCAGCAATTCGATCAGCGACTGCGCGCCTTCGGCGGGCACTGGCCGTGCCTGCGTGCCTGCGCGGTCGAGTCGGTGGTAGGTCACGATATAGACGGCGCTGGGGCCGCCTCCGTGGCGCACAATGTGTAGGAAACCGCGCGCCGCAGTTCTCGGAATCGCCGGCGCCGCCGCTAGTACCGCTCGAGAAGGGATCGCGCTCATCGCGTTGGTTTCCTGGGCTTTCATGCCCAGACCTTAACTGCACCCGCTGGTGCTGCCGCAGTTTTCGCACTTGTAGCAAGCGCCGTTCGGCACCATGAGCATGCCGCACTCGCTGCACGTCGGAGCGCCTTCATGTGCGTTGCTCGGCGAATGCGAGTTAATCGCCATCTTGGGCAATGCCATCGGCATCGCGGGCACGGTGGGCGAGGGGAGCGTGGCTGCCATCGGAGCGCTGGCAACATGACCCTCCGCCGGCGTCACATTGTTGAGCTTGAGGTAGTCCGCCGAAATAAAGCGGCCGCCGAGCCAGCGCGCCAGGTAGTCCAGCACGGAGGAGACGAAGCGAATGTTCGGATTCGCGGTGATTCCGGAAGGCTCAAAGCGCGTGTTCAGTAGCTTGTCCACGAATACTTTCAGAGGCACGCCATACTGCAAGCCCAGTGAAAGCGTCAGCGCCAATCCGTCCATGATTCCGGAAAGCGTAGACCCTTCCTTGGACATCTTAATGAAGATTTCGCCTGGCCGTCCATCCTCGTACATGCCGACGGTGATGTAGCCTTCGTGTCCACCGACGCTGAACTTGTGGGTGACCGAAGCGCGCTCGACCGGCATTTTCTCGCGCTGCTGGCGGCCAAATAGTTCGCGCTGCAATGGTTCGAGAGCCGCGGCCATGGCTGGCTCGGTCTTCTTGTCGTCCTTTTTCGATGCGCTCAACGGCTGCGATCTCTTGGAGTTGTCGCGGTAAATCGCGACGGCTTTCAGCCCCAGCTTCCACGATTCGATGTACGCGTTCGAAACGTCTTCGACGGTCGAATCTTCCGGCATGTTGATGGTCTTCGAGATGGCGCCGGAAAGGAATGGCTGGGCCGCTGCCATCATCTTGACGTGTCCGGTCCAGGAAATAGAGCGTCCGCCCGGCTGAGCCAGCGAGCAATCGAACACTGGCAAGTGCTCCGCCTTGAAATGCGGCGCGCCGTCGACGATTCCGTTCTTGTCGATGAACGACACGATTTCGCTGGACTGTTCTGGCGTGTAGCCCAGCTTCATCAGCGCTTCCGGAACGGTGTTGTTCACGATTTTGATCAAGCCGCCGCCCACCAGCTTCTTGTACTTGATCAGCGCCAAATCGGGCTCGATGCCGGTAGTGTCGCAATCCATCATGAAGCCGATGGTGCCCGTCGGGGCGAGTACGGTCATCTGCGAATTCTTGAAGCCGTGTTTTTCGCCTTCTTGCAACGCGGTGTCCCAGGACTCTTGCGCCGCCAGGAACAATTCTGTTTGCACGTGGTCGGGCTGGATGCCGCGCATGGCATCGCGATGCATGCGGATCACGTCGATCATCGGCTCGCGATTTTCCGCGTAGCCCGGGAACGGACCCATGCGCTCGGCGATGCGCGCGGATTGCGCGTACGCTTCGCCGCACATCAGCGCGGTGATGGCACCGGCTACGTCGCGGCCTTCGTTGGAGTCATAAGGCAGCGCCATAGACATCAGCAGCGCGCCAAGATTGGCGTAACCCAAGCCCAGCGGGCGGAAGTCATGCGAATTCTTTTCAATCCTCGGTGTCGGATAGCTGGCGTTGTCGACCAGAATTTCCTGCGCCGTGATGGTTACGTCCACGGCGTGTTTGAACGCCGGCACATCAAACTGGCCGCTGGAATTCACGTACTTCATCAAATTCAGCGAAGCCAGGTTGCACGCCGTGTCGTCCAGGAACATGTATTCGGAGCAAGGATTGCTCGCATTAATGCGAGCCGTGGTCTTGCAGGTGTGCCAGCGGTTCACCGTGGTGTCGTATTGCATTCCCGGATCGCCGCACTGCCAGGTGGATTCTGAAATCTTGGCCAGCAAGTCCTTGGCGCGCAGTTTGTCCACCGGCTGGCCGTCGGCCACGTTCTTGGTCCACCAATCCTTGTCTTCTTCGGCGGCGCGCATGAATTCGTCGGTCACGCGGACGGAATGGTTGGCATTTTGGAAGAAGATCGAGCTGTAGGCGTCACCATCGATCGCGCTGTTGTAGCCCTGCTCGATCAAAACGTGCGCTTTCTTCTCTTCCTTCATCTTGCATTCGATGAATTCCACGATGTCCGGGTGATCGATGTTCAGGATCACCATCTTGGCCGCCCGCCGGGTTTTCCCGCCGCTCTTGATCACACCCGCAAACGCGTCAAAGCCCTTCATGAAGCTGACTGGGCCGGAGGCGATGCCACCGCCGCTCAGCGTCTCCTTGCTTCCACGCAGCGACGAGAAATTCGTGCCCGTGCCCGAGCCCCACTTGAACAACATCCCCTCGGTCTTTGCCAAATCCATGATCGAGCCCATGTTGTCCTGCACCGAGTTGATGAAGCACGCCGAGCACTGCGGCTTTGGCTGCACGCCCACGTTGAACCACACCGGCGAATTGAACGCCATCTTCTGCTCGACGAGCAGGTGCGTCAGTTCGTCCTTAAACGCGTCGCGCGACGCCGTGTCCGCGAAATAGCCGCCCTCTTCGCCCCAGCGCACGATGGTGTTGGCCACCCGCGCGATCAGTTGCCGCACCGAAGTCTCGCGATCACTGGTGTTGGGCTTGCCGTGGAAATACTTGCTGGCCACGATGTTCGTCGCCGTTTGTGACCAGGAGCGCGGCACTTCCACGTCGTCCTGGCGGAAAATCGTCACGCCCTTTTCGTTGCCGATAACCGCCGGGCGCTTTTCCCATTCCACCGCGTCGAACGGCGACATCTTGCCGTCCGTAAAAAATCTCTCGAACACCAATCCGGTGTTCACAGGACTTTTGCTTGCGGAACTCTTGCCCGCTGCTGTCTCTGCCGCTTCCAGCGTCTTGCTATTCAGTGCCGGCTTCACCGTTGCCATTTCCCATTCCTCCCGCGCCTTCGGGCTCCCACTCGCGGGAACCCTTTTATTTTACTACTCTGCGTTCCTCAAAGTAGCTGCCATGCCCTCGGAACACTCGCCAGATCCACTTGCCCTATTAGATTCGAACGGATCGCCAAAGCTTCCATCCACCGGGCAACGAAAAATCAAGGCGTCCCGCGCGCCTCTCTGGGAAGAAGCCGCGCAAAACGCCAATGCTCTGCCGCCGGCCGGTGGTTCGCACTCAGCCTGGCAGCAGATCTCGCGCCGCACATACCGGCGCGGAGCAGGTACCTCGCGCTCGATTTTTCGTTTAAGAACCCGGGCTGGTATCGTGGGTTCAAAACGGACCGATAGTTATCCCCGACTCGGACCGTCTGGCGCTACCACGTTCCCCCGAATCTGGATTCGCAGTATCTGCGTGTGTATTTTTCCTGTCAAGAGAAAAACGCAAAATGTCGGCGAGAATTTTCCAACTTGTCTATACCTAGTGGTCCCATTGCTGAGAGCTGCCCAAGTGTTGCCACGTTTTTCCCGCCCCTGATTCCTTTTCGACACTTCGCTCGCGCTCGGATATTTTACGTGCTCCAATAGCGGCACGAAAAGTACGCGCCATCGCGTAGCTCCCGAGGTGCATCTTAATTCATGGTGACTCGCAAGCTTCTCATTCTTCTCGTGTTGGCGGCGCTAGCGTCACCGGGAATTTTGGCGCAGGGCCCGTCCCCCGAAAGCAGGACGCAGATTCCTGCAGCCGCCATGGAGTCTGCTTACGGGCAGAAGCTCAAGGTGCCCGGAATCAGCAATGCTGGCCGGCTGAACGGATCTCTCTATCGCGGCGCGCAGCCGCACTCGCAGTCACTGGCGCAACTGAAGAATCTGGGCATTACTACGATCGTGGATCTTCGCAAAGAGGATCCGGCCACCCGTGATCGCGAAAAGACGGAGGCTGAATCGCTGGGCTTGCGGTTCGTCAGTATTCCGGTAGGCGGTTGGTCTCCTCCCACCAACGAGCAGGTGGCGCAGTTTCTGTTTCTCTTCCGGGACCATCCGAATGAAAAGGTGTTCGTGCATTGCATGCTGGGCAAGGATCGCACCGGCGTTTTCGTGGCCACCTATCGTATGGCTATTGAAAAGTGGCCGGTGCGGCAAGCGCTGAACGAGATGTATTCCTTCGGTTTCAACGGGCGGTTCCATCCGGCGATGATTTCCTTTGTGCGGGACTTCCCGGCGCGGCTGACTACCGCGCCTGCCCTGGCTCCATTCAAAAACCCCCAGTCACCCGGCCCGGTGGCTATCCAGCCAAACTGATTCACGCCTCTTCGCGCAATAATTCCCCAGGCGGCGGCTTCGGGTGGGCGGCTCGTTTATTCAGAAACTGCACATCTCCGGGAAGGGCGAGTATACGATTACCGGGAAGTACGACGAGATCGTCGAACCGGAAAAGATTGTGTATCAGGTGAATCTGGGCCCGGCCACAACGCGAGTGACGGTGGAATTCCGGGAACAGGGCCAGCAGACAAGAGTAGTGTTGACGCAGGAAGGGTTCCCGGATCCGACGCTCGGCAAGATCGTTTCGGAAGGAACCAGCGAGTCGTTCGAGAAACTTGCGGAATTACTGGCGAGCCCAGTAGCGTCTGCCGACTGAGTTTCGGGCCGGGCGAGTAGTCTGGGCCACCGGAGTCTTCCGCGAACTTCTGGGTGCTTGAGAGGAGTGCCGATGAATTACGGACGAATCGTTCTGGCGGGTGTGGTCGGAACGTTTGTGTATTTCGCTATCGGGTTCCTGGTCTTCGGCTTGCTGCCGCTGGCGAAATTCTATGCGCCATATCCGGGCGTATATCGGGCCAAGGAAGCGGTGCTGAGCTATTTTCCGATCGGAATGGCTTCCACATTGGTGGCGATCATCGTGCTCGCGGCGATTTATGCGAAAGGGTACGAAGGCGGTACGGGGTTCGCGGAAGGCGCCCGGTTCGGAGTGCTGGTGGGCTTCTTCGTGGTCTGCGCCGTAGTCGGAGACGAGTACGTAACGCTGAACATCGGGCGGGATTTGGCGCTGGCCATGGCCGGAGGCCGGCTGGTCGAGTGGACCATCGTGGGGATGTCGATCGGGCTGGTCTACAAACCCAAAAGGCCGAGTAGCGACTGAATCGCTTAAAATAGGAGTTGTGGCCAAGGATCATCTTGCGGCCGGGCAACGGGCGCGGCGCTGCGGAGTTCTGATATCCTGAGGACGAAATGTGCAGAAACATCAAAACGCTTTTCAATTTTGATCCGCCGGTGACTCCGGAAGAAGTGCGGGCAGCCTCGCTGCAGTTCGTAAGAAAAATCAGCGGGTTCAACAAGCCATCGAAATCGAATGAGCAAGCATTTCAGGGCGCCATCGATGAAATCGCTGGCGTGTCGATGCGGCTGCTGCGATCGCTGGAAACAAATGCGCCGCCGAAAAACCGTGAAGAAGAGGCGGCGAAAGCCAAAGCGCGCGCCGCAGAACGCTTTGGCGATTAGAGCAGTGGTTGTACTTGCAACTACCTTAGAATCAATGATTTGAAAATAGTTTCAGGATCTGGCGAACCCGCTGCACGATCCCAAGTGTGCTCTCTTGCTCTAGTACTTTCGTACTCTTCCTGGGGGACGCTTGCTTCATTCATCCTGACGGTCCCTTTCGCTACCCTTCCTTGCATACGCGGGAGCCGTCCGCAGAAGCTTAGAAAGCTCAAGAAAGGCCACCGTGAACGTCGGTCGGTATCAAGTTCTGGATGTGCTGGGCAAAGGCGCGAATGGCAGCGTCGTGCGCGGCTTTGACCCGCTGATCGGGCGCCACGTAGCAATCAAACTGCTTTCGCCGGAACTGGCGCGGGAGGATGCGCGGCAGCGTTTTTATCAGGAAGCCCGGGTCATCGGCCAGCTGTCGCATCCCTGCATAATCACGCTGCACGATATCGGAATCGAAGAATCCAGCTCGACGCCTTTCCTGGTGATGGAATTCCTGGAAGGCCAGCCACTCGACCGCATTCTGGACAAGGGTACGATTCCGCTGCCCCGCGCGTCTGCTTGGGCCGCGGAAGTTGCCTGCGCGCTGGCTGCAGCGCATCGCAAGGGCGTGATTCACGGCGACGTGAAGCCGGCGAACATTTTGATCACCCAGGAAAACCGCGTGAAGCTGACGGACTTCGGCATGGCGAGGCTGGGTGGGCACGACACCAAGGACACGCCGCTCATCGGCACGCCGGCCTATTGGTGCCCCGAGCAGATCATGGGCAAGGCGCAGGATGCGCGCTCGGATCTGTTCTCGCTAGGCGTGGTCATCTACGAAATGGTCACCGGAAACCGGCCGTTCGGGTCGGACTCGTTGCAGGGCATTTGCAACCGGATTCTTTCCTCGACGCATTTGCCTGCCTCGCAGGCGAATCCTTCGATCCCGAAATCGTTTGATGAATTGCTGGGCGCGCTGTTAGCAAAGGATCCTGCCGTGCGGCTGGGTTCGGCCGAGGAGCTGGCGGAGATGTTGTATCCGTTTGCGCGGCGCAAGGCTGCCCCACAGGCGGCGCCGCCGGCGAGTTCGCTGCGTGATCGGGCGGCCCGGTTGCTGCGGTCGGCGTAGTCAGATCCGGGTTTCGTCCGCAGGCACGTATCCAGCATCGATGTAGACCCACGCACGTACTCCCGATCGAAGGACTACCGCGACGCGCTTGACTGCCGCCACTTCGTATTTGTCGGCGCTATGAATTTCATTTGCGGTTAGGGCAAATACGGTTCCGGATAGGACGTCGGAAGCGCGTCCCGTGAACCGGGCCATGGTGTGCTGTGCTTTTCCGCTGATGGCAATTACCGCCGCGTCTTCGATCTTCAGCGAGACCAGTTCGAACCCTTGCAGGGCATCGATGGTACCGGCCAATCGCCGGCCGAAAGTCGCCATTTGCACCGCCTCGAGTTGCAGCGTGCCGTAGGAGAAGAGCAGTTCGGAGTGCAACCGGTTCGCAGCCACGTTATTCATAGCGTAAGGCTTCTACAGGGTCTAGTTTGGCGGCTTTCATGGCCGGCCAGACGCCGAAGACCAGGCCGACGCTGACGCTCACGACGATACCGGTGACCGCGGCCCAGACGGGAACGCTGCCGGGCCACTGCAGCGTCATACGAACGAGCAGCACTAATCCATTGACGAGAATGAGCGCGATGACACCGCCGGCGCCGGTTAGAGTCATGGCTTCGAGCAAGAATTGCCAGGTGATGTCCCCGCGGCGGGCGCCGATGGCCTTGCGAATGCCGATTTCGCGAGTGCGCTCGGTGACGCTGACCAGCATGATGTTCATCACGCCGACGCCGCCGATGAGCAAACCGATAGAGCTGAGCACCACGGTGGCAAGCGCCACTTTGCCAACGATGCTGTGAAAGATTTCTACCTGCTGCTCGGCGGTAGTAATGGAAAAGCTGTCTTTCGCGGTGTAGGCGACATTTCTGCGGCGGCGCAGCAGTTCCCGCGCTTCGTCGACGGCTTGATCGAGTTTGTCCGGGTAGGCCTGGAAACGAATCATGTTTTCGTAGGACTGCGGATAAACCTTGTGAAACGTGCTGTAGGGGATCAGCACGCGGCGGTCTTCGTCGTTCATCCCGAAACCGCCTTTGGGTTTCTGGACCACGCCAATCACCTGGAAAGCGGAGCCGTCGATCAAGACGTCCTTGCCAACTGCGTGGCCTTCCGGGAAAAGCACCGGCGCGACGTTTTCGCCCAGCATTACCACTTTCTCGCGGTGCAGATCGTCGCCCTCGGAGATGAACCGGCCTTCCAGAGTGGTGGCGTTGGCGTAGACCACCCCGAAATTCGCCTGCACTCCGCGGAAATCGATGGCCGAGACGGAACCGGCGCTGGTGCGAACCGCGTGCGCTTGTTCCCACCACTGAGTCCACACGGTGACGTTCTTGACGTCCACGCAGGCCTCTTCGATGGCCTTGGCATCTTCCAGAGTTAACGGCTTGCGTTCGCGCTCTTCCTTGGGGCGGCGGCCGCCGCCATGGGGACCCTGGTCAAATCGCGTGATGAAGGCGGTGTCCGCGCCGACTTCCTTGATGTTGCCCTGAATTTGTTCGTCGAGGCCGGTGATCAGAGCCGTGACTAGCATGATCACGCTGACGCCCAGAACGACACCAAAGACGGTCAGGGCGCTACGCATCTTGTGAGCGCGCAACGTATCCATCGCTTGGCGGAGATTTTCTCGATGTTGTTGTGCCATGCCAGAGACCTCAACCGTCCGCGCGCAGAGCTTCGATGGGATCGAGCTTGGCGGCGCGCGTCGCCGGATAGATGCCGAAGAACAGACCAACCGCCGTGGAGACCAGAAGCGAAATGATCACGGCGCTGACCGGAGTGGCCATGGGGAAGGAGAACAGCGTGCGTACGAGAAAAACGATGAGATATGCCGCGGCAACGCCGATGATGCCGCCGGTGGTGGAGAGCACGGCGGACTCAGTAACAAATTGCAGCAGGATGTGCTGTTTGCGGGCACCGAGTGCGCGGCGAATACCAATCTCGCGAGTGCGCTCGGTGACGCTGGCCAGCATGATGTTCATGATCACGATGCCGCCGACCACGAGAAAAACGCTGACCAGCGCAGTAGCCATAAACGCCAGATTGCCGGTGAGCTGCTGCCACAAAGCCATGATCGAATCGGAACCGAGAATGCCGAAGTTGTCCGCGTCGTTGTAAGGCAGATGGCGCCAGGCGCGCAGAAGCATGCGCGCTTCATCTTCGCTGGCCTGAATCATCTCAGTGCTGGGAGCCTGAACGAACAAAGTCACGGAAGACTGCTGCGTGTGCCATTCCTTAAGGTACGTGCCGAGCGGAATGATCACGAAATTGTCCTGCGACTGGCCAAAAGCGCTGCCGATAGCCTGGGCCACGCCAACAACTTCGTAGCTATGGGTTCCCGCGCGGATGCTCTTGCCGACGGGATCGACAGTGGCGAAGAAGCGCTTGGCCACGTCTGCTCCAAGGAAGCAGATCGGTGAGTGGTGCGTCTCATCGGCTTGCGTCAGCGCTCTGCCAGTGGCGACGTTGAGGTTGCGGATCTCAAAATACTCGGGGGAGGCGCCCAGAATGGTAACGTCCTCGAGCAAATCGTTGTTGGCGCGGACGTCCGAGACGCTGTTTTCTTCACCGGCAATCTGCGCGGCGGTGCGCATGGTGTCTTTCAGGCGCAGGTACTCATCCTGCGTGATGAGCGGGCGCTTCTGGGCTTTAATCCAGGCGTCCTGGCTGGTGATGATGCCGAAACGATTGATAACGTAAGCGTTGGCGCCGAGGTTGGCGACGCGGTCGGCGACGTAGAGATTGAGCCCGGCGACCACGCTCATGACCGCGACCAGGGTAGTGACGGCTAGGATGACTCCCAAGAGAGTCAGGAAGCTGCGGAGCTTGTGGACGCGGAGACTCTCTAGCGACAGGCGCAGGGTCTCGCTGATGGTCACCAGCGCGCCGCGCAGATTCCCGGTTTTCAGGCCCACGCCTGCCGCGCGCGGTACCAGGCGCGGTATACCGGTCAGCCCGTCCATGGGAGCTACACCCACCTACCCTCCGAGTCTTGCTACTGACCTAAACGCGAAAATGGCCCGATTCGTTCCTGGCGCAGGTCAAGTCCGGTGAGACCTACCTGTTAGACGTTGAGAGGACCCCTAAGCTTTCACTTGGAGGTTGGATGACTTCCAGGGAAGCTGTCTGCGTACAGCCCGAACCATCATTATATCGGGTTCGGATGGCTTATGTACGGTTGGAACGACGGGAAAGTTTCGACGCTGCGCACATCTGCGGGAGCAATCCCGTGTCCGCATCTAACTGATATTTATGTATGTTACGTTCGGACGAACGTTCGCGTCCGGCGGATCCCTGAGCCGGCAACGAGAGGTACGGTCAACAGGCACCTGGGAAGTTAAAATGCAACAATTGGGTTCCCATAGGAATCTTAGTCAAAGGTCCCAATGTCCAGGTTCTTCGTTCCGATGATTCGCCGACTGACTCGATTGTCACTTCGTGGCGTCTTATTCCTCCTTGCCACGCCCCTGCCGGCGCAGGACGCTGCGATTGCGCCGGTGGACGCGGCTCGCGTGCGTTCGCAGGAGATGATTGACCGGGTGGTGGCCAATCAGAAAAAGAACGAGCACGCATTGGATGTGTACGAGCGCGTCGAGAAGGTGGAGGTGCGCAAGACCGGGAGCGACGCGCAACCCTTAAGCGTGAAGATTTCGCGCGTGATTCCCGCAGGGACGGGGATGGGGAAAATTTCAGTGGGGCCGGATGGCAAGGCGGTGGACGAGGCGGCCTACCGGACAGAGTTGGGAAAGATCCTGAAGAACCTCGCTTGGGCCGCAGAAGAAGGGCGAGCGCAGCGTGAGGCTTACGAAAAGGTCGCGAAAAAGAGAAGAGACCGCGACGAATTGATCGATGCCACCAGGCGAGCGTTCCTTTACACTTTTGTGGGAGAAGAACGCCGCGGCGAAGTCCTGCTGTCCAAATACCGGATGGAACCGAACCCCGCGTTCAAACCGGCGTCGCGGGTTGAGGCCGTTTTCACGAGAGTACGCGGGTGGGTGTGGGTGGAGGAAAGCTCGCAGCAACTGGCCCGGGTGGAAGGGAACGTTACGGAGGATATTTCGGTGGGGCTGTTTCTGGGCAGGATTTACAAGGGCAGCCATTTTATGCAGGAACGGTATGAGATTGCGCCCGGGCTGTGGCTGCCAACGTTTTCGCAATACGACTTCGATGGGCGCAAGCTGTTTTCTAGTTTTGCGGTGCACGAGCGGACGTTTTATTCAAATTACCGGCTGATCGGACCGCCCAAGGAGGCGCTGGTTACGCTGCGTGCCGAATTGGGCAAGCCGGCCTCCACGGCTGCCGATCCCTGAGGGCCCTGGGGCTAAACTGAGGGGACCACCCCTTAGTCATCAAGGTGCCTGGATCGGAAGTGCTCAAGTTCCCTGGATCGGAAGTGCTCAAGTTCCCTGGATCGGAGGGGCCCATGCTCCGCTCATCTACCGCGATTCTGATTATGCTGATAACTGCGCGCTGCAGCGCGGCACAGTCTACGGATTCGCCGCAGCAACCGCCGCCCGCGCCGACGCAGCCGACGGCTCAAACTCCGGCGGCCGATTCCAGCGCAAAGAAGCCGAAGAAAGTGTGGACGAATGAGGATTTGCCGGAAGCTCACGGCTCCGGGCCGGTGGTGCGCGAGGCGAAGAGTAAAGAGAAACCCAGGACGCAGAATGGCAAAGCGGTGGACCTAGGGTACGTGGCCAATGTGAAGAAGCAGCTAGAGAAGTTGCAAGGTCAACTGGCGGATGCCGACAAGCAGATTGCGAAGCTGAAAGAATTCAGCGCAGGTGAGCCGGTGGGTACGAGCGAAAGGCAGTTCCACAAGGGCTACAATTCGGAACCGATCGAGCGGCAGATTCAGTCCCTGGAAGCGAAGAAAGTGGAGACCCAAGCAAAATTCGATGCGCTGCTGGACGAAGCGCGAAAAAAAGGCGTCGAACCGGGGCAGTTGCGCTAGCCTACAAGATCAAGGCTGAGGAACTCGAGACGACTTGGTTGTCAACCACCCTCCCCCCTTTTTTTGCAAGTGTTGATTCTAAAGGGCTTAGGTTGTCAGCAAGTCCTTTATTTTCATACACTTTTGTAAGTGTTGATTCTAAAAGACTTAACTCTACTGTGTGGGCCGCTCCCGAAAGCTGCTTCCTCGAAGGCAAAGGGGTTGGTTTGGAGAGGGGGATTAATCGCCGCAACATTCGGCGAAGGCGTTCATGGGCATGGCGGCACACGAAGAGCGCTCGGCACGGCGCGGCGCGACGCATACGGGACGGGCTTGCGGATGGCGGAGCCTCTGATTCATTTTTTCGCGCAACTTGCGGCGCGCACGGAAGAGGCGCAAGCGCACGGCAACGGTCGAGATACCCAAGCGATCGGCAACTTCTTGCGTTGAATAGTGCAACACATCCTGCAGCAGACAAACCTGGCGGAGATCGGCGGGTAATTGCACTATCGCGCCAGCGAGCAGCATACGCATTTCCTTGCGCGCCAGGCGTTCTTCTGGATTATCTTCACGCGCGGCGATTCCGCTGCCGACGGTCTCTTCGGTAGCACCGGCGGGTTGTTCCAGTGAGACAATTTTGCCTTCGCGGCGGCGGCGGATGACGTCAATGGCAGCGTTGGAACCGATGCGCGAAACCCACGCATGAAAATCATCACGGCCTTCGCTTCGCGCGCCGGCGAATTGATCCAAGCGCGAGACCGCACGAAGAAGGGCTTCTTGGCGAACGTCTTCCGCATCGCTGGGATTGCCGGTCATACGAAGAGCGGAGAGAAACAGCCCGGAGGAGTAGGGCACGACAAGTCCCGCAAGGGCTTCGCGATTGCCCAGGCGCGCATCCGCGAGAAGGTCGAGCGAAGCCGGAGCCTCGGTGGAAGCACAAGCCTCCGGGCGCAGCGGAGTTCTCTGGTGATGCTTGCGGCGGAAGCGGACAACCGCCGTATCCATTTGAAAGCAGAAGGAAGTAGCGCACATGGCAGGAGCAAGAAAGGCAGGCAAGCCGCCATGGTGCTTTAGCGCCTAACTATATGAAAATAGGGAGTTAGACGAAATTGAGATTGGCCCGAGCATGCCGGCGTATGACCGCTTTTGGGACGTTGCGTTGCGAATCCGGTCAAGAAGGTAGGGGCCAAGTTGGATGCCAGAAAGTGGCACAGCAGGCCGGTTGGAATCGTGTAACGATTGCGATTTCGCAGCATGAGACTCGGGAATGAGTTGGTTACAATGGAGCCGAACGCAGGGAGAACAAATACGACGATGAATGCCTTATCACGGATTTTGTTGGTTGCCGCCGTTTTATTTCTCGGCGCGAGTGCTTATGCGCAGGATGCGCCGCGGGACGCCGAAGGGTGCAAGGATTCACCGCTGGTGACGCGGTTTCCCGGGAGCCACATCAACTCGTCGAGAACAAAGAGTTCGAGCAAGCCGATTTTCCATTGGGCAACGACAAAGAAGGAAACGCGCGAACGAAACACCTGGAAGGCGAATATCACTATTGGGACATCGGCACGCGCGGCGGGATCAGCGAGATCCAGGTCTATCGTAATTTTCTGACAGCGCTCAAGAATGCCGGGATGACTATCGACTACGCGAACTCACCGGACCAACTCGTGGCACACAAGGGCGCGACCTGGGTGTTCATCGAAAGCAAAGGAACATTTTACTACCAGACGATTGTGACGGAAAAGCAGATGCAGCAGGAAGTTACCGCGGATGCGGCGGCGCTAAGCGCGCAGATCAAAAAGAGCGGGCACATTGCGGTATGTGGCATTCAGTTTGTCCTGCCTCAGCTCGAAATGGAGAAAGCGTTCATCCGCTAAGATAACGGAGCGAACACATGAAGAAGCAACGGAAGCACTACACGCCGGAAGAGAAGGTTGCCATTCTGAGGCGGCATTTGGTGGAAGGAATGCCGATCTCGGATCTGTGTGACGAAAGGGGACTCCAGCCAACAGTGTTCTATCGCTGGCAGAAGGAGTTTTTCGAGAACGGCGCGGCTGCCTTTCAGCCGAAAGCCGGGCCCAACCATTCCGCCGAGCAGGAGCGGATTGCCTATCTGGAGAAGAAGATCCACGTCCCAACCCAGCGATGGCGAGTGGTAGAATTTGCCCTTTACCGAGGTGTTGTATGCCGCTCAAAGGGAAGTACGCTCTCATCACCGGAGGCTCCCGCGGAATCGGTCGAGGGATCGCCTTAAAGCTGGCACACCAAGGCGTCAAGATAGCCGTTCATTATTATAAAAATGAAGAGGCCGCGCAGGATACGCTTACGAAGGTACGCGAACAAGGCTCCGATGGCTTCACCATGCAGGCCGATGTGACGCGCCCTGACGATATCGGCCGCATGTTCGATCGCGTCCAGAATGAATTCGGCAGCCTGGATATTTTTGTGAGCAGCGCGCGGCCCGATCTGCCAGGGTTTTACCAGAAGCCTTTGGACATCACGCTCGATCACTGGCAGACGGCCATGGATTCGCAAGCGCGCGCCTTCCTAGTCGGCGCCCAGGCATGCAGTCGCCTGCTGCGGGATAGCGGCCGCATCATCGCTATCACCTACTCGCCTAGCGGGCGCACTGGCAGCTGGCAACCATGGGTAGGCATGGGTGCTGCCAAGGCGGCGCTCGACGCGCTGGTGCGCTATTTTGCCGTCGCCCTGGCCAGACGTGGCATTACAGTGAATGCGATCAGTCCCGGTGGGATCTTTGGTGCACCAAATCTGATCGAAGGCGGCGTGCTGGCTACTTTGCCGCCGCAGGTACAGCGCGCGGTTCAAGACTGGCACGAGAGCGGCTGGACTCCAATGCGTCGCCTCGGCACGCCGGAAGACGTCGGCAATGCTGCGATACTGCTGTGCATGGAGGAAGCCAGCTTCATTACTGGCCAGGTACTGCACGTGGACGGCGGCGCCTCGATCATGGACACAGTGTTCCCACTTGATATCCAGCAAGGATAATGTCGAACCAGCCGTCATGAGTGCGCAAAGGACGAGCCAAAACGGCTCCGAGCGAGGCTCTTTCCGAGTCGCGACGGCCCGGAAGTAATTAATAGCTCAAGGAGTATCCTTCCACTCGCCCTTACTACCCTTCGCCTTCGCTCAGGGTCGCTTCGGACTCGGTCAGGATGACAGGGTTAGGCGAGCAAGAGAAGAGGACAATAATCGAGGGAGCTCATTGCTCACAGTCAAGAAATTGCTTGCTTTTTGAGAGCACCAATGGTAGGATAAGATGTTTGTTTACAGCTATTTACAGTAGAATTAGAGCGGTCGCCAAATCGGTAAGCCCAAAATCTAACAGTGATGAAGGATGCACGGATTAGAAATTGGTTCATCGTGAAACGTGCGCGAGTCTCTGGCCAGCCCAGGCAAAACCTTGTGCAAATTATGGGATCGAGGTAAGAGTGAGGGCCGAACCACCCGTGTGGCTGGTCTCATCCAATATGGTAGGCTTTAATTTGCGTAACTTTGTCCTGACAACCGAGTAACTTCTAAGGGAAAACCACACTTGATAGGAAAAGCAC
>Ga0137403_10003702_pt1 | contig 18288 bp, 15 predicted proteins | sample CZOMad2_1_16fung_FD_122057 | JGI IMG/M metagenome (GOLD analysis project Ga0137403, IMG submission 122057) | Vadose zone soil fungal communities from Angelo Coast Range Reserve, California, USA - CZOMad2_1_16fungal (Hybrid Assembly) | ecosystem: Environmental > Terrestrial > Soil > Vadose zone...
AATTGGGCAATGTCTATCTGTATGCGCGACGATATGATGAGGCTATAGCTCAATACCGGAAGGCGCTTGATCTTTATCCAAACGCTGCGGCGATTCGAGCCTCGCTGGCCTGGGTGTTTGCTGTGAAACGCATGTATCCACAAGCACTTGCCGAATACGACAGGATTCCAGATCAGGACAAAGCTGTTACGACCGAGAACCAGTTCGTTGCCACCAACCTTGGTTGGATCTATGCCGTCTCGGGCAGGCGGGCTGATGCGCTGAAGATCGCCCAACGAATGATAGGTTTGTCCTCACACGCCTACGTTGATTTCTATCAGGTTGCAGCAATTTATGCGGGGCTCGACGACAAAGACGAGGCGTTCCGGTTTCTTGAAAAAGGTTATCAAGAGCGTTCCGCCGCCATGCCGTGGCTCGGGATAGACGTTTACTGGTATGGAATGCGCTTTGACCCACGCTACGCAGACCTGCTGCGCCGGGCGGGACTGCCTCAGCCCAAGTGATCCGCTACTGGTCAAAAGGTATTCCCTGTAGGCCATCTCGTCTCAAAATTTCGAGGCTAATGGATTGATTCGCTTGCGGCTGCTGCGGGAGACCCTTTTGTAACCAGCGTTGATTCTCTTGGTTTTAACGGACACTCGTCATCCGATTCGGTGTCGCGGATCACGGAACCAGCACGATTTTCCCGCTTGTTAGTTGCCCGCCGCCGCTATCGAGATGTCGCTGCACTTCGCCGACAGAATGCCATTCGTTCAACAGCAGTGCGCAATGTCCAAGGCCCGCGCAATTATCGCGGCGAGAAAAACACGTGGCGATCTTTACAACGAATTTTGTGCGTCGATGCACAGAGGCATAACGCGCAACATGCGCGGATCGCAAGGGTCGACACAAATACTTTCTATGCGTTCGAAGACGGGCGTGCCCATTGTTCAACTTCGCGGACTCTAACAGTGTCTGCCGTTTTGACAGTCGTTCAAAGTGTGAGGCGGGCGGTTAGTGGGGACAGCCTGCCGGACGCGATACAACAAGTCACGGAGTTAAACAACGTCCGCTATGCAGTTCTTAAGGAGACAGCGTCGCAACTCTGTCTGGGGTTAATCGGTGGTTTTACATCGCTCGTTGTTCCGGATGATCGGGAGTTTCGAAAACATTATCCGCAGTGGCGTAAGTCAGACACGTTGTAGATGTCAACAAGCGTTTCTAAAGTCAATTTAGCTAGGTAAAAGTGATTTCTGCCTCGCTAGGATTCGAACCTAGACAGAGAGATTCAGAGTCTCTAGTGCTACCGTTACACCACGAGGCAACGAGCGAGAAAATTAAGGACCGATATCGATTGCTGCAAGTCGAGCGAAGTCGACTTTGCGATCCTCGATTAGGCCGGGATCTTCGGCTCGAGCAAGATCTCAGTGCCTTCTTGAGCGGCTTCGACTTCCAGTGACTTCTCGCTCTTTGCTATCAGCGCGCGAGCGCATTCCACCATTTTGTCCACCATCTGATCATCATGACCCGGGTCGTGATGGAAAAGTAAAAGCCTGTGGACTTCCGCGTCGAGCGCGAGCGAAACGACGCTGGAGACCGAACCGTGTCCCCAACCAATGTGCTTTTGATACTCCTCGTCGGTGTATTGCGCATCAAGAATCAGAATATCGCTGCCATGGAGAAATTGAATCAGGCTAGCCCGCTCTTTCGCGCCAGTCTTGTTTGCTTGTTCAGCACTCATCTTATTTCCACGGGATGAATGCAGAAAATCGTACGGTTCGTGATCAGGCAGAAAAGCGATCGAACCAGCGCTGGTAAGGAGGCGATACCCGGCGCAAACGCCTGGATGATTTACAAACTTTGCGCGCACCTGCACCTTGCCGACAGAGAACGCCATTTCGGTTAGCGCCGTAATATCGATGCTGCCGGGGAGTTCGCGCATTGCTACCGGGAAGAACGGTGCTTTCATCGGCTCGGCAAGAATTTCGCTAAAGGTCGTGTCGAGGCCGTTGTAGCCAAGTACGCAGATCTCATTTTTCTTGTCATATACCGGCGAGAAAAAAGGCAGGCCCTGGATGTGGTCCCAATGAGCGTGGGTTATTAGCAGCGAGAGTTTGATTGGATTCGTGCCGAATTCCCTGTGCAACGCGCTCCCGAGCGGACGGATCCCAGACCCGGCGTCGAGCACAATAATCTCGCCGTCTGCGCGGACTTCTACACAAGTGGTATTGCCACCGTAACGGACGGTGCCGACGCCCGGCACCCCTATGGAGCCGCGCGTCCCCCAAAATTTGATTCGTGCGGGCGATGCTGAGACGCTGGCCATGGACGAGAAGGCGTGCATTCTGCCACGCGTTGCTAACTAAACCAAGCGATTTAGATAACAATAGTGGCGGCGGTTCACCCGAATCGCCAGGCGATTGAGGTCAATCGCCTCTATCTAAAAAAAGATGGGGATGATCAAGATCGCCAGAATATTGACAACTTTGATCATCGGATTGATTGCAGGCCCAGCGGTGTCTTTGTACGGATCGCCCACCGTATCCCCCGTGACTGCTGCGGCATGAGCGAAAGAGCCTTTGCCACCGAGATTTCCTTCCTCGATAAATTTCTTCGCGTTGTCCCATGCGGCGCCGCCCGATGTCATTGCGATGGCGATGAATAATCCCGTGACGATTGTGCCAACGAGCAGCCCGCCTAGGACGACTGGCCCCAGCGGCTTAATGACGGCTACCAGGATCACAGCGACCAGCGGCAGCAATGCGGGAACGATCATCTCTCGCAAAGCCGCCTTCGTTACGATGTCTACGCAAGTTCCGTATTCTGGCCTGTCGTGCCCAGTCAGGATCCCTGGTTTGGCCTGCAATTGCCGGCGCACTTCGCGCACAACCGCGCCGGCTGCCTTGCCTACGGCGTCCATGCTAAATGCCGTGAACGTGAATGGCAGAAGTCCACCGATGAAAAGTCCGATGATCACTTTCGGGTCGCTAAGGGAGAATTGATACGAAAACACTCCGCCGCCAGCGGTGATATGCCCGCGCAATTCCTCCACATACGCGCCAAATAAAACCAGGGCCGCTAATCCCGCTGAAGCGATCGCATAACCTTTTGTGACAGCTTTCATGGTGTTCCCAACTGCATCCAAGTCATCCGTCACAACGCGAACTTCCTTCGGCAAATGGGCCATTACGGCTACGCCGCCGGCGTTATCTGTGATCGGGCCAAATGAATCGAGGGAGATGATGACGCCAGCCATGGACAGCATCGACATCACTGCAATCGCAATTCCATAGAGCCCTGCGAAATGAAAGGTAAGCAGGATCGCTGCTCCGATGAATAGCACGGGCAACGCAGTAGCGTGTTCTCCGGCCGCCAACCCAGCAATGATGTTCGTGGCGTGCCCGGTCTCGGATGCATGTGCAATTTTTTGGACCGGCCGAAAGTGCGATGAAGTATAGTAATTGGTCAGCGCGACGATGATCGGAGTCAATATGAGACCGACCAGCGAGGCAAAATACAATTGAGCAGGGGACCGCAACAGGCCATCGATGATTACGCCGGCTGGGAAAAGGCTACGTGTGACCGGCCAAAATAAAATTGCAGAGATCAGCGCGTTGATCATCACCGCGCCCATCAACACAGCCGTTGGCTTCCCGCGCGCCACGTTTACAAAGACAATTCCGCAAATCGCGCCCAGTACGGAAATACCGCCAAGCACGAACGGATAAACAATTGCCGCTGAATTCCCGGAAAGCGTCAACAGACCTGCCAGGATCGCGCCGACCAAACTGACGGCGTAAGTTTCAAAAACATCGGCAGCCATGCCGGCGCAATCGCCTACGTTATCGCCGACGTTATCAGCGATTACAGCCGGGTTTCGCGGATCATCTTCTTCGAGACCGCTCTCAATCTTGCCCACCAAGTCGGCGCCTACATCCGCCGCTTTGGTGTAAATGCCGCCGCCCAGTCGCGCGAAAACGCTAATGAGACTGCCACCCAAGGCTAGTCCAACCAGGCTGCGAACCGCTGCGTCGCTGCCGATCAGCTTTGCCGCGATCGTGTAAAAGATCGAGACCGAGAGCAACGCCAGCCCAACTACAAGCAAACCAGTTACCGAGCCACCGTTGAACGCCATCCGTAACGCACCGAGTCGCGCGACTGTGGCGGCCTGCGCCGTGCGGACATTTGCCAGCACAGCCACGCGCATGCCGATGAAACCTGCCGCTAGCGAACAGAAAGCGCCGATCACGAATCCAATTGCCGTGGGATGATCTTTAAAGACGAACAGCAAGATAAAAATCACTACTGCGATCACGCTGATCGTCTTGACTTGCCGATTCAAATACGCTTTGGCGCCTTCCTGCACGGCGTCAGAGATCTCTCGCATGCGCTCACTTCCCGATGGCGCGCGAATCACAACCGCGATGAGACAAAAAGCGAACGCGAGCCCAATCACTGCGCAGACCATCGACAGTGGCACGCCTAAGTTGAGAATGTTTAAGGCCAGGAAGTCCATTTTTGGGTCGCGCTGAAGCGCACGACTGTATGGAGAATTGGCGCGCTAGCAAAGGCTATTTGCCAGTTTGAAACAGACAGTCTGTTCGATCTTTTCAGCGGACGAATTCGCGGAATACGCGGACGGTGAAAAACGACTGTATCAGCTCGATTTCACTCCTAAGTTGCCACGTTTTCCCTGATGGAAACCAGTGCGGTTACGATGAAACCTCGAAGCTAAAACTTGTAGATAACAGCGACGCTCGCGTTGTGTTCCCTCAGGCTCGCTTCGCTATTACCGATAAAGTTGCTAATGCCGCCGGGGCCTGAACGGTGATTAAAATCATTGCGTCAAGTCGCTGTCCAGGAAATTTGGAAGTCCGAATCTCGATTATCGGATTTTCTCGCGGTCCTATGACTGAGTAGGATCGAAAATTATGGCCGGCAAAAAGATTGCCACATTAAGAAAAGCGTACCTGCACGGCACGAGGTTCGTTTTCATCGCAGCATTGTTCGCCGCGTTGGGTGGGCTTCTGTTCGGCTACGACACGGGCGTGATCTCGGGCGCGCTCATTTTTATTAAACGCGAATTTGGCCTGACGACTGCAGACGAGGAAATTGTCGTCAGCGGCGTTCTGCTCGGTGCGACCATCGGCGCGATCGTTGGTGGAAAGGCCGCCGATCTCTTTGGCCGGCGAAGAGTATTGCTTGTGACAGCGGCAATCTTTGGAATCGGTGCGCTCGCAAGCGCCATGGCGCCATCACCTGCGATCCTGATCGTGAGCCGCGTTATTCTCGGATTGGCAATTGGCCTCGCCTCAACAAACGTTCCGGTTTATCTCTCCGAAGTTGCGCCTTCCCACGCGCGGGGCTGGGTCGTATCGCTTTTTCAACTCGCCGTTACCATCGGGATCGTCGTTGCGTATCTGACCGATTACGCTTTCGCCAGGATGGAAGGCTGGCGATGGATGCTAGGTCTGGCTATCGCTCCGGCGCTGGTATTTGGCGGCGGCATGTTTTTTCTGCCGGAAACGCCGCGCTGGCTCATTCGTGGTGGCCAACACGATGTCGCGCACCGCGTGCTCACTCGCATTCGCGATGCTGCCGACGTCGATCTCGAAGTCGCAGAGATCAAGGCGAGCTTGGCCCAGCAGACTGAAAGCGGACGCTGGGCCGATTTGCTGAGCCGGCAGGTGCGCCCAGCTCTCATTGTTGGATTGGGCCTCGCCATCTTCCAACAGATTACCGGCATCAACACGGTGATTTATTACGCGCCAAAAATTCTTCAGGCCGCTGGATTCACCTCCGCTTCCGGTGCAATTCTGGCGACTGTGGGCGTCGGCGTCGTAAACGTGGGCATGACAGTTCTCGCGATGTTTTTGATTGATCGCACCGGGCGCCGGCCGTTGTTGCTCGTCGGTATCGCCGGAATGATCGTCACGCTTGGCGTGCTTGGCTTGAGTTTCCGCATCTCAAATCCATCGGCGCAGCTTGCCTGGATTGCTGTGATTTGCTTGATGGGATATGTCGCCGCATTTGCAATCAGCCTCGGACCAATCTTCTGGCTCTTGATTGCCGAGATTTATCCGCTAAAAATTCGCGGTCTCGCCGAGGGTATGGCCGCCACGTTTAACTGGGCTTCGAACCTGGTCGTCTCGCTTACTTTTCTGACATTGATCGAGAAACTCGGCGCAAGCTCGACGTTTCTGCTTTATGCGTTTGCTTCGGTGGCATCGTGGCTCTTTGCCTACTACTGTGTTCCGGAAACGAAGGGGCGCACGTTGGAACAGATCGAAGCATTCTGGAGGGCAAGGCATGGTGCTCGCCAAGCAGCCGCTCGCTTCTCCTAGATCAACCTCTCGCGATTGTGCGGTTTTCCCAGATCAAGCGTCGGACCGATGGGGACGATTCGAGTCGGATTAATTTCAGTGTGCGTCATGTAATAGTGGCGCTTGATGTGATCGAACTTCACGGTCTCTGCGATACCCGGCTGCTGATACAAATCCATCAAATAACCTTGCAAGTTTGGGTAATCGATGAGGCGCCGCAGATTGCACTTGAAATGGCCGTGGTAGACGGCATCGAAGCGTATCAAGGTGCAAAAAAGTCGCCAGTCCGCCTCAACAATTCGACCTCGAAACAGGTGCCGACTTTTCGACAAACGCTCTTCGAGTTCATCGAGCGCTTCAAAGACTCTGCGGCACGCAATCTCGTAGGGGCGCTGGCGGGTGGCAAAACCCGCGCGGTAAACGCCGTTGTTTACATTGTCATACAGAAAACCAGAAAGCTTCGCGTGTTCGGCTTCGATCTCTTTCGGGAAAAAATCGACGTTTTTATTTTTGGCGAACTCATTAAATACGTCGTTGAACATGCGACAAATGTCGTCCTCGCAATTGTTGACAATCCGGTGCGTTTCCTTGTCCCAAAGTACCGGCACGGTCACGCGCTCGTCATAATCTGGGTCGGTCGCTTTGTAGGCTTCGCTCAAGAATTGGAAGCCGTTGATCGGATCGGTTGATTCAAATGGCGCACCCGGCGGAGTCTTGCCGGAGGAATCGCGAAACGCCCAGCCTTCCTCGTCCCTGATTGGATCGACAACCGTCATGCCGACGACGTCTTCCAGACCTTTTAGTTTTCGGAAAATGACAGTGCGACTTGCCCAGGGACACGCGAGCGAAATATAGAGATGATAGCGACCGGCAGCGGCCGGGTAGGGAGTCGAACCATCGCTAGAGATCCATTCACGGAACGCGTCCTCCTGCCGTTGAAATTCTCCAGAGTCAGTCTGTTCGGCTGGAAATTGCGCTGTCATCAACCACGAATGGACACGAATAAACAGATGGACAAGTGGATTTGACCGAGTTGCCCGGCCAGTGCCATCCCAAGCCGGCTCCGTTGACAGCGAAAAATGCCAGTGGTACCGTCGCGCAAATTTACGCGGAAGTCCGCAAAACACGGGCGAGACCGCAGCTAGTCCTGGAGATTTGCATACGTCGTTAAACAGTCAGGTTCTGGTGCTAAACCGCCTGTGGCAGGCGGTGAACATCTGCTCGGCCCGTCGTGCCTTTGCGCTGGTGTATGCCGGTCATGCCCAGATTGTTTCCTCTGACGAGACCAACAATTTTCTTGCGCACGATTTCGAAAGCTGGCGCGACCTATCGGCGAACGCACCCGACCACGAAGTGGTCACGACCATTTCGTTCAAGATTCGTATCCCGCGAGTGATCGTGCTGCTGGTCTTCGATCGCCTTCCAAAAAAGGAAGTAAAGTTTACCCGGCACAACGTCTTTGAGCGGGACAAGAACACCTGTCAATACTGCGGTGAGGTTTTCGATCGAAGCGAACTCAATCTCGATCACGTCGTGCCGCGCGATCGTGGAGGAACGACGACTTGGGAAAACGTGGTTTGCTCATGCATCGCCTGCAATACCCGCAAGGGCAACCGGCTCCCGCGCGAAGCGCACATGACTTTGATTCGCAAACCGAAGCGTCCGAAGTGGCGCCCGTTCGTTCAGATCACGTTTTCCGGGCCGCAGCACGACCTCTGGAAGCACTTTGTCGATCTCGCTTACTGGAATGTCGAGCTGAGCGACTAGCTTCAGCCCGAGGAATCACGGCTTCCGGTCCGCCACGCTAATCTCTAGGGGTTTATCCCGCTTCCTTCTATCGCTGCAACGCGTCCAGGATGGGCTGCGGATAAACGCCCAGCCAAATCGTCCCGATAACTAATGCGCTTATTGTGAGGCGCGATAGCCCGTTCACAGAGATCTTGTCTGTATTGACGCCGGACTGCCAGTACATCGCGCGAACAACTTTAAGATAGTAGTAGAATCCGCAGCCAACAGTGATTACTCCAACAACGAGGAGCGCCATCTGACGCTGCAAAACCGCGGCGTAGAAGATAAAAAACTTTCCTAAAAACCCTGCCGTAAACGGCAGGCCCGCCAGCGACAGCATCCCGATCAACATCGCGAACGCGAGAAAGGGCGAACGTTTGGCAAGACCATCAAAGTCGGAAATCTCTTCACCAGTCTGCTGCGCGACAATAATCAAGACTGCGAAACTAAGGAGGGTCATCAGCAGATAAGCCGCAAGATAGAAAGTGACCGCGCGAGCGTCGAAGCAGACGACGCCGATAAGCAGATAGCCCGCATGCGCGATGCTCGAATAAGCAAGTAGGCGCTTCAGGTTTGTCTGGGGCAGCGCTGCGAGATTTCCATAAATCAATGTGAGCAGCGCGATTAAAACGAGCAGTCGCTGTATTGGCGGCAGCGTCACGAACGGCAGTAAAACTCGTAGCAGCACAACAAAGCCCGCCGCCTTTGAAGCAACAGAGAGATAGGCGGTCACCGGCGTAGGTGCACCTTGATAAACGTCCGGCACCCAAATTTGAAATGGCACCGCCGCAATCTTGAAACCAAGCGCGACTAGGACAAAAACCATGCCGAGGAGCGCCGCACTTCGATCCGTTGCCGGATTCGCCAGTGCCTCTGTGAGCCAGTGCAGATTTGTCTGGCCGGTCACGCCGAATATCCACGCGATTCCATACACGAGAAACGCCGTGGAGAGCGCGCTGAGCACCAGATATTTCGTGCCCGCCTCCAGAGTGAGCGGATTCCGCCGGGTAAAGCTGACGAGCACATAAAAGGATATCGTCACCAGCTCGAGGGAGACAAAGATGAAGACGAAATCGATGGCCGACACCAGATACATCAGTCCGGCGCAGGTGAACATTGGCACTGCAAAGAACTCGCCGAGTCCGTTTCGTGTACCTGGAAAGGATCTGCGCACTACCGGGGCATAGTCGATCATCATAATGAGCACGAGGATCGTGCTCAGCAGCGCGAACTGCTTGAAGAAGATCGATAACCCGTCGGCGGTATAAAAGCTCCAGAAACCGGTCGCTTGATTCGGGGAGGCATATGGAGCTACCAAGAAGCTGGCGATAAGAATTATCCCCAGACCGGCAATTGCCGCGAATGCCAGAATTCGTTTGTCGATCTTCGCAGCAAACGCCTCGACCATCAGGATCACCATTCCCAGCACCAGCACCGCAATCTCAAGTTCTGGCGCTGTGATCCTCATCATCTGCAAGCTATCTCACAAATGTTGTAGCCACGCCCCTGTGGGGCGTTTCCTTCGTCCGGAGTAACGCCGTGCGGACGGCGCACAGTGCCGTGGCTGTTTAGCGCCAACGGCGCTTTTCTCACATGAGCCTGGGGCAACGCCCCAGGAATTCGATCATACCAGTACGAGCGCTGAAAGCGCGATTCAGTGAGTCGCGCCTTCAGCGCTGGCGTTTTCTTGTCCCGTGAATCCTGGGGCGGTTGCCCCAGGCTAGCGATGAATTCCGCGCCGGTGGCGCTAACAGCGCCGTGGCTACGGCACTCCGTATCTGTGAGATGGCGATTTGCGGTGAGGTAAGTGCGGAACTTTGGCACCACTATACGCACTAAGGATTGCGGAAAGAATCCGTAGCAAAGAAGCGCACCCACCAGCAGGGCGACCGGCAAACGCAGCGTCGGCCGCAGATCGACAAGTTCCTTCCACTTCTCGTTTAGCGTGCCCATGAAGGTTTTGCGATAGGCGCGCAGCATGTAAACCGTCGAGATCACCACTCCCCAAAGCGTGAGCACTGTGGCGATTTGAAAAATGTGAAAGCGGCCCATTACCCAGCCGTTCTTGAAGGAGCCAAAAAAGATCATGATTTCGCCGGCAAAGTTCGCCAAGCCTGGAAGACCGACCGCAGCGAATACGCCAAATCCGAACGCGAGCCCGGCAAAGGGCATCACTCTGCCAAGACCGCCAAGTTCATCGAAAACCAGTGTGCCTGTCCGCTGCCGTAATTCACCAGCGATCGCAAACAGCAGCGCAATTGATAGACCATGTGCGAACATCAACACAGCCGCACCGGTCACACCAAGAATGCCAGCACTGGCAATCCCTAGAAAGATGTAGCCCATGTGCATCACGCTCGAGTAACCGAGCATCCAATCGAGCCGCTTCTGGGCGATGGTAACCAGCCCTACGTAAATGATGTTACCGAGCAGCAAGATCACGAGCAGATTCGCCCAATGACGCGCGCCCTCCGGCAGCAGGGGAATGGCGAGACGTAAAAGGCCGTACAGCCCAAATTTTTTTAGCACTCCTGCGTGCAGCATCGCCGCCGGAGCGGGCGCCGAAGCGTAAGCTTCAGGCGCCCATGTGTGAAACGGGAAAAGGGAAACGAGAATTCCTAAGCCGATAAGCAACAGCAGGTAGATGTGACGTTGTGCGTCTGCTGTGATTTGCCCCGCGCTTGCGGCAGCCTGCAACGCGCGAATGTCAAAGCTGCGTGATGCTGCCGGAATGCTTTGATACAGCAGGATCAGGCCAAGCAGCAAAATAAAACTTCCGATCGCAAGATAGATTGTAATTTTCCATGCTGCCGCGACTCGATTTCCGCTCCCCCAGATTCCAATCAACAAGAATGTGGGAATCAGCGCCAGCTCGTGAAATGCATAGAAAAAAAACAAATCGATCGACGCAAATGCGCCAATTGCACCGCCCGAAATGAACAACAAACATGCATAGAATGCATTTTCGTATCTCTCGATTATTCCGGCGAACCAGACCGCAGCCAACGTAACAATCGTGGCAAGCAGAAGCATTACGAGGCTCAGGCCGTCGATTCCCGTCGTGAAGCTGAGTCGCCACTCGGGAGATATGGTAAACGACGTAACGCGCTGGAAATTGTGTTGCCCGTAGTCAAAGGATGTCAGGAGGAACAGCGCCGCGGCAAACGTCAAGACCGACGCGGCTAGCGCCGTCTTGCGAGCAGGCGCGCCGACCATGATCAAAATGGCGGCGATGATCGGACAAAAAATGGTAAAGAGAACCATTAACGGAAAACGGCGAAATAGATGATGGCAACCACACCCAAACCAAACAGGAACACGTAACCTTGGAGATTTCCCACTTGAATCAGCCGCAAGAGAGCGCCGATGCCCCAGGTTCCACGGCTGCTTCCGCCAACCGCTCCAGCATCGATAATCCATCGATCAACGAAAGCTGACACACGCGCGAGGAGTTCTTGTGTCCAATAAATCAGCCAGCTGTAGGCCTCATCGAAATAAAATTTGTGGCGCAATAGCTCCAGGTCTTTGACCGGTTCAGTGAGCCGATTGCGATAAAGAGCAATCGCCAGCCCACTTCCTACAATCAACGCGACGATGGCAAGGGCGGGAACAATGATTGCAATTTCCTTTTCGACTGGGAGTGCGAGGAAGTTTCGCGCGAAGAACGCAAATCCGCCGAGTGTCGCCAGAAGAGAGAGGACAATCAACGGCACCGTCATTACCAGTGGTGATTCGCGACTTTCGCGCGCGATGTTGCTACGCGGTTCCCCGAAGAAGACGATCACTAGGAGGCGGATCACGTAGAAAGCAGTCAGGAAGGCCGTGAATAATGCCAGGAAGAAAATCGGAGTGTTGCGTTCGTATGCGAGCGCAAGAATTGCGTCTTTGCTGAAAAAGCCGCTAAACGGCGGGCAGCCGATCAATGCAAGCGCGCCGACAACGAAAGTAATAAATGTGATCGGAAGTTTGCGCGAAAGCCCGCCCATTTTCCAAATGTCCTGTTCGTGATGAAGCATCACGATGACCGATCCGGCGGCGAGGAACAGAAGCGCTTTAAAGAACGCATGCGTGAACAGGTGAAACATGGCTGCATCACTCGAGGCGAGACCTACGGCCATCACCATGTAGCCAAGCTGTGACAACGTGGAGTAGGCGAGAATTCGCTTGATGTCGTTCTGCTGCGTTGCGATTAACGCAGCCATCACTGCGGTAATTGTGCCGATCCAGGCGATGATCAGAAGCGCGGTGTGCGAAGCTTGAATGACGAACGCAACACGGACCAGCATGTAAACACCTGCCGCGACCATTGTCGCGGCGTGAATCAGCGCTGAAATTGGCGTCGGACCTTCCATCGCGTCTGGCAACCAGACGTGCAGCGGAAATTGGGCTGACTTGCCAACGGCGCCGCAGAAGATCAACAGGGCGACAATTGTCAGAAACGGTGGATGGACCGCTAATGTTGCCATTCGCGGCGCCATCTCAGTGAAAACGACAGATCCGGTCGCCATCCAAAGCATCAGGATTCCAATCATGAATCCAAAATCACCAATACGCGTGGTGATGAATGCTTTGTTGGCCGCATCTGCAGCGGCATCGCGATAGAACCAGTGGCCGATCAACACATAAGAGGTAAAGCCGACCAATTCCCAGAAGATGAAAAGCATGACGAAATTATTCGCGAGAACGATACCGAGCATCGCGAACATGAAGAGCGACAAGGCCGCGAAATAACGAGACTTGCCTTCGTCGTCTCGCATGTAACCCAGCGAGTAGATGTGAATGGCTGCCCCAATGCCGGACACGAGCACGACCATCGTCCTGCTCAACTGATCCAGCGTTAGGCCAAGCGGGACCTGGAAGGCGCCGCTGATATTGATCCATGTGAACTCAGCCGCGGTGGCAGTTCGGTGCGAAAAAATAATACAACTGCAGGTGAAACTTACGAGGACGGCAGCGATTGAGATCGAACTGCTCAAGGTTTTCCACCGAAGCGTAAACAGCGTGATTATGGCCGCGCTAACCAGCGGCGCGAGCAGAATGATCCATGGCAAGAATGAGTTCATTGGATTCGCTGACTTAAAATTTCAAACTGCTGATGTCTTTCACGTCCGTCGTCTGTCTCGCGCGAAACAGCGCGACGAGAATCGCGAGACCCACCGCTACTTCGGCAGCTGCCACTGTGATGATGAAAAAAACGAACACCTGCGCGTTGTAATTAGGCAGCCCGCTTGAATCGACACGGAATCGCGAAAAAGCGACGAGCGACAAGTTCGCCGCGTTCAACATCAGCTCCAGTGACATAAGAATGATGATCAGATTGCGTCGCAACATCACTCCGGCAAAGCCAATCGAGAAAAGAACGCCGCTTACGAGGAGATAATCGCCCAGCGTGACCATGTTTATTGAGGCTCGCGTTTGCTCAAAAGCACCACGCCGATGGTCGCCACCAACACGAGAACTCCGACGATTTGAAACGGCAGATTGTAATTGCGAAAAAGCAGCGCCCCGATGTTCCAAACATCGTCGGTTGACCTTGCGAGCGGCGGAAAAGCCTGTCGTGCGGCTTCGAAGCGCCTGATGGTAACGGCAATCTGAACGAGCAGAATAACCGCCACGGTGATGCCGCCCGCGGCAGCGAGCCAATTGATTCGACGCCGTTCCTCGGCTTGGAGGTTAAGAAGCATGACGATAAAAAGAAAAAGCACCATTACGGCGCCCGCGTAAACCAGCACCTGAATGATCCCGACAAAGTAAGCGTCAAGAGACACGAATAGCGCAGCGAGTCCCATGAAAGAGGCGACGAGACTTAGCGCGCTCGCCACGGGATTGCGATTAATGACAACCGCTGCGCCAAAAATCACCGTCAACGACGCAAACAGCCAAAATAGAAATGGCGACATCGGTTAATGGACTGATGGAGCACTGGAGCAGTGGAGAAATGGATGCCTGGCGCTGACCAGCCGTCCAATACTCCAACACTTCAGCACACCGGATCTGCTCATTTCTTATCGTTCCATTTGAGCACCACGCCGTGCATTACTCCGCCGATTTCGAGCAGCTTCTCCTTGTGATGCACCATCTCTGCGCGCGTGAAGCCAGTAATGGCATAATCTTTCCGGAGGTAAATTGCCTGTTCTGGGCAAACCTCCTCACACATCCCACAAAATATGCAGCGGATCATGTCGATATCGAATGCCTCCGGATACTTCTCCACTTTCGCGAAGCGATCTTTTGAAGGGATTTCACCGGGAATAATCTTGATCGCGCGTGGCGGACAAATGAATTCGCAGAGCTGGCACGCGACGCAACGCACGCGGCCATCCTCATCCCTCACCAGCGCCGGCGCTCCGCGGTAGTGGTCCGGGAGGTTACTGTCCCATCTCTGCTCGGGATATTGCATGGTGACCTTGGTGCGTCCGAACAGCATGTTCTTAAAATGCTTAAACGTTATTACCAGACCAGCGAGGATGGCCGGCAGATACAATCGCTCTCGCCAGTTCAGTTTCGGTCGCGGAACAGTAACAGTCATGATTTGCTAATCTGGAACCCAGGAATCCAGGATTGAAGATGTATCGATTCCTCCTGGCTTCGTGGTTTCCAGATTCATAATCGAACGAAAGACAAAATTGCTGCGACAACAAAAATGTTTACAAGTGCAATTTCGAAAAAGAAAAGCCAACCAAGCCGCATCAGTTGGTCATAGCGGAACCGAGGAAGTGTCCAGCGTACCCACATAAAGACGAAAATCATGACCGCGACTTTTCCGAAGAAAACGACGATGTTAATCAGACCGAAAATCCAACCGTGTGAGCCGTCCGGAATTCCGGGCAAATGCCAGCCGCCGAAGAATAATGTGACGATCACAGCAGAGCCGGTGATCATCGCGGTGTATTCGCCGAGAAAATACAAGGCGAACTTCATCGAACTGTATTCGGTGTTATAACCACCGGCCAATTCCTGTTCAGCTTCCGGCAAATCAAATGGCAGCCGATTTGTCTCTGCGAAGATTGCGATCATGAACACGAGGAAGGAAGTGACCATGGGAACGGTGAGCAGCCATTTCCACGGGTTCGTCCAGTCGCCAACAAACGGCGCGATAGACCAGCCGTGCTCAATCTGGTAACGCACTACGCTGGTCAGACGTAAATTTCCAACCAGGAGAAAAACCGGGATGACTGCCAGCCCAAGCGAGAGTTCATAGGAGAGCATTTGTGCACTCGAACGGATACCGCCAAGGAATGGGTATTTGGAATTAGATGCCCAGCCTCCGATAACGATTCCGTAAACGCCAAGCGATGCGATAGCGAACACGAAAAGAATTCCTACGTTTACATCCGCAATCACCATCGGAACGCCGAAAAGCGTGCTGCCGAATGGTACCACCGCGATTGTGATGATCGCCGGCATCACGGCGAGGCACGGTGCGAGCCAGTAATAAAAAGTGTTTACGTTGGCGGGCGTGAAATCTTCTTTCAGCAGCAACTTGAACATATCCGCGATTGGCTGGAATAGACCAGCAGGCCCGACGCGATTCGGTCCCAGCCTGTCTTGAATGAACGCGCTTACGCGTCTCTCGGCGTAAACCGCGTACGAAACCATCGGCAGAATCACAAGAAACAGGATGCCGACAATTTTCAGCAGTGAGATGACGACGAAAGGAAAATCCATCTTAGTGTGAGTGGACTGCGCGGCGTCTTGCCTGGATCGCGATCGCTTGCTCGATTGCCTCTTCGTCGCTGGGATGCATGGGCGGTAATTCTTCAATTTGCAATATGTGCACGCCGAGGTCGCCGATTTTGCCCCAACTTAAGCCTGCGAACTGCGGAACTGTTTCGCTGATCTGGCGAAAGACATCCTCGATTGAAAGAAGCGAGTCGCCTCCGCCGACTGCCTGGAGCAGATCTCGCAAAATCTCCCAATCGTCGCGCGCGTTTCCTGGCGGGCGCACGGCGCGATTCAATCGCTGCAATCGTCCTTTGCCGTTGAGCATTGAGCCGCGTTTTTCCGCAAAACCGCACGCGGGTAAAACGACAGTCGCTTTTTCGGTCGCATCGTTCGGCAAAATGTTCATCGCAATGAATACTGGGAGCTGCGCGAGTTGTTCGACAGCTATACCCAAATGCATCGTGTTTTCTTTAAAGATTGCGAGCGCCTTGATTTGGCCGGATTTCACCGCGTCAGCGATCGAGAGCAGGTTTGCGCCCGGTTCAGATGTGGACCCAAAAATGAGTCGCGCGCCGTTGGTGTTCGGATTTCGATCTTGGCTCAACAAAATGTCATCACCGGGGCCGCGGCGCGGGACAATGTCAATCATCTGTACTCCTAACGACTTCGCCAATTGCAACGTTAGCCACAGCTCCTCGTTCGTCATCCGGCCGGACGCGATGATGGCAATCTCAGCACCGGAAAACTGTTTCAGTTGAAGCGCCGCCTGCTCGATCGCCATCGGCCAATCGACAGCGACAAGTCTCCCATCGGAACGAATCTGCGGCTCGAGCAAACGGTTCTCAGCTTCAAGAAATTTGAAGTTGAGCCGGCCATAATCGCACATCCAGGAGGAATTGACGTGATCGTTGTCTCGCGGTGTTTGGCGATAGATCACGTCCTCACGACTGCCGATGATGGTGTTGCAGCCGGTAGCGCAACTCGTGCAGATGCTCTTCGTTTCTTTCAGGAACCAGACGCGCATTTTGAAGCGAAAATCCGTCGACGTCAGCGCGCCGACCGGGCAGATGTCGACTGTGTTGAGAGAATAATTATTTTCCAGCCGCTTCCCCGGGTGCGCTGTCAACACGGTATAACTGCCACGGTCAACGAATCCGAGGACGTCGTCGTGTGCGATTTCCTGGCAAAAACGGATGCAGCGCGAACAAAGAATGCAACGCTCGTCATCCAGAGTCACCCGCGGACCGATCAGCACATTTTTCGGTTTCTTGACTTTGTGTTCGAGAAAACGCGATTTCGAATCGCCGAAATCGACGCTGAACTCCTGTAAACGGCATTCACCAGCTTGATCGCAAATCGGGCAATCGAGCGGATGATTAATGAGGAGAAACTCCATGACTCCGCGCTGGCACTCCTTCACCAGCGGCGAGTCGGTGCGAACAGCCAGTCCTTCGGAAACATCCTGAGCACAGGAAATTTGCGGACGCGGCATCCAATTGACAATCGGTTTGCCATCGGCGCCGAGCTCAGGCGTGCGATCCGGCCCGAGTCTCGGAAAGCCCATTTCGATCAAACACATCCGGCAATTGCCGGGCGAGCTGAGCTTTTTGTGGTAACAATAGCGCGGCACGAAAACACCGACCTGCGCGCAGGCCTCGATGACGCGTGTGCCCTTGGGAAACTGATGCCAGATGCAATCAATCTGGACGTTCAACATCGGGGTACTCGGATCAGACATATCTAAGGAAAGCAGGAACGCAGGAAATTCTTACAGTTGTAGGTCGACCTTCTCGAAGCCTCGTTCGCGACGAACTCGCTTCACCGTCAAAAGGCATTGAAGAAAAATTCAGGATTAGCTCGTCGGACAATCCCGCAGCTTTCAGATAGCTACGGACGATGGCGAAGTGCACTTTCTCCAACGCCTCGACCGCCTTCAACTCAACGACAATTTTGTCTTCAACCAGAAAATCAACTCGGTGCTCGCCGATTTGATGATCACGGTAAAAAAGAGGGATCGACTTGTGTCGCACAAAGGCGATTCCCCGAATCGCAAACTCAACGGCAAGCGCTTGTTCATAGATTGTTTCAAGAAACCCCGGACCAAGTTCACGATGCACTGCAATCGCCGCTGCGATGATTGAGTCCGTGATTTCTGAGTCCCTCAATTCTTTTCCTGCTTTCCTGCTTTCCTCAGACATAGTCAGATCGTTCCTTTGGCGCCGGCTTTTTCCCAGCCGGGATCATGCGCCAGCGGGGCGATTGGGATCAATTCTTCTTCAATTAACTCTTCCGGGGTGTATTCAGGAGGAAGCGGCGGGGGAACGGGTTTCTGTGCGCGTGCCGCAAATTCCTCCGAAAATTTCTCGACAAAACTTTGCGTCGGCCACGCGCATGCTTCTCCAAATGCGCAAATCGTGCGCCCGGCGATGTTGTCGCCAATGGACTTGAGTGTTTTCGGGTCTTCCACAACTCCGCCGCCACGCAACATGCGGTCGGTGATTTTCTTCATCCAAAGAGAGCCTTCCCGGCATGG
>Ga0137403_10003703_pt1 | contig 18287 bp, 11 predicted proteins | sample CZOMad2_1_16fung_FD_122057 | JGI IMG/M metagenome (GOLD analysis project Ga0137403, IMG submission 122057) | Vadose zone soil fungal communities from Angelo Coast Range Reserve, California, USA - CZOMad2_1_16fungal (Hybrid Assembly) | ecosystem: Environmental > Terrestrial > Soil > Vadose zone...
CAATTACGTTGCTGAAAGAATTGAACGAGCTTACTCATCGCCTTTGTCCGGGCACAATGATGATTGCCGAGGAGTCGACCGCGTGGCCGGCAGTGAGCCGTCCAACCTATGCAGGAGGCCTTGGTTTCGATTTCAAATGGAACATGGGCTGGATGCACGACACGCTGAAATACTTTCAAACCGATCCACTCTTCCGCGCTGGTAATCATAACGCGTTGACCTTTGGAATGATTTACGCTTGGAGTGAAAACTTTATCCTGCCCTTTTCACACGACGAAGTTGTCCACGGAAAAGGCTCGCTCCTGAACAAAATACCCGGGAGTGTGGAACAGAAGTTTGCGACTCTGCGCGCTCTCTACGCTTACATGTGGGCGCATCCGGGCAAGAAGCTATTGTTTATGGGAGGAGAGTTTGGCCAATGGCGCGAATGGAATGACAGCGAAAGCCTGGATTGGCATCTTCTGGAAGATGGACAACATAGAGGAGTGCAAACTCTGATTCGTGATCTCAACAGGACATATAACGAATCTGCTGCTTTATGGGAGACTGATGGCGAGTTCTCAGGCTTTCAGTGGATCGATGCGGATAACGCCCCGGAGAACATCGTCTCCTTTATTCGACGTTCGCCGACAACCGGACAAGAACTCGTTTGCGTAGGAAATTTTTCTCCGATTGTCCGGAGCGATCATCGATTGGGTTTGCCGCGGAGTGGAGAATATCGCGTCTTGATAAATACTGCTGCGGAAAGTTATGGCGGCAGCGGCGCGCCAGATGTGAATGCGGTCATTGCTCAAGAGAGGCCATTCCACGGCCAGCAGTACTCGGCTTTGATAACGTTGCCGCCGTTGGCGACGTTATGGTTCGAAGCCCCGCGATAATGAAGGGTCTGATAGTAACACCCCAATATGTATGAGAAGTTTAAAGAATTAGACGGCACACATCCCTGGCGCGATGTTAGTCCTGATGGTTATGTTGACTATCAAGCTCGCTACCGCCCACAGGGTCGCGTCCTCTATTTCAATTTCCCACTTGCCAGAGAGATGGATCTGCTCCCCGCCGACCACCCACCCACGATCAATAAAGAGCTCGAACAGGCCATCCTGGAAACGTTTTCTCTGCGAATTATCAATGAATATGATTTGAAGCAGGGAAAGAAATACCCGAGCGAGAGCATCAAGCCCGGCTCTTACATGGCTACCCGCTATCTGCAAACTCAACATCGCAATAGACAAGGCAAGACTTCGGGCGATGGTAGAAGCATCTGGAATGGATACTTGAAGACCAGCGGTCTCACCTTTGACATCTCCAGTCGCGGAACAGGGGCAACTAGACTAAGCCCGGGAGCGCAACAAGCAGATGGGGCTGTCAAGACCGGTGATGAAAGCTATGGTTACTCCTCAGGTCTTGCTGAGTTAGACGAGATGTTGGGGAGCACCGTAATGTCGGAGATCTTCTATCGGCAAGACATTCCCACTGAACGCTCTTTGGCGGTAATTGGCTTTCCTGATGGAACGGCAATTGGGGTTCGGAGCGCGCCAAATTTGATTCGACCTGCACACATATTTCGTTACCTGAAGCAGGGACGACACACGGAGCTCAAAGCCTCGGTAGACTACTTCATTAACCGGGAAATTGAGAACGGCTTCTGGCAATTTTCGGAGGCGGGCAGCGAGCGATACCCCAGGGCACTGGACTATCTCGCACGCTCTTACGCAAAAATGGCGGCTGTGCTCGAGGAGGAATACATCTTTAACTGGCTGGCCTGGGACGGAGATAACATGTTGGCGAGCGGCGCGATCCTTGACTATGGATCAATTCGCCAGTTTGCTGCCAAGCACGATAAATACCGCTACAAGGATGTGGATCGTTATTCAGCCTCGCTAGCAGAACAGCGACGCTGGGCGCGCTTGATCGTCCAGGTCTTTGCGCAAGCCCTCAGCTTCGCCTATTCGGGTGTAAAGGAGAACCTGCGGGCATTCAAGGACGCTGAGTGTCTGCGGGTTTTTGATCTTGCCTTCGAGACTGAAAGAGAACGCCGCATACTCTGGAGGATAGGTTTTACCCCAGAACAAATAGCGTATCTCATGCAGAATGCAAAAAAAGAGATCAAAAATCTCGACCGCGCCATGAGCTACTTCGAAGATCTGAAAGTGTCGAAAGGTATTGAAAAACTTCCAGACGGATTCACGCACCAGCCGGTTTTTCTCATCCGCAACTTGCTCCGGTTATTGCCGGCCTACTATGTCGCACAGACGATAAGCCGCGTGGATGAGGAGAGCGCATACATGCCGCATGATGTCTTCTGCCAAATCATGGTCGCTTCCTATGTGGGAAAAAGAGATTTGAAGTTAACGCCGGCACGTATCTCGCACGTTAAGAATTTTCAGGAATGTTACCTCAGGTTACTTGCGGCGTTGGACGAGCCATTCGATGTAGCGCTGAAAACACTTCAGGATAGATCGGCTGTCATCAATCACCGTCACCGCATCACGGGAGATGCAGTAACCCTCATTGTCGAAGAAGTAATAGCCATGAAAGGCAAGATTAAGATAGAGGGTCTACAAGAGGCACTGGACGCGTTCATCGATTCGCAGGTCTTGATTCCCGGCAAATGGCAACCTGTGCCACCTGAGCAACTCAAACAGAACACTCTCAAATCCCGCCTGCTGCAAAAGATTCAAGCGAACCTGGAGGAATACAAAGAATCGATCTGAATTGACCCTTAAGCGGCGGCGGTTTTTCTTGCCTCGGGTTTCCAATGCAGCCGCAAGCGTTTCCTGGAAACCGCGCACTCTCGCAGATACATGTTTATGAGGGTTTGATATGGCAGAGAAAGATCCCTAGCCATCTCTTGGAAATAGTCAATCGTGTCCTGATCCAAGCGAATCGTCAGCTGTCGTTTCAGGCGCTTAGCGTACGGGTTCTTAACAGCTTTCGAGAAGTCGTAGTTCTCTTTCATTTTGCACTCCGTTCTTCGTATTGGGCTCTTTCTGCACGATTCGCCTTCCGCGCGGAAATGATCCGGATTACGTCGTCTGATTTTCGATAACAATGGCATACGACCAACATCCGCAGCCACGCGCTGAATCCAATAATTGCAAAACGAGCTTCCTCAGAAGAGTGCCCGTCGTCTGGTATCAACAATGCCTCCCGGCGCGCATTTGATGCCGCTTTGTGTGGGTCCCATTCAAATCGCAGCGGCTTCACACCGACATTGTACTTACATTGTAACTTTCACAGCAAGAAAGGCGTCGGCTGCACTCGCAAGGCCGTGGTTCCGATCGCTTTGTTTTTCCGGTATCTTGACTTTGTATGATCAACTGGAACGACATCCGCAAACAATTTCCCGTCACAAACAACAACACCTATCTCAACACCGCCGCCGCCGGGCCACTGGCTCGCCAAACCGCGCAAGCTGCCTCGCGTTATTACGAGCAGATGATGAACGATGGCGATGTGCATTGGGATAATTGGCTCGCGCAACGCGAGCAAGTAAGAGCGAAAGTTGCCGGACTCATTAATGCCGAGCCCGATGAGATTGGCTTCACGACAAACACGTCAACAGGGATGAACCTGATCATCGATGCGCTCGAAAACCATGGCGAAGTCATTTCAAGTGATCTCGAGTTTCCCGTTACAACTATTCCCTGGATGCATCGTCGTATCCCGGTGCACCTTGTCAAATCAGTGGCAGGCGAAGCCAGGCTTGATGATCTGCGCCGCGCAATGAATACGAGAACCGGAATCATATCGATGAGTCATGTGCAGTTTTCAAATGGCTTTCGCACTGACCTGGACGACTTAAGTGGCATCAAAGGAGGTCATGCGCTGGTTGTTAATGCCAGCCAGGCAGCAGGAGTTTTCGAGATAGATGTGAAGCGGATGAATATCGATGCCCTTTGCGCGACCGGTCATAAGTGGATGTTGTCGGGCTATGGATCAGGCTTTGTTTACATCCGAAGAGAACTGCAGGTGCAATCGCGTCAGCATTCAATTGGTTGGCTTAGCGTGCAGGACCCGTACGGAGACAGAAACAATGAAGTACATCTCCGTCATGACGTTGCCGCGCGCGCAGAACTCGGATGTCCGCACTTCGCGGGCATCTTCGCGTTGGGCGCTTCGGTTGAGTTCATGCAGACGATTGGCATGAAGCATATCGAGGCGCGTGCGCTGGAGCTCAATAGATTGTTGACAAGCAAGTTGAGTGAGGCGGGTTGGAAGGTTTTATCTCCTCTCCGTGAAGAGCGGCATCGTTCAGCCGAGACGTTAGTTGCCGCGGACGATCCGGAAAAGCTGGTTGCCATGCTGTCTGAAAGAAAAATATTTGTTACTAAGAAGCCGGAAGGTTTTCGCGCGGCAACCCATTTTTTTAACGACGAAGATGATATTGAACGTTTGATCGAGGGATTGAGAAACTGCTGAAACTCTCTTATCTTCGGGTTTTTGCTTTGGCTTTCGAGCTTGGAGCCGGTCTCTTTCTTTGGCTGTTGCTCGTTGCCTGATTCGCAAAGTACTTGCGCGCGAGGGTCCCGAATTTCTGAACGATGGGCGACTCATAACCACCGCTGAGTTGCGCAAGTCCCAGTTGCCAATTGATTTCCGCCCCTTCTATCCACCAGCGCACCAGCCTACCTTTCTCCACTTCCTCTCGCACCGATTGCAAAGGCACAATCCCGACTCCCATATCCTCTTCAACCATGCGTCGAATCGCTGCCTGGCGGCTGAGTTCCATGGTGACATGAAGCGATACGCCGGCCTGTGCAAAAAACTGATCGATCAATCGCCTGGTATTGCCACCGCGCTCTCCCAGAATTAGCTTTTCACCCGCCAGGGTGTACGCGCTGATAGTGCGCTGCTTGGCTAGTTTATGGCGCGGCGAGGCGATGGCGACAAGTTGGTCCTCGGTCAGCCTTTCAGTTTGGATACCGCGAACGTCAACTGGCAACGAGACAAAAGCAATGTCCAGCTCACCCGCGAGTATTTGGTCCACTAAAGCCTCGCTGGTCCCGGAATTAACGGCGATCTCAGCTGCCGGATGCTGCTTGTGAAGCTCTTTAAGAAGCTTTGGTAAGGGTTCGGTTAAGATCATGGCCGATGCACTGCCAATCCGCAGGCGACCCCGTTCAGCGCCGGCCAGCTCGGCAATCTCATCCACGGCAGCATCGTGTTCTCTCAAGATCTGTCGTGCGCGTTGAAGCAGGTGTTCACCGGCCTCCGTAAGGATTACGTGGCGGGGCGCCCGCACAAACACCCTGGCGCCCAATTCATTCTCCAACTGACGTATCTGCATGCTGATCGCGGCCTGTGTGACATGCACTCGGAGCGCACCAGCGGTAAAGGTTCCTGATTCAGCAATAGCCACAAAGGCCCTTAGTTGTCGGATCTCCACGGTATGTCCTCGATATCAAGCTGGGTTATTGGAATAATAAAATCTTTTAGTTTCCATTATAAGTCAGCGTTACCTAGAATGAACAATCAAAGTTTTATTGGCGGTGGCCTAATGCGAAAGGTTCTGAACCACGTCTGACCAGATTCCCAATGTTAAGACCCGAACAACGAACAACGGATCTGTTAGCGACCGGCCGCTTGCGCGCGCTGCACCCGGTTGTGGGTGTTGATGGTGGGGGGACGAAGACTGAAGCCGTCATAATGGACACCAGCCAGCGGGTGATCGGGGAAGGTCGCGCTGGACCTTCAAATCCTCTGCGGGTGGGAATCGCGAACGCGGCGGCGGCAGTGCGTGAAGCAGTGGATAAAGCTTGTAACATGGCGAAGGTCCGCAGGAGCGACCTCGTTGCCGCAGAAATTGGTCTGGCGGGGGCGGGTCGGAAGGAACTGCGTGCGCGCATGCGCGAGGCACTCGCTACCCTTGGCATCGCTCACATGGAGGTCGTAACCGATGCTGATATTGCTCTGTATGGCGCCACCGATGGCTCTCCTGGCATTGTAGTGATCGCCGGGACGGGCTCGATTTGTCTTGGCATCAACGCTCGGGGAAAACGCTTCATTGCCGGAGGGTGGGGACCAATTGCCGGTGACGAAGGCGGAGGGGCGTGGATAGCTCGTCGTGCGTTGCGCGCGATCGCCCATGCCTCGGACGGCCGCGGACCAAAAACTCTACTGACCGGAGCTGCGTGTTCCTATTTTCATGTGACCAGCGCCGACGATCTCACAACGGCGATCTATGCCCCCAGCATAACCAATGAGCGACTCGCTGGCTTTGGCAAGGATGTGGTAGAAGCAGCGAAGGCAAAAGATCCGGTAGCTCAGCAAATCATGGCTGAAGGGGGTACTGAACTTGGCCTCGCGGTCATTGCTGTGATTCGCAATTTGCAGATGGAGCGCGACGAATTTCAGATTGCCGTTGTGGGCGGAGTCTTCGCGGCCAGCGGAGAGCTAATGATCGCGCCGCTGCGGGAAGCGGTGAAAAAAGTTGCGCCCAAGGCTTATTTCGCACCACCTCATTTCACACCGGCTGTTGCAGCCGCTAGAATGGCTCGCGAACACGTTAACCACATCGCTCTCGCTGTCTGACACCTGCGCCAGAAGATGACTACTGAAACGAACCCTGCACTTCCCATCACGGAGCAAGAGAATCCTCGCACAGCAAAGCTTAGTTCTCTCTCAGCTGCAGAGATAGCGGAACTGATGAACAGCGAAGACGCGCTGGTCGCCACAGCCGTCGGCAAAGTATTGCCACTTATAGCGAAAGCAGTTGAAGAAATAACTGCAAGACTGAGAGCGGGAGGACGGCTCTTCTACCTGGGGACGGGAACCTCGGGACGTCTCGGCGTTCTGGACGCTGCTGAGTGTCCACCGACTTTTGGTGTATCACCTGATCTTGTTCAAGCAATCATTGCCGGTGGTTATGAAGCATGCCACCGTGCTGTCGAAGCCTCTGAAGATGACGAAGCAGCGGGCCGGCGTGATCTTGACGCTCGAGGCTTTACCAAAGACGACATATTGGTCGGCATCGCAGCATCCGGGCGCACTCCCTATACAGTCGGTGCAGTTTTATACGCGCGTTCGTTGGGTGCATTTACGGTTGCCCTGACGTGTGCTCCTGACTCAGCAATCACGCAAGCTGCGGCCCTGAGCATTGTTCCGGTGGTGGGACCAGAGGTGGTTACAGGTTCGAGCAGACTCAAGGCCGGCACGGCGCAAAAGATGGTTTTGAACATGCTTTCGACAGCAACCATGGCCCGCCTGGGTTATGTGACAGGGAACCGGATGTCCAATCTTCAGGCGCGGAATGCAAAACTGCGCGAACGTGCGGTGCGAATACTCGTGGCCGAAACGGGTCTGGACGAGCAGGCAGCGACTAAGATACTCGAAGCTGCGGGAACAGATTTAAGAGTGGCGTTAGTAATGAATAAGGCTAATAGCACTAAAGAAGAGGCGCAGTCTGCTTTGCGCGAGTCGTGTTGGACCGTCGAGGACGCCGTGAAACTCCTGCGAACTTAAGGCGGATGATTCTGGATTTTTGATTGCCGATTGAACCTGTCGACGAAGTTCTAGCCTCGCAGAACCGGAACCAAATCACAAATCACAAATCCAAAATCATAAATCGAACAGATGAGAGCTCTCGATCTAATCATAATTTTTGGCTACCTGATCGGTATTGTTTTGTTTGGGACGTGGTTTGGACGCAAACAAAAGACTACCAGCGACTATTTTCTTGGCGATCGAACTGTGCCCTGGTGGGCGGTAGCCTTTTCGATCGTCGCGACTGAAACTTCGACGATAACGTTCATTTCAGTACCGGGCATTGCTTTTGCTCGTGGCGGGAATTATCAATTCTTGCAGCTGGTTTTCGGCTATCTGCTGGGCCGCATAGTAATTTCTATTCTTTTCATTCCCTCATACTTTCGCGGAGAATTGCTGACCGTCTACCAGCTTCTCGACCGGCGGTTTGGCGGACAGATAAAGGTTCTTGCAGCCTCACTCTTCGTAGTTATGAGAAACATCGCAGATGGCATACGTCTCTTGCTAACAGCAATTGTCCTGGCCGCCGTTTACGTTTCATTCCAACCGGGAGCAGATGTCGAAACGATCACCATTGCCTCCGTCGTCTTGATCGGTTTGGCAATGATTGTGTTCACTTATTTCGGTGGCATGGAGGCGGTGATTTGGGTCGAGGTAGTGCAGTTGGGAATTTACATAGCCGGCGCTGTTGCTGCCGCCGTGATATTGATCGCTTCCATTCCCGGAGGTCTCAGTGCAGCTGTCTCCCTGGCTAAGCAGTACGACAAGTTCTCTCTTTTTGATTTTTCCCTGGACTTCACCAAAACATTCACCTTCTGGTCAGGTTTGATAGGCGGCTGTTTCCTGACGATGAGCACGCACGGAACGGATCAATACCTCGTGCAGCGATATTTATGCACGGATCGTCCCCGACGCGCTGTAGTGGCGTTGCTTACGAGCGGCGCTATTGTTCTGGCCCAGTTCATCGGCTTTCTATTCATTGGTGTGCTTCTATTTGCCTTCTACCATCCTTTCACCGAACAGGGGTACGCAACCGCAGCAGTGGCTGCCTTTCCCTTTACCGGGGGTGACCGGGTATTTCCAGATTTCATCACCAAACATCTGCCGTCCGGCCTTTCAGGTTTAGTGGTCGCGGCAATTTTCGCCGCCGCAATGTCCTCATCGCTTAACTCGATTGCCGCCACTGCTGTTAACGATCTGTACCGACCTTTACGTCCACGTCTTACCGATAAGCATTATCTAAAGGTTTCTCATGTGCTTACATTGCTCTGGGGTGTGGTCCAAATCGGTGTTGCTCTTGTCATAAGACATCAGTCACGGTCGGCGTTGGATCAGGCATTATCGATTGCCTCTCTTATAAATGGTCCGGTGCTCGGCGTGTTTCTCGTTGGCACATTTCTGCGTCGCGTTAGCCAACCGCCGGCACTCATAGGAATGCTTGTCAGCATTGTTTGCATGCTATACATCTTCTTTGCGACGAAAATCGCCTGGACCTGGTATGTCTTTTTCGGCAGCCTGATCACCGTAGCGGCGGCCTGGCTGGCAAGCTTTGCCTTTACGCCGGCACCCGCCAGCAGGCGTGATGAGCTCGCGCCTTCTGTTGTGACGGAAGATTCGATAGGTTAGACAGTGCACCGCTCAACCAGCGCCTCTTTGCGCCAGCGATAAACAGGATCAAACTGGAATACATTGGAAACCATATAGATGCGTAGGTCTAATCACTTTCTTGCCATTGCTTTGACGCTGATCACAGCGCAGGCGCTTTGTGCGTTACCCACACTGCCCGGGCGATCGTCCGAGCAAGCAGTTACGTCGAAATCAAAAACACCGCCGCAGCCTAAGGCTTATCGTCGTGAGCCTTCCGCCTCCGCTATAAAATGGGCCAACAATGAACTGCGTCGCATGTCACTTGACGAGAAAATTGGCCAACTCCTCTCGGTGGGAGTCGATGCCACTATACTAAATCAGGATAGCGACGAATACTCTGCCCTCAGACACCAGATAGAAGACAACCACGTCGGCGGAATAATTCTTTTTCGTGGTCCAGTCTATGAGTCAGTCATGCTCGTCAATCGCATGCAGCAGCTAGCGCGTTATCCACTCCTCATTTCGGCGGACCTGGAAGCGGGTGCGGGCATGCGCTTCGACGACACTATAAGTTTCCCCTGGAACATGGCGGTTGCAGCAACGGGCAATCCGGAATACGCGCGCCGGCAGGGTGAAGTGACGGCACGCGAAGCGCAGGCACTTGGCGTACGACAGATTTATGCACCGGTCGTTGACGTAAACAATAATGCTGCAAATCCCGTAATCAACGTTCGTTCTTACGGCGAGGATCCGGGAGATGTTGCTCGCTTTGCCGCCGCTTTCACCGAAGGCGCGCAGACTGGAGGCGTAATAGCAACTGCAAAACATTTTCCCGGACACGGCGATACAGCGACTGATTCGCACCGTGGCTTGCCTGAGATAGATGTTGCCCGCGCGCGCTTGAACGCAGTCGAGTTAGTTCCTTTTCAGGCTGCGATCGATGCCGGCGTCGGCTCAGTGATGGTCGGTCACATCGGTCTGCCGCAGATTGATCCAACTGCTATCAAACCGCTGCCAAGGGAGACAAAGGGCAAGCCCTTAGACACAGATGATGCAAGCGAGATTATTGAAGAGAAGGCGACGCTACCCGCCACCCTCTCACCCGTAGTGAATGGAATATTGAGAAATGATCTGAAGTTTCCTGGAATGATTGTGACTGACGCATTGAGTATGAGCGGATTGACAATCTATTTCACCCAGGAGGAGGCGGCGGTTAGGGCGTTGGAAGCCGGTGCAGACTTGCTGCTCAAACCCGCCGACGTCGACGCAGCGTTCCGCGGTGTCCGCAATGCGGTGCAAAGCAAACGTTTGACCGAGCAGAGAATTGAAGCGTCGGCGCGCAAGATACTTGCGGCTAAATATGATCTGGGGTTGGTTAAAGACCGTCTTACCGCTCTCGATGCGATTGATCGCTCGGTCGCGGGCAAGGATGTAACCGCTCTGGCGACTGAGATTGCCGAGCATGCGCTTACGCTGGTGCGCAACGTGGATAACCGCGTGCCTTTCGGAAATCTCAACAAAGACGCGCGTATCTTCAATCTGGCAATCACGAACGGCGACGATCGGTTATATATCACAAACGCATTCGTCTCAGAGCTAAGCCGTTCCGGCCGGAAGATTGAAACGATGGTTCTCGACGATCGATCCTCAGATCAGGAAGTACAAAAAGCACTGGAGCGAGCGAAATCCGCTGACGTAGTAATTGCTTCGTTATATGGGCGGGTGCGTACAGGACAGGCGCGCAGCGTTGGCCTTCCTGATTCCGGAGCACGTGCCCTGTCTGCTCTGATTGAGAGCAAGGTGCCCGTGATTGGCATTAGTTTTGGGAATCCCTATCTGTTGCAGAGCTTCCCTGAGTTACGCACATACATGGTCGCCTATGGTGATATGCCGAGTCTGCAACAGGCCGCGGCGCGTGCGGTTTTGGGAGAGATTGATATTGTGGGGAAGCTGCCAATATCTTTGCCGGGACTCTATCCGAGAGGAACCGGATTACAATTGAAAAAGATGGTCGCTAATTAAGGTAGCTATAATAAGCCTTCTCTAGCGCAGCGCACTTGAATCTCCGTTCGGAACCTCTGACACTTCTCTTATGACTGTCGAGGCTGGAACAGTATTAGGTCGTTACACGATTTCGTCTCCACTCGGCACAGGTGGGATGGGAGAGGTCTATCTGGCTCAGGATACGCAATTAGCTCGTGCAGTGGCGATTAAGATCCTGCCCGCAGGCATTGCGCCCGAGAACCACCGAATGCTGCGCTTCATTCAAGAGGCGCGCACTGCGTCCGCTTTAAACCACCCAAACATTCTGACGATCTATGAAATCGGACAGACTGAAAATATTCACTTCATAGCAACAGAGTTTATCGATGGCCAGACAGTTCGCCAGCTTATCAATGCTGGGCCAATGAAGCTTGAAGAGGTAGTGGACATCGGGGCTCAGGTTGCCTCTGCACTCGTCGCCGCGCATGCCGCGGGAATTGTGCACCGCGACGTTAAGCCGGAAAACATCATGGTGCGACCTGATGGCTACGTGAAGGTGCTTGATTTCGGTTTGGCTAAATTGACTGAGCGCGAAGGAACCACGTCCGGCGAAGCACTCACGATAGTCCGTACTGAACCTGGGGTTGTGATGGGCACGGCAAATTACATGTCGCCTGAACAAGCGCGTGGGCTTGATGTCGACTGCCGAACCGATCTTTGGAGTCTGGGAGCAGTCCTGTATGAGATGCTCACCGCCCATCCCCCCTTCCGGGGTGCAACTATGTCCGACGTTCTTGTGGGGATTCTGGAGAAACCTGCTGCGCCGATGTCTGAGACCTCTGGAAAGGTTTCCGGACTTGTCCGGGTAATCAACAAGGCTCTGATCAAAGACAGAAAGCGTCGTTATCAGACCGCACAGGAATTACTAAACGATCTGAACGAAGCGAGCCGAGACTTCAATCCGGACGTGGCGAATGAAGCGACCCGACCTTTGCCTCCGATAAAGCGCCAATCTGCGAAGCGTCGCACTTTGCCGTTCCTGGCCGCTGCTTTTGTACTTGTACTGGCTGTTGCCATTCTTCTCAGTTGGCAAAGACTATGGCCCAACAGGACTCCGGCCAACGACCGAGTCACTCTGGCCGTATTGCCATTTCGACCCTTGAACGCGCAAGACGAAATCGGATTTCTCGGGGTAGGGATTCCCGACTCTATTATCACTCGTCTCTCAAACATTCGTCAGGTACGACTGCGTCCCACGAGCGCAGTGTTGCGTTACGAGAACCAAAACGTCGATGCGCAGCAGGTGGGACGTGACCTGGGTAGTGACTATCTCGTGACAGGAACAGTGCAAAAGGTGGAGGATCATCTTCGTGTAACTGTTCAACTGATTCAAAGCCAAAACGGCGAGACTCTCTGGGGAAGCCACTACGACAGATCCCGTTCGGATTTGCTCGACGTGCAAGACTCTATTGCCGAACAGATAGCTGCGGCGCTAAAGATTCGCATGAGTGCCACTGAACAAGCACAGGTTTATCGACGCTACACTCAGGATACAGCGGCCTATGAATGGTATCTCCGCGGACGTTCCCAACTTGCTCGTTCTACAAAGGAAGCAACTCTTGCTTCGGTTGAGGCATTTGACAGCGCTTTGCGTCTGGATAGTAGCTACACTCTGGCGCGCTCCGGTTTGGCCATGGCATGTGCAGACATGCACCTGTACTTTGCGCCCGCCGGCGAAGTTTTGAGCTGGGGCGAACGCGCCAAACGGGAAGCACAGCGGGCGCTTGAACAGGACGCGAGTCTGGCGGAGACGCACCTGGCATTGGCCGCTGTATATGGGAAAACTGAATTTGACTGGGATAGAACGATTGCCGAGAGTCAACGGGCTCTGGAACTCAATCCAAACATGGATTTGCCTCACTACCTGCGAGCTCGAGCCTTCTATCATTTGGGTTTGTTCGAAGCCGCCGACAACGACGTGCGCGAAGGATTCGAAATCAACCCGGGCACCGCTTCAGAGAATCAGTTTGAGGGCCTGCGAGCAAGAGGCAACACAGCCATGTTGAACGGCAGATTTCCCGAGGCGGTCGCTACGCTGGAAGAAGCGCACCGGCTAAGTGCGGGGGCAGTTTCGGACTGGTGGTTAGCTCAGGCGTACTACTACCAGGGGCAGAAGGACCGCAGCGAGAAGTTACTGGGAACTCTTGTAGCTTCTCCTTCCGCTTCTGCCGTTGCACGTTCGCAGGCTATCGTAGCGAGCTTTCTGGCGGCCCGAGGCGAGCGGGTACGCGCGCGGGAATTGCTGCGCGCGGTAGAGACTGCAGACTACATGGACCATCACGTGGCTTATAGTCTGGGAGTCGCCCACGCTAATCTTGGGGAGCATGAAGAGGCAATTCGCTGGTTGCGAAAGGCGGCAGAAACCGGGTTTCCCTGTTATCCCTGGTTTGAACGTGATCCCTTACTCGATTCGCTCCGAGAGGACGCAGGCTTCCAGCAGTTAATGAACGAGTTGCAAAAAACCTTTGAGATAGCGAAGACGAGGTACTCTTCTTAGGATGATTCATAACAAGATCTACCCTCTAAAACAGTTCACCCGCGTTCAACTAAATTCAATAGTCGCTCCATTATTAATTTTTGCGTTCACCACGGTAACTGTGGGCGTGGGACTGCGGGTAGTGCGTCCCGAGCGCGCTGGCATGTCTGCCGGGCAACTTTCTCGGATTGACAAGGTGGTCGAAGGGGAGATTTCCCAACAGCATCTTCCGGGCGCAGTGGTTCTCGTTGGCCGCAAGGGCCAGGTCGTTTGGCGAAAGGCCTATGGTGCGCGTGCCCTCGAGCCCGCGCGAGAAGCAATGTCTACCGATACAATCTTCGATCTCGCGAGCCTCACAAAAATAGTGGCGACAACGACAAGCATCATGATTCTCGTCGAACGAGGAAAGGTCCGCTTAGGCGATCCTGTTTCTGTCTATATTCCCGAACTAAAAGGTGAGGGAAGGGAACGAATCACGATTGAGCAACTGCTGACGCATCGGGCCGGCTATGCTCCCGATTTCGATCCAAGAGAACGATGGAATGGATACGACGAAGCGATCAAGAGAATGATAAAGGAACCACTGCGTGATCCGCCTGGCAGTCGCTTTGTCTACAGCGATATCAACTTCATTGCGCTTGGCGAGGTCGTACATCGCGTCAGTGGCATGATGCTCAATGAGTTTGCGCAAAAGAACATCTTTGCCCCGCTGGGAATGAATGACACTGGCTTTCGTCCTCGCCCTGCACTGAGGACTCGCATCGCGCCAACTGAAAACCGTCGCGGGCAGATGAGTTATCTCGGAGACTCCGCCGAAAACCTTGGTGCCGCAGGTGACACATGGTTGCGGGGCCAGGTTCACGATCCAACGTCATATCGCATGGATGGAGTCGCGGGACATGCCGGGCTTTTTTCCACCGCAGACGATTTAGCCATCTATTGCCTGATGATTTTGAACGGCGGGCAATATCGGGGTGTGCGAATTCTTGCTCCCTTGACGGTTGCTGAGATGACGCGACCTCGTCTGGTGTCTGCGACCGGTTGGACTCGCGGACTAGGCTGGGATATCAACAGCAGCTTTTCATCGAATCGGGGTGACCTTTTTCCGCTTGGTTCTTTCGGCCACACCGGTTTCACCGGGACTTCCCTCTGGATCGATCCGGCAAGTGAAATGTTTGTCATCTTCCTCAGCAATCGAGTGCACCCTGATGGCAAAGGCGACGTAGGTTCCCTGCGGGGACGAGTGGCCACAATCGCGGCAGGATCAATCACAGATCAGAACGTCGTCAGGCGCGCTCGGCAAGAACTCTCGAACTACTACAATGAACTCGTCAAAAACCTGGCGACTGCCGCCAACGAGTCGACAATCGCAGCACCTGCAAGAGTACTTACCGGCATCGATGTGCTCGAGCGCGACAGTTTTAAACAGCTTGCCGGCTTGAGACTAGGTCTTGTCACTAACCACACCGGGCGCGATCGCGAAGGTCGTCCCACCATAGACGTTCTTAGCAAAGCTCCTGGAATTAAGCTCGTTGCACTCTTTGCTCCTGAACATGGAATTCGCGGTCTTGCCGATGAGAAGGTTTCTGATTCGCGTGATGAAGCTACGGGGCTGCCAATCTATTCACTTTATGGCGAGACTCGACGTCCCACATCCGCTCAATTGAAAGATCTCGATGCGGTCGTGTTCGACATTCAGGACATCGGAGTTCGCTTTTACACTTACATCTCGACTCTGGGCTACCTTCTTGAAGAAGCGGCCAAAGCCCATCTGCCTGTGTTCGTGTTGGACCGCCCAAACCCAATCGGCGGATTGAATGTTGAGGGAGCTTTAGCGGATGCGGACAAGCTCTCGTTTACCGCTTATCACACTATTCCGGTGCGACACGGCCTGACTATTGGTGAGTTGGCCCAGCTCTTTAATCAACAAAGAAAAATCGGTTGTGATCTCCGCGTAATAAAGATGGAAGGCTGGCAGCGTTCGATGTGGTTTGACGAGACTAACCTGACCTGGATCAATCCTTCGCCGAACATGCGCAGCCTAACTGAGGCAACTCTCTATCCAGGTATCGGTTTGCTGGAAACCACTAATGTGTCTGTGGGACGCGGCACAGATACGCCGTTCGAAATTGTTGGCGCACCCTGGATTCAGGAAGCCAAGTTGGCCGAGTTTTTGAATCAACGAGCAATCCCCGGTGTGAGGTTTGTGCCGCTCCAGTTCACTCCAAAGGCCTCAGTTTTCAAAGACGAACAATGCAGTGGGATCAATATTATCATCACCGATCGGGCGACGTTTCGTCCTGTCCTTACTGGAATCGAAATCGCAACAGCGCTGCGCCGTTTATATCCGAGCGAGTGGAAAGTGGACAACTATCTTCGCCTGCTGGTTAATTCAGACACGCTTGATCGTGTTAAGCGAGGCGACTCCGCCAGGGATATTGTCGGATCGTGGAACGCGCAACTGGAACAGTTTCGCCAGGCCCGCGCTGAGGTGTTGCTCTATAACTAGGCAGGTTTGAATGCCGCTTAAGTTGAAACAATGAGTCAACCCCAATCAGCCCTCAGGTGAGGAAGGCAGACCCTGTCCCCGCAGAAGTTTGAAAGTCACTCATCATCAAATGAATGAATCAACTGCCACGGGCCAGGTGATCATTGCTCACTGTCCTCAAAAGACTGCAGGCTTGAATTATTGCTTGCTGGTTGTTGATATTTAAACTTGAGGCGGGGACCGGGTCCGCCTTCCTCACCTGAGAGATTATTAGATTGAGTGATTTACTCTCTGGTAACCTTCAGTGGGAACTAATACTAAAGGAGGTAGGATCAATCTTCTGGTTGAACGAAAACTGAGTCAAAGTCATCACCCACTCTGCCAGAAAGCTTCCATTCTGTGAGTCAACGGCTAACTTGATCTTGTATGTATGCGGGAGAGTTAGTTCGTCCTCTTTTCTGAAGTCGGAAAACTCTTCTACCATCTTGTAGCGGATCTCTCTTTCCTGCACATTCGCATAGGCTCGTGTTCCGGTAGACGCTGCGATAACGCGCTCATACTCTGTCCTCACATGTCTGAAGTTTTCCTGATCAAAGAAGAGCCTGATTTGCAACTCAGAACCTCCACGGGGTTGATACTTAAGTTCATGCAGCGTTCGATCATCTATTCTCCTGGTGCCTGCGTATTCCAGTTGCGGACTTCTGGCGTTTAAATCCAGTAAGGGCCAGGCCGAGGACAGCGTGCCACCCATGAGGCCCTGTTTGAATATCAAATCGTTGGTCATCAGAAACCCACCCAATGATGAGCGCACGCCTGGCGTGACATAAGCCGCTATAAAACTGTTCCCGTTAAAGCCCAATTCTTCACGTGGATAGACGGGACTCGGGAAACTCATGCCAACGAGGCTCTTGAGGCCCTGAGAAGCCAGCACCGCTCGGCCGACGGCCTGTCCAGGAGGTGGCGTGCGAAATATAACTTGGGAAGTTCCGGCAATGATCCGCGTCACGACCGACGCGCGCGCCGACGCTGTGCCGATCGACTCCAGATGTTTCGCCACCAGATCCTCCGGCTTCATCTTGTCTGTGGCGAAGGAGGGCAGACTAACAAGGCAGAGTGCTACCAGGGGCGCGACAAACATGGAGACGCTTAAAAACCTAACCAGTGGTTGTTCTTCTTTAGGTTGAGCCATGACCTAAAGGAACAGCGAGACATCTGTCTGATGTCTCGCTGTTTATCTTAGTTCCGCCTTCTAGAATTGTAACTTCAAGGCGAATTGAATAACTCGTGCGGCTTCCCCGGTTTGTACGATTGTTTGGGTTGAGGGTGGCGCTACTGCGGCGCAGCAAGCCGAAGCAAAAACGGGGGACCGTATGCTGGGTGAGCCGGTGGATGCATCGCGCGGATTGTCAAAATTCGCGTGATTGAAAGCATTGAAGAACTCAGTGCGGAACTGCAGTTTCACACGCTCTGTTATGGGAAACGTCTTGATCAATCCGAAATCAACGTTCCAGTAGCTCGGGGCGACGAAGATGTTTCTTCCTGCTCCGTTGGTACCAGGAGCGGGGAGACAAAATGTCTGTGTCAGATCAACGCCGCAGGTGAAAGGATTACCCGTCACGGGGTTATTAGTGATCGGTTTGAATAACACCGGGCCGACTAGAGGTGAACCGGGAACTTCCTGGAGTTGTGCCGTAACCGGTTGCTGCACACCCGCACGCGATTCGTGACTTCCGTTAGCTGTAAATGAGCCGCTTCGAACGGCGAATGGTTCTCCGGTCATGTGTGTGTAGATGGTATTGATCGTCCAACCACCCAGCAGTTGATTGACAACTGAATTGGTGGAATTGAGGAACCGGCGACCGCGGCCCACAGGCACTTCCCAAACCGAAGCTGCAGTGAACACTTGGGCGCGATCGAAGTCAGACCGTGCTCGTTCTTCACGGAAGTTGCGGATGTCAGTTGGTGTGCGGGAGTTTGTCGTCGAAAGTCCGCCGCCTGAAGACGCGCCGACAGGATCGACCGACTGGTTATCAATTGATTTGCCGAACGTGTAGGCCATGCTCAAGCCCAAGCCGCTACTGAAGCGACGCCGCAAAGTAAATTGAGCTGCGTGATAGTTGGAATCACCGCTGTTATCCAAGTAGGTAATCACAGAAAACTGCTGATTGGGTCTCAGCTTAAGACCTAACACAGTGTTCTCAATGCGAA